>ORJL010805114.1_pt1 | contig 11271 bp, 11 predicted proteins | sample 1779941 | NCBI WGS metagenome assembly ORJL01 (sample SAMEA104232317, study PRJEB22302) | groundwater metagenome | biome: forest; feature: aquifer; material: groundwater | place: USA | collected 2011-08-07 | depth 5.8 m | reverse complement strand
TCGCAATTCTGGCACTGAGGTGTCCCCGGTCCCGGAAATTCCCGTCACCCCCGGCTGAAATGAAAAGACCCCAGTGCCGAAGACACTGGGGCCTGAACCGTTGCGCCAGCTTCTTAGAAGCTGCTGAAGGGGTTCATGGTTTCCCAGGTGATCCGATCCTCGACGCGGGCGGCGAGACGTTCAGCCTCGCTCAGATCGGCCTTCAGGTACTGGAACGCGAGATGATAGGCGAGCATCCGGGCCAACCGAGGGGCGTCGTATCCCCAGGTGAGGATCTTGCCGTCCACATAGCCGGCCAGGGGCATTAGACCGTTCATGTAATGCCCTGCCCCGTTGACTTGATAGAGTTGCCGGATGGCGTCTGGTGTCGTGACCAGGATCGTCGGACGACTATCCCCGTTCAGGCGCTTGATGCCCAGGAGCCACGCCACCCGCAGGTAGAGCTGATCCACCTTCTCGACAGGGTAGCTGGTCCCGTCCTGAAGTTCGATCCTCACATACCGGCCCTCGATACCCGTCGGGGGCTTCACGGCTTGCTGGGTTGCCGCACAGCCAGCCACCAGGGCCGCGACGGTGAGCAAGGCCAGGAGGCGACTCGTGCGTGCCATGTTCATGGGTACCACCTCCTTCAAGCAAATCAATTGGCATGCCGGTTCCCAGTCACAAGGAGGTGAGATGCAGCTTCGATGCCACCGCGCGAAGATCCCTCTAACATATTGATTTTTTGAATCTCTTTTCCGGCTTGGCCGCCCGCATCCGAATAACTGAACACTTTCGCCTCACGCTCTCCTGTCGAGACTCCCCTGCCCCCCACCTTCCTCATCCCAGCCCCATAAACGACCAACGCCCGGCGAATGACCAGCCGGGCGTTGGGAATCTTATGGATTCGCTTTCCCAGGATCTTTCAAATCATCGGCATCAGACTCCAGGGCTCCAAAGCTGCGGCCACGCTCACCTCAGAAGTAACCCGCCTTCTTCATGAGATCCATGATCTTCTGGTTTGCCTCGTCCAGGGAGTCCTTGGCGCTGCGCTTCCCCGCGATGGCATCCTGCACTGCGATGCCCAGGAGGTCGCCGATCTGCACCCACTCCGGAAGGTGCATCGGGCGGTAGTCGATGCGCGCGACCCTGGCGTCCTCGAAGGTGGACTCGATCCAGTTCTGGCCGCCGTAGACCTTCCGGTACTCGGGATCCTTGTAGACCGACTGCCGGGTGACGTCCCCGCTCTTCTCTCCCTCAACCTTCACCGCCCGCTTCCACTGCGTGTCCCGGCTGGTGAACCACTGGATGAACAGCCAGGCGGCCTCCTTGTTCTTGGCCGCAGTGGGGATCATCATCCCCTGGGCGGCCACCGCGGGGAATCGTCCGGCGGGCCCTTTGGGAACGAGGGCCGTGGACCACTTGCCGAGGATCCTGGACTTTGTCGGGTCATTGAGGACACCCACCCAGACGCTGGCATCGATGAACATGGCCAGCTTGCCCTGGCTGAACTGGGAGTAGACGATGTCGTGGTGGGTGATGTCCTCGAACCCCTTGGGGCCGAACTTCCGGAGAAGCTCCGCGAACTTCTCCGTGGCCTTCACCGCCTCCGGGCTGTTCAGGACCGGCCGCATCTTGTCGTCGAAGTAGCGGCCGCCGTAGCTCCAGAGCCACTGCGACCAGACGAAGATGTTCAAGCCCTGTCCCCGTCGCGCCCGCACGGCCCAGGCCGGCAGCTCCGGGCTGTGGATCTTCTGCGCCACGGCCTCGAGTTCCTCCAGGGTGTCCGGCGGCCGCTTGATGCCGTGCTGCTCGAAGAGGTCGCTCCGGTAATAGAGGATCGTGCTTTCCCCGGTGTGGGGGAGACCGATGAGCTGGTCGCGGGGGCTCAGCATCTTGAGGAAGGTGGGGACAAAGTCGTCGCGGTTGAAGTCCGGCGCGGTGAGCTTGGGGTTGGCGATGTACTTGTCCAGGGGCTCGGCCCAGCCGGCCTTGGCGATGCGCGCAGCGGCGTCCGAAATGAACATCACGTCGTAGGCCACCGCGCCCGTCGCCAGCTCGATGTCCTGCTTGGCGATCAGGTCCCGGCTGACCATCTGGTTGTTGTAGTCCACGCTGATCCCCGTCGCCTGCTCGAACTCCTTGATCAGCGGTGCCGTGGCCCGGGTGGAAGGATGTGTGGGGATGCGCACGTAGATGGTCGTCCCCTTGTAGGGTCGGGCCGCCTCGCTCCAGCTCCAGGCAGCGGCAGCCGGAGCGGCCGGCAGGAGGGTGACCGCAAGGATGAGGAAGGGCACTCGCATCGCTCTCATGGCCGTTTCTCCTTCTCCGTTAAGACCCGTTGATCTACTCCTTTAGGGCGCCGCCGGTCAGGCCGCGGATCAGGAAGCGCCGACCCAGCAGCGTGAACATCACGACCGGAAGCATGGTCAAGGTACTGCCCGCGGCGATGGACCCCCAGGCGACCTTCTCCAGATCGAAGAACGACGCCAGGGCGACGGTCGCCGTGATGGCATCGCGCCGGGCCAGGATCAGCGTGAAGGTGAACTCGTTCCAGGCGTAGATCCAGGCCAGGATCGTGCAGGCCAGGATCCCGGGGGAGGTGTAGGGCACGGCCACCCTGGCGAACGCACCAAGGATCGAGCAGCCGTCGATCCGGGCCGCGTCCAGCAGGCTCTCGGGCACCTCGTCGAAGAACCCCTTGAGCAGCCAGATCACCAGCGGGAGGTTGAAGGTCAGGAACACCAGGACAAGGCCCAGCCGGTTATCCAGCAGTCCCAGGCGGAAGTACACGAGAAAAACCGGTAGCGCCAGCGAGATGGGCGGAAGCATCCGCGTCCCCAGAATGCCCAGGAGCAGCGCCCGCCGCCCCCGGAACCGGGCCCGCGCCAGCGTGAAGGCGGCCGGCGTCCCCAAGGCCATCGTCACCAGGACACTGCCCGCACTCACCAGGAGGCTGTTCGCCAAGAACCCCGGAAACTTTCCCCGGAGGAGCACGCGGTAGTGATCCCACACCGGCCGGAAGATCCAGACGGGCGGCGAGGCGAATGTCTGGACGTCGGTCTTGAGCGACATGGTCACCAGGTGATACAGGGGCAGCAGAAAATAGACGAGGAGCAGGCCCACGAGAATGGCGACAGCCGAACCCCGCAGCCTCATGTCGCCTCCGCAAGACGCCGCTCCAGTCGGACCAGGCCGATGGTCAGCGTCAGGATCGTGAGGAACATGAAGACCCCCAGGGTCGCGGCGTAGCCCATGTCCCCGTACACGAACCCCTGGCGATAGGTGTACATGTTGACGGTCTCCGTCGTCGTGCCCGGACCGCCCCCGGTGGTGACGAAGATCTTGGCGAACTCGCGGATGACATCGATCATCCGCAGCACCGCCACGGTCACCAGCATGGGGCGGATGAGGGGGAGCGTGACGAATCGGAACCGCTCCCAGCGCGTGGCCCCGTCCACGGCTGCCGCCTCGAGGACGCTCTGCGGGATCCCGGCGTAACTCGCCAGGAGGATCAGGAGGACGAACGGCGTCCATTCCCACACGTCGGTCATGATCACCGCCCCGAGGGCGGTCCGGTAGTCGGCCAGCCAGGGATGGCTCCGGCAGATCAACCCCACGACCAGTGGCGGGACCACCATGGGCAGCAAGAGGGCCGTCCGTACCAGGGTGGCGCCCCACCGCAGGGCGGCTAGCGCCTCCACCAGGACCAGCCCAAGGCCGATCTGCATCCCGACCGATCCGCCGATGAAGACCGCGGTGACCCGCACGGCGTGCCAGAAATCGGTGTCCCGGAGCATGCGGAGGTAGTTCGCCCCCCCCACGAAGGTCCGCCCCGCGGGGTCGGTGAGCTTCCACTCCAAGAGGCTGGTGTAGGCGAGATAGCCGAGCGGGACCAGGATCAGCACCACCAGGACGGCCACCGCCGGGAGGAGCATCACCGCGTACTGCCAGCCGTCCTCTTGCCGGGTCGTCCGCCGCTCGGACATCTCTCAGGCCTCCATCCGGAGGGCGCCCAGGACCTCTCGGTGGAGCGCGGCGTTGGCGCTGGCCACGAACATGCAGCCCTCCGTCATCGTCTTGCAGGGGGCCACCGGATTCCCCCACGCGTCCGTCACGACGCCCCCTGCCTCTTCGACGACGAGGGCCCCGGCCATGAAGTTCTCCGGGGTGAGACCGCCGCGAACGTCCACGTAGGCGTTGATCCCTCCGGCAGCCACCCCCATCTGGATAGCGACCGCGCTTCCGAGGAATCTGGTGTGGGCGGCGGCGCGGAGCAGGTCCTCCACGCGGCGGGCGAAGCCCGGACGGTCGAACTCGCACTCCACGGCAACCATGGCCCGGGCGAGGCGCGTCACGCCGGAGGTGCGCAGGCGTGTGTCCCCTGAGAACGCCCCGTGCCCACGGATGGCGGTCTGATACGATCCCGTGAAGACGTTGCCGATGAGACCAGCGATGACGCCGGAAGGCGCCAGCGGCGCATCGAAGGGGAGGACGGCCACGGAGAAACAGGTCAGTTCGATGCCCCGCTTGAAGTTCTCGGAGCCATCCACCGGATCCACGATGAGGGTGAATTGGGGGGCGCCCAGGTCGGGCCGGATGGGAATCTCGCCGCGCTCCTCGGACAGGAGGCGGAGGGGGCACGGGGTGCGCCGCCGGCAGAATTCGATGACCGCATCTTCGGCGCCGGCGTCGAAGGCCAGCGTCTCCTGGCCCTTGGGATTGGTTCCGACTCCCCCACGCGCCGTCCGGCCCCTTCCCAGAAGGAACGCGCGCACTTCCTCGAACATCCCCACCAGGGAGGGGATCCACTCTGTCCGGTCGAGCGTGCTCACTGCTGACTCCCTTCCAGGCTGAAGCCGCGCAGGAGGACGTTGTGGGCGAGGGCGGCGATCACCAGGACGGGCAGGATGGCGATGACCCCCAGGGCCGAGACCTCGCCCCAGAGGATGCCGCGCTCCGTCCGGAAGAAGGCGATGGCCGTCGGGACCGTCTTCGCCACCCGCGACGTGAGAAACAGCGCGTAGTTGAACTCGTTCCAGGCCAGGATGAAGCACATCACGCCGGTGGCGAACAGCCCCGGCCGCGCGGCGGGCAGGATGCAGTGGGTGAAGGCCGTGAAGCGGGTGCAGCCATCCACCAGCGCCGCCTCCTCGATCTCCTTGGGGACTTCGTCGAAGTAGGCCCGCATGGCCCAGACCACGAAGGGGACATTGAACGTGAGATAGATGAGGATCAGGAGGATGTGGGTATCCAGCAGCCGCAGGAGGAACGCCAGGACGAAGAAGGGGATGACGAGGGTGATCGTGGGAAACAACCGAGCCAGGAGGATCCCGAGCGCCACCGCCTCGCGCCCGCGGAACGTGAAACGTGAGAGGCCGTAGGCCGCAGTGACCCCCACGACCAGCGAAAGAAGCGTGTTTCCCGTGGCGACGATGGCGCTGTTCTTTACGTAGTCCAGGATGCCGTACTTGCCCAAGGCAGCCGCGTAATTATCCAGCGTCGGCGGGAAGAGCCAGCGACCCGGCTGGTAGAGGTAAATCCGCTCCTTCAGCGAGGTCAGGACCATCCAGAGGATGGGGAAGCCGAAGAAGAGGGCGACCGCGACAATGCCGGCGGAGCGGACCATCGACAGGAGGAGGCGACGCATCTCATGCCTCCCGCGGGCGGCGCGACATCCGCACCAGGATCGCCGCCAGCGCCATGGTAAGCAGGATGAGGACGAAGGCGATGGCCGCCCCCTTGCCTAGGATACTGGAGTAGCCGAAACCGACGCGATACATGTAGAGGGGGAGGACCAGCGTGGCCACGCCCGGCCCGCCCTCGGTGAGCAGGTAGATCGCCCCGAAGCTCCGCAGGGCGTCGATGATCGTGAAGAGGGTCACCACCAGGATGACGGGCCGGAGCATGGGCAGGGTCAGGTGGCGGAAGAGCTGCCAGGCGGAAGCCCCCTCCACCCGGGCCGCTTCGAAGGGTGCGCGGGGCAGTGACTGGAGCCCGGCCAGGAAGAAGAGTGCCACGAACGGGGCGGCCATCCAGATGCCCACCACCGTCACCGCATAGAGGGCCATCGCGTCGCTCAACCAGTTCATCTTGACGCCGGCCACCGACTCCAGGACGTAGTTCAGGATGCCGAATTCCACGTTGTACATCAGCTTCCACATCAGACCCCCGATGGCGTGGCTGATTGCCAGTGGCATGATGACGACGAGGGTCAGGAAGGTCCGGCCACGGATGGTTTGATGGAGGAGGAGGGCCACCCCCATCCCCAGCACGAGCGATCCCCCCGTCACCAGCAGCGCGTAGGCGACCGACCGGCGGACGCTGACCCAGAATTCGTAGTCGCTGCCACCCACCAGTTCCCGGTAGTTGCCCAGCCCGACGAAGGTCCGGTCACTCCAGGGAAACCCCAGCTCGTACCCGGTCAGGCTGACGTACAGCAGGAATGCCGCCGGGATGAGGATAAGCAGGAAGAGCGCGAGCGTGGACGGCAGGATCCAGAACACCGGCTCGCCTCGCATTCGTCGATGGGTGGGCAAGGGCCCTCTCCCGGGGACTGCAGATCGGGGCGGCCAGCGGCGTTCACACCTCTACGAGGACCTTGACGGCCGCGGACTTCTGCTCGGCCACGGTATCCAGCGCCCGGCGGGCCTCCTCGAGCGGGAACCGGTGGGTGACCAAGGGGGTCAAGTCAATCTTCCCGCTGGCTGCGAGACGGATGGCGTCGGGATAGACGTTGGCGTAGCGGAAGATGCCCAGGATATCCACTTCCTTGTCGATGGCCTGCAACGCGCTCACCTCGCACGGGTCCTGGCTGGGGAGCCCGATCCACACGACGGTCCCACCGCGCCGCACGAGCTCAATGCTCTGCCGCACGGTCGCCGCCGTCCCCGCCGCCTCGATGACCAGGTCCGGACCGTCCCCGCCCGTCGCCGCACCGGTGGCATCGGAGACGGATTCACGCCCCGGATTGATGGTGACGTCCGCCCCCAGTCGGGAGGCCACCTCGAGCCGCCGGTCCTCGAGATCCACCAGGATCGTCCGCCCCGCCCCGGCCGCCTTCGCCGCCAGCAGCGCCAGTTGCCCGATGGGCCCGCCGCCAAGGACCAGCACCGTGCATCCGGGGACCAGCCGGGCCCGCCGGACTGCGTGCATCCCCACCGCCAGGGGCTCCATCAACGCCCCCTCGGCGTAGCCCAGGTTCTCCGGCAGGGGATAGGTGAAGTCCGCCGGCCAGGCGATGTATTCCACAAAGGCCCCATCCACCGGGGGGGTGGCCATGAAGGTGACGTCGGGGCACAAGTTGTATCGCCCGCTCTTGCAGGTGCGGCAGCGGCGGCATGGCACGCCGGGCTCCAGCGCCACGCGCGAGCCCACGGAGAGGTTCGAGACCCCGGGCCCGAGCGCGACCACCTCGCCGGCACTCTCGTGACCCAGGATGAGGGGCTTCTCGACCACGTACCGGCCGATCCGTCCCTCCTTGTAATAGTGGACGTCCGACCCGCAGACCCCCACCGCTCGCACCCGGACCAGGACTTCGCCGGGACCCGGTTCGGGGATCTGCCTCTCCTCCACCCGAATTTCCCCCGGTCGCTGCAGGACCGCGGCCTTCATCGCACTCATGCCTGCTCTCCTTCCGTGGTTCCTCGGGGGTCGCGTCACTCCTCCATCTCCACGAACGCCCGGAGGCCAGTGTGGACGTCCACCAGGCTCTCGAAGGGCAGGAACGGGATCCCCTGCTTCCGGCAGTGGTCGGCTAGCTTCCCCTTGGCGAAGCGGCGGTCCGCCACCTCGGCGGCCGCCCGGTCAGAGAGACCATCGCCGGTATATACTACCCGGGCACCATCGGCCTGGAACCGCCGCACAATTTCCGCCTTCCAGGAACCGGCGGGTTCCCCGCGCCCATCCGGGTGCGGGAATTCCAACCGCCACCGACCGTCGGCCCACCGAGCTCTGTTGGAGAGAACGGCGATCCCCGTCAGCCGGTGATTCGCCAGAATGCGCTCGATGTAGAAGTCGAACCCGTCACTGACGATCCAGAGCGGTATGTGCCGACCCTGGCAATAGTCCACGAGGACAGGAAAGTGTGGGTCCAGCGGCACCCGGTCCAACAGCGCCTGCACCGCGGCCCCATCCGCCTCCACCATGCCCCACTGCCCTTCTGCCCGCTCGGCCGTCGTCAATTCCCCTCGGTCCCACGCCTCGTTCAGGGGGACCCACCGATCCCCCGCGAAGCGCGACAGGATCAGGGGTCCGACGTCCACGGGAGTGATCGTCCCGTCAAAATCCAAAAGCAGCATCCAGGACATCAGCCTTTCACTCCGCCCATGGACAGGCCCCGCACCAAGTACCGCTGGCCGCACAACGTGAGGACAAAGGCAGGGATGACCCCGAGTACAATCGAGGCGGAGGCTGACCCGTACTGGACGTCCGTCGGCGCGTACAGGGCGCTGGTGAAGAATACCATGATCGTCCGGGTCGAGCTCCGGGTGAGCGTAAGCGCCAAGAGCAGGTCGTTCCAGCACAGGGTGAACGTCAGCAGGGCCACGACCATCACGCCGGGAGCAATCACCGGCAGGATCACTCGAGTTACCGATCCGAGCTCCGAGCAGCCATCCACCATGGCCTGGTCTTGGATATCGCGTGGGAAATCCTGGAAAAAGCCGATCAGGAGCCAGACCGCCAGCGGGATGTTGAAAATGGTATAGGCCAGGATCAGGCCCGGAAACGTGTCCAGGAGGGACAATTTCGCATACAGGAGGAACAGCGGGATGACCAGGGCGATGGGAGGCAGCATGCGTTGCGATAGGATCCAAAAGGCCAGCGCCCGACCGCCGACCCGGTACCGAGCCAGAGCATAGGCCGCCGGAATGCTTAAGGCCAGCACTAGCAGCGTGTTCCCCCCCGAGATGATTAGGCTATTCCGGAGGTACTGGAGACCCTCGTATTCGCCGAAGAGCAGGCGGTAGTGCTCCAGGGTGGGCCGTCGGGGGAACCAGATGGGCGGAAACGTGAAGTATTCGCCTGACGTCTTTAGCGAGGTCGAGAGGATCCATAGCGTCGGGAGCAGTGAGAGCCCGGTTACACCCAGGAGGATCAGGTAAAACCCAGCGGTTTTGGTCCACCGCCACAGGGAGTGCGTCATGCGACCCCCTCCTCACGCCGGCCGGACACCCGGACCAGAAGGACACACAGGAACAGTACCGTGGCCAGGACATAGAACGACAGCGCCGCGCCGTAGCCCACGTGGAAGAAGCGCACCCCCGTGTAGTACGTGTAGAATGTCAACGTCTCCGTGCTGCCCCCGGGCCCGCCCGTCGTCATGATGTAGACGGTGTCGAAGATCTTGATCAGGTCAATGAAGCCGATGAGCAGGCCCACCAGGGCCGGCCAGCGAAGCAGGGGCAGGGTGATGAACCCGAAGAACTGCAGAGGGGACGCGCCGTCAATCCGGCCCGCCTCGTACAACTCGTCCGGGATGGCCTGGAGCCCGGCCAGCAGGACCAGCATATAGAATGGGGCCCACCGCCACACCTGGACGACGGCCACCGACAGTTTAGCCAGGGTCGGCGACCCAAGCCAGTCGATCAGCAGCCGCTGGCCGACCAAGATGGAGAGCAGGTCGTTCACGGCGCCATACTTTGGCGTCAGCATCAGCGCGAAGGACATGGCGCCGGCCGTGGGCGCCACCATGATGGGGACGGCCAGGAGGCTCACGAAGAGGCCCCGCCCCGCAAAGGGGCGATTCAGCAGAAGGGCGAGCGCGAACCCCAGGACGAAGGCCGTGACGAGGGCCGGAACGATGATCTGCGCCGTCTGGACCGCCGAGGCCAGGAACCGTTGATCCCGAAGGGCATCGCGGTAGTTGACCAAGCCGGCGAACTCCCACCCCGTCTCCCGGGCCAGCTCGTATCGGGTGAAGCTGACCACCAGGGAGTAGGCCAGGGGGAACACGCTGGTAGCCAGCATCACCAGGAGCATGGGCGCCACGAGAAGCCACGGCGCCAACCACCGGGATGTCGGGCGCCGGCCATTCACCAGGGCGGCACGGGTGGCGGGAGCCAAGGACAAGGCCTTGGCCCCCGCCTTCGTGGTCGTGTCCACGGCGAAGTCTCCGGCTTCACGCCAGGGGCTTGTACACGATGCCGCGCTTCTTCATCGCATCGTACTGTGCCTTCCAAAGCTGCTTCTGCGTATCGCGGCCCAACCGGTCCGTAATCCGATCCCACTCCCGGGCGGCGTCATCCAGGGCCTGTTTGACCCCCTTGGTCTTGGCCACGGCCGCAGCCATGGCATCGCCGCACAGCTTCATGTACTCCTCGGCGCCGGGGATCAGAGGCGCAGGGAATCCCACATCCACCGAGGCCTTGATCACCTCAAGGAACTTGGGGGCGCTGGGCCAGGCCGCCCGGGCCTCCGACGACTCCACGCTCGACCGCCGCGTATAGTCCACGCCGGTGGCCGGGTTCAGGCTGATCTTCACCGACACGTCCGGCCGCGTGTAGAGCTCCAGTGCATGGAGGGCCGCTTCCTTGTTCGCGGAATATTTCGGGATACCCAGCGACCAGCCAGAGGCGAGGCTGCCCACCCGGTGTAGCTTGCCCCCGATCATGGTTCCAGGAAGCATCGCATACCCGATCTTTCCCACGACCTTCGACCTGTTGGAATCCTCCGCCACTCTGGCCACCGAGGTCCAGTTGGTGGACAGCGCCACGTCGCCCTTTACGAGAGCGGTCTCGACCTCGGTGTAGCCGAAGTTGGTGCTCCCCAGCGGCGCGAACTGGAAGATCTCCACCATGTTCTGCAGCGCCTTGACGCCGTTCGGGCTGTTGATGAGCGGCCGCATTTCCTCGTCGAAGTAGACCCCACCGTAGTTGGCGAAGCGGCCCATGTACCACCAGAAACCGGTGCGTCCCGGCCGGTACCCGTCGGACGCCCCATAGTGCTTCTGCCCGTCACCGAACCAGTCCCAGCCGGTGAAGAACTCCGCCATGTCCCGGTACTGCTCCCAGGTCTGTGGCGGTGCCAGCGGGTACCCGTATTTGTCCCGGAACCGCTTCTGATAGTCCGCATTGGCGAAGGCTGCCGTGTTGTAATAGAGGATGTGCATGTCGCCATCGAAGGGCATGGCATACAGCGTCCCGGCCCATGTCGAGTACATGTCCCGGAACGCCGGGAGGACATCGTCCAGGCTAAGGTTCAGGCCGGCTGCGTCGGCCATGGGTTTCAATGGCTCGAGATGGCGGGGGGAGGCCGCCCGCCCCCGGGGGGGGAACACCCCCACGTCCGGCG
>ORJL011863266.1_pt1 | contig 11272 bp, 14 predicted proteins | sample 1779941 | NCBI WGS metagenome assembly ORJL01 (sample SAMEA104232317, study PRJEB22302) | groundwater metagenome | biome: forest; feature: aquifer; material: groundwater | place: USA | collected 2011-08-07 | depth 5.8 m | reverse complement strand
TCGGCGCCTCCCTCCACGAAATCGTGGAACGACTTTATCTGCGCCTCGACGAGGCTCGGAAATTTGACCAAGGGCTCCCGGAATTTTCCGAAGTACTTCTGCGGTCGCACCGATTTGAGTTTTGCCATACCAACAAATTGTCCATGCGGCGTTGTCGCCGTAGGATAAAAAATTATTAAATTTTTACTAAAAGGCTTCCCCGCACCAAAACCTTTTACTAAAAGCGCAACCGCAACTCAATCAGCTAGTAGCAAATGTCGGCAGAGTATAAGCGAGACCGCCTGGGGTGTCAAGCGTCCTGTGCCGCGCAAAAAGGACGGGAGTAGGTCATACTCCCGTCCGCGCACAATCAATCCCGAAGAGGCTACTCGTCGATGGCTACGGTTATGCCGACAAAAGTGTTTTCGAGCCGGCGCAATTCGTTGGCTAATCGCAGATGCTCTTGGGGGTTCGGATTCCGAAGCTTGACAGTCGCGCGCGTAAAGTCGTCGTTTCGGGTCCGTTTAGGGACACTGGCGTTCGGGGCGAGTTTTTTATCCATGATTTTCCCCGAGAACGTGGCAAGTTCTACAAAGTGGAAGACGTTAGCCCTGCAGAGCGCAATCACCTCGGATGAGAGCCCGCTGCATTTTTCACCCGGACGGTGCCGGTTCGTCGAGACCCAATAGACAACGATTCCCTCCTGCACTTTCTGCCGCAGGATTGGAATGAAATCCTTATCTGAGGTGAGGATGACGATTTCGCAGACTTCATTCGCACTGAGCAGACGTATTCGGTTCTTTATCGCCTCATCATCCGCACCATATTGGGTCGTTATGGGAATGATCTCAAATCCGGCACCGGAAAAATCTTTTGCCAAACCCTTATGGTAGTGCGCCACGTCGGGTTTCATGGTTACAAGCGGCGGGAACGCGGTATATCGAGTGGTCCCGACGCAATTAACCATTACATCAAACAAACCGCAGCAGTTGAAGAATCTGATGCCGAGAGCTCCTTTGGTGTGATGGGCAGAAGCGCCGTCGATGAAAACAGCCTTCTTTCTCATCAGTAGCGATTGAGTATTCTGCATACCCAATTCCCCCTAGTTCGAGTTTCAAGGAACGCGGTTCCTACCGTGTCTGCAGTATATACCCCTTCATGAAGAGCGCATCCGTCTCTTCCATTTCTCTATTTCCGCGTGATGGCCCGAGAGCAACACTTTCGGGACTCTATATTTCTTGCCTTTCCAAACGAGTACATCGGGACGCGTATAGACCTCCGGGCTTGATACGCGGCTCGCTTCGAGCGATTCGGCCTTGCCAAGGACTCCGGGAACAAAGCGCGATATCGCGTCAATAAGCGTCGCGGCAGGGAGCTCGCCGCCCGTAAGCACATAGGGGCCGACGGAAACTTTCTTTGCCTTCAGTATCTTTTGTACGCGCGCATCTACCCCTTCGTAGTGTCCGCAGATAAAAAGTATGTCTTTTTTCCCTCGGCCGTTGCCACGGGCAGGCTTGGCCAGCTTCTTCGCCATCGCCTCGTCAAATACCGCGCCGTCAGTTGCAAAGAATAGTTTCTCCACTCCTTTCTTATTCCCTATCGCTTTCTGTGCAGCACGCAGCACACCGTCCGGCTCCAAGACCATACCTGGGCCGCCGCCGTACGGCCGTCTGTCCACGCGTCCGTATCTGTCGCGGGTGAATTTCTTCGGGTCGTAATATGAAATCTTTATTTTCTTCGCGGCGATGGCCCGCCCAATGATAGAAGCCTTGAGATACGGCTCAATGGATTCGGGAAACAAGCTGATTATATGAAAGTGAATCATAGTCCGCATTTCCAACCTCAAGCGAGCGCGGGCACATGTCTTTTTCCGGCTTCGCAGGCGCGACGGCGCCGAGACCGAGCGCTGGCGCAGCAGTGCCAGATAGCGACGGAAAAAGACATGTGCCCGTCGAGCGCCCTACTCCCCCTTCAAATCCTTGATCACATCGTCAACGGTCGTATCGCGTACGTACGGCTCGGACGAGGTACTCGGCTCAGAAGACGGCCTCTCGGCGCTGCGGTCCGGTGCCATACCCTGACCGCGCTCGCTGCCTTCCGGCTCTTCAATCTTCAAATTGACGCGTGCGTCGTTTTTCATACCGACGACGCGCAACACCGTGCGGATTGCCTTGGCGGTAGCGCCCGAACGGCCGATGACCTTGCCCATGTCGTCCTGGTGGGCGGAGAGCGTGAGGAGCACGCCCATCTCGTCAACAACGCGCGTTATCTTTACATCCTCCGGGTGGTCGGCGAGTGCTTTAACCACGTACTCCAAAAATTGCTGATCTTGTTCCATATCTGTCTTGCTATCTTGTAATCTATCCGGTGAGTATACCAAACTAGGCCTTTTCCGCAGGTACCTCTACGGCCTCACCTGCCGCCTCTTCCTTTTCGGGTTCCGCCGCAGGCGTCTCCTCTTTGGGCGCCTCTTCAGCCGCCGCTGCGGGAGCCGCGGGCGCGGCTTCTGCGGCAACTTCCTCCTTCACGGGTTCTTTATATTTGGGGAGCACGTTAATCTTTTTGCCGTCAATGATTCCGAGCGATACGAGCATATTGTGTACCGTAGCACTAGGCTTAGCTCCGACCGAAAGCCAGTGTTTGATGCGCTCCGCATCGAGCACGCGCTGTTTGCTCTTGGGGTCGTAGGTGCCGACTTTGTCGACAAATTTTCCGGCCTTCGGGCTTGCGGTGTGTTCCACCACAACAATGCGGTAAGAAGGCGTATTGATGCGCCCGGTGCGTTGCATTCGTATCTTCAACATATGTCGCGACACTGTAACAGATAACTATATAAAATCAACGGCCGGCGCGGAAAGCTCGTCTCAATGACGAATTCCCCGCGCTGGCCTATTTGTTCCGCACGTTTTGTCGCTCATTCTCCTCGTGGAGAACAGCGGCAATTCCGATAAGGAAGGATACGACTAGTACATACAAGACCGTGAGAATGACGACTGTATTATTCATTCTGACGGTGAGACCCGGTACCTCCAGCGCAAGGCACATGACATACACGGCAATCGTACCTATGAGACCGCATGTATATGCCGCCCAGAATATCCTTTCGAACGCATTGACCGCGATCGAAAAGATAAGTCCGACAAGAAGTGCGATGGCTGCAGGTTCGAACACCGGGTTGTTAACCAGTGTTTCCATGATGGCCCTCCCGCTCGAAATAGTACCCCGGGACTCTATTTCTTTCCACAGAGTCTATTTCGCCACTTTCTCTGCCTCTTCCAGTTTGACCGACAACAATTTCGATACTCCGTCCTGCCCCATGGTGACGCCGTAGAGCTCGCCCGCCGCAGCCATGGTCGCCCTGTTGTGTGTAATGACGATGAGCTGCGACTTCGCACCGAGCTCTTTTATCATATCCGCGTAGCGGCGGCTGTTGGCCTCGTCGAGCGCCGCATCCGTCTCATCCAAAATCAAAAACGGCGGGGGATTCACTTGGCTCATTGAAAAGATGAGTGCGATGGATGTGAGCGCTCGCTCGCCGCCCGAGAGCACGTCGAGGCCGCGGATTTTTTTGCGCGGAAGCGATACATCTATAGAAAGGCCCGCATACAGTTCCTCTTCTCCCTCGTCAAAAAACTCCTCCTCATCGCCCTCATCAGCGTCTTCCGCCTTGGCGCGTTTCGCGCGACGGGGTTCCTCGACTTCGAGCTTGGCGTGACCGCCGCCGAAGAGTTTCGCGAAGAAGCCCTGAAGCGCGACGTTGATATGCTTGATGCCCTCGGTGAACCGTGCGTCTATCGTCTTTTCCAATTCGGCGATGATGTCTTTGAGCTTCTGCGCCGAAGCCTCGAGGTCGGCGAGTTCGCGTGCAAGGAATTCCTCGCGCTCCTTAGTCTGATTGAATTCGCGGACGACCGCATCGCCGCCGCCAATCCCCGACTCCTCTATCTTTATTTTGAGGCGCTCTATCTCGCGCCGTCTCTTTTCCTGTTTCTGCCTGTCCTCTTCAAGAAGCGCGCCTTCGGGTATCCCGGATTTTTCCCATCCGTGTACCGCCGCGCCGATGAGCGCGATGCCTTCGCGGACCTCCTCCTCGAAGCGCTGCCGCAACCCCGCAATATTTGCACGCGCCGCCTGCACGCTACCGAGCTTGCCCTGTGCTTCGCGTACGCTTGATTCCAATTCCATGAGGTCGCGCTCGGCGGTAAATCCGGCCTCGCGCGCCTCCGCGATTTTCTTGCGCAGAGTTTCCAGCTCGCCCGCGAGTGCCGATTCCTGGGTGCGCACGCGCTCAAGTGATTTGGCCAGAGCTTCCACTTGCTGCCGCACCTCCTCATTTGTCTCGGGTGCGGCGCCCGACAAGCCTTCCACGAACGCCTTGATGCGCTCGCGAATCTGGCCGAGACGGTTTTTTATAGTTGAGATGTCATTTTCGCGCTCGGCCTCACTGATAGTCTCGGAAAGCTCACGGGTGAATTGCCTCACATGCGGCACAGGTACTATCTGCTCGACGGTTACCGTATTGGCTTCCAGGGCGCCCTCGGCGCGACCGAGCTCGCGGGTGAGTTGTTCGCTTTCGCGCCGCGCCTCGGAGAGCTTCGCGTCGCGCTCGCTCACCTTTGCCTGGAGCTCCGCGATTACGTGCTCCGCCGAGCCCGAACGCTTGCCGCGCGCCTCGGCCACGCGGCCGCCGAGCTGTTTCAATTCGGATTCCTGCGCTCGCACTTCATGGAGAAGCCGCGCATCCTCCTGCGTAATCCAGGCGTTCTCGCGGGCAAGATATTCATTTAATTTCACGGCGAGCTCTTCTTTCATCTCGCGTGCCTTCTCTATCTTTTCCACCTGCGTGCGCAGGAAATTGAGGTGCGGCGCGAGCTCACGGCGAAGCGATTTTGTCTTATCAATATTCACACCCGTTTCTTCAAGCTTGCGCTCGCTCTCGGCTTTTTTGTGCTGGTAAAGCTTGAGTCCGAGCGCATCTTCCACCATTTCGCGGCGCTCGCGCGGAGAGGCGTTTAAAATGCGGTCCGCTTCGCCCTGCGAGATTATCTGATAGCCCGAACCGCCGATATTGGCGCCCGCAAGCAGACGGATAACATCCTTGAGGCGCACCACCGTGCCGTTCAGCAGGTACTCGTTTTGCCCGTCGCGGTATACGACGCGCTCCACGGTGACTTCCTTGAAGTCGAGGTCCAAAAGGCGCTTGGAATTATCAAAGACGACCTTCACCCCCGCACGGTTCATACGCGGCAGCGCGGGCGAGCCACCCCAGATAAGGTCCTCGCCGCGCTTGCTGCGCATGGATTTCATGGACTGTTCTCCGAGTACGAATCTGAAAGCCTCGGCTACATTCGACTTTCCCGAGCCGTTGGGGCCGACGGCGGCGGTAATGGGCGAGCCGAATAAGAGCTCGGTCTTCTTGCCGAAAGATTTGAATCCCGATAGCTCTATGGATTTAAGACTGAGAAACATTGAGCTTCATTGTATCAAAAAGATTGACGCCTCCGAGCAGCCGTTTCTATTCCGAACGCTCGCGGTTCCCCTCCTCCTTTTCCACGGCATCCAGCACATCCGACGCGGCATCAGCCGCATCTCTGAATGACTGTTTTATGTTCTCCTCGCTTGCGGCGGTCTTCATCTCTTCGGCAAGCCGATTAACCTTATCGGCAAGCAGGTCGGTTTGGTCCTGTCCGATGTCCATCCGCAGAAGTTTGTCGTTCACCGACTTTTCCGGCTTCGGCCGTTCAGGCCGTTTTTTCTCAAAAAAGCGGAACATATATTGATTCTATCACGCTATATCACGCCTCCGGAGGCTCTTCTTTGACGACACGCGGCACGAACCGCGGGTCGCGGTGCGTTTCCTCAAATGCGCGAACTTCTTCGTAGAGGCTATCCATACGGGCGATTGCCCCAGGGGAGCGGTCTCGCGTCATGATGATTCGTATGACACCGCTTCGGTCTTCTGACATGTGGTCTATCAGATATTCAATGTCCGCCAAATTGGATTCTTCGTCTATTGCTAGCAGTTCGCAAATCACTTTTTCGGCGATTTTCTGCCGACCTTCTTGTTTTTCGAGCTCCTGCGGATTATCTTTCATTTCCTTTCGGACGGCCCTGGTCACTTCGTCCTCAAATTGCTTCCTGTTCAGGAAACCCGGCGGGGTCGGTTCTATTATGATGTCTCCCTCCACCATCCTCCCACTCTACCACCAAGAGGGCGGCTTACCGCCCGTCGGCCACAAGCGGCTTCGCAATACCAATCCGGTTACTTACGTGGTCTGCATTTCTTCTTCGCACGGGATAATCGGCGCGGATCTGTGAACAGCTGTCCTTTTGTCTTTTTGTACCGCGGAGCGAAGTTGGTTCGCCGCATACACCAGTGGCTGAAGGTACTGGCCATAGGCACGGACTTGGTCATTGCTGAGAGGTTGCACACCGCCTTTCTGTAATTCGCGAATGTCGTATGGCTCACCGTGTTCGTCGATTAACATCACATGGAGCGCCCGCGTGCCGGTCGAACGTGCCAGACTGCTTTTTATGCCGTGCCGTTCTCCCAGCAGCAGCGACTTCACTGAGTAAACAAAGCATCCAGACTGACCAAGCACCGAACCGGCAAATTCTCTTCTGATTTCCGGCTTCTTATCGTGCAGAAAATGTCTAATCATACGCATCATGTCGGGCTCGTCGGCTAGTCGGACGTGCCGCGCCGTAACATACTGGTTGAACATTTCCGCGAGTTTGTCCACTTGTGCGGGAAATATGTCGAGGTCACGCATGACTGCCTCACTGTATGAAAGCGTTTCTTCGGGACGGATAGTTTCTCGCGACTGGAACGCCTCATTCATGGACCGATATTACCACCCCTTTGCCGCAAGCGCCTTTTGCGCGGCGTCTTGCTCAGCTTCCTGTTTGCTTCTCCCCTCGCCCGTAGCCAAACGTTCAGTGCCGATGAAAGCGCCCACGATAAACGTCTTGTCGTGGTCGGGCCCGCTTTGGCTCATGACCTGGTATGTCGGTGTGATGCCCTGCTTTTCCTGTGCTATCTCCTGTAGCTTGCTCTTGGCATCCTGCCAAAGCTTGTTTGCAACGACGTCGTCCGTTTTGTGGAAAAGTTGGTCAGCGATGAATTTCCGTGCGGTGTCATAGCCGGAGTCTAGGTACAGAGCACCGATGAGCGCCTCAAAAGCGTTCGCGAGAATTATCATCCGCGCGCGACCCGTATCTTTGGATTCTCCGCGCGAGAGCAAAAGGTGCTCGTTGATGCCCAGCTTCGTCCCCGCGTCGGAAATACTCTGCGTGTTGACGAGCGCCGCGCGAAAAGCGGTCAATTCCCCTTCCGGCTTCTCGGGATATTTGGCATACAAAAATTCGGTGACCGCGAGCTCGAGGACGGCATCGCCGAGGAATTCGAGGCGCTCGTTGTGCTCGCGACGCGCCCCTGACTGCGCAGGCAGGCGGTTCTCATTGAGATACGAGCGGTGCGTGAATGCGGTTTCAAGCAGACGTTTGTCCTTGAATGTGTAACCGAGCTTTGTCTCAAAGGCCGCGAGGTCAGCCATAGTTATTTTTTCTTGCGGGTGCGCGGAGCAGGCGGAGCCGCGGAAGGTTTGTCTTTTTGCGCGAGCACATTGATGGCGGGGACGATTATTTTGAGCGTGTCGTCATAAAAGTTGAGGTCGCCGACAGCCGAGAGCGGGAACCACTGGGCGTCGTCGAGTCCCCCGCTGCTGCCCAATTTGAGGTCGGTGAAAGAGGATTCGGCGAGGAAATAGCTCACGCGCTTGCGCTTCTTGCCGCCCTCGACCTTCGAGTCGTTGGCCACATATTCGTTGACGCCGAGTTCCTGGACTATCTTGATATCGAGTCCCATCTCCTCTTTTATTTCGCGGACAGCGCCCGTCTGTATATCTTCGCCTTCCTCAATCTTGCCCTTCGAGAGCGTCCAATGGCCGAAAATATCGTGGACGAATGCGAGGTATGTCTCGCCTTCCGAACGCGCATAGACAACCGCGCCGGCCAAATGCTCGGTCGGCATCTTCGCGGGCTTCTGCCCGACATCCTTGCGCGCACCGCCCTCATTTTTGCCGGGCTCGCCGAGCTCGACGTAGACGGCGCCTAAGACGCCGTTGACGAAGCGGCCCGACGACGTGCTGCCGAATGATTTCGCGAGTTCTATCGCTTCGTTGATGGCGACCTTGGCGGGCACCTGCGTGCGGTCGGCGAAAAGGAGCTCGGTGAGGCCGAGCCTGAGGATGTTGCGGTCTATCGCGGCGATGCGGTCTATCGGCCACTCGGGTGCCGCGCGCACGATGACTTCGTCTATTTCGCGCTGCTTCGCGATGGCGGTCTGGAGGAGATCTTTCATAAACGGCATGTCGGAATCCCGTGTGCCGAATTCCTTGCCGTAATCAACGAGCCGCGAGAGCGCTTCGTCGTTCGTCAGCTTGCCCCCTGAAGAGTCGCGCTCGAAGAGCACTTGGAGAACTACTGAACGAGCAAGGTGTCTATTTGCCATAATTACAAGAGCTGCTTCACAAAGAAGTATACCCCGAGAAGTAACGTTTCCTATTGTATACGGTGTTGATGAGAAGTTTCTGAAGTATCACGCGAATTGTGGAAATCGAAAAAGTCCCGCGGCGCGTATTCGAAAAAACTGGTCGGGCTAGGCGGCTGTCGTCGTCTCCTTCTCTTTCGTCTCCTCGGACTTGCCGCTCTCGCGCAATTCGGTCTGCTTGCGCTTCTCACGACGCGCAGCGCGCTTTGCCGCAGCTACGATATCAATGACGACTTTTCCGTTGTACTTGCCGCATTCCGGGCATGCGCGGTGAGAGAGCCGGGCGGCACCGCATTCGCACTTCGCGAGACGCTGGCCTGAAATAGCGTGGTTGTTGCGCCGCATTGCGGTCTGAGAACGATTCTTGCGCATCCGGACTACCATAGCGGAGGATTATACAGACTTTGAGCCAAGACGCAACCGCGTGCAGAAGCTGGCGCGATGAATATCCGAGAGGCCGTAGCGCCCTATGACCGAGAGATGCGATGCGGTGCCGTATCCCTTGTGGACGTGAAAGTCATATTCAGGGTACTTGGGCGAAAGCCGTTTCATCAATCTGTCCCGCGTGACTTTGGCCATAATCGAAGCGAGTGAAATAATCGGCTCGGTGTCGTCACCGCGGATGATGGTTTCCTGATGGATGTACTCCACGGGCGCTTTGAGGCTTCCGTCGAGCAGTACGCGGCACTCATGTGGCTCAATCTCGAACCGAGAAAGTACTTCTGCCAGCGCGCGTTTGATGGCGGGAACGATACCGTATCTATCTATGTATGCGGCCGAGGACGTTGATACCGAAAATCGCAACGCTCCCGATAGTTGTAACTCCCCCGCATGTACAAAGATTTCCTCCCGCTTTTTTTCTGAGAGTTTCTTGGAGTCGCGAACGCCTTCGAGGACGCTCCAATCGAAATCGAGCGGCACCATGACCGCGCCGACGGCGACGGGCCCCGCGAGCGGCCCGCGCCCCGCTTCGTCTATGCCGATTACGTATCTCATGCGCCGGGAAACGGAAATCCGCTCTCCTTTACATATACATCCTCGAACCGTCGGTACAATTCCTCGATTGCCAGGTACCCGATATCGGCTCGAAAAGTCCGCCCTAATTCGGCTGCTACATATGCGACAACCCCACGGCCACCGCGCTTGTGTCTCTTGTGGGCGACGTCACGGCGCCTTGCCTCTTCCCATTCGCCCTCCGGCATATCGCCCGCCTTTTTTGCGGCGTCCAAATCCACAATACGGCAATCAAGTGTCACGTTGCGCTCAGTAAGGTAGCGATGAACGTACCCAAGCTTATGCATTCTTCCGATGCCCGTACCCAACGTTTCAATGAACCAGTCCAAATATTCAAGACGTGTTGCCGGCGATGTTCCCCCTTCCGAACGAATCAGTGAAATCGCGTCATCGAAGTCCGCCGCCGTAGCGGGCTCCCCCAGTCGTGTCTTTGTACCAAAGGCCCGCATTTGAATAACGGGTTTATATTTTTCGTCTAGCAGACCTTGCTCCCGCAGTTCGGGAATCGGGACCCGCTTTAAGGTTTCTCCCCCGCTGACCGGTAACTCCTTGAGCTCGAATATGGCAAGTGAGCGATGCGTTCGCACCCCGTTCGCCGTTAAGAGTTCGCTTACATACGAGTCATTCTGCGCGCGGTCTTTATCCAAGAGGCCGAGGTATCCGTAATACCCACTGGTTGTATCCTGCTCCCACTGCGGATTGTGTATGGACTCTACGCCGGTCTGCCGCAGATAGCCGCACCCCTTTAAATCAACGTCCCTGTATTTTCGGCCTGCTGTGTCGCGAAAAATAACCTTGCCCAAGTCCCCGCTCCTCCAGTGGAATTCGCGAACGCCAAGCTCTTTGTCGGATCCGTTTTCTTCACCAAAAAAAAGCGCCAGGTCTCCCCTTGTTCCCTCCCGCAAGTCAAACGGTAACGTCCCATCAAACGCCGGATTTACTTCCAGGACTGTGTTGTCCAGGGCAAGCGCCGGTAATTTATCGCGACCCGAACTCAGCGGAGTCTCGCGAGCTTGTGCCGGAAATTCAACGCCCATCACCCTATCATAGCAGGCTGTATCCGGGCCAAAAGGTTCCGGGGCTTGCGGATGAAATCGCCGGCTGTGGAAAAATCGATAGTGATATACTGCCCTCATGAGTGCGCATGAATTCGTCCATTTGCACCCCAGTAGTACAACGCTTCGCGTTGACTACGGGGCAGGTACCCATTCTCTTTCCGTATGAAGCCCGATTTCGTGCACTTACACACGCATAGCCATTACTCTCTACTCGAAGCATTGCCCAAAATCCCCGACCTCGTCGCCGCAGCGGCAAAGGACGGCCAGATGGCGCTCGCCCTCACCGACAACGGCAATCTCTACGGCGCGATAGATTTCTATAAGGAGTGCAAGGACAACGCGCTGAAGCCCATTATCGGCGTCGATTTTTATGTCGCGCCGCGCACGCGCGCGCAAAAGGAACACCGCATAGACGAGCACACCTCGCGGCTCGTTCTGCTCGCGAAGGATTACGCGGGCTATCGCAATCTCATGCAGCTGGTCTCAAAAGCGCACCTCGAAGGGTTCTATTACCGCCCGCGTATAGACCGCGAGCTCATCGAAGCGCACCGCGAAGGCCTGCTAGCGATACTTCCCTCCTTCGGCGGTGAACACGCCAAGCATTTGCGGGAACATAACGCGCAGAAGGCGCGCGAATGCGTCGACTGGCACAAGAAAGTCTACGGCGAAG
>ORJL011825407.1_pt1 | contig 11273 bp, 10 predicted proteins | sample 1779941 | NCBI WGS metagenome assembly ORJL01 (sample SAMEA104232317, study PRJEB22302) | groundwater metagenome | biome: forest; feature: aquifer; material: groundwater | place: USA | collected 2011-08-07 | depth 5.8 m | reverse complement strand
GGTGCTCCCCCAGCCCGACCATGCGGCCGTGTCGGGCGCGGTCGCGGAGGCGTGGGCCGCCCGGGGGCCGCGCCACGACTCGGCGGTCGTCGCGGCCCGGCGTCACGACGACGGCTGGGCCGTCTGGGAGCGGTCGCCGCTCGTCGGCGCCGACGGCGCACCCGTCGCGTTCCTCGACGTCCACGTTCCCGCGCACCTCGCGTTCTATCGAGCGGGCATCGCGGCGGTGACGGACGAAGACCCGTACGCCGGCCTGCTCGTGTCGATGCACGGCGCCGGCATCTACCGGCAGCGCTACGGCGCGGACACCGGGCTCTCGCTCAGCCGTGCGGCCGAAGTGCGGCCTCTCGTCGACGCCTTCGTCGCAGAGCAGGAGTCGGCCTACGAGGAGCGCTCCGCGGCGGTAGGGGTCGACGAGGAGCTCCGCTGGGCGGACTATCACCGCCTCCAGTGGTTCGACCGCTTCTCGCTCGTGTTCTGCCTCCGCGACTGGGACCACCCCGGCGAGACGCCGTTCGAGCTGGGCGCGTTCACCTTCACGCCGCTCGGCCCGTGGCGCGCCAGGGTCGACCCCTATCCGTTCGCCGGCGCCGCCGCGAGCTTCACGCTGCTTCGCCGGCTCGTCCCAAAGCGGCCTACGACAGTGCGGGCCTGGACGCAGGCCGAGTTCCGGCACACGTTCTTCGGAATCGAGCCGGCGCTCGTCGAGATCGAGCTCGTCGCCTGAGCTCACACCGATCCGTCGTCCGCTCACTCCTCGAGGATCGCAACCGCCCGCACGGGCGAGCCGTACGCCGTCTCGAGCTTGAGCGGAAAGCCGTAGAACGCGAAGCGCCGGCCGACGACCTCGACGAGGTTGTTCAGGTTCTCGTAGTGCGTGATCCCGCGCTCCGCGCAGGCTCGGTGGGTCGGGTACCGGTCGGTCAGGTAGACGAGGTCGGGGCTGATCGTCTCGACGCCAAAGATCTTCACGCTCCGGTCGGCCAGCCAGTGCACGGCCTCGGCGGAGATGCCGCAGAAGCCGTCGAGGAACGCCGGCGTCCCCGCCGTGCGGTTGTAGTGGTCGCTGCAGAAGAGGACGACGTCGCCGTCGCGGAGCTCCTGGCCGCTCGCGTCCACCGCCTTCGCAACCTCGCCGGCCGTGACGTCGTGCGCACGCGGGTACGCGCGGATGTCGACGCAGATCGCCTCGCCGCAGAACGTGTCCAGCGGCATCTCCTGGAGTGACGCGCCACCGGGCTGATAGTGGCCGAAGGCGTCGACATGCGTTGCGGCGTGGTTCGAGGTGATGATGATCTCGGCACTGAAGGACGGGTCGCCGGGCGCGGCGTCGGAGTGCTGGATGTGACGGAGGATCTGCGTCGGCGGGAAGAACGGGTGGAGCTGCGACTCGCGCGAGAGCGGCTGGGAGAGGTCGACCACTCGGCGGGGCATCGGTGCTCCTTTCGTCCGGGAAACGTCGTCCGAGCAGTCTGACGGGAGCGCACCGGCTCTTCAACCGACACCGGAGAGCGTGCGATACTCGCGCGCAAGCGACTCGGGAGGAGCGGGTGGAAGGCACAGCGCGCGTCAACGGCGTCGACCTCTGGTACGAGATCTCGGGCGACGGCGAGCCCGTCGTGCAGATCCACGGCGCCGGGTTCGGGCACTTCAACTTCGCGCCCGCGACACCGGAGCTTGCGAAGCATTTCAAGGTCGTCGACTTCGACCTGCGCGGCTACGGCAAGTCCGACCGCCCGGTTCAGCACTACGACATGGAGGTCTGGGCCGACGACGTCGCAGGGCTGCTGGACGCGCTCGAGATCCGCGAGGCGCACGTCCACGGCACGTCGATGGGCGGCATGATCGCGACCGTCTTCGCCGGCAAGTATCCGGAGCGCACCGCCTCCGTCGTGATCAACTGCGCCGCTGCGAAGCTCGGGATGTCCGGCCGGCTCGTCTTCAAGAACTGGATCGACATCGCGACGCTCGATCCGGACGGGCCTGGTAGCCGGATCCTCGCCGAGCTGATCGCGTGGCAGGCGCTCTCCAAGGCGTTCCTCGAGACGCCCGAGGGGATCGCCGCGATCGACACGATTCAGCAGATCCTGCGCGACTCGAACCGGATCGAGGTCTTCACCGCGGCGTGCCAGGCGATGTGCGACATGGATCTCCGCGGGTGGCTACCGAAGATCACCTCGCCCGCGCTCGTCCTCGGCGGCGACGAGGACCTGATGACGCCGTGGGACCAGGGACCCGGCGGCGCCGGCCAGCAGGCGATCGCGGACGGGATTGCCGGCGCGGAGACGATGGTGATCCAGGGGTCGGGCCATTCGACGGTCTTCGACAACACGGCCGAGCACAACCGGGTCGTGATCGACTTCTTCACCCGGCACGGCCTCGGCGCAGGCGCGGCAAGCGCCGGCGGTGCGGCGGCGACGAAGGTCTAATTGCCCGCGGTCGAGGAGTTCGGCGTCGAGCCGATCCCGGCAGAGCTCCGCACCGTCGGGTGGCGCGACCTCTTCGCGATCAACTTCACCTTCTTCCTCAACCCGGTGATGTACCTGCTGGGCGCGCTCGCCGTCGCAGCCGGCGGCCTGCCGCTCTGGTGGGCGGTCGCGGCGATGGCGCTCGGCCAGGTGCTCGCGTTCTCGCTCCTGCTCCCGATCGCCGAGGTCGGTGTCGACCACGGCCTCCCGGGGCAGGTCGCACTGCGGGCGACCCTCGGCTTCTGGGGCGCGCGCCTGCTCAGCTCGCCGTACCGGGTCGTGGCCGCGACGTACTGGTTTGCCGCGCAGTCTCTGACGAGCGCGTACGGGTTCCAGGCGATCGTCCAGGCGATGACGGGGCACCGGCTACCGCTCGTACCCGTCGCGCTCGGCCTCGCGACCGTGCACGCGGCGTTGGCGCTGCTCGGCTTCGACGTGATGCGCTACGTCCTGCGGATCGTGCTGCCGCTCTCGCTCGCGCTCACCGGCGTGCTGCTCACGTTGTACCTCGCCTCGGACGATCCTCGCTTCGCCATCCACCGGGTCTTCCACTCGCCCGACCAGCACTTCACCTGGCTCGGCTTCGCCACCTACGTGACCGTGATGTGCGGCGCCTCGCTCACGCTTGTCACCAACATCGCCGACGTCTGCCGCTACACGAGGTCGCGGCGGGACATGCGGATCGCGCTGTTCGGATCGGCCGTGACGAGCGCGGTCGTCACCACCTTCGTCGGCGGCTACGCGGCCGCAGCCACCGGCGAGAGCAATCCGTTCGTCGCCGTTGCGGGACTGACGAAGGTCGACGCGGTGCTCGTCGTCGTGCTTGTCGCGATCGTCGTGCAGTCCCTGGCCGCGAACGTGATGAACGTCTACACGGCCGGGCTTTCGCTCGTGAACTCGGTGCCGAGGCTCGGGCGGTTCTACTCGAGCGTCCTCGTCGCAGGCGCGGCGATCGTGCTCTCCGCCTTCCCGGACTTCGTCGACCACGCGCAGAAGTGGATCGTGCACCTCGGGAACGTCGCGGCGCCGCTGACCGGTGTGCTCCTCGCCGACTACCTGGTCGTCCGGCGGAAGCAGGTCGATGTCGCGGCGCTCTACGAGCCGCGCGGGCGCTACCGCTTCCTGCGCGGCGTGAACGTCGCTGCTGTCGCCGCGACGGCGGCCGCGGTGGGCGCCTACTACGCGCTGCCTCATTCCTGGGTCAAGGTCGCCTGGGGCGCCGGCATCGGCGCGCTCGCATACCTCGTGCTCGAGAACGTGCAGCGGACGGTTGTCGCGCGCGCGCAACGCGAGCCGGAGACGAGAGTCAGATGGGCGGAATGAGCGGCGACGAGCACGTTCTCGACACGCCCACGCTGTCGGCGTTCGTCGATCACGTCCGCACGGCGATCGGCGAGGCGTCGTCCCCCGAGGCGGCCTGCGACGCGATCCGGCCGCGGTTCGCGGCGCTGCTCGCCGATCCGGACTGGCTCCCGGAGGAGTACCGCGCCGACGCGCCCGAGAGCGGCATGGGCGGCGGCATCGGCCAGTGGCTCCTCTACCGGGCGGGAGACGGCTCGCTCTCGGTCTTCTCGCTCGTCATCCCGCCCGGCGCCGAGACGCCCGTGCACGACCACCTCGCCTGGGGCCTCGTCGGTCTCTACCGCGGCACGCAGGTCGAGGAGATCTACGCGCGGCGAAACGGCGCCCTCGAGCTGGTCGAGCGCCGTGCCCTCGTGCCGGGAGACTTCTACGCCCTGATACCGCCGACCGACGACATCCACCGCGTCCGTACCACGTCGGCGGAGACATCCGTCTCGATCCACGTGCTGACGAACGACACGGGCTGCGTCTGGCGCCACGCGTTCGACCCGGAGTCGGGCGAGGAGCGTCCGTTCCGGTCGGGGTACGTCAACGTCGACTGCGAGGAAGACGCATGACCGAGCACTTCCTCGAGCGGATGACCTGGCCGGAGGTGGAGGCCGCGCGGACGGGCGGCATCGACGCCGTGCTGATCCCGATCGGCTCGACCGAGCAGCACGGCCGCCACATGCCGCTCGACACCGACTGCCTGATCGCGCGCGAGCTCTGCCGGCTCGCCGCCGAGGCGGGCGAAGAGGAAGGCGTTCGCCTGCTCGTCGCGCCGACCCTGAACGTGACGCTCTCCTGGTACCACATGCAGTTCCCGGGCAGCCTAAGGCTCTCGACGACGACGTTCCTGACGGTCTTCCGGGAGGTCTGCGACTCACTCGCCCAGCACGGCTTTGAGCACCTGATCGCGGTCAACGGGCACGGCGGCAACAACGCCGCGCTCACCGTCGCGGTGAACCACACGAAGGAGACGACCGGCCGCAGCGTCTTCCTCGTCCAGTGGTGGGATCTCGCGGCCGACGTCCTCGCCGAGATCGAGGGGCCGATGATCCATGCCGAGGAGGCCGAGACCTCGATCGCGCTTGCGCTCGGCCAGCGGGTGATCGAGTCCGAGGCGAGCCGGGACGCCTACGACCGCGGGGAGACGGTGCGGGCAGCGGGCCTGCCGTGGACCTCGTTCGGAAAGTACGGGCTGACCCAAAAAGGCCCGGGCGTCGTCGTGCCGATGGACATGCTCCGCGACATCAGTTCCTCGGGCGTCGTCGGCGACGCGACGAAGGCGCGACGCGAGACCGGCGAGCGGATCGTCGCCACTCTCGTCCCACGCATGGTCCAGGTGGCACGGGAGGTCGCCGGTGAAAGCCGGTGAGCCGGCGCCTCGGGCCGCCAGTTGACCTGCAACCCCCCAAGGTTGTATACACGCTTCGTGGGTCGTGGCACCACCCAGTGTGCATGCGGCACTTGGACTCTCCATAGGGGCAGCAAGGCGAAAGGAGATGACAGTTAATGGGTGAGGACTTCGACGAGAGTCGCGGGATTTCGCGCCGCGAGCTGCTCGTCCGCGGCGGCGTAGGCGCCGCCGCCGTGGCAGGCCTCGGCGGGCTTACGGGCGCTGCTGCCGCCGCGACATCGAAGGCCGGAAAGTTCACCGGCACGCTGCGGGTGATTACGCTCGGTGTCGAGTTCCCGACGCCCGAAGTCGCCAAGCGGATCAAGAAGGATCTCGGTTTCTCGGTTGCGCTGACGCCGATCGACCCGGTGACCGAGGCGCAGAAGGCGATCACCGCCCCGGAGACGTTCGACATTTTCGGCGGCTACAACTACCAGGACATCCAGGCCTGGCCGGCGCACGGCCTGATGCCGGTCGACACGACCAAGATCAAGGCGTGGCCCCAGCTGTACAAGCTGTTCGCCTGGGGGAAGGTAAACCCGGGCTCGTCGAGAGAGACCTACGGCGACGGCGATGCACCGTTCCGGGCGCTCTTCCTCAAGGACGGAACGACCGGGCTACCGCTCACGAAGGTGTCGCCGAAGAACAACAAGGACATCGTGCAGTGGATCGACGAGAAGACCGGCAAGCCGCACGGCGGGCAGCCGATGCCGCGCTACATCGTCGGTACCCCGGCCCACTTCAACGCCGACTCGATCGGCTACAACGCTGACGTCATCAACAAGCAGCCGAACAAGGTCGGCTGGGAGGAGCTCCTCAACAAGAAGTGGCAGGGGAAGGTCGCGCTGTTGAAGGACCCCGGCATCGTGATGCAGGACATCGGCAACGCGCTCAAGGCGCTCGGGATCTTCAAGCCCAAGGACATGGGCAACATGACGGTCGCCGAGATCGACCGCGTCGTCAAGGTCGCCACGAAGTACAAGAAGGCCGGCCAGTTCCGGGCGTACTGGGCGAACTTCAACGAGTCGGTCTACCTCATCGCCTCGAAGGAGGTCGTTGTCGAGTCGATGTGGTCGCCGGCCGTGGCGCTGCTCGTGGCACAGGGCGTCAACGTCAAGTACGCCGCTCCGCCGACGGGGTTCCGCGGCTGGTGCAGCTCCAACGGGATCGCGGCCCACGTCGCGAGCGATCCGGCGAAGCTGCAGGCCTGCTACGACTATCTGAACTGGATGTACGACGGTTGGCTCGGCGCCACGATCATGCGCCAGGGGTACTACATCGGCAATGGCGGGACCCTGCGGGACTGGATTGCGAAGAACGGTGCATCGCAGCCGGCGGGCGGGATTCCGTTCAAGACCGACGAGTACGACTTCTGGTACAACGGCAAGCCCGCCACGCGCGACCTGCCGGGCATCACCGGCAAGGTCGGGGACATCAAGAAGGGCTCGGTGCGAGACGGAGGCTCGTTCTCGCAGCGCATCGGCCGCTACTCGTCGTGGAACTCGTACTTCACGAACAGCACGTTCCAGATCAAGCGCTGGAACGACTTCCTCAGCGCGTGAGCGTGGATGTCTGAAGAAGCTGTGGGCTCTACGGAGGGGGCGGCCAGGGCCGCCGCCCCCTCCGAGCCCAGTGGATCAGGCCTCGACCTGATCAACCTCACGAAGGAGTTCGCCGGCGGCGTCGTCGCCGTCGACGACGTGAACCTGCATGTCGATCACGGCGAGTACGTCGTGCTGCTCGGTCCCTCAGGCTGCGGGAAGACGACGACGCTGAGGATGATCGGCGGGCACGAGTACCCGACCGGTGGCGACATCGTCCTCGACGGGCAGTCGCTGGGAGGCCTGCCGCCGCACAAGCGGCCGACGACGACCGTGTTCCAGCACTTTGCCCTCTTCCCGCACCGCAGCGTGCTCGACAACGTGTCCTTCGGTCTCAAGATGGACAAGATCCCCAAGGACGCGCGTCGAGCGCGGGCGATGGAGGCGCTCGAGATGGTCGGCCTGACCGAGCTCGCGAGCCGCAAGCCGCGCGCCCTCTCCGGCGGCCAGCAACAGCGCGTCGCGCTCGCCCGCGTGCTCGTGACGAAACCGAAGGCGCTGCTGCTCGACGAGCCGCTCGGCGACCTCGACCGGCTGCTCCAGCTGCGGATGCGCGTCGAGTTGCGCAACCTCCAGCGCCAGCTCGGGCTGATGTTCATCCACGTCACGCACAACCAGGAAGAGGCGCTGTCGATGGCCGACCGGATCGTCGTCATGAACGACGCCCGGATTCAGCAGATCGCCGACCCGCTCACGATCGCGACGAAGCCGGCGACCGAGCTCGTCGCCCGCTTCATGGGCGACAACAACATCATCCGCGGCAAGGTGGCCGAGCGCGACGGCGACCGGCTGGTGATCGAGGACGAGCACGGCGTGCGCGCGAGCGTGCGCGCTCCGGGTGACAAGCGGGCACCGGGTGAGGCGGCGATGGTCTCCGTGCGTGCCGCAGCCGTCGAGATCGCCGCCGCCGAAGGCCCTGCGCCGCTCAACTCGGCCGACTGCGAGATCATCTTCGTCGAGTTCCTCGGCGACCTCGTCAAGGTCCACCTCACATCCGAGGGCGAGCGGCTGCTCGTGAAGGTGCCGGGCGAGCGCTATCCCGCCCTTCGCGGCCGCGAGGGCGAGCGGGTCAGGATCTCGTGGAAGGAGGAGGATGTCCAGCTCCTCTCCACCTGACCCGCGCCTCGACGTCGCCGAGCTCGAGGAAGCCGAGGAGATCGAGACCACACCCCTGACCGAGCGTGCGCTCGGCGACCAGGGCGGCCCGCGCGGCAGAGGCGGTGGCTGGGTGACCCTCGCCTGGGGCCTTCCCGGCTTCATCTGGCTCGCCTTCTACCTCGTCGCGCCGCTCACGTTCATCGTCCTCGTCAGCTTCTGGACGCGCACCGACACAGGTTTCGTGCGCGATTGGACGACCGCCAACTACAGCGCGCTCCTGCACCCCTTCAACCTCGACAACTCCTACTGGAAGAACATGCTGACGTCGTTCGAGACGTCGCTGATCGCAGTGGTGGCCTGCCTCGTGTTCGGCTTCCCCGTCGCGTACTTCCTGGCGATGAAGGTCGAGAAGCTGCAGAACCAGATCGCCCTCTTCATCATCGCGCTCGCCCCGTTCTGGACGAGCTTCCTCACGCGATCCGTCGCGTGGGCCTACCCGCTGATGGGCCGCGAAGGCGCGCTCAACCAGTTCCTGGTCAAGCTGCACATCGTCAGCCAGCCGGTGGACGCGTTCGGCTTCTCGACGCTGTCGGTGCGGCTCGCGATGATCCAGCTCTACATCCTCTTCATGGTCACGCCGCTCTTCTTCCTGCTCGGGCAGGTCGACCGGCACGCCATCGAGGCCGCCCGCGACCTCGGAGGGAACTGGCTCAGCGTCTTCAAGGAGATCATCCTGCCGCAGACGATGCCCGGCATCGTGATCGGCTCGATCTTCATCTTCGTGCTCACGATGGGCGAGTACGGAACCGTCGCCGTCATCGGGCAGGGGGCCGTCTCGTCCGTCGGGACGTTCATCCAGCAGCAGGTCCTCGGGATCCAGTACCCGCAAGGCGCCGCATCGGCGGTGCTTCTGGTCCTCGTGTTGCTCGTCGGCGTGTTCGGCATTACGCGGTTCGCCAACCTGCGCGAGGAGCTTTGAGATGACGACCGGCGCGGCAGCGGAGAGGCTTCAGGACCGGGTGATCACGCGGGAGCCGAAGCGCCGCCGTGACTGGGCGAAATGGGGTCTCGGCACCTACTTCGTGCTCTTCCTCGTCTTCCTGTATGCGCCGATGATCCTGATGGCGATCCTCTCGTTCCAGGGCTACTACGGCGGCGTCACCTTCCCGTTCCGCGGCCCGGCCGGCCTCGACTGGTGGCGGTCGATCTTCGAGACGCAGGTCGGCGGCGTGTTCACACACGCCGAGGACATCCGGGCGGCGGGCCAGCGCTCGCTGTGGATCAGCCTGGCGGCCGGTGCGGTCGTCGCGTTCTTCGCGTTCACCCTCTCGATGGCGTTCCGGCGGCGGTTCCGGGGCGACGGAGTGGCGTTCTACGTGATCATGCTCGCGCTGATGACGCCCGGGTTTCTCCTGGGCCTCGGCACGCAGCTGCTCTGGAAGGCCATGGGGATCCAGACCTCACTCTGGTGGTCGGCGCTCGGGGCAAACTCGGTGTGGGGGATCCCCTTCGGCTTCCTCGTCATGCTCGCCGTCTGGAACCGCTACGACGAGCACATCGAGGAGGCGGCGAGCGACCTCGGCGCCAACCTGCTGACGACGTTCCGTGAGGTGACGTTGCCGCTCGTCTGGACGGGCATCTTCGGCGCGGCGCTCTTCGGCTTCACCCTCACCTGGAACGACTTCGACCGCACAGTGCTGCTCGTACTCGACAACACGCTGCCGCTGCAGATCGTCGGCCTGATCCAGGCCTCCGCGATCCGGCCCGACCTCTACGCGCTCGGCACGGCGACGACGCTCGTCACGCTCTTCCTGATCTTCAGCGTGCTGATCGCCGTCACGATCCGCCTGAGACTCCGCGGCCGGCGGGCGGCGCGGGTCGAAGAGGAGCTCGGCCTCGACGTCGCGATCGACGCCGAGGCGGCGCAGGCGGGCGGGTTCGCGGGCTCGTAATGAGCGAAGCCGTCGTGGTCGTCTCGACCGGCGGGACGATCACGATGCGTCCGGAGCCCGGCACGGGCAAGCTCGTGCCCGTCCTCTCTGCCGCAGAGCTCGTCGAGCTGCTCGACTGGCCTGACGCCCCGCCGCTCGAGCTCGACGACTTCGTCAGCGTGCCGAGCTTCGACGTCCACGGCGAGCTCGCGCTCGCCCTCGCCCGGCGCGTCGTCGAGCACGCGTCACGTCCCGGCACGCGCGGCGTGGTCGTGCCGCACGGGACGGACACGACGGAGGAGAGCGTGTACCTCGTCGACCGGTTGCTCGACACCGACACGCCCGTCGTCTTCACCGGCGCGCAGCGCGGCGCCGACCAGCCGGATGGCGACGGCCCGCGCAACCTCCGCGACGCGATCCGGCTCGCCGCGTCGCCGGACGCCCGCGGCCTCGGCGCCCTCGTCGCGTTCGGCGGCGAGATCCACGCGGCCAGGGAGGCCCGTAAGGTTCACACGAGCGCCCTGCGAGCCTTTGACTCACCCGGCTACGGCCCGGTCGGCCACGTCGACGGCGACGTCGTCTCCCTGCGCCGCTCGCCGCTGCGCGCGGCGGCGCTGCCGCTGCCCGAGCGGCTCGCCCAGGTCGACCTGCACCGGCTCTACGCGGGGAGCGACGGCCGCTTCGTCCGCCACTCGCTCGCGACCGGCGCGGAAGCTCTCGTGCTCGAGGGCACGGGGCGCGGCAATGCGAACGAGCAGGTGGTCGAGGCGGTTCGCGAGGCGTCGGCCCAGAACATTCCCGTCGTCGTGTGCTCACGCTGCGCGACCGGCCGCGTCGAGCCCGTCTACGGGCGCGGCGGCGGGCGCGACCTCGAGGAGGCGGGCGCTCTCTTCGCCGGCGACCTCGCCGGACCGAAGGTGCGCGTCCTCCTGCAGATCGTGCTCGGCGCAGGTCTCGACGTTCCGGCGACGCTGGCAGCCGAGGCTCGCTAGCGCAGTGCTTGCGCGCTCCCTGGCGGCTCTCGCAGCCGTCCTCGTCATGGTCGGGCTGAGCGGCGGCGCTGCCGCGATCACCGGTCCCGAGGTGGACGTGTCGCAGCTCACCGGGCCTCAGACGAACCCGACGATCGCCGTCGACCCTCGCGACGACCGGATCCTGCTCGCGGGGTCGAACAGCCTGCTCGAGGGCGCCGAGCGCGTCTACGGCTCCACCGACGGCGGCGTGACCTGGAGCAGCTCGACGCTGACGCCGCCGGTCGTGGACCTCGGCTCCACCTGCCCGTCCGATCCCGGCGTCGCGATCGACCGCGCCGGCCGGCAGTACTACTCGTTCGACCGCTCGACGCCCTGCACGAGCGACGCGCCCTCCCGCGTCTACGTCGCTACACGGCAGGCACCGGATGCGGCGTGGTCGAAGCCTGTCCTGGTCGCGCCGC
>ORJL011550993.1_pt1 | contig 11276 bp, 10 predicted proteins | sample 1779941 | NCBI WGS metagenome assembly ORJL01 (sample SAMEA104232317, study PRJEB22302) | groundwater metagenome | biome: forest; feature: aquifer; material: groundwater | place: USA | collected 2011-08-07 | depth 5.8 m | reverse complement strand
TCATGGGCGCCCAGGCGGGGGCGAGCTTCGTCAGCCCCTTCATCGGGCGCATCGACGACATGGGTCAGGACGGCATGGCGGTCCTCGCGGAGATCATGGACGTCTATCGCAGCTACGATTTCAGCACCCAGGTGATGGCGGCCAGCATCCGTCATCCCCTGCACGTGGTCATGGCGGCCAAGGCGGGCGCCGACGTCTGCACCATGCCCTATAAAGTGCTCCTGCAGATGATCGAGCATCCGCTCACCGCCAACGGGATCGCGCGTTTCCTGGAAGACTGGAATCGCCTGCGGGTCCGGGCGCGTGAGCGCTAGGGACGCCAGGGAGAACCCCAATGAACATGGCTGAGCTGGAGGTCAAGAGCCGTGAGCACGGCGTCCTCGAGATCGTGGACGAGGGGTATGGGTTCCTGCGCCAGGCGAACCTCCTGCCGAGCCTCACGGACGTCTATGTCTCGCAGTCCCAGGTCCGCCGTTTCATGCTGCGGACCGGCGATATGGTGCGGGGCCAGGTGCGGCCGCCTAAAGACGGCGAGAAGTACCAGAGCCTGCTCCGCGTCGACTCCGTCAACGACCTCGATCCCGAGACCGCCAAGCGGCGGCCCTACTTCGATGGCCTCACGGCCCTCTTCCCCGACCAGTTCCTCAACCTGGAGACGACCCCCGACAACCTGGCCACGCGGCTGATCAACCTGGTCGCGCCCATTGGCCGCGGCCAGCGGGGTCTCATCGTCTCGCCCCCCAAGGCCGGCAAGACGACCCTGCTGAAGCAGATCGCCAATGGAGTGACAGCCAACTACGACGACGTCCACCTGATGGTGGTGCTGACCGGCGAGCGCCCGGAAGAGGTCACCGACATGAAGCGCTCGGTGAAGGCGGAGGTGATCGCCTCGACCTTCGACGAGCCGGTGGAGGATCACACGCGGGTGGCCGAGATGGCCCTGGAGCGCGCCAAGCGGCTGGTCGAGTGCGGCAGGCACGTCATGATCATGCTGGATTCCATCACGCGCCTCTCGCGGGCCTATAACCTGGCCTTGCCGACCAGTGGCCGTACGCTCTCAGGCGGCATCGACCCCATCGCTCTGTACCCACCCAAGCGCTTCTTCGGCGCCGCCCGCAACCTGGAGGAAGGCGGTAGCCTCACGATCATCGCCACCTGCCTGGTCGACACGGGCAGCCGCATGGACGAGGTGATCTACGAGGAGTTCAAGGGTACCGGCAACATGGAGGTCCACCTGGACCGGCGCCTGGCAGAGAAGCGGGTCTTCCCCGCCATGGACATCCAGCGCAGCGGCACGCGACGGGAAGAGCTTTTGCTTGACGAACAGACCCTCAAGCAAGTATGGTTGGTCCGACGTATGCTGAGCATGATAGGCCAGAACGTTGGTGCGCCATCCGAAGCGACGGAGCGGCTCATCGAGCGCCTGGCCAAGACCCAGAATAACCGCGAGTTCCTTCTGACCCTGAGCAAGGACATTTAGGAACCGCAAGGTAAGGATCACTGGACAGCACAGCCGAAGGAAGATGGGCGTGGGCCCCGGCCGCGCGGGCCGGGGGTGAGCCCTTCCCCCTGCGGGTTGCCGTCGCCGCGGCTCCCCGGTGGGTGACCCATCTCATGGTCATTGGTCTCGCGGCCTTGGGCACCGGGATGGTGCTGAGTGCCCGAGCGGCCCAGCAGCCCTTTGGGGGCTCCCTTATTCATACCCAGCCCCTGGCCGCGTACACCGATGGTCTCTACCTGCGGGCGGTGCCCCTGGTCGAGACCCTGCCGGGCGAGTACACGAGCGTTGCGGCGCGGCCCCGGTTGGAGCCTGTGGAGTACCGGGTCCAACCGGGTGAGACCCTGAGCCACATCGCCCAGCGTTTTGGCTTGCGAACCGAGAGCCTCGTCTGGGCCAACGGGCTCTCCAACGTCGACATCATCAAGATAGACCAGAGGATCCTGGTTCCACCCGCCGACGGAGTGCTGCACACGGTGGCAGGGGGCGACACGCTGAGCGGGATCGCCGCCCGCTATAACGCCGATGTGGACCGCATCTACGAGTATGCCCCCGAGCTGCAGGCCAGTCCCAACGCACTGGTGGTGGGCCAAGCGATCATGGTGCCAGGCGGGCGCATCGAGGCGCCTCGCCGCCTCGTGGCCGACCGGAGCCTCCAGCGGCCAGAGGCCGCCGCTGTGGCGCCCAGCGCCTCCCGTCCCGCCTCCAGCGGCTTTGCCTGGCCGACCTTCGGGCCGATCTTCTCCTACTTCAGCCAATGGCACCGGGGCATCGACATCAGCCCGCCCTATGGGACACCGGTCTACGCATCGGCCGACGGGGTGGTTGCCGGCACCGTTGTCGAGTCGTGGGGCCTGGGCTGGCACGTCATCGTCGATCACGGCGATGGCTACACGACGACCTATGCCCACCTCTCAAGCTTCGCCGTTGGCGTCGGCGAGCGAGTGGGCCAGGGTCAGATGGTGGGACGTGTCGGGGCGACCGGCCAGAGCACTGGACCGCACGTCCACTTCGAGGTGCGCCGCAACGGCGCGCCCCTGAACCCCCTGAACTTCCTGCCGTAACGAGCTGTTGGCCGTTAGCGATTAGCTGTTAGCTATTAGCTTTTAGCAAAGCCCTGCTCAAGGCCCCCGCCCTCAGGCGGGGTCTCCTAACAGCTAATCGCTAGTTGAAGCGGTTCATGGCCGCCGCGACACCCTCTTCGATGAGGCAGGTCACGGCATCGGCGGCCCGCTCCACCATCTCCTGCAGGGCGGGCATCTCCTCCGGCCGGAAGGAGGTCAGCACGTAGTCGACCACCCCGCCGCGATCACGCCCTGCGGCGTCGCCCCCTGGCCTGCCGATGCCCAGGCGCAGGCGGGCCACGCCGGAGGTGTGGAGCTGCTCGATGATGGACCGCAGCCCCTGGTGGCCACCTGCGCTGCCCTCCGGCCGCAGGCGCAGCCGGCCGAGAGGGAGGTCCAGGTCGTCGTGGACCACCAGCAGCCGGGCCGGTTCGAGGTGGTAGTAGCGGAGCAGGGCGGCTACGGCGGTGCCACTGCGGTTCATGAAGGTGTGGGGCCGCGCCAGGACGACGCGGTGCGGGCCCAGGGCGCCCTCCGCCACGCGGGCGTGGCCCAGGCGGCGGTTCCAGCCCAGGTGGTGGCGCCGCGCCAGAAGGGAGACACAGCGGAAGCCGACGTTGTGACGGGTGGCGGCGTACTCTGGCCCCGGATTGCCCAAACCCACGACAAGGGTGGGAGAGCCGTCGCTCATGGTTCGACAGGCTCACCATGAGCGGGTGTTCCGCTCCTCCTGAGCCTGTCCAAGGACGCGTGATGCGATGGGTTCACCGGCACTACCGCCGCACCAGGCGCAGCCCGAGCCACGCCACCAGCAGCGCGCTCCCGAGGATGAAGCCAGCCGCGAAGGTCTGAACCCAGGGCTCTATGTCCAACCCTCCCCCGGGAGGGGGCTGCGCCCGGGGTGGCGATGCCGCAGCCGGAGTCGGCGTGGCGGGCAGGAAGGGGCCACCCACAAGAGGTGCCGGCGTGGGGCGAGGCGTCGCCTCCTGCTCCGCCGTCGGGCTGACGCTCGGGCTCGGCAACGGGGTCAGGGTCGGCAGAGGGGTGAGCGTGGGTGGGGGTGAGGCGACCGGCGTGGCCGCGACGCGGACATCGCGCTCCCGAAAGACCACGGAAACGCGCGCCGTTCCGTCGACGGAGACGGTGGCCGGCTGGCTGTTGATGGTGACAGGCTGGATGAAGAACGTACCGCCCTCCACCGTGAACTTGAAGGAGCCGGCCCGCGTCACGTCGAAGGCCTGCCAACCACTGCTGTTGATGCGTACGCGCACACCGTCGACGCCGGCGCCATTCGCGGCCAGGATGGAGCCCTCGATATCGCGTGGGAACGTGGGACGGGCGCTGTCTGGCACGTAGGCCACCTCGGCCACGAAGACCCGGGACGGGGCGGGCGTGGGCGTTTGCAGGTTGGGGCTGGCCTCGACAGGCTGCGCAGAAGGCAGAAGGCAGAAGGCCGAAGGCAACAGGAGGAAGACGATGGCAGCGCCGAAAGCGAGAGGTCGTAGCCGTAGAGACAGGTCTTTGGACCTGTCCTCGCGCCGGCCCCGGGAACAGGTCTGAAGACCTGTTTCTACCGACGTGTTGGCGCCCGGCGCCGGGGAACAGGGCTGAAGACCCGTCTCTACCGGGCCGCGGTCCGCGTCTTCCCACTTACCCTTCACCCTTCACCCTCGTCAGTATGCGTTGCGGTCCCGGAAGATGGCCACCAGCGTGCGCAGCATGATCTGGAAGTCGAGCCCCAGCGTCCAGTTCTCGACGTACCAGAGATCGTAGGCGGTGCGCTCCTCGATACTCACGTTGCCCCGCAGCCCGTTCACCTGCGCCCAGCCGGTGAGGCCGGCCTTTTCGCGGTGGCGTTCGAGGTAGCGGGGCAGTCGCTGGCTGAACTGCTGCACGAAGTGGGGCCGCTCGGGCCGCGGGCCCACGACGCTCATCTGGCCCAGGAGCACGTTGACAAACTGGGGGAGCTCGTCGAGGGAGAAGCGGCGCAGGATGCGGCCCAGTTGGGTGACCCGAGGGTCGCCCCGGCTGGCCCAGATGGGACCCGTGCGGGCCTCGGCGTCGGGGACCATGGTACGGAACTTGATCACGGGGAAGGGGCGCTCGTCCAGGCCGACTCGTTCCTGGATGTAGAAGACGGGCCCTCCGGGCGACGTCACCTTGATGGCCAGGGCGACCAGGACCATGATGGGAGAGAGGAAGACCAGTACTAGCGTGCTGACCGCCAGGTCCACGAGCCGCTTGATGCGCAGGTTTAGGCCGCGCAGCGCCGAGTCCCGCAGCGTCACCATGGGGAGCCCGTTCAGCTCGCCCAGGGAAACCTCCGAGGAGATGATCTGGAAGACGTCGGGGAAGACCTTGACGCTGACCTTCCGAGTGTCGCAGCCCGCCACCACGTCGAGGATGCGGTCGTGGGAGAGGCTCGGTTCGGCGATGATCACCTCGCCCACGCGGTGGGCCTCGACCAGAGCCGGCAGGTCGCTCAGGGTTCCCACGACAGGGATGTCCTCTATGCCAGTTGCCCCATTCTCGCTGACGAATCCGGCCACCTGGTAGCCGAGCTCCGGTGCGCCCTTGATCCGCTGCAGGATCACCTGGCCCATGGACCCCGTGCCCACGATCAGCACGCGGAGGGGTCCGATGCCGAGGCGGAGGAGCCATCCCAGCAGCCAGGCGAGCGCCAAGCGCCCGCCCCAGGTGAAGAAGATGGTGAGGATCCAGTCGAGGGCGATCAGCACGCGCGAGAAGGCGAAGTCGCGGGAGAGAAAGGCGCTGGTCGCCGTCGTGGCCACGATGGCGATGGAGACGGCCGTCGCCACGCGTTGCAGCTCGTCGAAGCGGGAGATGCGACGGCGGAACCGGTACAGTCCCCGCAGGAGGAAGAGAAGCGGCAGCACGACGCTCTGACTGGCCATCCAAAGAAGATAAGGATCGAGGGAGTGCTTGACCTCGTACTCGATGATCCCCCACTCGAAGCGGATGACGTAGGCTGCCAGGAGTCCCAGGTTCGAAAGGGCAATGTCCAGCGCCGCCATCACCCAGAGATAGAAGACCGGCATCCCCTAGCCCTTCCGGGTGCCTGCCTGAGCTCGCGGTGAACGTCTAGCCAACGCGGCGCAGCTCCTCGGGCCGAAGCCGGTTGCGGAGCCCGGCCCACCAGCCCCGCAGGTGAATGGCTCCCACGATCAAGCGGTCCAAGACAGGCGAGGTGCTGGCAGCGTAGTGCTTGCGATAGAAGAGCAACATGCTCTCATAGAAGGCCTGAGTGGCGCGCGTGGCAGAGCGGCGGCTGCTCTCCCCTTTCAGGTGCCGCACGATGACGGCCGGGTAATAGTAAACCTTCCAGCCCCGTTCCTTCATGCGCAAGGACCAGTCCAGGTCCTCGCCGTACATGAAGAAACGCTCGTCGAAGCCTCCCACAGCCGCGATGACGGCGCGTCGCACCAGCATGCAGGCTCCGGCCACAGAGTCCACCTCGGCGGTCTGGTCGGGATCGAGGTAGGTCAGGTTGTAGCGGGCGAAACGGCGGCTGTGCGGAAAGAAGCGGCTCAGGCCGCTGAGCCGGTAGAGAGATACGGCCGGGGTCGGGAAGCTGCGTCGGCAGGCCAGGTCCAGGCTGCCATCGGCCCGCACCAGCTTGGGGCCGACGACCGCCGCCTCGGGGTGGCTGTCCAGGAAGCGTACGAGGTCGGCCAGGCCCTGGGGGGGAACCTGGGTGTCCGGGTTGAGGATGAGCACATAGGGCGGGTCATCGATGTCGGGGTGGTCCCGGTCCACCTGGCGCAGGCCCAGGTTGTTCGCGTAGGCGAAGCCGCCGTTGACGTTGCTGGCCAGTACGTTCACCAGGGGGAACCGGCTGCGCACCATGGCCACGCTGTCGTCGTTGGAGGCGTTGTCCACCACGGTGACCGACGGCCGAATGCCCTCACTGACCAGGACCGACTGGAGACAGTCGCTCAGGTGCTCGCGGACGTTGTAGTTAACGATGATGACCGGGAGGTCGCCCATACCAGCGCCTGATTATAGGCGTTGTAGGGGCGCGATTAATCGCGCCCCCACGCTGCCGGGGTGCCCAATCCCTAGGTGATGCCCAGCTCGGCCTTGACCTGCCGGGTGGCCTCCATCATCACCGTCAGCTTGGCCTTGGCCTCTTCGACGGTGCGCGTCTTCAACCCGCAATCGGGATCAACGTAAATCCGCTCCGGCGGCAGCAGCTCCAGCGTGAGACGCAGACCGCGCTTCACCTGCTCCACGCTCTCGACCAGATGGGTGTGCACATCGAGGACCCCGAGACCGAGGACCTTCGTGAAGGCGTGGCGGCGAAAGTGCTCCAGCAGGTCGTAGTTGCTGTTCGCCATCTCCAGGTCGATCTGGTCCACGGGCATGGCCAGCATCCCAGGGTAGACCGCGTCGAAATCGCCGTAGCATACGTGGGTGATCGTGTGGGCCGTCAGTCCGGCGGTCACGATGCCCATGGCCTGGATGGCCAGATCCATCTCCTCAGGCCGGGTGGAGAGGGCCGGCTCATCGATCTGGATATAGCGGGCGCCCGCTCGTTCCAGGTCCACCGCCTCCTCATGGAGGGCCCGCGCCAGCTCCAGGCACAGGGCAGCTCGAGTCGGGTAGTGCTCGTTGAACGACCAGTCGAGCATGGTGTAGGGGCCGGTGAGCATCCCCTTCACCGGCTTGGGGGTCAGTCCCTGGGCGTAGCGGTACATCTCCAGGGTCATGGGCCCCCGCCGGCCCACGGGCCCCACGGCGATGGGCTTGCGGTAATAGCGGTTGCCGTAGCTGCGGACCAGACCGCTGATGGTGAACCCCGCCATCTGCTCGGCAAAGAAGGTCGCCATGTCGCCCCTGTCCTGCTCGCCGTCCACGAGGACGTCGATGCCCAGCTCCTCCTGGGCCTGGATCCACTCGCGGGTGGCCTGCAGCTCGAGCTGGCGCAGAGCAGCGGGCTCGATGGCCTTGCGCGCGGCCTGGTTGCGCGCCTGGGCCAGGTAGGGAGGCTTGGGCAGGCTGCCGACGCCGGTGGTCAGGAGGCCCTTCATGAGAGCGCCTGCTCGGCCGCCCGGGCCGCCTCGACCAGGCGCAAGAGCTTCTGGTGGGCATTGGCTCGGGGCAGGAACTCCAGCCCGCAGCTCGGGTTGAGGTGAACGCGGTCCAGGGGAACAAACCGGCTGATGCGGCGCAAGGCGCTCACGATCTCCTCCATTGACTCCATCTTGGTGTTGCGCGCGTCGAGCAGCCCGGCGCCCAGCTCTTTGCCGGCTGGGAACCCTTCCAGGAGATCGAAGTTGGCCGGTCCAGAGACGAAGTCGAGGCCGAACACCTGGAAGGGAAGGTCAAACAGGTCCGGCGCCAGCCCTTTCACGTCCCCAAAGTAGGTGTAGAGGGCCAGCTTGGCCGTCACGCCCGAGGTGAGCTCGCGCAGAGTTTGCTTGACCAGGGGAGCCTCGTCCCGGGCGCGTAGGGCGGCCGGCTCGTCCACCTGGATCAGGGGACAGCCGGCCTGCTGGAGGGCCAGGATCTCCTGGCGCAAGGCACGGGCCAGCTCCAGGGCCACCTCGGCGCGGGGCCGGTCGGCGTGGGAGAGGGCCGCCAGCGTGTAAGGTCCCGTGACCACGGCCTTCACCGGACGGGAGCTCGCGCCTGCCGCATACTCGTAGTCGCGTACCGAGATCGGCCCGGTCCAACCGATGGGGCCCTCCACGACAGGCTGGCGAAAGTAGGTGTTGCTATCGAAGTAGCGCAGGAGCCCGTTGACGTGAAAGCCGGCGAGGTGGCGGGCGAAGTAGGTCTGGCCGTCTTCCCAGCGGATGTGGCCATCAGTCACGATGTCGATACCCGCGTCGACCTGCTCCTGGATGGCGTCACGGGTCGCCTCCGCCACGACCCGGCCAAGTTCCTCGGCCGCGATCCGCCCCTCGTCGAACTGGGACAGGGCGCGCCGTAGGTTGGGCCCGCCGCCCAGGGAGGGCACCTTGGGGTAGTTGCCAACGACAGTCGTGATCATGCGACTCCTCTCAGCGGCCTTCTCCTGACCGGGAGGAGGCGAGGGTGAAGGTTATGGTCTGGGCGCGGCACCGGTCTTGGTCATGAGACTCCGGGGCGGTCGTCCAGGGGCTGCCCAGCCGACAGGTTGGGCAGCCCCTGCTATTGATACGTCGTGTTCAGGATGCGGTAGTGCACGATGCCGGCCGGCGCCTGCACCTGGATCTCGTCCCCAGCCCGTCGCCCCAGCAGGGCCCCGCCTGTGGGGGATGCGATGGAGATCCGGCCCTGGGCAGGGTTGGCCTCATCGGGGCCGACCAGGATGAAGGTCAGCTCCTCCTCGAGGGCGACATCCCAGAGGTGAACGGAGGAGCCGACACTGATCTGCTCGCCCATCATGGCGCTCGGGTCTACGACCTCGGCGCCGGCCACGATGCGCTCCAGCTCCCGGATACGCGCCTCCATGATCCCCTGGTGCTCTCGGGCGGCATCCAGCGGCGCGTTCTCGCGGAAGTCCTTGTCGGCGGCAGCCCGGCGGATCATCTCCGCCACGCGGGGACGTTCCTCCTTCAGCCCTTCCATCTCTTGCTGCAGCCGGTCGTAGCCCTCTCGGGTCACCTGGGTTCGGCGCTGCGACCCGGTCGTGGCCTTGGCGTTGGAACTCGAGCGGGCGCGCTTGACTCGCAGGTGAACGGCCATGCTTCGCTCGGTCCAGCGCTGTTTCTTGATGTACGCGAGGAAGGATCGTACCGGCTCCAGTTTCGCTGCGAGGTCGCCACCGCCACTCTCCACGGCCTCGGCGTAGGCCCCGACTCGGTGAGGGATGAGATCCGCTGCGGCCCGTTCGGCGCCATACCAGCGCACGAAGCGATACACTTCTTGCTGTTGGGCGTTCCTATCGTCGCTACCGAGGCCGGCCAAGTATTGGACGGCCGCCTCGCCAAGGGTGGGGATGCTGACTTGAGGCTGCGCCATGCGTACGAAAGCGTCCCATTCTAAGTAAGCGTGCGTGCAGTGTCAAACAGAACCGGCTTTCCGACGTGACGCTGGAGATCGAGGGGATCGATCGCATGTACCTCAACGCGTATGTCCCGAAGCTCCAGTATGAGATGGGCGTAGTCGGCTTCTTCCGGGAAACCGGCCTGCCGGCGGCGCGGTCCGGCCCTCGGCAGGCCCCACTCCGCTGCCCCATAGGAGTTCCCGGTGGTCGGGCTGCCACTTGGCGGTTTGAGGCTAGCCATCGCCCGCGAGGGAGCGGTAGAAGGCCAGGGAGGCCTCGACCGTGACCTGCCAGTCAAAGTTGGTCGCCGCCTGGCGCGCGCCGGCCGCCAGGCGTTCCCGCAGGCCGGGGTCGCCCGCCAGCCGCCGGATGGCAGCGGCAAGGGCGGTGGGGTCGCCGGGTGGCACCAGCAGACAATGCTCTTCGTGGCGCAGGGGGCCGGCGGCCTCGGGCTCGGCAGGAGTCGTCGTGACGAGGGGCAGCCCATGGGCAAGAACGGCGATAAGGCTCGTGCGACGGAGGGAGACTCCGTCGGTGAAGGGGAGCGCGGCGATGTCGGCTGCTTGGAAATAGGCTCCCAGCTCCTCCCGTGGAACGTACCCCGCCCAGGTCAGGAGGGAGTCGAGGCCCAGGCGGGCTGCTTCGGCTAGGATCGCCTCCCCGTATGTGACGTTGGTGGGATCGGAGGCGCCGGCGGTGGCGCCCAGGAGGAGGAGGCGAGGCCGAAGCCCTTCCCCGCGGACCTGGGCTAGCGCCTGGAGCAGGTGGTCGATCCCCTTGCTTCGGTTCAGCAGGCCGAAGAAGCAGATGGTCAGCTCGTCGCCACCAATCCCCAGCCCTTCGCGGACCCGGCGCCGGGCGTCGGGGGATGGGGGATCGGGGGGGGTCTCACCGGCGAGGGGGATCAGAGAAGGCCGTCGGTGGCCCCCCGGGAGCCAGCTCTGGAGCGTGCGCCGGTCGGGCTCGTTGGTGGTGGCCACGGCGTGGCAGCCTCGGGCCAGGAGCCGGAGCGCCAGCAGCCGGATGGGCCCCGCCCCCGGCAGGAGGTAGGGAACCCGCAGGTCGTGGAAGGTGACGGCGAGGCCCAGGTGGGGCCGTCGGCGCCGCAACCACCAGGGGAGGAGGTGGATGGCCGGGTGCATGGAGAAGGCGGCCGCCTGATATTGCAGGTGGACCACCTTTGGGCGCCAGCGATCCACTTCCCCCAGCACCACTGGCCACGTGGTCCATCCCCAGTGGGGCAGCGACGGCTCCACCGGTACCCGGCCGTCGCGGACGGTGCGCGCTCCTCGGGCGGTGAGGACGGCCGGCTCCAGGCCCCGATCGGCCAGCCGGTCGGCCAGAAGAGCGGTGAAGTCGCCGATGCCGCCCTGCATGGGCGGATACTCTCCGGTGAGGAACAGGATCCGGAGGGTCACCCTGCTCCCCGCCTGGCCGCGGGGGCGAGAGGGGGGGTTTTCCCCCCTGCGGCAGGGGGGGGGCAGGGGGGGGGGCGCCCCGAAGCCCGGCGCGGATCGCGGCCCACAGGATCGGCAGCCGCGCCCGGCGGAGCGGCCGCCGATGCCCCAACAGCAGCTTGGCGCCCTCTTGGGCGGCCTCGGCCAGGTACCAGAGCCAGAGGTAGGCCCGCAAGAGGGCCGCGATCCACGGGCCGTGGTACTTGGCCGCGTACTTGCACTTGCTGTCCTGGAAGTGGACGTGGCGGGCCACGAGGTCCTGC
>ORJL010762465.1_pt1 | contig 11276 bp, 8 predicted proteins | sample 1779941 | NCBI WGS metagenome assembly ORJL01 (sample SAMEA104232317, study PRJEB22302) | groundwater metagenome | biome: forest; feature: aquifer; material: groundwater | place: USA | collected 2011-08-07 | depth 5.8 m | reverse complement strand
TCAGGTCTCTCTGGGTCGGAAGGCCTCAGCGTCCGACGTGCTTGCTATGCAGCCCGACGCGGTGGTGGTGGCTACGGGCGCAGAGCGGTTCATGCCTGATTATCCAGGCGTAGAGGGGGAGAACGTCGTCGAAGGCCGAAGTCTATGGGCCGAGCAGGCCCAAGCGGGGCGCCGGGTTGGGGTGATCGGCGCCGGGTCGGTGGCTTTCGAGGCCAGTGATCTGCTTTCCGACCGGGGCTCTGAAGTGACCATTTTGGCTCGCCGTGCCGAATACCTCAGGGATATGACCGAACTCCCCCGGAGGGAGTTATTGGGAAGGCTGGAGGCCAAAGGCATCCGGATATTGACCAAGGTCCAGGTCGAGCGAATCGAGCCGGACCAAATAATCTACCGGGATGAGTCCGGAGTCGAGCGTTCCCTCCCGGTGGATACTGTAGTCGTCGCCGCCGGAGGCCTCCGCAATCCGTCTCTGGCCGAGGAGTTGGAGGGAAAAGTCCCGAAGGTCTACCTGGCGGGAGACTGCGATCAGCCCGGGAGTGGAGGTACGGCTATCAGGTCCGGATTGGCGGCGGGAATGCAGATCTAGTCGGCCCTCTTCAACGGCCAGAGCGTGAACGTAAGCAGTGCCAGGGCGATGACCATGGCGGACATGGCGAATCCGGGGTAGAAAGAGCCGGTCAAATCGGTCAGATAGCCGGCAATGGTCGGGGAGAGGACTTGGCCAACGCCGAAGCAGGCGGTGACCAGCCCGACCGCCGCCGCCGCCATGGGCAAAGGCACGGACTCAGCGGCCGCGGCCAGAATGATGGCGACCGGTGCGGCGAAGCTGGCGCCATAGAGCATGGCTGACGCATAGAGGAACGGGAGGTCTTGGAAGAAGATGGGGATAACGGTGCTGATCACAACGGGTATCAGACAGGCTGCCAGGGACCATTTCCTGCCGATCCGGTCCGAGATGCTTCCCCAAAAGATCATTGAGATAAAGGCCAATACCGCCCAGTAGAACCAGATGTTGCCGACCAGTTCGGTCGGCAGATTCAGGCCCTTGCGCAGATAGGCCACGAAGAAGGTGGCGTAGACCTGATAGAAGCCGAATAGGAAATACGCAATGCATATCCCCAGGATAGTGCGATTGCGAAACAGCACTCCCCAGGCCAGCGGCGAGGCGCCCGTGGCCCGGCTGCTCCCCGGTTTTTCTTTCAAGGCCAAGGCTCCGAGGACGGTGACGGCCAGGGAAGCTATTCCCATGTAGATCCAGGCGTGCCTCCAGCCATCCTGCTGATTTCCAGCTAGGAGGCGGGGAATCATGTAGGCGGCCAGTAGACTTCCCGCCGTCACGCCCATGGTAAGCAGCCCCATGGTGAAGCCTCCCATGTTCCTGGGAGTCCAGGCCCGCCCTAACCCTGCAATTGGCGTGAAGACCCCTGCTGTTCCCATACCGGCCAGCAGCAGCAACCCGAAATCGGCCCAATAGGTTTGGGAAAGGCCCAGCCCGATCATCGACAGCCCCACCAGGATCATCGAAGCAGTTGCGATCAATTTGGTGCCGTAGCGCGTAGCCAGCATGCCGCTGCCTAGTGAGAAGGTCAGGTACCCGATCAAGTTGACTGCGCTCAGGACCCCCATCGGGGCGTAGGTCACTCCCAGGCTGTCTTGCATGCTTGGGAGCAGCATCGGAAAGGCGTAGCGCCCGAAGCCCATGGCCGCCATGCAGAGGATGAAGCTCGTGCCCAGGATGACCCAGTAGTATCTGACTGCGGGCTCCGTGCCCGGCGCGGCCGGACTGACGTTTTCGGTGACCATTAAGCGCCATTCTAATGGGCCAAGGGGTAGGAGTCAAACCGGAATTCTCTCCCCGAGGTATGCCACTGCAACTGTCATTCTGAGCCGTGGGGTGGCGTGGTCCGGAATTTGGGCGCGAAGAATCTCCTGTCACTCGTACGCATTTGCCAGTATGGGTGCGCATGACGGAACTGGAGATGCTTCGGCTCCCCGGCGCCTCCGCCCCGTGGCCCAGCGCCTCAAGCATGACATTCGTGGCGTCCCATGCCCGTCCTGGCCGGGCATGGGACGCCACCTCAGCGAAAAGGCCGTATTAGCTGCTCTTGATGAGCCTAAGCACCTCGTTGGTCAGGCGGAACGAGGCGCGGACCTTGCTCAGATCGGCGAAGGGGGTGGTGTTGACCAGGAGCACGTGCTCCAGCCCCTGATCGACGTAGGTCTTGATCTCCTCGGCGATGTCCTCCGGCGTGCCATGCGAAATCGTGTGCTCGGCCACCGCGCTGGGGACCTTGTCGAGAGCGTCCAGGACCTCCTGCCGGCCGTACTTGGCGGGGATGTAGTCCGTTAGTGGATAGAAGTTGTCGCCGAAGGGGTGTTTGACACCGAAGCGCTCGAAGGTGGACGGAGGCTCTATGAGGCAGTAGGCCTTGGCCAACGGTTCGTTCACCATACGGTGCGCGTCTTCGTGCGTGTCGGAGATAACGTACTGTATGAACATGCCGGCCGTTATCTTGGCCGGGTCCCGGCCGGCGGCCTGGGCCGAGCGTCGGATGGTAGCCAGTTTCTCTCCGTAGGTCTTGACTTCCTGCTTCATCGGCATCCAGCCATCGCCCAGCCTTCCGGTCATGTCCAGCATCTTGGGTCCCAGGGCAGCTACCCAGATCGGAGGGTACTTCTCTTCGTAGGGACGCATTCCCAGCACGGCGCCCTTTAGCTTGAAGAACTTGCCGTCGTAGTCCACCGGCTCATCGTTCTCCCAGAGCAGACGGATTATCTTGATGACTTCTTCGAGATGAGAGGCCGGTTGTTTGTAGGAGATGCCGTACGGCTCGGTGTTTTCGACCTCTCCGGCCCCGATGCCGAGAATAGCCCTGCCCTTGCTGATATGGCCCAGGGTGAGCCATGCCTGGGCTAACAAGGCCGGGTGACGCCGGAAACAGTCGGTGACCGACGTGCCCAATTGGACGCGGTTGGTGACCATGGCTGTTGCCGCCATGGCCGCCACCACGTCGAAATAGACGTCAGAGCTCTTCTGGATCTTGGGTAGATCAGCGATATCCGGTGTCCAGATGCTCTGGGGATGCCAACCCATCCAGTGATCCGGCCACCAGAGGGAATCGAAGCCCCATTCTTCGCTGAGTTTGGCTCCTTTGATGGCTGTGTCTATGGGAGGCAGAACCCCTCCCAGCGTGCCGATCTTGAGATCAGAAAGCTTCACAAGCTCCTCCTATTATCTAACTATGACTACCTAAACAGGTCTTCCTCTTTGGGGCGCAGCAAGTCCCGAGCCGATCCCCGGCCTGAAGGGTTGGGCGCACCCCTCACGAGGACCACCGGCGTTCCCTCGTCTGCTTCTCCCATGGCTAGCAGAGCAGCAGAGGCAACCAGATCGGCCAGGGCCACCTCCGTGGACGTCAGCTTCCTGCCGAAAAGGTCCATCTGGCCGCGGCGGTCCCAGAGTGGAGTTACCCCGGCAGCGCCTATGGCTACTCCAACACATCCCCGGCGGAATGGGCGTCCGTGGCTATCGCTAATGATCACTCCGACGTTCTTCCCCGAAAGATCGCCGATTTCCCGGCGAATGATCTCAGCAGACGCGTCCGAGTCCTCAGGAAGGAGGCTGACACTTGGCCCTTCATGCTGGGACACGTTGGACCGGTCCACGCCCCCGTTGGCGCAGATCAGGCCTTGCCGGTTCTCCACTATGAGCCGGTCGGGGGAAGCTCGCAAGACCTCCTGTGACTCTCCCAGTATTATCTCCATCAAACGCGGGTCCTTGCCGACCACCACGGCCAGTCTCAGCGCTTCCGGAGATGGCTCCACGCTATCTACCAAGACGATGGCCCCCTCGGCCTTGGAGACCACCTTCTGGGCGACGACCAGGATATCGCCATCCGCCAGCGAGAGGCCCGACTCCCCCAGGCTGCGCCAGATGATGTCTGCCAGCCTTTCGCCAGGCCGAATCTCGGGAATGCCGGGCAGTGCGGTTATCTCCAGAGACCTCAAACAGGGGCTCCGCAGTGCGCCGGGACCTGTGAGCGGAATGCCTCCAGGTCCTCCTCAGTGTCGATATCCAGGGCGGTGGTAGGGGAGCGGTATATCATAGTCCGAACCTGCTGCTCGGCTGCGAGCTTCAGATGGGCCTTGAAGCTCCCCGCCCCGAAGGCAAACGGAATGATGCCTGGTGGATTGTAGAACAGGGCGTTGGCGCCGTCCTCCCGGCGGGAAGGGGCCACCACCACCGCGGGCGCGGGGCTGCCCAACCCGATCAACGCCATGATGTCGTCACTCCTCAAGAGGGGGAGGTCGGCATGAAGAACCAGCACGCTTTTGGCGCCCCTCAAGGAGCACCACATCAATGCTCCTCCAAGAGACCGATTAAGCCCCCTCCACCGGTCCTCCAGGGTATTCGCGCCTGCCTCGGAGGCGAGGACCAGGGCGCGTTCGTCCGGACTGATCACCAGCTTATTCAACCCCTGGACCTCCTTCGCCGCGGCCAGAACGCGGCCGAGCATCTCCAGGGACAACGAAACCCGGTCGGCCGGCCCGAGAGCAGAGGAGAGACGGCTCTTGCCCGTGTCCAGGTCCTTCACAGGCACGATGGCCCAACAGTCCTTCATTTCTCCGGCCCGGCCGGCATGAATTCTAGGACGCGACGGGCCAGAGCCTCGCGAGATCGGGTGTCGGACATCACCGTATTGGCCACCAGGGTCGAGACCCCCAGGTCCTCAACGGCCTGCGCCTCTGTCGCATCGGACCGGTCTATCACCAACCCATCCAGGAAGTCGGCATAGAGCCGGGCAATAGCGGCCTGGTCTGTGGCGTGGCCCAAGTCCTGGAGCAGCCTGTCCAGCGGACCCCGGATGGCCTTGCCACCCACCAGCGGGCTTACCGCTACGATGGGACAGGCCAACGAGTGAAGGATTCCCCGTATGCCGGGCACCGAAAGAATGGGGGCGATGCTTAACAAAGGGTTGGAAGGGCACAGGACGATCCGGCTGGCTGAGTGGAGCGCCCGCACCACTTCTTCGGTCAGTCCGGCGTTCTCAACTCCGTCATACCGGAGGCTCAAGGCCTTGACGCGACCACCACGATGTACGAAGTACTCCTGGAACGAAAGCGTACCTTCGGGGGTAGCCACGGTTGTGGAGACCGGCTCGTTGCACATGGGAAGAAGCGTGGCGGTGATCCCCAGCCGGTGACAGAGATCGTGAGTGGCTTCGGTGAGGGTCGCCCCCTCCTCTAGAAGCTTGCTTCGAAGGAGATGCGTGGCCATGTCCCGGTCTCCGACGCGAAACCAGGTGGGCTCGCCGTATTGTCCCAACATGCTCAGGGTGTTGAAGGAATCCCCGCGGATCCCCCAGCCTCTCTTGCGGCTGAAGAGCCCCGCGAGGGTGTACATTACGGTATCGAGGTCCGGACACACTCGCAGCCCAAAGGCGTCGAGGTCGTCGGCAGTGTTGACGATGACCGTCAGTTGGCCCGGCGGGAGGACGCGATGGAGTCCCTGGGCCAGTTTGGCCCCCCCAAAGCCCCCGGCCAGCGCAACGATCATGTCAGGCTTGATCCCCGTAGCGGAACCTTTGATGCTGCCGGCCCGGAGCACCTATCGCCGGGCGCCTGTCCGTTTAGAACAGATCGCCGGACGTTCGTGCTGCCGGGGAAGGAACTCTTGACACCCATAATGGCTGTTGGGGCACCCCTTCTTCTTTGAGTCGGACGGCCGGGGCCACAGACGGCGCCGTGAACCTCTGGCCGGCGGGTCGCAACGTCTTCCAGGCTCCACCCAAGAGCGATTACGACGATTCTATGACATGCGCTATGCGTAGTCAAACCGGCGGGGAGTGGAACCAGGAAGTTGCTGAGGACCCGGCTTTTGGCTACAACCAGTAAGAACCTGGATCAAGGCGCCAAACGCCGTCATGGCGCCCTGATCTTTGATGTCTACTGGGTCTTCACGGCGTGGCATGAGCCGGCTTGACAGGCACAAGGTTGTCTTATTACAATTCCGACAACTGTAGGCTACTGTAGTGAGGTTGCGTCAAAGATGGACTCGGGCTCAATGGGTAGGGAATACGTTGATCAGGAGGTGGTCTGCCGCCAGGGGGAGATCGGCAACTGCATGTTCGTCGTTCTGGCCGGCCGGTTGTCGGTGTTCAGGGAAGAAGACGGAGCAGAGAGATTAGTTGGCGAGCTCGAGGGTGGAGAGGTCTTCGGCGAGATGGCGATCCTCGACCACGGGCCCCGCTCGGCTACGGTTCGGGCCAGGGGCAAAGCGCGAGTGCTTACCCTGGACAAGCAGGCCTTTCTCAAGAGAGTGCGTGAAGACCCTCAACTTGCCCTCCGGATAATGCAGCAGATGTCCGGCCGAATACGGCGCCTGAACGACGAGCTTTCGCTCGCATTGGGGCAACCGAGGGAATAGGTGGTCTTGTTGGTTTGACACCGAAGGGCTGGCTTTTGCCAGCCCTTCGGTGTCATGGGAGTGGACATCGCCGTAAGCCAGGCTGGACTGATGTCCGGATTGCTGAAGGAAGAGGCGACCTTGGGCGACCTCGTTACACTCCTGAAGCTGCGGGAGGGAGAGGCGGCTCTGGTTGAGAAACCCTTGATGGCCGGCTCGAAGCCCGTCGGAGTGCAGGTCAGGGCTCTGGGTCTGCCCGAGGACGCGGTATGTGTCGCTGTGTTGAGGGGTGGCCGGGTGCTCTTCCCAAGAGCCGACCTCACTTTGAAGGCCGAGGACCGGATGATCGTCCTGACCACGGTTGAGGAGGAGCAGCGTGTGGCGGAGGCCCTGGGGTTACCTGCGACCTGCAGGTACTGGGAGGGGCGCCGTGGCCTGGTTCTTCCTTGACGGGCAAGTCGGTGATCCCGTAGCCGCAGGCTTTACGGCCTGCGCCCCTCGCGGGATGGCTACAATGCTGCTTGGGCGTCCGAGTGGTCCTTCGGCCGAGTCTTGTCGCTAGACGGGCTACGGCGCAGGCATGAAGCCTGCGGCTACGGACCTGGCGCTATCACTTCGATCTGATGCAGGAGGATGCGGTCCTCCCCATTCGGCAGCTTCAGGCGGGCCCCGTTGACAGGATCATACATTCCGATCTCGAGGACATACCGACCGGGGGGGGCATCCGGTTTGATGTTGAACTGCCTCACATCGGTAATGATTTGCCCGGCTATCCAGCCTGAAGTTGGCTGGCTTCCCCCTTCCGGCGGGCCGTCGCTTTGTCCCCAGACTCGGTTCTGGGAGTCCAGCAGATGGGCAAAGACCGCATAGTTGCCGAGGTCGCCGGCCTTGGCCCTCCAGTAGAGTGATAGGCCGATCCTGCCACCGGGGCGGAAGGAGGCTCCTTCGAGAGAGTAACCCTTAAACGTGATGCTACCTCCAAGGTCCGTCTCGCTGGGTCTCTCGACGGCTGGCAGCGTGAAGTTGCGGGGCCTTTCCTTGACCACCAGGGAGCCTATCTGAACTGATCTGGTCCCGCTCTCGTCCAAAGATGCTTCTAGCGTGAGCTTTCCGGGAGTGGTGGCGCCACCTATCTGCAGGGTGTGGACGTCCCGGACGATCTCGCCTGCGCTCCACTCGCGAGTAGGGTAGAGTCCATGGTGAGGGGGCTCGTCGTACTGCTGGGCGATTGCGCCTGAGCTGTCCCGTAGAATGAGGTGGATGGAATAGTCATTCGTTGGCTGAGCCAGGGCCTGCCAGTACAGGCTCAAGCTGACGCCGCCGCCTTGAGTCACCTCGGCCTCCTCCAGATCGTAGCTCAACAGCCGGATTTCCGGAGACAGATCTTCGTCAATTCTCTGTGAGCCGCTGGCCGCAGCGAGCGGATAGGGTAGACTGCCCTTGCCTATCCGGACGGCGCCTAGCGGTAGGCTTGTGCCAAGAGGCGCCTGCCTGGAATCGAACACAGCGATAGGTTGCAAGGTGGTAGGGGAGTAGATGAGCGCTCCGAGGGAGTACTCTCCGGGAGGGATCCCGAGTGGTATTGGCACGTTGAGCCTTGTCTCAACGAGTTCTCCGACCCTCCAACGCGACATAGAGTATCCGGTTGGAGACTTGTCGTTCTGCGCCCATCTGAATCCCAGGTTATCAGAAAGAAACAGGGAGACCTTGTAGTCCTGGTCCAATTTCGCGTTGGCCTTCATGTAGAGCGTAACATTCAGACTCTGACCCGCCGCAACCTGGTCGCGGCTCAGGGAATAACCTACCGCTGAGATTCCATTCTCGAAACTGACGGCCAGGGGCCTTTGAATCCCGGCTCCAAAGGGGGCCTCTGACTCAAGCTTGAAGAGGGTGTAGCGCAGCCCCCGGATGCTCCTATCTTCGAGGATTTGGGCGTGGTCCTCCAATTGGTGAAAGATGAAGCCGTCCGGATCAATGCCGTTGGCAACCCATTGCAGCATCCATAGCCGAGACTTCCCCCTGCTGAAACCGTTAAGCGAGTCTATGACTTGAGCCTGGTTCAGGGGATACTGCTGCGGCAGGTAGAGCTTCGGTGTAGATCCCTTATAGTAGTAGTCAAAGACCAGCCCGTTCATGATCACCAGTCCGTCTTCCGGCGATGTGCTGGTCTCGATCAGTCCTGCCAAAGCCCGGTAATCGTCCTTGGCGAAGGATTCGTTGAAGTAGTTGTTGCCTAGCGAATAGCTGGAGGCCAGTACCAGACACGAAAGCAACGCGACGAACAGAGGTTTCCAGCGATCCCTCAAGCTGACCAGCCCATAAGAAACCAATATATAGAACGCGGGAGCAACGAATATCAGGTAACGGCTGGCCCCGAACACCGGCTTGCTGTAGGACAAGGCATAGGTGATCAATATGGGCTGGAATAGATAGAGTCCGAGAAACCAGAGAAGGGGTCTGGACTGCTTCCTCCACGCCATGGCGGCGATGCCGATGAGCAGAGCCAGGAAGAAGCCCGAGGCGAGGGTCAGATAGAGGGCTCGCTCCGACGACTCACCAAGGCTGAGGCTCACCATGGTGTCCTGGAACATCGGCAGGAATGGGATGAAACGCCTCCAGTCCTCGTCGTTCGTGACGTAAGTCCGCATCATCACGGGAATCCAGGGTGCGAAGAGCGCGAGCACGGCCACCTGGGATAGACACCAACGAATCACCAGCGCTCTCTGCTGAATTCGCGTAAGAAGGATCACCGAGCTTTGGAAAAGCAATACGAGAGCTGCGAAGTAGTGGATATAAAGAAGGAGGGCAGAACTCACAATGATGGTGGCCCATCGCGATCGAACCCGCCACAGGCCATCGACCGGCTGCGTCGAGGTCGCGCCGAACCCGGCGATCTTCACCATGGCATAGGTTGACAGGAGACTGAGTAGGACCATCAGGCTGTACATCCGGGCCTCCTGGGCGTAGTACACCTGAAATGGCCCGATGGCTGCCAAGAAGGCTGCGATGATGCCTACCCTTCTATTCACAAGTTGTGATCCCAGCTTGAACACGAGGGGGACAAATAACAGCGAGAAGACAAGAGAGAGAAACCGTACGCTGAACTCGCTCTGACCGGTGAGTTGCATCCAGAAGTGGACGAGATAGTAGTAGAGAGGGGGATGGACGTCGGTTGAAGTTATCTGAGTGATGGAAGACAGGTCTTTGGCGGAGATGATGAACGTGAAATTCTCGTCCACCCAGAGACTCTGCCAGTCGATGCGATAGACCCTGAGGAAGAAGGCCAGCAGGGTCAGGAGAAGAAGGCCGGGCAGAAAGAGAAAGGGCCAGCGCCCCGGCCCTTGAGAGTTCTGCAAGCTATGTCCCTGGCAGCACGATAGGTCTATTCTATATTAGTGGCTCAGATCGGTCAAACAGATGGCTGTTGCCCGCTGGCTGTTGCCATGCTTGTGCGAGCCAGTATTCAAGTCAGGTCGGCGGGCAAAGAGCCATCTGCCGGGTAGCTGTCTTGGGCCTGAACTCACCTGACCCGAATAGCAGGAAAGGACGGCTCCAGCTCTATTCTAAGGCATCGCCTTGATGGCGGAACGCCCTTTTGAGAGCATGCAACGATCCGTCCACGGGACGGCCCTCCGAGTCGACCAATCCCATGACCCGATCAATCGCTTCCGGTCCGTTGGTGAACCAGACGTAAGCGAACCCCCCCAGGACATCGGGATTCTCTTTCATGATGCAGTTCAGCATCTGCCTGTAGCCTTTGGGTCGGTCATCGGGCTTGAGACCGGTCGGAGCGAACTCCGATATCATCACGGGGACATCCATGTTCCTCTTCGGCCAGTCCGGAAGCGCCTGGCACATCCGCAAAGTGAAGAAGTTCATACCGAACACGAACCAGGGGCGGTAAATGTCATCCGTCTTGAGAGCTTCCCTTATCGGTCCCAGGTACATGTCCTCGGCATCCCGATAGGTCACCGGATGGGTCGGGTCAGCGGCATGCACGGCGTCAGCCAGCCTCACGTAGAATCGGGCAAATGCCTGCGCTCTGGGCGTGTTCGGATTCTTGCCCATGCTATGAATCACTTCGTTCCCGATTCCCCACATACGCAGGGCGGGCTGGCCTTTGAAGGTCTTTACCCAAGTTGAGACGTCCTTCTCGATGGTCTGCTCGTATGCAGGGTTGCCGTAGTCTCCATCGTAGGGAAGGTCATAAGGCAACACCATTCCGAGATCATACTCATGCGCCTTCTGAAGGGCCAGCTCGTCGAACTGGTCTCGATCCCAGCCAAGGACGGTGTTCACTCCGGCGTCACGCATCTGAGAGAAGTCCCGGTCATATTTGGATGCTCTTTCCTCTGATGACAGTTGGGAATACATGGGATTGTACCCCACTCCCTTTAAGGTCTCACGACGACCGTTGACGGTGTACGAATAGGCATAGTCGGCCCGGGAGATCGACACCTTGCTGGGACCCGGGAGGGCTCTGGGATTGGGCGGAGTCTCGATTGGGGAAACGCCGGCTTGATTCGGTTGGCCGTTCCCGTCTCCTGAAGCAGCGAGCAGTTGACCTGTCTCGCCTTCTAAGTCGCCTGGATAGTTATAGTTTGCCAGAGCCGGGAACATCCCCTGGGAAAGGACCCCAACGATGGCTGCTGCCAGCACTGCGACCATCGCCAGCCTCCTGGAGTCCGGAGCGCTTGGCCAGTGTACGTCCGGGGTCAGGAGTCTCAAGGCATGAGCCCATCGGCGCGACGATCTCCCCTTCAACAAGACGGCGATCGTGAAAGTAGTCCCGTAAATGGTCAGGACCCAGAAAAGGGGTAAGAGGTCGGCCATCAGTGCCGCGAGCGGATCGGCTAGCGCCCGCCCATAT
>ORJL010807417.1_pt1 | contig 11277 bp, 10 predicted proteins | sample 1779941 | NCBI WGS metagenome assembly ORJL01 (sample SAMEA104232317, study PRJEB22302) | groundwater metagenome | biome: forest; feature: aquifer; material: groundwater | place: USA | collected 2011-08-07 | depth 5.8 m | reverse complement strand
GCGGTCCGCGGTGACCGTGACGAACGCGTTCAGCGCCGGGTCGAGCCGTTCGATGCGCGCGAGCAGCGACGTCGTGAGCTCGACCGGTGAGAGCTCGCGCTTCCGGAACCGCGCGCCGAGCTCGCGGATCCCGGCGTACCACAGCTCGTCGCTGGACGCGGCAGCGCCCGTGGACTCTGCGCGCACAGGCTCCACCTCGGGCGCCGCGTCGCGCGCCGGCTTCGCGGGCCCGCCGGCGTCGAACTTCATCGCGGGCTCGAGCGTCGCGATGGCGCGCGAATCGAGCGCGCGGACCGGCTTGAGCGCTTCGACCAGCAGGCGGCGGACGCTCTCCCAGCGATCGTCGCGGATCGCGATCCCCGCGACCTGCGCGCGTCGCTTCACTTCGTCGAGCGAAATCTCGGCGCTCATCACGTGCCCTCCCTGGCCGCGTCATCGTACACCGCGGCACGACGCCGGATGCGTGCGCTATCATGCGACCCCGCCCGTCGCGACGCATGGTGCGCGGGCACTAGCTCCGAGGAGGATCCCGTGGCCGACCAGACGCTCACGCCGGAACGATTCGCGAAGGGCCTGACGTTCGACGAGTACGTCACCTACGTCGGCACGCCCGGGAATCTCGCGCGCGAAGGCTCGATGGCGCCGCGCAAGGACTGGAGCGGCTTCCTGCGGCAGTCGTACGAGCGCGCGACGCTGAGCGACGCGCAGGTCGGCGCGATCCGGTGGCTCGTCGCGCAGCCGAACGGGCCGCGGAAGGTGCTCGTCATCGCGGAGGAGTGGTCGTCGGACTGCCGCCGCGACCTGCCCGTGGTCGCACGGCTCGCCGAGGTCGGCGGGCTCGAGCTCCGGATCTTCACACGCGACGGACAGACGATGGGACGCGAGCCGAAGGCCAGCCCGGCGGCGTCACCGAACGCGGACCTGATGAACCAGTTCCTCTTCGAGCGCGACGGCACGACGTACCAGTCGATCCCGGTCGTCGCGTTCTACACGAAGGACTTCGCGTACCTCTGTCACTACACGGAGTTCCCCGCGATCTATCACAAGGACCGCGTCGTCGGCGCGATCCGCGCGCCGAAGACGGGTGAGAGCAAGGAGCAGACGACGGAGCGCGGCACGCGCGATTTCTTCGCGCTGCAGGCGTCGCCGTTCTTCGACCTCTGGGCGTGCGCGGGGATCGACGAGATGCTGACGACGCTGCACGAGCGGCTCGTGGTCGGCTCGCTCGCGTAGCTCGACCATACGGCGGCGGTTCAGCGCGCCGGCGCGGCCTCGCGCATCATGCGTAACGTCTCGGCCGCCCGCGCCGCCGGCTCCGTCTCGAGATTCATGAGCCGGACGATCGGAATCGTCACGCCGTTGTCGCAGTAGGCCTGCACGCCGGCGCGGCATTCCTCGGGGCTGCCGACGATGACGAGGTCGTCGATCGTCTGCTCCGGCACGGCCGCGAGCGCGCCCTTGCGGTCGCCGATGTCCCAGCGCACGTGCATCTCGCGCAGGGCGTCCTCGCGGCCGAGCCACGCCTGGAACCGCCGGTAGACGGGCACGTTCAGGTACGCGGTGATCGCGCGCTTGAACATGTCGCGCGCGCGCGCGCGGTCGCGCGTCGGGCAGACGAAGAGGCGGCACGCGATCGCGATCGACGCCGGGTCCTTCTCCGCCGCGCGCGCTTCGTCGCGCACGACGTCGGCGACCTTCCGCACGTCCCGCGCCGAGAGCCAGTTCGTGATGACGCCGTCCGAGATGCGCACCGCCTGCCGCACCATGCGCTCCTGCAGCGCGGCGACGTAGATCGGCACGCGCTCGGGCACCGGACGCCCGAGGCGGAATCCCGACACGGAGAGCGTGCGGCCGACGACGTTCGTCGTCTGCCCGTCGAGCGCCTGCCGCACGGCCTGCACGGTCTCGGTGACGCGGGCGAGCGGCTTGTCGAACGGCGCGCCGTTCCACCGCTCGACGGTGACGTTCGAGCCGGAGCCGATGCCGAGGCAGAACCGCCCGGGCGCGGCTTCGGCCATCGCCTGGGCGCCCATGGCGATGATCGCCGGACCGCGCGTGAACGCCCCCACGATGGCGGTGCCGAGCATCGCGCGCTCCGTGGCGCCGGCGGCGATCGCCAGCGGCACGAACGGATCGACGTCGGACTCGTACGACCAGAAATCGGTGTAGCCGAGGGCTTCGGCCTCGCGGAAGATGCGCGCGTGCCCGGTGAGTGCGACGCCGTCGAGCGGCACGGTCAGACCCCAGCGGCGTATCATGGCGTGACCGTCAGAGCGTACAGGAGCCAACCATGCGCGGAGTCGTATTTCTCGGTGATCGAAAGCTCGAGCTGCGTGAGTTCGCCGATCCCACGCCCGGTCCGGGCGAAGTCGTGCTGGCGATGAAGGCGTCGGGGATGTGCGGCAGCGACCTGCACTTCTACCGCGCCAAGGGTGGCGCGACCGCGTCGCTCGGCCTCGGCGGTGGCAAGCCCGTCATCGCCGGCCACGAGCCGTGCGGCGTCGTCGCCGAGCGCGGCCCCGGCGTGTCCGCGCGGGAGGCGCCGACGGGGCAGCGCGTGATGGTCCATCACTACAAGGGCTGCGGTCTCTGCACGCACTGCCGCGTGGGCTGGTCCCAGCTCTGCCAGCAGGGCATCGTCGTGTACGGCGCCACCGGTCATGGCGGTCACGCAGCGTACATCAAAGTGCCGGCGTTCACGCTCGTGCCGCTGCCGGACGAGCTCACGTTCGAGGCGGGCGCGGCGGTCTCGTGCGGGACCGGCACCGCGTACGGCGCGCTCAAGCGGCTGGACGTCTCCGGACGCGACACGCTCGCCGTGTTCGGTCAGGGCCCCGTCGGCCTGAGCGCGACGCTGCTCGGACGCGCGATGGGCGCGCGTGTCATCGCGCTCGACGTCATTCCGGAACGGCGCAAGCTCGCGACGGAGTTCGGCGCCGACGTCGTGCTCGATCCGTCGGCCGGCGATGCCGTCGCCGCGCTGCGCGAGCTCACGCACGGCGAAGGCGTCGACGCGGCCGTCGAATGCAGCGCGCATCCCGACGCACGGACCGCGGCCGTCCGGTGCGTGCGCACGTGGGGACGCGTGGCCTACGTCGGCGAAGGCGGCAACGTGACGCTCGACGTGAGCAAAGACCTGCTGCGGCGGCAGGTCACGCTGATCGGCTCCTGGACGTTCAGCGCGACGGGACAGGCAGAGTGCGCGCGCTTCGTGGCCGATCGGAAGCTGCCGCTCGACCGGCTGCTCACGCACCGCTTCACGCTCGACGAGGCCGCGGCCGCGTACCAGCTCTTCGACACGCAGACGACCGGCAAAGGCGTCTTCACGCTCTGACGCGGCGCCCGATCAGGGCAGCGCGTCGGCCTGTCGCTTGCGGTCGAGCAGCTTCTCGACCGCGCGGCAGAGCTCGGTCGGCTCGACCGGTTTGATCCGGTAGTCGTCGAAGCCGGCGCGCAACGCCGCGTCGAGACGCTCCGGCGCGACATGACCCGTGACAACGAGGCGCGGCACGCCGAGCGCCTTCGCCGAGCGCAGCAGAGGTTCGACACCGCCGCCGACTTCGAGATCGCTGACGACGACGTCACCGCCACGCGTGCGGAGCCACGCTTCGGCGACGTGCGCCGACTCGAACGCATGCGCGGTGGCGCCGCACATCTCGAGCACGATCCGGAATAGCTCGACCGAATCCACGTGATCGTCGACGACGATCACCCGGACGCCTGCGAGCGACGCGCTGCCGTCGTTCGATGCACCGTCAGGGGTCTTCATCGTGCGCGAGACGGATTGCACGGCCGGTGCCAGCGAGCCCTGGAGCGCACCGTGGCATGATCGCGGGCACAGCGTGATGGCGACCGCGTCAGACCCCGCCGAAATCGAACGCCTCGCGGCGAACTACTCCGCGGTGGCCGATGGCTATGCGGAATTCTGGACGCCGGTCATCCGTCCCGTCGGTCGCCGACTGCTCGAAGCGGTTCCGTGGGACGGCGTGCGCCGGGCCATCGACATCGGCACCGGGCCGGGCACGTTGCTCCGCGACATCGCGGAGCTCGCGCCGGCGGCGCACGTGACCGGCGTCGACCGCGCGCCGGGCATGATCGCGCGCGCCGCGCACCGCGCTTCACGTCTTGCCGTGATGGACGCCATGAGCCTCGCGGTGCGCGACGGCGCGTGCGACGTCGCCGTGATGGCGTTCGTGCTGTTTCACCTGCCCGACCCGGCGGCCGCGCTCGCCGAGATGCGGCGGATCGTCCAACCGCGAGGCATGGTCGCGCTCGCGACGTGGGGCTGCGACCCCGTGCCCCCGGCGGGCGAGATCTGGAACGAGCAACTGGACGCGTGGGGCGCGTGGGATCCGAGTCCGCAGGCGCGTCGAGACGAGCTCACGGACACGCCGGACAAGGTCGCCGCGCTCCTCGCGGCCGCCGGCCTCGGCCGGCAACGCGTCTGGATCGAGCACGTCGAGCATCAATGGGACGTGACTCGCTTCGTCGGGTTGCGGACGCGGTTCGGCACGACGAAGCGCAAGCTCGACACGCTCGATCCCGAAAAGCGGCAGGCGTTCGTCGCGTTCATCACGCAGCGGATGGAGCAGCTCGATGCCACCGCGTTCCTGTACCGCGCCGAGGCGATCTGCGCCGTCGCGGCGCCCTGAGTCTTCAGCCCGGAGTGACCGGCAGCTCGAGCGTGAAGACGCTCCCCTTCCCGGCGACGCCGTCGCTCTCGACCCACACGCGGCCGCCGTGCAGCTCGGCGAGCTTGCGCGTCAGCGCGAGACCGAGCCCGGTGCCCGTCTGACGGCGCGCGTACGACGAATCGATCTGCTCGAACGCCTGGAAGATCCGTTCGTGATCGTCCGGCTTCACGCCGACGCCGGTGTCCGCGACCGCGACACGCAGCCGGTCACGACCGTCGCCGTGGCCGTTCGCCTCGACGATCACGGCCGTGATGCTGACGTGTCCGAGCTCCGGCGTGAACTTGATGGCGTTCGAGAGCAGGTTGATCACGATCTGACGGAACCGCGCGGCGTCGGCGGTCACGTAGACGGGCCGCGGCTCCGCGCGCAGCACGACGTCGAGGCTCTTCTCCCGCGCCATCGGAACGGCGCCCGCGACGATCTCGTCGAGCGCGGCCGCCGCGTCGAACTCCGACCGGTCGAGCCGGATGCGCCCGGCCTCGACGCGCGCCATGTCGAGCACGTCGTTGACCACGCCGAGGAGATGCCGGCCGCTCGTGAGGATGCTGCCGACGAACGTCGTCTGCTCGGGCGTGAGCGCGCCGTGGCGCTTGTTCGCGAGGATCTGGGAGAAGCCGATGATCGCGTTCAGCGGCGTGCGCAGCTCGTGGCTCATGGTGGCGAGGAACTGGCTCTTCGCCTCGCTCGCGCTCTCCGCGCGACGGCGCGCTTCGTCGAGCTGGCCGGACTGCTCGCGGAGCTGGCGGATGACCTCGTGCGAGAACCGCATCGCGTCCGCCATGCGCCGCCGGCGGTGCTCGGCGATCGTCGCCGTGATCGCGATGTAGAGGCTGACACCGTAGAGCGACACGAGCTTCGTCACTTCGGTGAGCGGCGCGATGGCGCGGCCGTCGACGGCGACGAGATACCCGAGCATCAGCGCGTACGACAGCGGCACCAGGTGCGCGAACGCGAGCGCGCGCCGCACGCTGCGATGCGTCTGGTCCGCGACACGGCAGCCGAGGATGAAGAAGATCCAGCTCTGGTCTCCGCCGGTCGCGTAGATGGCATAGGTCAGGACGCCGAGGTCGGCGACGAGGAAGACGAGCCCGAGATCGAATGGCCGGAGGCGCGCGTAGAAGCGGCGCAGCGCGAGCCAGGACAGCACGCAGTACGCTTCGAACACCGCGGCGGCGACGAGCGAGCCCCAGAGTCCGAGCCGCGGCAGCACGAACGCGTCGTGGAGCGCGACACCGACGGCGACGAACGTGAACCCGAGCAGGCGGAGGCGCGGCACCTCGATGGTGTTGAGGCGGACGTCACGCGCGGCGCGGGACCGTTCGGCTTCCCGGGGGTCGACCGCCCCGGGGTCGAAGGGGGTGTCGGCGAACACCGGACTCACTGAAGCATTTTGACCACCGGCCCGGCCGCGGACAAGGCTGTATTCGGCTGACAGGCCGTGTATCTTGTGCCACTGACCGGCATGCGCATCACGGCGATCGAACCGATCCTGGTCGATGTCCCGCTGAAGTCGCCCGTCCAGGGCGTGCACGGACGCACCTCCGTTCAGCGCAGCGCGCTGGTGCGTTTGAGCGTCGCGGACGCCCTCGAAGGCTGGGGCAACGTCGATCCGACGCCCGGCTACTCGGAGATGTCCGCGCGCGACGTGTACGACGCGGTCAGGAAGCTCGCCCCGACACTCCTCGGGCTCGACGCATTCGACACGCGGCGCGCGCTCGCCGCGATGGACGCGGCCCTGCCCGGGCGGTACGAGGCCAAGGCCGCGATCGAGATGGCGCTGCTCGACCTGAAGGGCCGCGCCGTCGGGCTTCCCGTGCATTCGCTGCTCGGCGGCCCCGTGAAGGACCGCGTGTCGTTCAACGCGTGGATCGGCACCGTCGCGCCGGAGCAGGCCGCGCGCGAAGCGCTCGCCTGGCTCGAGCGCGGCTTCACCAGCGCGAAGATCAAGGTGTCGGGCCCCGGCCCCGACGGCGTCGACCGCGTCGCCGCCGTCCGTGCCGCGGTCGGACATCGCATGGCGCTGCGCGTCGACTTCAACGAGAGCCTGACCGCCGCCGAGGCGATCCCGACGATCAAGGCGCTCGAGCCGTACGACCTGACCCTCGTCGAGCAGCCCGTGTCGCGCGATCAGATCGAAGTGCTCGCCACCATCCGCCGCGGGATCCGGATTCCGCTGATGGCCGACGAGAGCGTCGTCGACCCGGCCTCGCTCCTCGAGATCATCCGCGTCGGCGCCGCCGATCTCGTGAAGGTCAAGGTCATGAAGCAGGGCGGCCTCCTGCGCACGCTGGCGATGATCGAGATCGCGGCGGCCGCGAAGCTCCGCGTCGTCGTCGGTCACGGCTTCGGGCTCACGCTGTCGACGCTGGCCGAAGCCGCGGTCGCGGCGGCGAGCGACGCCGTCATCAACGGGTGCGAAGCGGTGGGGCCGCTGAAGATGGCGGGCGACGTCGTCGCCCATCCGATCAACCTCGAGACGGGAACGATCACGTTGCCGAACGCGCCCGGGATCGGTGCCTCCGTGTCGCCGGATCTCCTGAAGCGCTACAGGGTGGAGCCATGAAGAACGGCTATCGCGTGATGGACAGCGACCTGCACACCATGGAGCCCGACGGCCTCTGGGAGCAGTACCTCGACGAGCCGTTCAGGAAGTTCGCGCCCAAGTTCCTCCGCGGCACCGAGCAGGCGCCGAACCAGCCCGTCATCAAGATCGGCGACCTCGAGCTCGGCGAGATGTCGAAGCGCCCGCGCACGGCCGCCGTCGGCAAGGACCTGCACCAGCGCGCGTTCAAGCGTCATCCCCACTACGACGTGGCGCATGCCCGCGGCTACGATCCCGAGTCGCACGTGGCGGCCATGGACATCGAAGGGATCGACGTCGGCGTGCTCTACGGCACGCGCGGCCGCCAGGTGCAGATGCACGACGACCACGATCCGGACGTCGCCGCGGCGCTGGCGCGCGCGCACAACAACTGGACGTACGACTTCTGCCAGCACGACCCCGCACGGCTGAAGTTCGCCGCGCAGCTGTCGTTCCACGACATCCCGGCGGCGATCGCGGAAGCGCGGCGGGCCGTGCGCGAGCTGGGCGCGGTCGCGGTCATCGGCAATCCGAACCCGATCAACGGCCGGCACGTCCACGACCCAGCGTTCGAGCCGCTGTGGAGCGCGATCGAGGAGCTCGGCGTGCCCGTCGGCTTCCATCCGACGGGGCAGTCGTCGCTGCGCGACGACATCGCGCGCCGCTATCTCGACACGCCGAACGGTCGCGTCATCGGCGTGGCGGGACGCAATCCCGTCGAGCTCATGATGGCCTTCGGCAGCATGGCCGCCGGCGGCGTGCTCGAGCGTCACCCCGGTCTGCGCTGCGCGTTCCTCGAAGGCACGTGCGGCTGGCTGCCGTGGTACCTGTGGCGGCTCGACGAAGCGTGGGAGAAGTTCGGGCCGGGCTCCGACGTCCAGCTCTCGCAGCTCCCGAGCCAGTACTTCTTCCGGCAGTGCTACATCGCGACCGACGCGGACGAGAAGCCGCTGCGGCAGGTCATCGAAGCGATCGGCGACGACAGCATCGTCGTGTCGACCGACTATCCGCACTCCGACGGACTCTTCCCCCACGCGATCGACGAGTTCATCGCGCTGGACGGGGTCAGCGAGAAGACGAAGCAGAAGATCCTCTGGGACAACTGCGCGCGGCTGTACCAGCTGTAGCGTCAGGCTGACAGCTGTCACGGCTGTCGTGACAGCTGTCACTACTTGACCGGTCAAGAGGCGTCAAGTAGCCTACGCGCCACTTTCTTCCATCGGTTCATGCGGTTATCACCCGTGGTCCGGCTCGAGAGTGGAGGCGCTGACATGACGCACGTCCGATTCCGTGTGCTCGCCGTCGCCGCAGTCGTCGTCGCCCTTGCCGCGACCGCGCTGCCAACGTGGTCCCAACCGAAGGTGACGCCGAAGGGCAAGCTCACGCTCGCCTGGCACGCCGGGTTCGCGTCGCGGTGGCTCGACCCGCAGGAGCACGACGGCACCGCGACGCCGGACAACTTCTTCACGGCGATCCACGACGGCCTCATCAAGAACCAGGGCACGATGCTCTACGACCATCCCGCACTCGCGGAGAAGTTCGCGATCGCGGCGGACGCGAAGAGCGCGACGTTCACGCTCCGCAAGGGCACCAGGTTCCACAACGGCGACCCCGTGACCGTGCAGGACGTGAAGTTCAGCTACGAAAACTTCCGCGGCGCGAAGGCGGACGTCTTCAAGCAGAAGACCGAGCGCATCGAGCTCGTCGACGACCGCACCGTCCGCTTCGTCTTCAAGGAGCCGTTCCTCGACTTCCCGATCCTGTTCGGGACCGCGAACGTGACGGCGCCGGGCTGGGTCGTGCCGGAGAAGTACTACAAGCAGGTCGGTCCCGACGCCTTCAAGCAGAAGCCGATCGGCGCCGGCCCCTACAAGCTCCTGCGGCAGGAGCCCGGCGTGAAGCTCGAGATGGAAGCCTTCGACGGGTACTACCGCCCCGTGCACACGAAGCAGCTCGTCATGATCGCCGTGCCGGAGGCGGCGACCCGCGTCGCCATGCTGGAGCGCGGCGAAGCGGACATCGTCTACAACATCCCCGGGCCGCTCATCCCGAAAGTCTCGAAGATGCCCGGCGTGACGCTGGCGCCGGTGCTGTCCGGCTCGTTCTTCCTGGAGTTCCCGGGCTTCCAGGATCCGAAGAACCCGTTCCACGACAGGCGCGTGCGCGAGGCGGTGAGCCTGGCGCTCGACCGGCGCGCCATGAACGAGGCCGAGACGGCCGGCATGGGCAAGGTCACCGGCAACTGGATCAACGACGACGTGCAGTACGCGATCGACTGGCCGGAGTTCCCGCGCAACGTCGAGAAGGCCAAGCAGCTCCTGCGCGAGGCCGGTTATCCGAACGGCTTCGAGTTCTCATGGATCACGCCGCTGCCGACCTTCTATTCGCGCGGCGAGCGCATCATCGCCCAGCTTCGGGAGGTGGGCATCCGCGGCAAGCTCCAGACGATGGAGCGCGGCATCTTCTTCCAGAAGCTGCGCGGCGGGATGAAGGAGTTCCCGGGCGTCCAGATGATCCTGCACGGCGTGCGCATCGCCGGCAGCTGGTCGTTCTGGTACGAGGCCAACTTCAAGTGCGGCGGCGCGAACTCCCGTGACCGCGTCTGCGTGAAGGAGCTCGACGCCAAGTTCGAGCAGTACGAGAAATCGCTCAAGCCGGCGGAGCGGAAAAAGCTCGCCGAAGAGATCCAGCGCGGGATTCTCGAGAACTACTACCTGGTGCCGGTCTTCCGGCACGCGTTCGTCAACGCGATCGGTCCGCGCGTGACGGTCCAGAAGTGGCAGGACATCTTCCCGACCATCACCACCGGGTACGCGTACCCGTGGGAGGACATCAAGGTCAAAGAGTAGTGACCCGGTTCATCGTCCGGCGGATCCTGTACAGCGTCGTCACGCTCTTCATCCTGAGCGGGACGATCTTCCTCGTCGTCCGGCTGACGGGCGATCCGGTGCTGCTGCTGGCGGAAGCCGGCGCGAGCACGGAAGACCTGGACCGGGTCCGCCGGCAGTGGGGTCTCGACCGGTCGTGGCCCGTGCAGTACCTCGCCTTCATGGAAAACGCCGTGAAGGGCGAGCTCGGCAAGTCGTTCAACTACCGGATGCCGGTCAGCGAGCTCTACTTCGATCGCCTGCCGAACTCGCTGACGCTCGGTCTCGCCGCGACGGCGATCTCGCTGCTGATCGGCGTGCCGGCCGGCATCGTCTCGGCCGTGAAGGTCAACTCCTGGTGGGACAACGCCGCCAAGGGCATCGGTCTGCTCGGCCTGTCGATCCCCGGCTTCTGGCTGGGGCTCGTGCTGATCCTCGTGTTCTCGGTGTGGCTGCGCTGGCTTCCGACGTCGGGGTCCGGCGACTGGCGGCACGTCATCATGCCGGCCGTCGCGCTCGGCTGGTACTTCGCCGCGTCGATGCTGCGGCTGACGCGGTCGAGCATGCTCGAGGTGCTGGGCAGCGAGTACATCAAGCTCGCGAAGCTCAAGGGACTGCCGGAGGTCGTCGTCATCGGGATGCACGCGTTCAAGAACGCGCTCATTCCGGTCCTGACGCTCGCCGGCGTGAACATGGTCGTCATGATCAACGCCGCCGTCATCGTCGAGGTCATCTTCGCGTGGCCCGGCATCGGCCGGCTGCTCTACGAAGGCATCTTCCAGCGCGACTTCCCGCTCGTGCAGGGCGTCGTGATCATGGCCGGCTTCATGATCGTCGGCATCAATCTCGTGGTCGACGTCGTCTACGCCCTCATCGACCCGCGGATCCGGTTGTCGCGATGAGCACGATCGCCACGCGACCGGCGGTAGCAGCCCGGCCCGCGAGCGGCCGGCTCGCCCGCTTCGTGAAGGCGGCGCGGGAAGCGCCGCTCATCGCGATCGTCCTCCTCAGCGGCTTGCTGTTCATGGCGCTGTTCGCCGAGCTCATCGCGCCGTACGACCCGACGGTGCCGGTGCCCGGCGCCACGATGTTCGATCCGCCGTTCTGGATGGAGGGCGGCAGCACGACGATGATC
>ORJL010078267.1_pt1 | contig 11277 bp, 13 predicted proteins | sample 1779941 | NCBI WGS metagenome assembly ORJL01 (sample SAMEA104232317, study PRJEB22302) | groundwater metagenome | biome: forest; feature: aquifer; material: groundwater | place: USA | collected 2011-08-07 | depth 5.8 m | reverse complement strand
TCAACCATCAACCTCAACTTCAACGCAGGGGCGAGGGACTTGAGGTTGAAGTTGAAGAATGAAGGTCAGTTGTGGTTGAAGGTTGAGAGTTGAAGTTCCTGGAATCTTCTCGGCCCGGAAAGATCTGACAGGATTGTAGTACAGATGACCCGAATTCTCGTGATCGAAGATCAAGACGCGATGCGCGACGCCGTCGTGATGACGCTCGAGGCCGCCGGCTACGACGTGCGCGCCTTCCCCGAGCCGAAGGCCGCGCTCGTGGCGCTCGCGCGAGAGACCTTCCAGTGCCTCGTCACCGACCTCAAGCTCCCCCAGATGGACGGCGTCCAGGTCCTCGAGGAGGCGCTTCGCGCCTCCCCGGACCTTCCTGTGATTCTCATGACCGCGCACGGCACGATCGAGAACGCCGTCGACGCGATGAAGAAGGGGGCCTACGACTACCTCACGAAGCCGTTCCAGCCGGACGCCCTCGAGGTCGCCGTCGCGCGCGCCGTCCGCCACCACGCCCTCGTCACGGAGAACGAGATCCTCCGCTCGCAGCGCGAGGAGGAGGAGGAGTTCATCCTCGGCGAGTCGGCGCGGATGCGCGACCTCGCCCAGCAGCTCAAGCGGATCGCCTCCACCGACTCGACCGTCCTCGTCACCGGCGAGAGCGGGACGGGGAAGGAGGTCGTCTCCCGCGCCATCCACGCCTGGAGCCCGCGGAAGGGGAAGCCGTTCCTCGCCGTGAACTGCGCCGCCCTCTCGGCGGGGCTCCTCGAGAGCGAGCTGTTCGGGCACGAGCGGGGCGCCTTCACCGGCGCCGACCGCACGCGGAAGGGGCGCTTCGAGCTGGCGGACGGCGGCTCCATCCTCCTCGACGAGGTCAGCGAGATCGACCTCAACCTCCAGGCGAAGCTCCTCCGCGTCCTGCAGGAGCGGTGCTTCGAGCGGGTCGGGTCGAGCGCCTCCCAGAAGGTCGACGTCCGCGTCATCGCGACGACGAACCGCGACCTCCAGCGCGCCATCCGGGACGGGAAGTTCCGCGAGGACCTTTTTTTCCGGCTGAACGTCCTGCCCGTCCGCATCCCGCCGCTCCGCGATCGCCGCGAGGACGTCGAGCCGCTGGCCCGGCACCTCCTCGCGCGCCTGGCGCGACACCTCGGGCGGCCTGTCCCGCAGCTCCCCGCGCGGACGGTCGCCGTGCTCGCCTCCTACGACTGGCCGGGCAACGTCCGCGAGCTGGCGAACGTCCTCGAGCGCGGGATGGTGCTCCTCTCGGGGGAGGCCCTCCAGCCCGAGGACCTCGCCGGGTGGCTGGGCCCGCGCGAGGCGCGAACGGAGATCCCCGCCGCGAATGGGCCGCTCCCGACGATCACGCTCGAGGACCTGGAGCGGCGCGCGATCGAGGAGACGCTGGCGCGGTTCGGCGGCAGCCGCCAGAAGACCGCGCAAGCGCTTGGGATTTCGGATCGCACCCTCCGCGACAAGCTGCGCCGATGGCGACTGGCGAGATCATCGGAGGAGGAAAATGCGGACGTGTAGGGGCGGCCCTTGTGGCCGCCCGTTCGATGGCATCGAGCATGGCCGCCCGTCCGACAACATTGAAATCTCGGATCATGATGGAAGGATCCGCGGCATCTTCTTCCCTCGTCGGAACCAATTGCCGCCGGCCGAGATCCGCTCCGGAAACCGGAACCGACGATCCGGTGCGGAATTGCGATTCTCCGGGACTTTGGCGTCGGCCTTGCGATAATACGGTCGCCCCGGGTCGTGCCCGGGCGAGTTGGAGCGTGCATGTTCGACATCCTGTTTCGCAAGGGGGCCCTCCCGCTCCTGGAGAAGGGGATCTACTTCTCCGACGCGCGGCATCGGGTCCTCGTGAACAACATCGCGAACATCGACACGCCGTTCTACAAGGACCAGGACCTCCCCGAGGGGGAGTTCAAGGACGTTCTCGCGAAGTCGATCGAGGCGCGGGACCGCCGGACGGTGAGGGTGTTCGATTTCCAGGGCTCGAGCTCGGTGCGCGAGAAGCCGAACGGGGACCTCGACGTGGCCGTGGGGGAGAGCGACCTCCCGGGCGTCCTCCGCCACAGCGAGAACAACGTGAACCCGGACCGGGAGGCGGCCAAGCTGGTCCAGAACGCGGGGCTGCACGGCTTCCTGACGCGCCTGTACGCGCAGGAGATGAACCTGCTCGACGCGGCGGTCCGCGAACGGCCGACCGCGGGATAATGGAGGGATAGATGCCCGGCGCCTTTGACATCTCGGCCTCGGCGCTCTACGCGCAGCGGGTCCGGATGGACAGCATCGCGGAGAACCTGGCGAACGCGAACACGACGCACGGTGTGGACGGGAAGATCGCGCCCTACCGCCGGAAGTTCGTCATCTTCGAGACGGGGGACCCGGCGACGGGAAATCCCACCGAGGGGGTGCACGTGTCGGAGATCCGGAGCGACATGACGGCGGCCTTCCGCAGGGAATTCGACCCGAACAACGAGGACGCCGTGAAGGACCCGACGAGCCACGATTTCGGATACGTCCTCTACCCGAACGTGAACCCGCTGGTCGAGATGATCAACATGATCGACGCGACGCGGGCGTACGAGATGAACGCGACGGCGATCGAGGCGACGAAGACGATGGGCCAGGCGACCGACCGGATCCTGGCGTAGGCTTGATGGAGAGGCTCGCGTGGGCGAGCCGTGGATGGGCGCGCGCAGGCGCGCCAGAGGCAGGTACGATGGTCGATCCGTTCCGTCCCGTAGGTCCGCAGCCGATCGGGCCCCTCCGTCCCGAGGGGACCGGCGCGAAGGGGCCGCAGGCGCCTCCGGACCTGTTCCAGAAGACGTTGGACGAGGCTCTCCAGCGCCTGGGGAAGCCGGACGCGGCGCAGGAGACGCAGGCGGCGCGCGCGGGCTCGGCGGTCGCCTCCACGCAGGCGCTCCTCGGGCAGCTCGAGAGGATGCAGGCGGACCTCTCGGCGCGGGTGGCGCAGTTCCTGACCTCGCCCAATGCCGAGGGGGCGGTCCAGCTTTCGAATGCCGCGGACACGGCGTATGACGTGCACCAGGATGTCCGCGACCGACTGGTCGGTCTGATGCAGACGAATGGGATGGTCGCGTAGCGAGGAGCGAGGAGCGAAGGGCGATGGGCGAGGAGCGAAGGGCGAGGAGCGAAGGCCGATGGGATTCCAGGTCGCCTCTCGCCCCTCGCCCCTCGCCCCTCGCTCTTCGCTCCTCGCCTCTCGCTCCTCCAGACCCGGCACCTAAGGGGGATTGATGTCCGGAGGGGTCCAACCCGCGGGGTCGCAAAGCCCCGCGATCGACGTCTTCGCCAACACGCGCCCCGCGCGCGTGCCGGGAGAACCGTCGTTCCAGGACATCTTCCTCGGCCAGGTCGGCAAGGTGCAGTCCCTCGACGAGGACTACCAGAAGGCCCTGGAGGCCTACCTCGGCGGGGCCGACAACGAGGACCAGGTCGCCATCTCGTTCCGCAAGAAGCAGTTCGCGTTCAATACGCTTCTTCAGATTCGCAACAAGCTCGTGGAGGGCTTCGACCAGCTCATGCAAATGCGAGTCTAGTTCGACGACGGAAACCTGCCGGAGAGGGGGGAAATCACCGTGTTGGAGTTCCTGCGTCGCACCTGGGATCAGGTTGCCGGCTTCTTCCGCCGGATGCCGATCCCGAACCGCGTGGCGATCCTGTCGCTGTCGGCCGCGCTGGTTGCCGTCCTAGTGCTCTTCCTGACGATGACCACGAAGGACGAGAAGGTGCCCCTGGTCTGGGACACGATGGACCCGGCCCAGGCTGACAATGTGCGAAAGAAACTCGAGGAGAAGGCGGTCCCGTACGAGATCCGCGCGGGCCGCATCTACGTCAAGCCCGAGCAGCGCGACGCGCTCCTGATGAGCATGTACGGAGAGGGCGTCATCACGGCCGACGACGCCGTCTTCTACAAGTGGGTGTTCGAGCAGGACATCGGGGAGACCCGCGGGAAGCGCGACCTGAAGTGGATCGTCTCCCGACAGAACGCCCTCGCGAAGATGATCTCGAGCCTCGACGTCGTCGAGAGCGCGATGGTCACCCTGACGCGGCAGCCGGAGACGCTCTTCGAGCCCATCGACCGCATGAACGCGGCGGTCCGCATCAAGCTCAAGTCGGGCAAGTCGCTCGGCGACGACACGGTGCTCGGCATCGCGAAGTGGGTCGCCTTCTCCGTCCAGGGGATGAAGCCCCAGGACGTCGCGATCATGGACACCGCGGGGACGATGTACCCCGTGCTGGACGAGCAGAGCACCGCCGCCGGTGCGACCACCCAGAGGAAGCTGATCGCCGCGGAAGAGAAGCGCTGTGAGGAGCGCGTCCGGCAATTCCTCGCGCCGCAGTTCGGGACGCGCATCGGCGTCCTCGCCCGCATCCAGATGGAGTTCGACTCGACCCACACGGTCGAGACGGGGCCGGCCGAGGCGACGGAGAAGGTCGTCGAGAAAGAGGATCAGATCGAGACCCAGACCGCGCTGAGAGACGAACCCGGCGTCATTCGGGAGAACGGCGCGCAACCCGATCTCGGGAATCTCAGACCAGGTCAGACAGGGGCTCTCGGAACCACCAGCTCCAAGACGCTCAAGAAGAGCCGGACCGAGAACGACATTCCTCAGAAGAGCATCGACACCGTCAAGGCCCCCGGCACGGTGAAGTCGATCTCCTTCGTGATCGCCGCCCCGTACGAGCGCCTCATCCTCCGTCCCGACGGCAAGACGCCGACGACGGACGCGGAGCAGGAGAAGCAGGTCAACGAGACGATCGCCCTCTGGAAGAAGAGCCTCGCCACGGGCCTGCAGCTCAATGCCAAGGACATCGACATCATCCCCTCCTACTACGAGACGCTCGTCACGCCCGAGCCGCCGACGACCGCGCAATCCTCGCTCTGGTGGCTCGAGCTGCACTGGGCGAAAATCGCCCTGGTCCTTCTCAGCCTGCTCGCGGTATTCTTCATCTGGAGGGTCCTCCGGACCTCCGCCCCGGACGCGACCGAGGAGGAGCTGGAGCGCCTCCGCGCCGACCTGAAGGCCTCCGAGCCCGTCCAGGAAGAGGTCCTCGTGCCCGCTGGCGAGGAGAGGACCCTGGAGATGAAGGAGGCGATCCGCGACGCCGTGAAGCGCAACCCGCGCACCGCCGCGAGCCTGCTCAAGCGCTGGATGAAGGGGTAGACCTCGATGCCGCTGCCTCCGCCCTCACCGGATGCGACCTCAAAGCCCGGCCTGCGAAAGGCGGCCGTGCTCCTCGTGTCCCTCGATGCCGAGATGTCGTCGCTCGTGCTCGGCCAGATGGACCGCCCTCTGGTCGAGCAGGTCACCCTCGCGATCGCCGGCCTCGAGGAGGTGACGCGCGAGGAGCGCGACAAGGTGCTCGAGGAATTCAACGCCCTCTGCGCCGCGCAGGCGATGGTCGACCAGGGGGGCGTGCAGACCGCGCGGGAGCTCCTCATGCGGTCGGGCAAGCCCGAGGACGAGGTCACCGGCATCCTCGAGGTCCTCGGGCAGGCGAAGAAGGCGGCGCCGTTCGCCTTCCTCTCGAAGGCGGAGAGCGGCAACCTCCTCGCGTTCCTCCAGACGGAGCACCCGCAGACGATCGCTCTGATCCTCGCGCACATCGCCCCGCAGCAGTCGGCGGAGATCCTCGCGGGCCTCCCCGCGAAGAAGCAGCTCGACGTCGTGAAGCGACTCGCGACGATGGAGAACACGAGCCCCGAGGTCGTGAAGGAGGTCGAAAAGGCGCTCGAGAAGAAGCTCTCGGCGGTCATCTCGAGCGACGCGCACGAGCTGGGGGGCGTCGAGTCGGTCGCGAACATGCTCAACCTGACCGACCGCGGCACGGAGCGGGGGATCCTGGAGAGTCTCGAGGAGGAGAACCCGGAGCTGGTCGACCAGATCCGCCGCCACATGTTCGTCTTCGAGGACATCAACCGCGTCGACGACCGCGGCGTGCAGAACATCATGAAGGAGATCGACAACGAGCAGCTCGCGCTCGCCCTCAAGACGGCGACGCCCGAGCTGAAGGACAAGTTCCTCCGCAACATGTCGAAGCGCGCGAGCGAGATGATCCGCGAGGAGATGGAGTACATGGGGCCGGTGCGCCTCGCGGACGTCGAGGCCGCGCAGCAGGCGATCGTCGACGTCGTCCGGCGCCTGGAGGAGCAGGGGGACGTCATCATCGAGGGCCGGGGCGAGACGCAGCAGATCATCACCTAGCCCGGATTGCACATTGCGCATTGAGTCTTGAACATTGCGGCGGCCGTGGCCTCGCGGGACGTCGCGGGATCCGAGGAACCCATGGGCCAGGTCATCAAGGGTGGAACGGCTGGCGAGCCGCTCGGCCTCGTCGACTTCGAGGCCGAGGCGCGCGCGGTCGTCGAGCAGGCGCGCGCGCAGGCCCGCGCGATCGTCGCGTCCGCCACGGAGCAGGCCCGCCTCCTCGCGGAGCAGGCCTCGCGCGACGCCGCCGCGGCCCGCCTCGAGGCGCGCCGCGCGGGGAGCGACGAGGGGCGCAAGGACGGCTACGCGAAGGGACTCGCCGAGGGGCGCGAGAAGGGGAACGCCGAGGCGACGAAGAAGGTCACCGACGCCGCCTCCACCGTCGGGAACACCCTCGTCGCGCTCGTGAACGACCTCGAGGCGCGCCGCCACGCCCTCCTCGAGGAGTGCCGCCGCGAGGTCCTCCGCCTCGCGATGCGCGTCGCGGAGCGCGTCGTCCGGCGCGAGGTGAACCTCGACCCCGGCCTGATCGAGCGGACCGTCATGCGCGCGGTCGAGCTGACCGCGCAGAAGACCGACATCGAGATCCGCGTGAACCCCGCCGACCTCGACGCGGTGCAGCGCTTCCTGCCGGAGCTCGCGCGGAAGTTTGCGGGGCTCGCCGTCGGGCGCGTCCACCCCGACGAGGCGGTCTCGCGCGGGGGCTGCGTGCTCCGCTCGAGCGAGGGGACGGTGGACGCAGACATCGCAACCCAGATGGAGGAGTTGGAGAAGCTTCTCCTGGGCTAGACTTGGTGGTGCGTCATCGAGTGGAGCGGGGCTGGGGACCGAGGGTACTTCAACCATCGACCTTCAACACCAACCTTCAATTTCAAGGCGCACGATCAAGCGCCTTGAGGTTGAAGGTTGCAGTTGAGAGTCCCTTGATGCTTGACCCTTGAAGATTGACGTTTCAACCGTTCGAGCCCATTCGATGTTCGAACACGAGTTCGCCCTGCTCTCGGACGCGGAACCCGTCCGCATGTCCGGATCGGTGGCGCGCGTCGTCGGCCTCGTGATCGAGGCGAAGGGGATCTCCGTCCCTGTCGGGAGCCTCTGCCGGATCGACCCCGGCCTCGGGACGCGCTCGATCGAGGCGGAGGTGGTCGGCTTCCGCGACGACCGCGCGCTCCTGATGCCGTACGGGACGATGCAGGGTCTGAAGCGCTTCGACCGCGTGGTGCACATCTCCTCTTCTCAGACCATCGACGTCGGCCCCGACCTGCTCGGCCGCGTGATCGACGCGCGGGGCCGCACGATCGACGGCGGGTCCCCTCCGCGCCGCCTCCGCCGCGTGCCGCTCTACGCCGCGGCGCCGAGGCCGCTCTCGCGGACGCGGATCGCGGACCCGCTCTCGACGGGCGTGCGCGTTGTCGACGGGCTCATCACGTGCGGACGCGGGCAGCGCATCGGCCTCTTCAGCGGGAGCGGCGTCGGGAAGAGCGTCCTGATGGGGATGATGACGCGCTACACGGAGGCGCCGATCGTGGTCGTGGCGCTCGTCGGCGAGCGCGGCCGCGAGGTGCGCGACTTCCTCGAGAAGGACCTCGGCCCCGAGGGGCGGAAGCGCGCGGTCGTGGTCGTGTCGACGAGCGACGAGCCGCCGCTCATGCGCGTGAAGGCCCCGTTCGCGGCGACGGCGGTCGCGGAGTACTTCCGCGACGAGGGGCACGACGTGCTCCTGATGATGGACTCGATCACGCGCATGGCGTTCGCTCAGCGCGAGATCGGCCTCTCGGCGGGGGAGCCTCCCGCGACGAAGGGGTATCCGCCGAGCGTCTTCGCGCTCCTGCCGCGCCTGATGGAGCGCGCGGGGCGGGCGGAGAAGGGGAGCATCACGGGGATCTACACGGTCCTCGTGGAGGGGGACGACGTGACGGAGCCGATTGCGGACGCCGCGCGGAGCATCCTCGACGGCCACATCTGGCTCTCGCGGGAACTGGCCCAGCGGGGGCATTTCCCTGCGGTCGATCCGCTGCAGAGCGTGAGCCGCGTGATGATCGACGTGGTGGGGCAGGACCACCTGCGGGCGGCGACGCGACTCAAGGCGCTCCTCGCCACGCACAAATCTGCCGAAGATCTGATCAACATCGGCGCGTACGTGTCGGGGTCGAACGTCGAGATCGACCGGGCGATCCGGATGCTCCCCGCGGGGAACGGGATCCTGAAGCAGGAGATCCGCGATCACGGGAAGTGGGGCGACACGGTCGCGGCGATGCTCGACCTGGCGCGACAGGCCGACGAGAAGTAGCCGGGGAACGCGGGGGCCCTCGATGAAGCGGTTCCAGTTCAACCTGCAGGCCGTGCTCGACCTGCGCAAGCAGCTCGAGGAGGAGCGCAAGCGCGCCCTCTCCGCGTCGCAGAAGGACCTCTTCGAGCAGCAGGGGCGGCTCTACGCCTACCTCCTCGACGAGAAGAAGGGGAAAGAGGAGCTGCGGCGGATGGAGCAGTCGACGCTCGACCTGCCGCAGGTGATGGCGCAGCGGCGGTACCTGCTCGGTCTCACCAGGCGGATCTCGGGGGCGCACCAGGAGCTGTCGCGCCTGCTCATCATCGAGCGGGAGAAGCGCGAAGAGGTGGTGAAGGCCTCGAAGGAGCGGAAGGTCCTCGAGAAGCTGAAAGAACGGAAGGTCGCGGAATACGATCACCTCCTGTCGGTCGAGGAGCAGAAGGTGCTCGACGAGATCGCGAACAACTCCTTCCTCCGCGACATGGTGGCGGAGGAGCCTCCCACGGAGGTCTAGGTGCAGAAGCTCCGCAAGCTGCTCGGCGGCCTGCTCAACGCCTACCTCGTCGTCGCGGCGCTCCTCGTCGCGGCGCTCGGCGGCACCGCGTTCGTCCTCTGGCGCCAGGGGATCCTCGACGCCGACACCCTCGCGAAGCTCGGCAAGGTGGTCCGCCACCAGCCGGTCGGCGACCAGGTGATCGTCTATAGGCCCCCCGAGACGTTCGCGGTCGAAGTCGCGTGGATGAAGGAAAAGGCCGACGTCGAGATCGCGCGCAGGCAGCGCAATCTGGAGGCGCAGGAGCAGCAGTTCGAGCTCGTCCGGAAGAAGCTGCTCGACGACGCGGCGGCGGCCCTCTCCAACCGCGCGGCCCAGGTCGACGCGCGCGAGAAGGAGTTCGACGCGCAGATCGCCGACCGCGAGGCGGCGGTGCGGGCCGACGAGGTCGTGCGCTCCTCGAAGAACTTCAAGCTCGACATCGACCTCCTCTCGCGGCTCGATCCGGCGGACGCCGCGAAACAGATCATCGACATGTCGAACGGGGGGCACCCCGACCGCGCGCTCCTCCTCATGCGATCGCTGAAGTCGCGCGTCGCGGGGGACGTGTTCCAGGAGCTGGTGAAGCAGGACGCGAAGCTCGCCACCGATCTGCAGCAGCGGCTCACGGAGGGGCCGGGCCTCTCCCCCTCGGAGACGAAGCGCCTCGCCTCGCTCCTCGCGGCGTGGGACGACCTCGAGGACCTCGTCGCGCTCCTCCGCCAGGTCGCGCCCCCCGAGCGCGAGAACCTGGTGCGCGAGATCGTCGCGGCGAACCCCTCCATCGCGGACAAGCTCCGCGCCCGCCTCGACGTCGCGAAGTAGCCCGCGCTACGCGCCGGCCTCCCTGGGCACGATGTCCTCCCAGGGGTCGAACTCCGTGCAGACGCCGACGGTGCAGATGTACTCGCCGCGGTTGCACGCGGGGCTGAAGAAGATGTGCGGGCCCAGGCCGTCCTGGACGACCTGCTGGATCGCCGGCCCGAGCTGGCCCCCCCAGTCCTTCACGGTGGTGCGTGCGGCGATCGCGCGGACGATCCGGACCTGCACGTCCTTCACGAAGTCCACGAGCCGGACGTCGAGCGAGAGGACGTACCGTCGCACGCGACGGTTCCGCGGGCCGATCTGCGCGACCTGCTCGAGCACGGGAGAGCCTGTCGAGAGGGGCGTCGTCCGGGACTCCTCGTCGCAGTGGTCCATGCAGCCGCAGACGTGGAATCCGCGGACGCACTCCTTGAGCGCGTCCCGGCAGGCGAAGAAGACGTCGGAGTGGAGCTCGGGCGAGCGCAGGTCCACCTTCGAGGCCTCCGAGGCCCGATCGAGCGCCCGCGCGGCCAACTGGTCGAGCAGCTCGACCAGGCTCGTGTCGACGATCTTGATCTGATAGCGCGGCATCTCGGTCTTCAGGCTCCCGTCTTCTTGCCACTCTCGTACGCCGCCCGCGCCTGGTCGCACACCTCGCGGTAGGCGTCGACGTACGGGGCCGGCAGCGTGACACCGTGCGGCTTCCCCTTCCCGTCCGCGTCCACGGTCACGAAGACGCACGTGCAGGTCACCACCGATCGCGGATCGCCGTTGATGGTCGCTTTCCCGACGACGGTCAGGCTCTTCTGCCCGACGTGGCCCAACTGGGCGACGACCTCGACCAGGTCGCCGCGGTTCGCGGCCTTCTTGAACGTCATGCCGTGGATCTGCACGCAGACGACGTCCTCCGGCCTCCCCACGCACCTCGCGGCGGAGATGAAGCAGGCCTCGATCAGCCACTCCGCGCCGCGGCCCGCGAAGAGGGTGCGGTGGTGGTTGAGGTCCTCGTACTTGACGAGCCGCGTGTTGATCGTCGGCTCGAGCCTCTTTGCGACGTGCGTCTCGAGCGGGAGGCGGGCGCTGTCGTCTCTCACGGTGGTCCCCCGTGGCGTGGCAGAACCACCATCGTATCCGCTCCACGATCGCGCCGTCAACGGCGCCGGCGCGTCGTCGCGACCTCCGGGGCGGCTTGGGGGTTGCCGTCCCCCTCGGTCGGCAGTAGGATTGCCGACACGTGGGCTCGGTCACGCACGCACGGAGAGGGTCGGCTGTCCGACGCACGGAAAGCGGAGGCACGACGATTCCTCAGGAACACGCCCCTTCCAAGGTGGGCAGGGAATACGGTTGGGCAGTCCTCAAGGGCTTGCTCCAGGCCGTATCGCGGCATGGTTCAAGCGGCGCTTGGTTCGGGTTCCAAACCCGACGGGTGGCCG
>ORJL010794112.1_pt1 | contig 11278 bp, 8 predicted proteins | sample 1779941 | NCBI WGS metagenome assembly ORJL01 (sample SAMEA104232317, study PRJEB22302) | groundwater metagenome | biome: forest; feature: aquifer; material: groundwater | place: USA | collected 2011-08-07 | depth 5.8 m | reverse complement strand
TCCCCGATGGGTAAATCACGACCAGATCCCACCGATCTCCCTGCGAGTGCCGCACGATGTACGGCAACTCATCGCCGCCGGCGGCGATGACGGGGAGACGCCGCTGATACAGGTCGATGAGGTCCAGCAACTTGCCCGGCGCCGCCTGAATCAGGACGACGCGATACAGCTCCGCTGGCGGCGGCGTGGCCTGGGGCAGCGCACCCAACAGCGACAGCACGAGCGCAAACACTGGCATCACCCTCCTCCTTTACCGCGGCGCAGGCAGGACGCCTTGCGCCCCCCGGCCGGCGCCACGGCCCCGCCCCGGCGCCGCGCCGTTGCCACGCTTGATGATCTTTCGCGCCTTCATGTCGTAGACATCGCCGACGTTGAGGACGTCGTACGGCTTCTCCCACGGCTGATACGCCTGTGTGTTGTCGTGCGCGGTGACCTTCCAGCGGCCGATCACCTCGAACCGGTCACCGGTGACCACGATGGCCGTGTCTTCCGAGAGACCGATGCCGAGGTACTGCGGGTACTTCGCGATCACCGGAACGAGATCATCCCAGCGGTTGCGCGTGTTGATGTGCTGGTCGATGGCCGAACGTTTCAGGAACGCAAAGCCGCGCTGGTGATTCGGCTCCTCGGTCATCATGATGTCGGGCCCCTTGGTGTCCCCGCGCACCAGGTAGTCCCCCTGAATCGTCGCGCCGGCCGAGCTGCCGGCGATGACCCCCCCGCGATTGAGCACATCCCGGAACGCCTTCAGCGTCCGCGTGTTCATGTAGGAGTCGACCATGTTCCACTGGCGGCCGCCGTCAAACCACACCGCGTCCGCGTCGAGCAGCGGCGTCACGAAGGCCTCGGTGTCCGCCACCTTGGGATCCCAGGTATGGAGCATGACCACATTGGTGAGGCCGCGCTTCTTCCACGCCGCCAGCACGGTCTCCTCCTTGTAGACAACCGGCGCGCCGTCGGCTCCCCGGTTGCCGCCGTTGGTGGGGACGATGACGAACTTCTTGCCGGGGCCGCCGGCCAGCTCGATGAACCTCTGCGGTATGCCGAAGGTGTCGCTCATCGCACCGCCGACGATGACGAGCGTCCCCTTGGCTGGTCCGTATTCCGGGGCCGCGGCCGGCGCGGATATCGCCGTCGGGGGCGCGGCCGCCTGCTCGGCGCCAAGGGGCCACGCACCTGTCAGAACAAGAGCAACGAGCGACACGGACAGGAGGCGCTTCGACATGCGGGGATTCTACCCCCAGGGCCGTGATCAGTGCTTCGTAATCCTGACGTTGCTGATGAACATCTGATCGTTGGGGCCGGCCGTCCGCTGCAGGTCGAACGACACGGCGTCGAACAGCAGCCCGTCCGGAATGGCCTTCTCGTACTCGGCGATCTTGGACTGGCCGATGAAGATCTGTACCATCTCTCCCTGCTTCCGGATGGTCACGGTGATGCGGTTGTGCTCGTCGGTGTTGGAGAAGCCGGGCACCGGCACCCACTTGCCATTGGTGAAGTTCGCCGGGGCCGAAGGGAACTTGCCTTCCACGGCCGCTTCACCGTCCCGGCCCCCGAAGCCTGGTCGAAGCCTCACGCTGAAGAACGAGTCCTTGCCGCTCCCGGCGACACCCTTCGACAGCATGAAGGTCATGCCTCTCGCGCCCCACGTGTAGTCGCGCGCGGCCACCAGGTCGTAACTGACAGTGAAGTCACGAGGCAGCGGGCCCTCGAGCTTCGCGGGCGCGATTTGGAAACCGCTGAGCGAGGCCCAGCGGCCTTCCAGGCCCTTCAACTCCACGACCACGCTTGATGCGCCGGAGTTGTTCAGGTTGCTGCGCCAGTTGGCGGGCGCCTTGCCGGCGGGCGTTGTCGAGAAGTCCTCGAAGAAGATCACGTTCGGGTCGGCGGCGGCCTTCCTGCTGACGGCCGACGCGGCGGCCGCGGCCGTTTCCGCCCGGGCCGGCCGCAGCGGCGCATACGGCTGCCCCTTGACCTTCTCCGGGTCGAAGAAGCGGTTGTAGATGTACTCCAGGTTGAACTGGTTCAGGACGGCGTCATGCAGGTGCTTGCTGACCGGATCGTTCAGCGTCGCCGTCCAGGACACGACGATCCACTGCGGCGTATCCCCCTTGCACCGTTCGAGCGTGGCGGCATCGACCGTGTAGACGGGCAGCCGCATGGAACCCCCGCCGGATCCCTCGAACACATCCGGGAAGTTCTCGAGCATGATGTCGGGCTCGGTCTTCCAGATCTCGGCGACTTCCTGCAGGCGGCCCTGGTACCTGGCCCTGTTGGCCTCGAGCACCTCCCGGCGCTTTGCCGTTCGTTGTTCGACGGGCTTCATCCAGGTGGCGATGCGCTGCGGGTCACCCTGCTCCGCCTCGGTGACCCGCCTCTTGTCCGCGTCGTAGGCGCGGGTGATGGCTGCCGCGACGGCGTCCAGGTATTCCCCCTTGGTGAGTTTCACGAACGGCAGGCGCCGATCCTTCGACAGCAGGACGAACTTGCGGTTGCCGTTGAAGGAGTTGCGCTGGAACCACGCGGGGAACTGTCCCAGGAACGGGTGGCCGGACAGGGCCACGGCCTGCTCGAGCTCGGGACCGTACCCCTGCTGCACGAAGGTAGGGATCGTGAAGTAATAGCGCTCCGGCGTGCTGATGGCGTCGGCCGGCTGGCCGAACGGCCCGTTCACCGAGACGTTCCAGCTGACATGGCTTCTCGAGTAGAAATCGAGCTTGCGGTTGGGCCCGTATTTCAGCTCGGTGTAGATCCTGCCGTTGACGCCGTAACTCTGCGCGGCGCCAGCGGTGTTCTGGTTATAAGGAGTCAGTTTCTCGGCAAAGGCCAGGACGACGTCGCCCAGCCCCCCGATCGGGCTGTAGCTGGCCTGCATCCAATTGGCCAGCTCCATGGCGATCGTCCGCTGCGCGGGGGAATACACCCGGCGATCGATCTTCAGCGGCGCGGTAGCTCCCTTGAAGTTGTGCACCGTCACCCAGCCCATCTCCTTGTCGGCAATGGACGCGGGAGGAATGACTTGCGCAAGCAGCGGCACCGACAACGCGAGCGCGATCGACGCGAGCAGGCCGGCAGGAGTTCTCATGACGACAGCTTACCGCGAGCGAACACCTGCTGCGGAGCAGGGCCGTGCACATTTGACCGGTCACCCGCCGTTCTTACGCGCCTCGCAGCGGTTTCCGGTTTTTCAGGCGTGATTCGAGGCACTGCCGGAGCGTCACGATTCTTGCAGTGGATGGGGGCGGAGGCAACACAATGACGTTTACAAAAGCAACAGCACTTTCGATCGGCCTGGTCGGCGCGTTTGCAATTGGCGTGTGGACGGGCCCGTATCTCACCGAATCACTCGGCACGGAGACGACCACCCAGTTGGTGGCAGCGACGGATCAGGTTCCTGCCGTTGACGCGGCTCAACCGGCGGCACGTGTGGCGGTCAACGTCGCCAAGGCGGCCCCGCTGAACCCGGTTGACTCGGCAATGGCCGCGTCGGAGCCGTCCGTGCAACGGCATGCCCAGTCCCTGCTGAACGACGGCGCGGACGTGCAGCTGGCGGCGGAAGGGTTTCGCGACGCGGAGCTGTTCGTGAGCGTGGCGTACGCGGCGCGGAACACGGAGATTCCCTTCGTGCTGCTCAAGCACCGTGTGCTGATGGAAGGCCAGACGCTCTCGGACGCGATTCGTGTTTCGAAGCCGGAGCTCGACTCGATGCGTGAGATGGACCGCGCGCGCGCGGCGGCGCGATCGGCAATCGCGCGACTCGGCAACTAGCGTGACACCAGCACGGCGGAGAAGGGCCGGGCAGGATTTCCTGCCCGGCCCTTCTCCGGTCGTGATGTACAGCACTTCCAGCGGAACAGCTTCAGCCGCCTTGGCCGTCTACCTCTGGCCCGGGCGGTACTCGCGCTCGATGTGCCCCGCAAGCTGGGCGCGGTAGAAGTACACATCGCGCAGGCTGCCCGTGGCGTACCGCTCCGCCTGATCGGTGAAGTGCTTCGACCCGGGCACGCTGTTCAACCCGCCGGCCGTCACGGCCTTGGCCTTCACCTGATCCCCGAATTCGACGACGGCCACGAAACTGTTGCCGCTGGTCCCGTACCACTTCTTCGTCCCGGGATACGGCCGGGCCCCGAAGGACGCCAGAGAGCCCCAGCGGGCGGAGGTGAACATCACCGGAATGCTCGGCATCCCGTCGTCGAACTTCTGCACGATGTCCGAGGTGAGGCGCTGGAAGCGATTGATGTCGCCCCAGCGCATCCTCCAGTTTCCGAAGTCCGCCTGCAGCTGCGTCACCGCCGCGTCAAGCGCCTCCAGCCGCTGCTGCGGCGTGGCGCGCAGCCTCATGTAGTCATAGACCGACAGGTTTGCCGCGCGCGCCCCCGGGCTCACGCGCCGCCACAGCTCTTCGCCATAGAACACCGCCACCGAGGTGGGAATCGAGGCGGCGGACCAACGGCGGTCCCAGTCGCGGAGCGCCGCGATGGGCTCGGCGAGCCTGGCCTTGAGCGGATGTGAGGCGGGCGCGGCCGCATGCGCCTTCAGCAGCAGCGGCACCTGGATGTCGAACTCCGGCAGCGCGCTGTCATACGCGGCCGCGATCAGCGAGTCGAGCGTGAAGCCCCGCGTGCCGTCGAGCACGCGAATGGCATGCACGCCGCGCGGGTTCTCGCTGCCTGAATCCACATAGGCCGGAAAGTCCCGCCGCTTCGGGCTGTGCGCGCCGGCTGCCGAGAATGGATAGTTATTCGTGTTGAAGACCCACCCGTTGGGCGGATTCACGACGTTCGGCGACTCGTCGAACGACAACACACCGTTCCACTCAGTCGCCGGATTCGTTCCGTCGACCGGCTTCGTCCAGTCGAACCGCGTGTCGCGCCTGGGAATGAAATTGGAGTGGAAGTAGGCGATGTTGCCGTCGGCGTCGGCATACAGGGTGTTGTTGGACGAATTGGTGTGCAGCGCCATCACCTTCTTGTACTCGTCGAGCGTGCGCGCCTTGGTGCGCGCGTATGACTGCGTGAGGGCCTTCAGGGGCTCCTGCATCAGGCGCACGCTCACCCATTTGCCCTCGACGCTCCGCACGATCGGCCCCCGGTGCGTCCTGTAGACCGTGAAGACCTTCTCGGCGATGCCCGACGCGGATTTGTAGGGCACGGTCACGGTACGCGCATCGAGCGCGCGCGCCTCCTGGCCTACGCGATAGGTATAGCGGCCATCCGGCTGCCTCGTCACGGTCTCGAGGTACTCGTCAATGTTGTCCACGCTGCTCGACGTGTGCATCCAGCCGGCCCTGTCGTTGAACCCCTGGTACACAAAGAACTGCCCCCAGGTGAGCGCACCGTAGGTGTTCAGGCCTTCTTCGCTCACCAACTGGGCTTCTTCACGGAAGAAGAAGGACGTATGCGGATTGATGAGCAGCTGTGCCTTGCCGGAGGCCGTGTTGGCGCCGGCGATGGCGAACCCGTTGGAGCCGGTGGGTTCCGCCGGCCAGGCCGCCACGGACTCGCCGGCATCCGCCGGCGTGGCTGCCGACGGAGGCGCGCCGTAAAACGCTTCGAGCGCCGGCAGACTGACCTGCTCGATGTCACCACCGATGCTGCCCTCGCTGAAGCTGAGCGCCATCCAGGGTTCAAAGCGGGTGATGACCCGCGGCTTCACGCCGGGATGCGTGTGCAGGTAGAAATTCAGGCCGTCGGCCCACGCGTCCATCAGGGCCTTGAGCCACGGCTCGGCCCGCGCGTACTGCGCCTTCAGATCCACCGGATCGATGAAGAGCTTCATGCGCAAATCGCGGAAGATCTCCGACTCCCCTTCCGCCTCCGCCAACCGGCCCATCGAGTTGATGAAGTTGGTTTCAACCCGGTTGAAGTCATCCTCGGCCTGCGCGTACATCAGCCCGAAGACCACGTCGGCGTCGGTCTTGCCGTAGATGTGCGGCACCCCCCAGTCGTCGCGAATGATCGTGATGGTGTCCGCGCGCGTCTGCCAGGCCGCCACCTCGGGGCTGACCACCGGCTGCAACCGACAGGAGGCACTCGCCAATACCAGGAGCAGGGCAAGCTTCTTCATGGGCGGGATTGTCCCACACCTGCCTATCGCCAGCGGAACAGCTTGAGCGCCAGCGTGAAGCAGACCACCAGCCAGGCGGCCAGCACGCCAAGCTCGGGCAGGACGTCGGCCAGGCCGGCCCCACGCAACATGTGGGCGCGCAGGGCATCGTTCAGCGCCGTCAGGGGCAGCGCCGCCACAAACGGCTGCACGACGTCGGGGAAGCGCTGGGCAGAGAAGAACACACCGGACAGGACCCACATCGGGACCTGCGCGATGTTCACCAGGCCCGAGGCCGCTTCAACGGTCCGCGCCCGCCTGGCAATCAGCAGCGCCAGCGCGCTGAAGGACAACGACGCCATCAGCGCGATGATCGCCAGCGCCGGGAGCGAGCCGCGCACCGGCACGCCAAAGGCCCAGACGCCGAATCCAATCGGCACGGCAACCTCCACGACCAGCATGCACAGGCGCCACAACAGGAACGAGAGCAGATAGTGCACCCGCGACATCGGTGTCGCCATCAGCCGCTTGGTCAGCTTCCGCCGCCTCGAATCGACGATCGAGAATGCCAGCCCCCACAGGGTGTTGGTCATGATGCCGAGGCCAACGAGTCCCGGCACAAAGAAGTCCACGTACCTCGATCCCACCTCGCGCACGATCAGGTCGGACGCGGCGACGGGATCGACACGCCCGCCCGCCACCTGCACCGCGCGATCCGCGAGCAGGCGCGCGGTCCGCGACTGGGGATTCGTGTCGTCGTACCGGAACACGACGCCGGCGTCCGCGGCCCGCTCCACCACCAACGCCACGGCGCCCGTCGCCAGCCGCGCGGCGGCCTCCTCCGCGCCAAGCTCGATGACGTCCAGGGACGGGTCCGCGCGCAGCGCCCGCGCGATGGCCGGATCGGGGGCCGCCACCGTCAGTACCTCGCCGGGCGCGCTGCGAAACGCCACGCCGAGCCCCACGGTGATCAGCACCGGAAAGAACAGCGCCCAGAACACCGCCTCCGGCTCGCGCGCAAACTCACGCAGGCGGACCAGCGTGAGTTGCGTCAGCGGGTGCGCCAGCGCCCTAGTCATCACGGAGATGCCGTCCTGTCAGCGACACGAACACATCTTCCAGCGTGGCCCCGACGGTGCCCAGCGACGCAATCAGCGTCCGCGGCGCCCCGCGCGCGATGACCTTCCCGCGGTCCATGATTGCGAGGTCATCGCACAGCCGCTCCGCTTCATCCATGTAGTGGGTGGTCAGCACGATCGTGCGGCCGGATCGCCTGAACGCCTCGATGAGGTCCCACAGTTGCCGCCGGGCCTGCGGATCAAGGCCCGTCGTCGGCTCGCCGAGAAACAGGAGGTCGGGCTCCCCCACCAGGGCGCACGCCAGCGCGAGCCGCTGCTTCTGGCCGCCCGACAGCGTGATGATGCGGGCCCCGCGCTTCTCCTCCAGTTGCACGCGGGCAATGACCTCGTCGGGCGCCGGCCCCCGGTGATAGAAACTGCGGAACAGGCGCACCGTCTCGACCACCGTCAGCTTGTCGGCGAGCTGCGTGTCCTGCAGTTGAATCCCGAGGCGCTGACGCAACTGCTTCGCGTCAGTGGACCACCGCAGCCCCAGCAGCTCCACCTCGCCGGAGTCCGCCTCGGTCAGTCCTTCGCAGATCTCGATGGTCGTCGTCTTGCCGGCGCCGTTGGGCCCGAGCAGGCCAAAGCACTGCCCGGCGCGCACGTCAAGGTCGAGGCCGTCCACCGCCACCACGCCGCCATACGTCTTGCGCAGATTGGCCACACGCAGGGCCGATGTCGGCGGGGGCACGTCAGCGCCTCTTGATCATCACGTGGCGGAACCTGACGGGATCGTTGTGCCCGGCAAAGCCGAAGAACCCTTCGGTGCGGGTGACACCGGGGTGGGCGCTGCCACCCATATACGTCGTGGGATCCACTTTTGCGAGGTCCGTGTTGAGAATCACCGTCCCGTTGAGCTCGACGCGGATGGTGGATCCCACCACGGCAACATCCTGGAGATTCCACTCGCCAATCGGGCGCTGATAACCGCGCGCGGCGGCCACCATGCCGTACGCCGATCCGTGGGCCTGACGCGGATCGATGGGTCCGCGGACCTGCTCGTACTTGTCGTCCAGCACCTGCAATTCGGTCATCCCGGCGTACGCGGTATCGCCGGTGCCCGGGTACCGAATCGCCAGGCCGTTGTTGCCACCGGCCGGCAACAGGAACTCCAACCGGGCCTCAAAGTCCGACAGGACCTGATTCCAGTAGATGGTGCCGCCCTTCTCCGGCTTGCACACGATGGCGGCGTCGTTGACGTCGTAACTGTCCAGCGCACCGGCCCAGCCGGACAAATCGCGGCCGTTGAAAATCGCGGCGAACCCCGCGCCGCCTTTCGCCCGGAGGATGTCGTTGGCCTCGTTCGCGCGAATCTCACGGATGAAGATGTTGCGCCAGCGGATCTCGCCACCGTGCGTCTGCAGCTGAATCGGGCCGCGAGGCGGCACGGGCGTGGCGCGATCGTAGTAGTTCTCCATGATGGCGTGGTCCACCACCTGCGCGCCGTTGAGCCAGACGCTGACGCGCGCGCCCACCATCAAGATGCGCAGCTGATTCCACTCCCCGAAGGGCTTGTCGGCGCGCACCAGCGGATCCTTGCCCGGGGCGCCGGCCCTGTTGTTCCACAGGCCGCCCGATCCCTTGTCGGCGCCCAGGTTGAACTTCGCTTCCTCGGTGTAATCCCAGATCTGGACCTGCGGTACGCCACGCAGGTAGATGCCCGAGTCGGCTTTCGGCACCGTCCTGTACTCGACCAGCAGTTCGAAGTCGCCGTAGTCCTTCTCCGTCGTGGCGTAGGCGCCGAGCCCATCGTTGACGAGCTCTGCGCCCTGCGCGGTCCAATGCGCACGCATCGTGTCCGTCCACTTCGCGATCTGGGCGGCGCGCGCCTCATCAGTCATGGCGAGCAACTTGCGATGATCGACGGTGTCACCGCCGCGCCACCCCGTCAGGTCCCTGCCGTTATAGAGCGCGGTGAAGCCGGCTGGCGGCGTGACGGTGCCCTGTGCCGGCGGCGGGGCCGCAGCGGCGGCGGACACGAACAACACGGCACACGCGGCCGCACGGCCGGAACTCGGGAAATCGATCATGGCCAGATGATAGGACACCGGAACGGCGCCTTGCGAGGATTCCCGGATCCGGTCTACGCTGGCGCGCATGAGCGGTGTCACCGTTCGCAAGTGGTACCTCGACTGTGTGACAACCGCCGGCGATGCGGCGATCGTCTACGCCGGGCGCGTGACCCTGGGACCGTTGTCGATACCGTACGTGGAGTTGCTGACCGCTCCGGCCGGCGGTCCGCCTGTCCGCCTGCACCGCGTGTCCGGGCGGGCCCGCGTCACCGGCACCGGCGGCGAACTCGTGCTGGAGGCCGACCCCCTTCGTGTCACCGGCCGCTGGACGCCGCGCCATGCGCCAATCGACGCCTCACTGCTTGATGATGCTCGCGGCCGCGTCACCTGGCGATGCCGGCAGCCCGGCGGGCTTGCCACGCTCCGCCTGCCGGACGGATCGACGCTGGACGGCCTCGGGTACGCGGAGGAGCTCGAGATGACCGTGGCGCCGTGGGCCCTGCCGTTTGACGAACTCCGCTGGGGCCGCTTCGTGAACGAGCGACGCAGCGTGGTGTGGATCGACTGGCGCGGCGGGCTTGACCGGCGCTGGGTCTGGGCCGACGGCGCGGCGGTTGATGCCAGCGCGGTCGATCGTGACCGGGTCGCCTGGCCCGGCGCAGCAGTGGAGATGGCACCCGGCCGCGTGTTGCGCCACGGCCGCATCGGCAGGAGTGTGGCTGGCGCCCTTGCGGTGTGCCTGCCCCGCCGCGTCTCGCAGGCGGTTGAGACGAAGTGGGTGTCGCAGGCGGTTCTTCGAGATGACCGGGGCCCGGCGGAAACCGGCTGGGTCATCCACGAGGTGGTGCGATGGGGATAGTCGACCCGCGCGGGATCGGGCGCGCGCTGTACGCCCTGGCGTTTCTTGCGGCGCTGCCGGCGGCGCTGGTGTGGTGGGCCCGCGCCCTCGCGCCCCAGTTCGACCTTCCCCTCCATCAGTCCGTCCTGGGCGGCGGGGCGTTGACCGGACTCGGAGCGTTGATCTGGTTGTCGGGTGTCGGCCAGATCATCCGGCGCGGAGAAGGTCTGCCGATGAACGCGTTCCCCCCGGAGCGGCTCGTCACGTCCGGCATTTACCGGATCGTTGCGCATCCGATCTACGTTGGCTGGGTATTGGCATGCGCGGGCGTGTCCTGGACGATGGGGTCGGCGTCCGGGGTGTGGATCGTCACGCCGGTCGTGGCGCTGGCATGTACAGCGCTCGTGCTCGGGCTTGAGCGGCCGGAACTGCGGCGCCGGTTCGGCGGCGCGGCGGCGGCGTTCAAACCGTGGCTGAGTCTGCCGGCGGACGATCCGTCGCCGCCCTCGCGCACCGAGCAGGTCGCGTTCCTTGGCGTGGTGCTCGTGCCGTGGTTCCTGGCATACAGCGCGGTGAAGGCGCTCGGGGTTCCGGCCGATGCCATCGACATCCGCCTCGACGCGGAGAAGACGTGGCCGGTGTGGCTCTGGACCGTCCCGATCTATGTGAGCGCCTACCTCGTGGTCCCGCTCACGGCGTTCCTTCTCCCCACGCGAGCGGCCCTCCGCCGGCTGGCGTGCCAGGGCCTGGTCGCGACCGCGGTGATTTCGATCGTGTACCTTGGCGTGCCGTTCATCGCGCCGTTCCGGTCCTTCAACGCGAGCGGCACGCTTGGATGGCTCCTGGCCCTCGACCAGCGCTATGCGGCGCCGCCGGTGGCGGCATGGCCCGCGTTCCACGCCGTCTGGGCCGCGTTTGCCGCTGGAGCGCTCGCCGCCCGATCGCGCCCGTGGGCCGTGGCGGGCTGGCTGTGGGCGGGCGCGGTCGCGGCGAGTTGTGTCGCCACGGGCATGCACGCCGTAGCGGACGTTCTGGCGGCGGCGGTCTTCGGCCTGCTGCTCTGGCGGCCCGTGCGTGCGTGGCGCATGCTCCTGAACGCGGCGGAGCGCCTCGCCAACTCGTGGCGCGCCTGGCGCGTCGGGCCGCTGCGCGTCATCAGCCACGGCGTGTATCCGGGCGCGGCGGCCGCGGTCGGTTTCGCGGGAATGGGCGCGCTCGCGGGGCCGGCGGCGCTGCCCGGGCTGCTGGTGATCGCCGCCTGC
>ORJL011138689.1_pt1 | contig 11280 bp, 9 predicted proteins | sample 1779941 | NCBI WGS metagenome assembly ORJL01 (sample SAMEA104232317, study PRJEB22302) | groundwater metagenome | biome: forest; feature: aquifer; material: groundwater | place: USA | collected 2011-08-07 | depth 5.8 m | reverse complement strand
GAGGGACCTTTGTGAAACTGTCGAACGTGACGTTGCTGATGCCGCCGGCTGGAAGTCTAAACTTCGAGTCTTCATGCAAAGCCAGAGCAAGTATTTCGAAGACCACTACTTCGAGTACGTATCAGCGCAGCTTGGCTATCGAAACCTTATGCTCCCTGATGACCGTCGAATTGCGCTCAAGCTAAGAGATCGGCATGAGGCAAATTTGCGAAAGATACTCAGCGAAGGAATAGTCGCTCACGAATTTCGTGCTGTCGACGTGGCGGTTTCTGGACGTCTCATTCTTTCGAGCTTGAATTGGATGGTGCGCTGGTTTCGTCCCGGCGGCAAGAAAAGCGCCGCGGAAGTTGCGGATGAGTACTTTGATTTGGTTCTTCCCGGCTTGTTGCCCGCGGATGGAACTGACAGCGCGCGACGACGACGGACCGCAAGCGCGTAGACACATCAAGAATTGATCGAAATCGAAATCAATGAAGAGGAAAGTCTAATGAAGCCGCACAATCTGGATGCGTATAAGGATCGTTACGACCACGTTTCATTCGAACGAGATGATGCTGGTATCCTGCTTGTAACCATTCATGATGGCGATGATCCAAGCAAGCCGCTTCGCTATCACGCTCGTGAAATGGGCTGGCGACATCCGCACGTCGAATTGTCTCACTGCTTTTATGACATCGCGCGCGATTATCAGAACGAAATTGTGATACTCACGGGCGCTGGCGGATCCTTCATCGGTCAAGAAGGCGGGGGATTTGTCCCCAACGCAGAAACCGTAGGAAAAGATGGGCCTACCCATCCTGATCGATGGGATTGGATTATGAGTGACGGGATTTGGCTCCAGCTCAATCTTCTCAATATCGAAGTACCGGTGATTGCGGCTGTCGCTGGCGAAGCCGTGATCCACGCCGAGCTTGCCCTTCAAAGCGATATAGTTTTGGCTTCGGACGACGCGATATTTCAGGATTTGCCTCACTTCGAAGCGGGAACGTATGTTCCTGGCGACGGGGTTGCGACCTATTGGCCCGAAATTCTTGGCCAAACGAGAGGCAGCTACTTCCTTTTGACCGGCCAGAAGCTGAATGCTGAGCAGGCATTGTCACTTGGTGTGGTCAACGAAGTGATGAAGCAGGAAAGACTGATTCCGCGAGCGAGGGAGCTGGCCCTTGAGATGTTGCGTCGGCCTAAGCTGGTGAGGCGCTATGCTCGCGCAATGATTACGCATGCGGTGAAGCAGCGGATGTTGGGTCATTTGGGACACGGTCTGGCACTGGAAGGACTCGCCGCGGCCGGCCGCCATGTTCGCGAAGGATCGAAGTGATCTGATGGGTCACGTTCGCAAGATGCTTCCATATCGAAAAGGCGAATAGATCGAGGAATCAACATCAGCTCGGACTTAGCTGGGCGAAAAAGGGAGGAAAGTCGTGATCGAATTCTATGGAGCGCGTTTAGCCCGGTTTATTTTTGCCGGTTGGATTTTGACAGCAAGCTTTGCTTCTAGCGCTGCGGCGCAAGAAAAGCCTGTGATCGTCGGTGGAACGCTCGGACTTACCGGCATCTTTTCGGAAGCGTCCGCCGATTATAAAGCGGTCTATGATTTATGGCTGTCGCAAGTGAACAAGAAGGGCGGATTGCTGGGTCGGCCCGTTGCGATGACCATCTACAATGATGAAAGTAGTCCGACGGTAGCTCAGACCCTCTATAACCGACTACTGGACCAGGACAAAGTCGATCTGGTGCTCGCACCGTTTTCCACTCTTGTGGGGGGCGCGATTGTTCCGTTGGTGCGGTCTCACAACAAGCTTCTGTTTAACGGTGGCTTTCCCGCAATTAACGTATTCAAAAACTCCAAAGGCTGGATGATAGGTAGCTATACCTATCAGGAGCCCGATTACACGCGCGGCCTCTTCGATCTTGTTAAGAGCCTTCCCGCTAACGAGCGACCAAAACGTTTGGCGATTGTTACCGCGCAGAACCCGTTTCCGTTGGTGATTCGAGATGGTGTCGCCGGGCAGGGCGGTACGCTCAACCACGCAAAGGAAGCGGGCATACCCGTTGTGTTGAATGAGCAATATCCTCCAAACACAACTGACTTCACCGGGCTCGTTCAAAAGGCGAAGTCGGCAAATGCCGACATGCTTCTGGTGCTCGGCTTGCCAAACGACACGTTGCAGATTGCGCGCACAGTTCACCAGCTAGGCTTTAAGCCTGCGATCTTCTGTACCTGTGCGGCGCAAGTCACGACACTTGCGTCCTGGGATAAACTTGGCAGTGCCGCTGAAGGGGCATTCGGCTCTATCTCAGCGTGGCCAACACAAGACAATAATGGGCTCGCTGAACTGACTGCCTTATTTAAAGGTCGCGGCCAAAATGCTCCCACGACATTTGCGATCGCAAGTTATGTGATTTTACAGGTCCTCGAACAGGCGGTGCAAGGTGCCAATACGTTGGATCAAGATAAGCTCAGAGAATATATCTTGAAGAGCGAATTTAACACAGCGGCCGGAACTTTTAGATATCAAGAAGACGGAACTCCAGTCTTTAGCCAAATTGTGCTTCAATTTCTCAAGGGCAAAAACGAAATCGTTTGGCCCGAGAACCTCAGGACCGCATCGCCGGTCGTCTCCGCCCAATGAATACGTTGTCCTCCGCTCTCTTGTCACTTGAATCGGTGACGAAGCGATTCGGAGGAATCGTGGCTGTCGATAGGGTGTCGTTTGAAATTATGCCAACCACGGTTACCGGGCTAATTGGGCCGAACGGGTCGGGCAAGACCACTCTTTTGAACATCGTCAATGGTCAGTACAGAGCCGATGGCGGCTCTGTACGCCTCGGTGGCATCCAGATTGGAGGCCGCCGGCCAAGCAACCTCGCTGCCAATGGAGTAACCCGAACTTTTCAAAGCGCTCGGGTTTTTCAGACGCTGACCGCTCGCCAGAACATGTTTATTCCTCTACTTCACCAAGGGAAGGTAGAGAGAAGGGAAGCGGTTGGTAGAGCCGATGAATTGTTGGAGTTTGTCGGGCTTCAAGAGATGTCTGAACGAATTGCGAGCGAACTGTCCGGGGGGCAACAGAGATTGCTCGAATTTGCCCGCGCCCTCGTGACGCGCCCTCGGATTGTATTGATGGACGAACCATTTGCCGGCGTACACCCCGAACCGAAAGCGCTGCTGATTCGCTGCATAAGAGAGACCGTCCGTGTGGACGGAACCTCTTTTATGATTGTCAGCCATGAAGTCCCCGATCTTGTGAGTATGTCGGACTACATGGTGTGTCTGGTTGAAGGAAAGGTGGTCGCGACCGGCGTTCCATCCGATGTCGTAAAGAACCACGATGTGGTTGATGGTTATCTCGGGCGGGAATGAACGATGAGTATCGTAGCTCGCCAGTTGCGTGTTTGCGCGTTGTCTGCGGGCTACAGCTCACATCAACCTATTCTTAGCGACGTGAACCTTCGCGCAGAACCCGGCAAAATAACTGTAATTCTTGGTCCGAACGGCGCAGGTAAATCTACATTGTTGCGTGTCGCTGCCGGCTTCTTGCGACCCAGTTCCGGGCAGGTATTTATCGACCAGCAAGATATATGTTCGTTGCCGGCTTATCGGCATCTGGAGCACGGCATCGGCCTGCTGCCACAGGGGCGATCTACTTTTCCGACGCTGACGGTTGCAGAAAATATCGAGCTAGGGGGGTGGTCGATACGCGCCGACCGTGAGCGCCTTCGTTCAGCTGTTGAGACAATGTGGGCGCGATATCCGCATTTGCGTGAGCTGCGCGATCGAGCCGCCGGAAGTCTTAGCGGTGGACAGCAGCGGGCAATCGAGATCGCGCGCCTTTTAGTTTCAAATCCGAGTGTGTTGCTGATTGATGAACCATCTGTTGGCCTCTCTCCGATTGTTGCCAAGCAAGTGTATGAGGAACTGGTGGCTCTCAAATCAGAGGGAAGGACAATCCTACTGGTCGACCAGGATGTGCGCGCGGCTATTCGCGTTGCCGACTACGTTTACGTTCTTCGCTCGGGCAAGAACGATATTCAAGGTGACCGGGCCGCATTCGAAGGCGATCTCGGTGGCATGGTGCGAGGATGGCTAGGTGTTTAAGTCGACAAGTGAAGTAGGCCAAGAATGAGCGGTGTTGCCTCGCTAGTCGCTGACGGTGTTTTACTTGGGTTGCTTTTTGCGACCGCGGCCCTCGGCTTGAGTCTAATCATGGGTATCATGGGGGTCGTGAATGTTTCTCACAGCGCCTTCATAATGCTCGGATCTTTCTTCGCTTTTGAATTGGTTCGACGATTTGGCGTTGACCCGGTGTTGTCGTTTTTTATCGCTTTGCCTGTATTCTTTTTGATTGGTGCTGCGCTTTATTGGCTTCTTATTACTCGTGTTCAACGTTCGCAGCCAACGCAAGGACTGATCGTGATGTTTGGTCTGATGGTTCTGATCGAGAACCTAGGTATCATTGCCTGGACCACAGATACTCGCGTCATGACTGTGAGCTATACCAACGCCTCGGTCGCAATCGGCCCCATCGTACTGGCGCAAGTAAAATTGATCGCAGCAACTTTAGCGCTCGTCATCATAACCGCTGTTTGGGGATTTCTTAAATTTAGCCTGGTCGGCCGAGCCATCCGAGCCGTAGGACAAAATCGCGAAGCTGCAATCTCTCTCGGCATGAACGTGAACCGACTGTCGATGATCATATTTGGTCTTGGGATTGGTTGCGCCGGCGCTGCGGGCGTAGCGTTGGCGATGGTATTTCCATTCTCCCCAAACACACAAGTTCAATGGCTTACGTGGGCGTTTCTCGTCGTCGTTATGGGCGGTCTCGGAAACGTTGGTGCGACGGTCGGCGCTGGAATTGTAGTTGGGCTGATTCAGTCGCTCTGTGCCGCCTTCCTTCCGTTCGACTACGTCTATCTTCTTCTTTACGTCTCACTGGCCGTCATCTTAATCGCGCGTCGCGAAGGGCTGAGCGGAGCCGTTCGTCGCACGGTTTGAGGAAACCAATGTTCTCTATATTTATCTCACGGCCGAAGAGTGAGCCCTCCCGTACAAGTACGGCGATCGGCTGGTCCATACAGATCGGCCTCCTTGTCGCTTTAATCGCTTACGGCGCCGGCGGCACTAACCTCGCCATATTGAGTGTCTTTGGCACCGTGTTTCTCTATGTCGTGTTGACTCAAGCTTGGAATATTCTTGGCGGTTATGGAGGTTATCTAAATTTCGGAATCGTCACCTACTTTGGAGTTGGAGCGTACACCAGCGCCATTCTGTTTCACTATTATGGATTGTCGCCCCTCTTAACAGCGCCACTTGCGGGAGTTGCTGCCGCGATAGCGGGAGTATTGATCGGCATTCCGACATTACGTCTGCGCGGCGCTTATTTTGCGGTTGTCACGATGATCGTGACTATCGCGGTGCAAATTCTTGTACTGAACGTTCCTTTCACTCAGGGCGCAATCGGAATTTATATGTCTCCGCTGTCCTTGTCGCCTTTGGGGGTCGAGCGTTTGTTTTATTTTATGTTTCTTGTATTTGCTGTCTTGGTGACACTGCTGGTTTACGCGATCGAGTATTCGAATTTCGGTAGCGCGCTTGTTGCGATTCGAGAGGACGAAGATGCTGCTGAGATTATTGGCGTCCGCACAACCGAAGTGAAATGGATCGCAAATGCGCTTTCGGCGCTTATCGCAGGCACTGCGGGCGGATTGTATGCTCAGCGTATAATGTATCTTGAGCCGACCGGGACATTTTCGTTCGACGTCTCCCTCAACGTTGTCTTGATGGCCGTTATTGGCGGCCCGGGCTCATGGCAAGGGCCATTAATCGGCGCGCCGCTCGTCCTCCTAGTTGCAGACGCGCTTCGGATAACATTCACATCAGAAGTAAACAAAGTGATCTTCAGTTCAGCCGTGATCATAATCGCTCTATTCGTTCCGGGCGGCCTTATGAGCCTTTGGAATTATTTGCGGCGACGACTAGTCACCGCGAAAGCTCCCGATATGCGGAGGAAATAAAACGTCATGAGCGGATTTGACTCGCATTCACAGACCTTGAGTAAGTTGTCGGAGCAACACATGTCGAAAGTTCCTGAAGCCGAACTTCCGAAATCAGTGAGTTTCGACCCCGACACCCTTAATTTCGATGAACAGTACAAATTATTGGGCGGCAGCGTTATCCCCCGGCCGATCGCGTTGGTTACAACAATTGGACCTGATGGTCCAAATGCCGCTCCATTCAGCTTTTTCAACGCAATTGGAATGAAGCCTCCCATGGTGATGTTTTCGATGTCACCAAACACTAAGGCGATTAAGGACACGCTCAAGAATGTGCAGGCCAACTCAGAGTTCGTCGTTCACATCGTCAGTGATGCATTAAAAGAGAAAATGAACATCTGCGCGGTCGATTATCCTTCTAGTGTAAATGAAATCGAGCGGGCAGGTTTCCGGACCGTTCCGGGCGTGAAGGTGACGCCTCCGAGAATAGCCGACTGTCCGGCCCAATTTGAATGTCGCCTCATACAGATTCTGACGCTCGGCGAGGTTCCGTATTATGTAGTCATCGGTGAAGTTGTTTATTTTCATTTTCACTCAGAAATTGTGAATAGCCGGCATCACATTGACTACGTGAAGCTCGACCCCATCGGTCGGCTGTCAGGCGCGGGTGCGTATACGCGCATCACCGATCACTTCAAAATGCTGATTCCTCCGCTGAACGAGGCGCCATAACAAATGGCGCATCGAGAGAAGAAATCGTCGGCTACAGAAGACAGTAATGCGGTCAACCACCCGGTAGCGGTCGAGCCGCCGGTAAAATGCGAAGTCGACGGTGAGTGAAATGATAGAAGCAAGCGCCAGCGGGTTTGAAGATTCGGACAGAGCTTTTCGCGACAGCGCTCGCGCATTCCTGCAATCAAATGCACCGTTGACTCGACTGCGTAAATTACGTGGCGCCGCTCCCGGCTTTGAACGAGCGATGTGGAAATCGATAGCCGATGCAGGTTGGACCTCGATTTTGATTCCTGAGCTCGACGGCGGACTTGGTCTTGGCATGAGGGCTGTTTGTTCCCTCGCCGAGGAGGTCGGACAGAACCCGATTTCGGAGCCTTTTGTGGCCGGATGCGTCCAAGCTGTGTTGGCAGTTCAATCATCTCCCCCTTCGGCCCTCAAGAGCGAATTGAACTCAGGCATCGTTTCTGGAGATGTTTTGCTTGGCTTGGCATGGCAGGAGAAGCTTGGTCAGTTGGAGCCCGGCTCAATAGAAACTGTTGCCACGAGAATTGGCTCGTCTGTAAGGCTCATCGGAGCAAAACGCTGGGTTGTCCCTGGGGCGGGAGCTGACGGGTGGCTTGTTACGGCAATCGATGAGGATGGGTTAGGTCTGTATTTCGTTCCAGCTAATACGCTTGGCTTACGGGTGACGAGCGTTGGCAGGATCGACGGCTCGTATTCCTCCGATTTGTATTTTGACGTTGAAGTGCCCAATGCGAACCGTCTCAATTCCGGCCCTGGGATTGGCGCGGCGCTGGATCGCGCCCTGTCGATGACCGAGCTGGTTCAAGGAGCTGAGCTATTGGGGATTGCACGAAAGGCTTTCGATTTGACATCTAGCTATCTCAATGTGCGCGTGCAATTTGGTAAGCCGATTGGCAGCAATCAGGCGATACAGCATCGAATGGTAGATGCGTTCATTCAACTTGAGTTGGCTGGCGCATGTTTGTCAGACGTGCTGCAGCGACTCGAGTCCGGAGATCCGGATCTGGCTGCCCTTGCTAGTCGAGTTAAAGCTCGCTGTGCGCACACGGCAACGTTTGTAACTCGTCTGGCGATCCAATATCACGGGGCGATAGGCATCACGGACGAATGTGATATTGGACTTTACGCGAAACGAACAATGTATCTCTGTAGCTGGCTCGGAGGCGAGACGGCTCATCGTAAGCGCCATTTTCAACTCGTGCGCAATCTGACCGAAGCGACTTCCGCTGATAAGAACGTTTTTGAGAACCTTCCGGATTGGCCCGACGCATCGGAGGATGAGTTTCGGGACCTTGTTCGCGGTTTTCTCGAAAAGCATTATCCCCCCGATCTCCGGTTCCCGTCGCGAAGGCTTCGTTGGCACGAGGTGCAAAACTGGTACATGACACTCTCGCGTCAGGGGTGGCTCGCACCGGCTTGGCCGAAATCTCACGGTGGGATGGGGCTCCCGCCTGAAAAGCTCCTTGCTTTTCACGAAGAGTTTGAGCGTTACGGGGTCGCACGATTGCCGGACCAAGGATTGCAGATGATAGGTCCCATTCTCATGCGTTTCGGTACGGACGAACAACGAAAATATTATTTACCGAAAATTTTGTCAGGCGAACAGATTTGGTGTCAGGGATATTCAGAGCCTAATGCGGGCTCTGACCTTGCGTCGCTGCGAACAAAGGCGGTTGCCGATGGCGAAGAATTTGTGGTGAATGGACAGAAGATTTGGACAACTCTCGCTCATGACGCCACACACATTTATCTTCTCGTTCGGACCGATGCTTCTGTAAAAAAGCAAGAGGGCATAAGCCTGTTGCTTGTTGATCTGAGGGCGCCTGGGATATCGATCCGTCCAATTCCGAACATGTCCGGTGAGACGGAGTTTTGCGAGGTATTTTTCGACAATGTGCGCGTTCCGCGCACGAATCTCGTTGGTGAGTTGAATCGCGGCTGGACAATAGCGAAGTCCCTTCTTGGCTACGAACGAATTTTCGTAGGTAGTCCTCAGCAATGTCAAAATGCTCTGGCGCAGCTAGATAAGCTTGCGACGCTGCGCGGCCTTTATGATGATGCTGGGTTTGCAAATCGGTTCGCAGAACTGCAACTCGATGTGGCGGATCTGAGTGCTGCTTATAGTCATTATGCAGGCTACCTCAAACGTGGCGAAGAACTTCCCCCTAGCGTCTCAGCGCTGAAAATTTGGGCGACAGAAACCTACAATCGGATTTGCGCATTACTTCTGGAAGCGGCTGACGAGCACGGCGGTGATCACCCATCGGTCGACACTGAGCTTCCGAATGCCGTTGTCCCGACGATGATGGCGATGGTTTCGACCATCTATTCTGGAACCAACGAAATTCAGAGAAACATTCTCGCTTCTTCAGTACTTCGCCTCCCCAAATAATTTACGAAGGGGAACGATAAGAGTGTCACCGAGGAGAGAATTGTGGCCGGTCCACTTTCACATATAAAAGTTCTTGATTTGAGCCGAATACTTGCGGGCCCATGGGCGAGTCAGATTCTGGCTGATCTTGGAGCAGATGTCATTAAGGTCGAGCGCCCTACAGTTGGTGATGATTCCCGCGCTTGGGGACCGCCGTTTCTGAAAAACGGTGAAGGCCGCAATACAAAGGAGTCCGGCTATTATCTCGCCGCAAATCGCGGCAAACGCTCTATTACGCTGAATTTTGATGTGCCTGAGGGCCAAGAAATCGTGAGGCTGCTAGCGGCTAATTCAGACATTGTGCTTGAGAATTTTAGAGTCGGAACCCTTGATCGGTTTGGGCTCGGATACAAGGCGTTGAGCGCCATCAATCCGCGTTTGATTTACTGCTCAATTACAGGCTTCGGGCAAACAGGGCCTAAGAAGTCACTTTCCGCCTACGACTTCCTGATTCAAGCTATGGGTGGGCTGATGAGCATCACTGGTGAAAAAGACGGCAATCCGGGAGGGGGCCCCCAGAAGGTTGGAATTCCGATCATCGATATTATTACGGGCATTTATGCTTCCGTAGCTATGCTTGCCGCAATTGCTGGCCGGGATGTTTCAGGAAAGGGCGAATACATTGATGTTGCTATGCTGGACGTCCAAGTTGGAGTGCTGGCCAATCAAGCCATGAATTTTCTGGTCACAGGAAATACGCCGACGCGAACGGGCAATGCGCATCCCAATATTCAGCCGCAGAACGTATATAACTGCAAGGATGGAGCAGTCGTTCTTGCCATTGGCAATGATGGCCAGTTCCAGAAATTGTGCACTGCGCTTGGAAGAGCAGAACTGGGATACGACGACCGCTTTGCGACAAATGTGGCTCGCGTAAAGAACCGCGCAGTGCTGGAGCCCATAATTGAGGCTGCATTTTCATCTCAAACTCGTAGTTACTGGGCTGATCGTCTTTCCAGCGTCGGCGTGCCATGCGGGCCCATTAACTCGATTCCGGAAGTGTTCGGGGACGCGCAAGTCAAAGAGCGCGAGATGCTGCGCTTTTTACAGCATCCACAAGGAGGGCAGGTGCCCCAGGTCGCTAGCCCGTTTAAATTTTCTAACGCCGCTTTGGAGTATGAGGTACCTCCGCCATTGCTTGGGCAGCATACGGAAGAAATATTGCGATCTCTCGATATCGGTGACGATCGAATTGCGCGCATGCAAAGAGACGGCGTTATCTAGTTTGCGCTTGCCATATCACAATCTTACGGGAGGCATCCGAGTCGGATGCTTTTTGCTCCACGAGCAGCGCACTGTGATGGGATTGCATGCAATCGCCGGCCGCATAACGCGGTCGCGTCATGTAGGAGGACGATGATACATGTCATTCCAACATTACCACGTTGATGTTGACGGTGGCGTAGCTGTCGTGACCCTTGACCGGCCGCCTGTCAATGCAGTCAACAAGGCCGCACGTGAAGAACTGATCTGGATATTCGACGCGTTTGGCGATCGCGAAGATGTTCGATGCGTAGTGCTTACTGCAGCCGGAAAGAATTTTTGTGCCGGGGCCGATATAAAGGAAAGGGCTTCGCTTGCTCACGAACCGGGTGATTTTTCACGCCACAACCGGCTTACTCGAGAATTTTTCTATTCAATTGCGGATTGCGCAAAGCCGGTGATTGCAGCAGTGAATGGCCCGGCACTCGGCGCTGGTTGCGGCTTAGCCCTAGCCTGCGATATTATCTTCGCGTCGGACGATGCGGTATTTGCAATGCCAGAAATCGATGTCGGACTTGCGGGCGGCGCGAGCTTTATCATGGCTCACCTCGGCCGATCTTTCGCGCGCGGGATGTATTTCACCGGGCGCCGCGTACCGGCCTCGGAATTTTATCGCCGCGGAGTGATCGAGGCATGCCTCCCTCCCGATCAATTAGTGCCGACAGCCCTTGAGGTCGCGCGTAACATTGCGGCAAAAAGTCCGCTTGCGATGCGCGAAGTCAAGCGAGCCTTCAACACGGTTGAGGAGATGCCGATGCGGGACGGCTACCGATTTGAACAAACAGTAACGGTGGCGCTTTCGCATTCGGAGGATGCTCGTGAGGCGCAGCGCG
>ORJL010555448.1_pt1 | contig 11281 bp, 8 predicted proteins | sample 1779941 | NCBI WGS metagenome assembly ORJL01 (sample SAMEA104232317, study PRJEB22302) | groundwater metagenome | biome: forest; feature: aquifer; material: groundwater | place: USA | collected 2011-08-07 | depth 5.8 m | reverse complement strand
TTCCGATCTTCGAGGGTGTGCCGCTTGAGCGCGCGAGGATCGGTGAGCTGCCGAGCGAGGGCATGGCCCGAGGTGCGCTGCAGATTCCGCCCTCAGGCACGCCCGTGCTGTTTTTGGCTGACCACCCAACCACCGGCGGCTATCCGGTGATTGGCTACGTGGTCGACGATGACGTCGACCGCTGCGGACAACTCCGACCCGGCCAAACACTGCGCTTCACCACGCTCCGATTGAAGTACTGACGCCCGGAACGCCGTGAATTATGAGTGATTGGCCACGAGTGGAAAACGGTTTCCTACAAATCATCCGGGGCGGTGTAGTCCGGACGCTCAATGCCATGCACCCCGCGGTACTGCGGGCTGCGTGGCTCAGACCACCCTTCGAGCAGGTCGGCAGGTAGGTCGTAGACCTCCACCCCGAGCGGCCGGCAGGTCGACAACGGGTCTGCGGCCTCTGGTCCCCACAGGTCCACCGACAGATCTCCACCCGGGCAACTCGATAGCGCGCAAAGCAGGTCGATCTCAGCGAAGAACTCGAGGTAATCCCCCTTCAGGGCCGGCGACGGATTCATGAAGTACCTGTCGTCGACCAACCCCGTGACCTGGAAAACGTTGAGCACGTCGTGCACGTCGGCCTCGCCCAGTCCATATGGCAGAACGGCTCGCAACAGATTGGAGTGGCAGTGATAGTCAAAGTCCACCCCGGTGAGCAGCCGGTTAACGTACGGGTCGCAGCGCGTGCCAAGCAGGTCGTGACAGCGGCCACCGTATTCGTCGACCCCGTAGTCGAGGCTGTCTGCGGTGAAGGTGAGCATCGGGCGAAGAAAAGGCAGACAGGACCACAAGCGGTCGTGCGTGGTGACGTGCGAGGCCTGAAGCTGCCGGGAGCGAGAGGCCCACAATCGCTCCTGCGAGTTGTGCAGGTTCCAGCAGTTGAAGTCGCCGACCTGGGCGCCCTCAACGGCGACGATCCGGCAGACCTGCCCCGCGCGAACCTCCCAGGCCCGGCCTGAGCGGATCGGGACCGTGATCTGCTCGACCAATTTGCGGCCGGGTGCTGATGCGATTCGGTCGTAGAAGCCCCGGTCTACGTCGAGCGGACCGCCCACGGTGGCCCGGTACGCCGGCTCTGGTCGTTTGCTCAACTGGACTCCTTGGTAACGGGCTGGACTGGCAGATCAGCCGGTTCCTCGGCGGAACCGCCGAGGTAGGCGTGCTGCACGCGGGCGTCGCCCGCCAACTCGCCGGCCGAGCCCGAGAGCACGATCCGTCCGGTCTCCAGTACGTACGCACGGTCTGCAAGTCGCAAAGCCTGCCGGACGTTCTGCTCCACCATGAGGATGGCAGTGCCGCTGGCCCGAATTCGCCGAATCACTTCGAAGACTGCCTTGACCATGATCGGTGCGAGCCCCATCGACGGCTCGTCAAGCGTCAGTAGCCGTGGCTGCAGCATCAGAGCCCTGCCGATGGCGAGCATTTGCTGCTCACCACCAGAGAGGGTGCCGCCGAACTGAGCGCGGCGTTCCACAAGCCGGGGGAACAGGTCAAAAACCTCCTGCTTGCGACGGGCCAGAGTCGCATGGTCGCGACGGGATAGATAGCCGCCGAGATTGAGGTTCTCCTCGACAGTGAGCGCCGCGAAGATCCGCCTGCCCTCGGGCACTTGAGCGAGCCCCATCCCCACGATTACATGGGCGCGGGCCTTAGTGATATCGGTGCCCTCGAAGATAATGGAACCCGACCGCGAGCGTTCAAGCCCGGAAATCGTGCGCAGCGTCGTGGTCTTGCCGGCACCGTTGCTCCCGAGCAGGGCACCGATCGCGCCCTCGGATACTTCGAGGGACAAGCCACGTACGGCGGGAGTGTCGCCGTACGCCGTGTGAATGTCACTCACCGTCAGGAGTGCCACCCGAGCACCTCCTCCACAGTTTCGACAGACTCATCGTCCTCGCGACCAAGGTATGCATCGATGACGCGCTGGTCGTCCTGCACCAGCGCGGGCGGTCCCTCGGCGATAACGCGTCCCATGTCGAGCACGATCACTCGGTCCGACAATCCCATCACCAGTCCCATGTCGTGCTCGATCAGCACGACGGCGACACCGGAGTCGCGCACCTGGCGGACCAGTGTCATCAGTTCACGCTTCTCAGTGGGGTTGGTGCCCGCCGCGGGTTCATCGAGCAGCAGCAGCGACGGCCTGCTAACCAGGGCCCGCGCGATCTCCAACCGGCGCCGGTCGCCGTATGACAGTTCAGAGGCGAGCAGGTGCGCACGATCAGCGAGCCCAACGAACTCCAACCAATGCCAAGCCATCCGACGGTCACTGGCCGTGGTCCAGGACAACAGGCCGTGCCTAGATAGCACCCGACCCTGGTGGACGATGAGCCCCACCAGAGCGTTGTCGGCCACGCTCATTCCACCGAAGAGCCGAATACCCTGAAAGGTGCGGGCCAGGCCGAGCCCGACGATCTTGTGCGGCCGCATCCCAAGAAGAGAGCGCTCGCCATAAAGCATCACCGTGCCACCCTCGGGAACCACCAATCCGGTGATGCAGTTGAAGACGGTGGTCTTGCCTGCACCGTTGGGACCGATGATGCTGACGATCTCGCCGGCTCGAATCTCGAAGCTCACGTCGTCGACCGCGGTGACCCCGCCGAACCGGTGTCGTAGCCCGTCGACCCTAAGCAGAACCTCGCCGTGCTCGCGTGGTGCAACTTCCGTAGCGGCGTCGGCTGACTCCTCGGCGACCGCGGGAGGCGCGGTGAAGGTACCCCGTCGCGTCCGGCCGACCGGCCAGAGTCCTTGCGGACGGACGAGCATGAGGACGACAAGCGATAAAGCGAAAATCAACATTCGGAAATCTCTGACCGGACGGAGCACCTCCGGCAGAACGATGACGACCATCGCGCCGAGGATCATCCCGGGGATGCTTCCCATCCCGCCGACGATGACGACAATGAGAATCATCACTGAGGTGAAGTAGGTGAAGCTGCTCGGGTCGACGGTACCGAACCGCGTGGAGAAGAACATTCCGGCCAGTGCGCCGATCATGGCGCCCATCACGTACGCCAGCAACTTGACCTTGATGGCCGGGACGCCGATCGCCTCTGCTGCCGTCTCGTCCTCGCGCAGGCTGCGCCATGCCCTGCCGAGCCGCGATCGGGACAACAGCGCGGTCACGACAATGGCGATGAGAAGGAAGAGTAGACCCAGGTAATACAGCGAGTGGGAAGAGACCACATCTTTGCCGAAGACCCTCGCCGGAGGGATGCCGTAGAGGCCGTTGGGGCCACCCGTCACGCTGAGGTTGGTCGCGGTGATGCGAACGATCTCACCGAAGCCAAGCGTCACTATCGCGAGATAGTCACTGCGCAGCCGGAGCGTCGGGTAGCCGATGATGAAACCCGAGACCGCCGCAGCCAGGAGGGCGAGCGGGAGCGTCTCCCAGAACGGCATCTTCAGTTTGAGCTGAAGTAACGAGGACGTGTACGCCCCGATCGCGAAGAAGGCGGCATAGCCCAGGTCAAGCAGGCCGGCATAGCCGACGACCACGTTTAGGCCGAGGCCCAGGATGGCAAAGGTCACGACGGTCACGGCGATGGACAGGCCATAGCCAGAGACGAGATACGGCAAGAGCAGCGCCCCGATGCAGGCCGTGACCGTGGCCGCGAACTGAGCGCGACGATAAACGCGCGGGCTCAACTCGGCGCGGGGCCGCTTCTCCTTGGTGCTGGCCATCTCAGACGCGCTCCACGACGCGCTCGCCAAATAGGCCAGTTGGTTTGAAGATCAGGACCCCGATCAGCACAGCGAAGATGATCGCGTCACTCCACCGCGAGGAGATATAGCCCGCTGAGAAGGACTGGATCAGTCCGATGACAAACCCGGCGACCATCGCGCCAGGGATGTTGCCGATTCCACCCAGCACGGCCGCGGTGAACGCCCGAAGGCCGACCAGAAATCCCATAATGAAGTTGATCTGGGTGTAGTACAGGCCCTGCATTACGCCGGACGCTCCGGCGAGCATCGAACCGAGGAAGAACGTCAGGATGATCGTCTTCTCAACATTGATGCCCATCAACCGAGCAGCGTCGCGGTCCATCGCCAGGGCGCGCATCGCGGTGCCGGTCGCCGTCCGTTGCACGAACAGGTAGAGCGCCAACATCAGCAGCAAGGAGAGCACGAACATCACGACCTGGACGTAGGAGATCCGGGCGGAGGCGATGTGGAACCCACTGCTGGGCAGCACATCAGGGTAGGAGGAGAAGCCCGCCCCGAAGATGATCCGGGCGGTCTCCTCCAACGCCAACGAAATGCCGAGAGCACTGATTAGGATCGCCAGTCGGGAGGCGTTCAGCAGTGGCTGGTAGGCGATGCGTTCAATCACCATACCTAGAACTCCAGTGAACCCCATCCCAGCGGCGAGCACGAGGATGACCACGAGTGCATACGGCCAGTGCTTGGCCACCAGGGTGGTCAAAACCGTATAACCGATGAACGAACCGACCATGAAGACGTCGCCGTGGGCGAAGTTAATCAGCCTGATGATCCCGTAAATCATCGTGTAGCCCAGAGCAATGAGGGCGAGGAACGCGCCTATCGTCAGACCGTTGACGAGGTATTGGACAAACGCGTCCACTCAGTTGACCCGACCCTCAGATCGTCCCGATCAACTCGCGTTCACGAATTGATCGGTGCTCGCGTCGAGTTTCTTGTACGCCGCGAACGCTCCGTTCTTCACCGTGATGATGATGTAGCTGACCGGCTCCCGGTCACCCTTGGCGTTGAAGTGGAACGTTCCAGTGATTCCCGCGTAGTCGCCCAGGGTCTTCAAAGTCTGGGTGATCACCTTCGGGTCCGTGGATTTAGCCTTCGTGATCGCGGCTGCAATCACGCCCACCGCGTCGTAGTTGTAGGCCGAGTAGGGTCCCGGCTCGGTGCCGTGGGCCGCCTTATAGTCCGTCACGTAACCTTGGGCACTGGAGAGGAATTGCGCTAGTGGCGCCGTGTCGATGAGAGCACCCTCCGCAGCGCTGCCAGCCGTTTTGATCAGCGTTGGGTCGTTGCATGCGTCGCCACCCATCATCTGGATCTTCAGCCCCAACTGCTTGGCCTGCTTTAGCAAGAGACCGAACTCCGCGAAGTAGCCTGTGTAGTAGAGGACAGTGGGCTTCGTCTGCGCGACCCGGGTCAGCACCGAGGTGTAGTCGGACTGGCCAGGGGTGAGAGCGTTGTTGTAAACCACGTCGACACCTGCAGCCTTCAGCGCACTAACCGTGAAATCGGCCAGTCCCTTGGAGTACGTGGTGCTGTCGTTAAGGACAGCAACTTTCTTGGCCTTCAGGAAGCTGGTTATGAACTTCGCGGCGAACGGACCCTGAACGTCGTCACGGAAGATCGTTCGGAATGCCTCAGGGAACCCCTGCTCGGTTAACTGCGGGTTGGTCGCGGCGTCCATGACGTAAGGGATACCGACCCGATGGAACGCGGCGAGCTCAGGTAGTGCTGCGCTTGAGCAGTAGCTACCGGCCACCGCGACAACGTTCTGCGAGATGAGTTTCTCGGCCGCCTGCGCTGCGGTCTGCGCGCTGCAGGCGTCGTCCTGGGAGATGATCTTGATCTGCCTGCCGTCGACTCCACCGGCATCGTTGATCTTCTTCGCTGCCAACTCAGCGCCCCACACAATGTCCTGCCCGGCTGATGCGTAGTCACCTGACAGTGGGGACACTACGCCGATGAGGATGTCGCCGGCCGCGCTACTAGTTGCAGTAGTTGCAGTAGAAGAACTAGTGCTGCTGCATGCGGCGAGGCCGAGTGCTAGCGCAGCCAATGCCGCCACCATCGTCGTCCTTTTCGCCACCATCGTCTTCCTGGTACTTAGAGGTCCCACAGTGATCGCTCCTTTAGGCGGCTGGGTGCCGCATTGAACGGAAGGTTAGTTGAGAACGGCGAGAGTGTATACCCTTGCATTGACTTAAAAGTGAAGCTCTTGTAGAAGCCATTCGAAGAATCATTTGATAACGCCCGCGACATCTACAACGCCCTCAAACACACTTCAAATTTCACGGATAACTACGGGCCCTCTCGGTTCCATTTGCGCCCTGAAACTGCCCGACTGCTGCGCGCCTCGAAGCTGGACGATGGGAAACTCGAGTCGCTATTGAGGGATCCTGAATTGATCTGGGTCGCCCTACAGCCTAAGTATTTCTTGTGCTGGGTATCGAAACCCGTGAACTTGGCCCTCTTCCTGTGTTACCACGATGACAGCAGGCTAGTGACTAGGACGTCACCCCGGGAGATCAGATGGCCATCTTGCAGGAATCCATTTCGCCGGACGCGCTGTTCGCGTTGGACTCACTGCTTGATGAAGAGGAGATTGCAATCCGTGCCACCGTGCGCGGTTTCGTCGACCGAAGGATCCGTCCCGCGGTTACCGACTGGTACGCCGAGGGTGATATCCCCGCACAAGAACTCGCCCTGGAACTTGGCGAGCTGGGTCTGCTTGGCATGCATCTCGATGGCTATGGCTGTGCCGGGATGTCTGCCACCGCATACGGGCTGGCCTGCCTCGAGTTGGAAGCAGGCGATTCTGGGATCCGATCTCTGGTGAGCGTCCAGGGTTCGCTGGCGATGTACGCCATCCACACATACGGCAGCGAAGAGCAGCGGGAAGAGTGGTTGCCCCGGATGGCCGCCGGCGAGGCGATCGGCTGTTTCGGACTCACCGAACCGGACTACGGCTCAGATCCTGCAGGTATGCACACGTCAGCCAAGAAGGTCGGAGATGACTGGATACTGAATGGCACCAAGATGTGGATCACCAACGGCTCGATCGCGCAAGTTGCGGGGGTGTGGGCCCGGACCGATGACGGGATTCGTGGCTTCGTCGTACCAGCCGACACGCCAGGTCTGACGGCCAACACGATCAAGGCGAAGATGTCACTTAGAGCCTCCGAGACCAGCGAGTTGATCCTGACCGGCGTCCGGCTTCCCGGCTCTGCCATTCTGCCGGGGGCCAAGGGTCTGTCCGGCCCGCTGGCATGTCTTTCGGAAGCACGGTTCGGAATCGTCTTCGGCGCACTCGGCGCGGCCCGCGACTGCCTGCTGACCGCGTTGGAGTATGCGGGGTCGCGTGAGCAATTCGGTCGACCGATCGCCGGTTTCCAACTAACCCAGGAGAAGTTGGCAGATATGACGCTGGAGTACGGCAAGGGCCTGCTGCTGGCCCTCCACCTCGGGCGGCTGAAGGATGCCGGTGCGCTCACGCCGCAGCAGGTGAGCCTTGGCAAGCTCAACAACGTCCGGGAAGCCATCACCATTGCCCGAAAGTGTCGCACCATCCTGGGTGCGAGTGGCATCACGTTGGAGTACCCAGTGATGCGACACGCGAACAACCTCGAATCGGTCCTCACCTACGAAGGAACCAGTGAGATGCACACTCTGATCATCGGTCAGGCGCTCACCGGGTTCTCCGCGTTCCGATGAGCCGCCAATGACCGAACAGATCGACGAGATGTTCATGCGTGCAGTCGAAGATATGCGGGTACTTGAAACCGCGTCACTCGATTCTCCCGACCAGAATGAGATCGACCCGCGTTACCTTGACGTCTTCGACGCCCAACTCGGCAGCCGACACCTCGATCTGGCTGCACGCTGGCTGCGTGGCAAGGGGAAGGGCTACTACACGATCGGTTCCTCTGGGCACGAGGGCAACGCCGCAGTAGCAGCCGCGCTGCGCCCCACCGATCCAGCGTTGCTGCACTACCGCTCCGGTGCCTTCTTCCTCGAGCGAGCACGTCAGGGCGGTGTCGCGACGGCGTTGAGAGATGTGTTGCTGGGTATCGTCGCTTCGACCGAGGACCCGATCTCAGGTGGCCGACACAAAGTTTTCGGTAACAAGGCACTCGCCGTGATTCCTCAGACGTCGACCATCGCCTCGCACCTACCGCGAGCATTGGGAGTCGCCTTTTCGATCCGACGCGCCGGCAAGCTCGGCGTACCTGGCGTCTGGCCATCAGATGCAGTCACGGTGTGCAGTTTTGGCGACGCTTCCGCAAACCACTCCACGGCCACAGGAGCCATCAATGCTGCCATCTACGCGGGATACCAAGGGTTGCCGATGCCAATCCTGTTCGTCTGCGAGGACAATGGTATTGGCATCAGCGTCCGCACCGCGGACGGGTGGATCGCGCACAATTTTGGGGACAGACGGGGGCTCGAATACTTCGAGGCAGACGGATGCGACCTCGCCGACACTCTGGACTCGTCAGCGCGGGCCGCAGCCTGGGTAAGGCAGCATCAGCGCCCTGCCTTCCTCCACCTGCGAACCGTCCGGCTGATGGGCCACGCAGGCTCGGACGTCGAGACCGCTTACCGCAGTCCCGCCACGATTCTCGCTGACCAGCGACGCGATCCGCTCGTTCAGTCGGCCCGACTTCTCGTGACATCGGGTGTTCTGTCGGTGGATGAGGTGTTGGCCCGTTATGAATCCAAGCGAGCACAGGTCCTGGGCCTGGCGGAGGAAGTGATGGAGTTGCCTCAACTGACCTCGTTCGAATCTGTGAGGGCACCTCTCGTGGGGCCGCTCGCATCGTCCGTCGCGAAGATCGTCGGGATGGTTCCACGGCCGGAGCGGGACGCATTCTTCGGGGAAATCTTGCCAGAACAAGAAGGTGGTCTGACGCTGGCACAGTCCATCAACCGTGCTCTTGGGGAGGTACTCATCCAACATCCCGAGGCGCTTATCTTCGGTCAGGATGTTGCTCAAAAGGGTGGTGTGTACGGGGTGACACGTGGGCTCTTGAAGAAGGCGGGCGGCGCCCGAGTATTCGACACGCTGCTCGACGAGCAGTCCATCCTCGGACTGGCGCTGGGCGCCGGCGTTAGCGGGCTCCTCCCCATACCGGAGATTCAGTACCTCGCTTACCTGCACAACGCCGAAGACCAACTGCGCGGAGAGGCAGCCACTTTAAAGTTCTTCTCCGACGGCCAGTACTCCAATCCGATGGTCACTCGGATCGCCGGTTATGGCTACCAGAAAGGCTTTGGGGGCCACTTCCACAATGACAATGCGGTGGGGGTCTTAAGAGACATCCCGGGCCTGATCATCGCGTCTCCGGCGAGGCCAGATGACGCTGCGGCAATGTTGCGCACCTGTGTGGCCGCTGCGGTAGTCGACGGCTCCCCCTCAATCTTTTTGGAGCCGATCGCGCTCTATCACACTCGCGACCTGTACGAAGAGAACGACGAACTGTGGTTGTCGGGATACGTGGCTCCCCACGACTGGCCGGACCACCACGCACCGATTGGCCGGGGAAGGACACACGGCGACGGCCAAGACTTGACGATCATCACCTTCGCAAATGGCCTCTACATGAGCATGCGCGTGGCTCGAAGCTTGGCCCGATCAGGCATTATCGTCAGAATTTTGGATCTGCGCTGGTTGGCTCCGCTACCCGTCGAGGACATCCTGCGGGAAGCCAACGCGACCGGCAAAGTGTTAATCGTAGACGAGACTCGTCGGTCTGGAGGAGTTTCCGAGGCGGTCATTGCTGCCCTGGTTGACGAAAAGTTCACTGGCTCTATCAGCAGGGTGACAAGTGGGGACAGTTTCATTCCCCTCGGAGACGCCGCGCTGCAGGTCCTCCTCTCGGAGCAGACGATCGAGGATGCCGCGCGCACCATGATGGAAGCAAGACCGAATGTATCAATTCAGGTAAAGGCACGTTAATGACCTCGTTGATCGCGTTGACTCAGCAAAGGTACCCATGGAACTTCCGGTGAGTGAACGCAGGGCTGTAACCGAGACCATCGCCCTCGGGTACAAACGATCGGACCGGAGCGCAAAAAAAACTATTCTTGACGAACTGTGCACACTGACGGGCTGGCATCGTGACAATGCCCGTAAAGCACTGCGCCAGGCGCTGGTTTTTAAAGAAGTCAAACCCCGGCCACCTCGTCCACCTATTTACGGTGATGAGGTGATTGAGGCGCTGCGGTTCTGCTGGGCGGTGCAGGCGACCCCTTGTGGGCGCCTGCTAAAAGCGGCGATGCCGGACTTGGTGACACGACTACGCCAGTTCAAGGAACTCGATATTGACGATGACACGGCGACCAAGCTGCTAAAGATCGCTCCGGCCACGATCGATCGCCGGCTAAAAACCGACCGGGTGAAACTTGATCCGCAGGTACGACCCCATACCAAGCCCGGCTCACTTGCGAAAACCTCGATTCCCATGCGCGCCTGTGCCGAGTGGGATTATGCCCGACCCGGGTTTGTGGAGATCGAACTGGTCAGCCATGAGGGCGGCAATAGTTCCGGAGAGTTCTGTTTCACGCTGGATATCACCGATATGGCCACCGGCTGGACCGAGACCCGGTCGATGAAGAACAAAGCCCAAAAATCGGTGTTAGCCGCGATCAAGGAGGCCACCGACTCCTTCCCCTTCCCGATCCTTGGCGTTGCTAGCGACAACGGGTTCGAGTTCATCAACTGGGCGCTCTACCGCTGGTGTGATCAAGAGAATCTGACTCTCACCGGGTTCCAGTCAGAGAACAGAAAAGATTGGGCGCACGTGGAGCCGAAGAACTGGCACATCATCCGCCAAACCGTGGGCTACCACCGGTATGACACGTCCGGCGAACTGGAACTATTAAATAAAATCTGGATACTGCAGCGGCTGTTGACCAACCATTTCGCGCCTCAACAGAAACTTGTTTCCAAGGAGCGGAACGGTACGAAAACCACCAAGAAATACGATAAGCCAACCACCCCCTACCAGCGGGCCCTGGCCGATGAAGGCACCGTGGAAGAGATGGCAAAAACAAAGCTGATCCGGGAAAACAAACCATTGAACCCGGCAGCGATCCAACGCCAGATCCAGACCATAACGGCCGAACTATTGACCTTGACTACCTCAAAACAACCGCCAAAAACTCAACTGGCTATCGGGGCAAAATCCAATGATTCCACGACTCAATCCAAGCGGGCATCTTGACCCGATTCTCTGTTGATTCTTCGGTCTGATCAGCGCGCAACCTCCACCACAGGAACCCCATCGCGAATAACAGCCGACACAGCCTGATAACGCTGCTCCATCACACTCAACTCCATCAACATAAGCGAAGTGTCAATGATCGGCCTTGGTTTCAACCGGTCATTGCAACAACCTCGGCAAATCTCTCAAAGGGTGTCACCCAACCAAGGGTTTGTCGAGGGCGGTTGTTGAGTTCTTCGGCAATTGCATCGAGCTCTTCTGCACTATGGGTAGAGAGATCCGTTC
>ORJL011549313.1_pt1 | contig 11282 bp, 9 predicted proteins | sample 1779941 | NCBI WGS metagenome assembly ORJL01 (sample SAMEA104232317, study PRJEB22302) | groundwater metagenome | biome: forest; feature: aquifer; material: groundwater | place: USA | collected 2011-08-07 | depth 5.8 m | reverse complement strand
GGCACCAAATCGACCTACATCCCGTACAAGGGCACCGGAGACATGACTATCCAGCTGCTCGGCGGGCACATCACGGGGGCAATGTCGTATACCGCGTTCGTGGTCAACAATAAGGGCAAAGTGCGCGCGCTGGCGGTGGCGATGGACAAGCGCCATCCGCAACTGCCCGACGTGCCGACCTTCAAGGAACTGGGCTTCGACTGGATCGACGGCGCCTATCGCGGCATCGGCATGCCGAAGTCAACTCCGCCCGAGGTCAGGAAGCGCGTTTCCGACTTGTGGGACGCCCTCAATCGCGATCCGGAAATGAAGGACCTGGCCGCCCAGAGCGGTTTCGAGCTGACCTACATCGGCGTGGACAAGATGGATGCGTTCATGAAAGCGCGCGCCAGGGTTTACCAGGAGACCGCCAAGCGCCTTGGGCTGCTGAAGTAACTGGAGTGATGCGTGAGAGCTGACGCGAATCAGATATCCCGGTTTCGTGGCTGCGCAGTCCTGGCTGCCGCGCTCCTGACGGCGCCGGCATGGGCGCAGGAATGGAAGCCCGAGCGCAACGTCGACATCATCGTGAATTCCGGTGCCGGAGGTGCGGCCGATCGCCAGGCGCGATTCGTCCAGAAATTCCTGCAGTCGCTGCCCGGGATTCCCAGCATTTCGGTAACCAACCGCGGCGGCGGCGGCGGCATCGTGGCGCTGACGTTTATCACGCAGCACCCGGGCGACGCGCATTACCTGGGCACGCTCTCCACGGCGATCGTCACCAATCACATCGCCGGCGTGACCAAGCTTTCGTTCCGGGACGTGACGCCGCTCAACATTTTGATTCGCGAGTACATCGTCGCTACAGTCAGAATCGATTCCCGGATCGCATCTGCGAAGGATCTCGTCGCGCGCCTCAGGAAAGATCCGGCGGGCATCAGCTTCGGATTCGCAACCGCGCGCGGCAATCAGAATCACATCGCGATTGGCATGATCGCCCGTGCCGCCGGTGTGGACCCCAAGTTACTCAAGACGGTGATCTTCGCCTCGGGCGCGGCGGGCCTGACGGCCGTGCTCGGCGGCCATGTCGACATGCTGGTGGGAACGCCCGGCACCGCGTTGCCCCAGCTCGAAGCGGGCAAGGTACGGGTGCTGGGCATCAGTTCAGCGGCGCGCCAGCCAGGCAAACTGGCGGCGGTGCCCACCTTCCGCGAACAAGGCGTGGATGCGGTCTACTACGCATGGCGCGGCTTCCTCCTGCCGCGGGATGCGACGCCGGCACAGGTCGCTTTCTGGGAACAATCGTTTGCGAAAATCGCGCAAAGCGAGACCTGGAAAAAAGATCTGGAAGACAACGCCTGGGCCGATGACCTGCGCGGCGCGGCCGAGACCCGCAAGCACCTCGAAGCCGAACACGAGCTGCTCAGCCGCATGTTGGTCGAACTCGGAGTGATCGCGCGCTAGAACCCGGAGCTACACGGCGACGCGCCAGAATTCGCGCGCGTATTCGGGACCGGTAAGGTCGAACACCTGCCCGTTCGGATCGAGATATTTGCGCTCGGTCACGGTCCCGTGTTCAGACGTGATGATTCCGCCGTGAGCAACCGCGCCGTTGGCTTTGACTTTCGCTTCTTCGCGCTCCATGTCATCAACCAGAAACCCGAGGTGATGCAGCCCCCTGCGGCTGTCGCCTTTCATGTTGACGTTGGAAGGATGAATGATCACCAGGCTAACAACGCCATCCGACAGCCCGATCGCGGTCGCCGTCTGCCGCACCCGCTGCATCCCGAACGACTGCTCGTAGAACTGCGCGGTCTTCTCCATTTCCTCGACTACCATTGCGATGTGGCGCAGCTTTGCCATGTGACTCCTCCTTGGTTGGTTCGCACCGGGTATTAGTCTGCGCCTACGTGCTACACCGCGCGGGTCGCACTTTCGGCCAGCGCCACCTTGACCCGTTCGGGCAGCATCGGCTGCTGGCGCAACCGCACGCCGGTCAATTGGAACACGGCATTGGCGATCGCGGTCGGCACCAGCGGCGTGGCCATCTGCCCGGCCCCCGTCGGGTGATTCGGCGTCTGGATGAGCTTGATATGGATCTCGGGCAGGTCGCGCATTCGCGGAACCTGATAGTCGTAGAAGTTCGACTGTTTCACCGCGCCGTTCTCGATCGTGATGCGTTCCATGAGGGCGAGACCAAGCCCGTAAACTATCGAGCTCTCGGTCTGCGCGATCACGTTGTCCGGCTGCACCGCAACGCCGGTATCGATGGTGCACCAGAAGTTGTGCACCTTGATCGAACCGGTTTGCGGGTTGACCGAGACTTCGGCGACCCCGGCAACCTGCGTGCCGGAATAGTCGAGGTAAGCAACACCGAGGCCCCGCCCCGGGCGCTTTCTGCTCCAGTCGGCCATCCGCGCCACTTCCTCCACCACATGCCGGGCGCGCGGCGAATTTTTCAGCAATTGCAGCCGGAACTGCACCGGGTCCTTGCCCTGCTTGACCGCCAGCTCATCGATGAAAACTTCGTTCGCGAAGCTGTTCTGGCCCACACCGATTCCCCGTAGCGGCGCGGTGCGCATGCCGGTATCCTCCTGCACGCCTTCGCACAGCCGCTGCGGAAAATCGTAAGTCGGCAGCTCGGTCCCGCGCATGGCAATGTTGTCGCGGCCCTTGGACATCTTGTAGCGGACGGGGTCCATGAACGCGAGCACGCGATCGCATACCACGCGGTGATGCCACGAGACTATCGTACCCGATGCGTCCAGCCCCGCACGAATGCGGTTGACATAGAGCGGCCGGAAACGCCCGGCATGCACGTCGTCCTCGCGCGTCCACATCACCTTGACCGGGCGTCCTGCCGCCTTGGACATCAGCACGGAATCGACGATGAACTCGACGTCGCGGTTGCCGCGGCGCCCGAAACCACCGCCCAGCAGCATGTCGTGGAACTTGACGCGGTTTTCAGGAATGCCCAGCGCGTTGGCGACCGCGGTGACGGCGGTGGTCTGGCTTTGGGTGCCGCACCAGATTTCCACTGCATCGCCCGCAGGCGCAACGGCCGCGACCGAGTTCAGAGGCTCCATCTGGGCGTGGTAGGCGTAGTCCGCGCGGTATTCGCCTTCGAATACCATGGCCGCCTTCTTCATCGCTCCCAGCGCGTCACCCTTGGTTTCCCAAGCCACACCCTTACGCTGCGGATCAATGGCGGCCGCCGCGAACATCTCGTAGCCTTTCTCACTGGAAAATCCCCAGCCCTTGGCCTGGCGGCTCCAACTGACCTTGAGCACGTTCTTGGCCTTGAACGCCGCCCATGGCGTGTCGGCCAGCACGCCTACGCCGTACTTCAGCGGCACTATCCTGATCACGCCCTCGATGGCGCGCGCCGCCGTGTCGTCTATTTTTTCGGGTGCCGCGCCTTCCATGGGTTCGCGCAGGATCGCGCCGTAAATCATACCCGGCGCCTGCACGTCGATACTGTACTGCGCCGTGCCGTTCACCTTGCCGGGCACATCGATGCGCCCCACGTCCTTGCCGATGAGCCTGAACTGCGCGCTGGATACCGGCTCGACCGCGAGTTCCGGAGCTTGGGCCGGGATTGTGGCGAATGCCGCGACCTCGCCATACGTCAGCCGCCGCCCCGACTTCTGATGCACCACCACGCTCGGTACAGTGGTGAGTTCGGCTAGCGGTACACCCCAGTGCCGGGCCGCATTGTCCATCAGCACCCAGCGCACCTGCGCGCCGAATTGGCGCAGGCTGTTGAAATAACCTCTCACGGTGGCGCTGCCCGCGGTGTACTGCTCCCCGCCGAACGCCGGGTTGCCGTAGAGCTTGCCTCTGGGGGGCGCGGAGACTATCTTCACCTTGGACCAATCGGCATCCATCTCATCGGCAAAGACCACCGGCAGCGCGGTCAGCGATCCCTGCCCCATCTCCGCTGCCGGAGACATAATGGCTATGGTGCCGTCGGTGGACAGCGTCACCCACGGGTTGAATGTCACCTGCTTCGCCACGGCGGCCTGTGCTTCCGAACCGTCTAACCTGAGGATGGGCGGAACGCCAATAGCCACTCCGAAGGTGAGTCCTGCCGCTCCCAGCATGAAATTGCGCCGGCCCGGAACAAAGATCCCAGACATGGCCGCCGCCTCCGTTGCCGGATTGATATCACGGCGCACCTCGTGTCGGCGGCCGCTGGTATTCGCTTTGCTGTCGATCCCCCTGCGGGGGCCCCTCGCCAGGTAGCTCATGCCAGCCCCTCCTTCACGGCGCGCTCGATGGCGCGCACGATCCGCACGTAGGTGCCGCAGCGGCAAATGTTGGTGCTCATATGCTCGACGATCTGCTCGCGCGTCGGCCGCGGATTGTCCTCGAGCAGCGCCGCGGCGCGCATGATCTGCCCCGACTGGCAGTAGCCGCACTGCGGAGTCTGCTCGGCGCGCCACGCCTTCTGCAGCGGATGGCTGCTGTCGGGCGACAGGCCTTCGATGGTGATCACGCGCGCGCCTTCGAGCGTCGAGATCGGGCGCAGGCACGAGAATGCCGGCTGGCCGTCGATGTGCACCGTGCACGCGCCGCACTGGCCGACGCCGCAGCCGAACTTGGTGCCGGTGAGCTTGATATGCTCGCGCAGCACCCACAAGAGCGGCGTATCGGGAAGCGCGGTTACGGTTTGCCGCCTGCCGTTGATGGTCAGCGACGTGGTGGTCATCTGCGACATGATCTCCTCCTTCAGCAACTGTAAAAGCAGTTGGAAACCCGGCGCCGGGTCTGCCGCGGCAGCCCGTGCTGTTGTTGTTGCCCCACCGGAGACTTGCATTTCCATTGTATCCCTCTTCGGCGCGCCTGCAATAGCCTGGGCGGTTTTCTACCCATGGCCCGCCGGCCAAGCTACACTGTCGCCAAACAGGACCATACCTGTTCCGCAGCAACCGGGGCGTTAGCCCGGAAACCTCGGAGGAGAATCATGAATTTCACGCTGGATGTCGGGACGGTGCTGGCAGCAATCGCGATGGTGTTTACGTTCTCCAGCTTCCTCATGAAGCGTATGCTGCCGCTGCGCGTGCTGGCTCTGGCTAGCAACGTCTGCTTTATCGGCTATGGCTTGGCCGCGGGGGTACTGCCCTCGATAATAATCAATGCCGTACTGCTGCCGGTGAATGCGAGGCGCTTGTGGGAAATCAAGAAGATGTCAAAGGAAATCGCCCGCGCGACCGAGGTGTCGCCGGTCTCGGAATGGCTGCTGCCGCACATGCACCGCCGCAAATTCAAGCAGGGCGAAGTCTTGTTCCGCAAAGGCGAAATTGCCGACAAGGTCATCTACGTCGCGGCGGGCGAACTCAGGCTGGTGGAAATCGACCAGCGGATCGGCCCCGGGGAACTGGCCGGCGAGATCGGCCTTTTCTCCCCGGACAAGATGCGCACGCAAACCCTCGTATGCGCGACCGACGGCGAGCTCTACGAGATGACGGATGAGATGATCTTCCAGCTCTACTACCAGCATCCGAAACTGGGCTTCTACTTCATGCGCCTGGTGGCCGGGCGGCTGCTCAGGGACGTGCGCAGACACGAGGCCGGCATGGCGACCGCTTGACCCGCAAGCAATCCTGCAAAGGCGGCTGATCTTGTATAAGATGCCGTCGATCGACAGCAGCAGTCAAAGGAGGAGGATATGCGCCGCATTTTGGTTCTTGGAGTGTGTCTGTGGTTATCCGGATGCGGGACTCTGTTCACGACGATCAAGTCGGACACGGTGGCATTCGATGACATCATCGAAGATACGACCAACAAGCTGCTGTTGCTCAATATCCTGCGCGCGCGCGACAAAGCGCCGCTGCATTTTGCCGATATCCCTTCGCTGCGCGAATCCATGCAAAAAACCGCCTCGTTCGGTTTTCTGAACTGGCTGGGCGCCCTGAATCACACCACTCAGACCAGCAATTTTACCGTGGGCGCCAATATTCAATTCTCACCGAGCTTCGAGATCACGCACCTGCAGTCGAAGGAATTCAATACCGGCATCGCCTCCCCGATCGACCCCAAGTTCGTGAAATACTGGCTGGACCGCGGTTTGGACCGGCGCATCGTCCTGCTCATGTTCTTTTCGGCGGCCGAAATTATCGAGACAAGGTCCGAGAAGGGCCCCAAGAACACCATAAAAATAATGAACTCGCCGCGCGACGCGATCGACATCATCACGGGCAGAAAACAGGCGTTCAGCGGGGCCGATGAACTCAGGTGCGACACGCAATCGGATTTCGAACGCTACCTCAAACTGTTCAACAACCTGTCGACATTTTTCGCCAATAGCTACAAGGAACGCCGCCTGATCGCGAAGGGGTTGAAGTTCGACCTCTCGAAAGACGGCAAAATCCTTCAGGATTTCGCCACACTGGATCCAGCCAAGGCCCAACTGGTCTACGATAAGGGCGAATCTGCCTACAAGTTGTATGCGGCAACCACCGAATCCAGGATCGCTTTCTGTTTCCACGATGGCAGTGAGTCTGCCGCCCAGTCATCGCCACAAATGGAGGTCATCACGACCGGCGCGGGGTCGCCGGGCAACAAGAACCCCTGCTTCCAATCCGTCGTCGAAGTGCAGCCGGAAGACTCGACCAGGACTGACATCAATGCGACGCCCGTTTTCTTCCCGCAACCGGCGCTGGTGCGTGAGCCATCCCGTTATTGCGGGATCTACAACCGGTTTACCGGCATGGAGCCGGTCACGAAAACCAATGAATACCCGAAACGGGAATTGAAACTGCACATCCGGTCGGTCGGTGAAATTTTCCAGTTCCTGGGCGACCTGCTGCATTACCAGGAAGAAATCCAGAAATACCTCGACAAGAACCGCGGGTCGAATCTCAAAATCAACACCCCCGTGACGTTCGGATACTGTGGCGATCATCCGACGCCGGGCTGTGACGATATTTTCCTACGTCTTGACGATGATCCGTGCAACGCGCGCTTCACGCTGATCTACCGGGACCGGCAATACTCGGTTGCGAATTTCAGCCCTTCAGGCGAAATGAGGCACTCCAACCTCTGCCGTTCGGATCATGTGGTGCGCAAGGACCACACCCTCGAAATCCTGTCGGTCCTGCATCAACTGGTGGGGTTGAACAAATCCGCGACCGACATCCGGGCCACGCCTTTCGTGCAGGTGGTTCCTTGATTATTGCTTGAAGGCGGTGATGTTGAATACGGGCAAGGGATGCGCGATGCCTTTCAAGGTGACTTCGCCCAGCTGCTCGGCCTGCACCTCGTCTTCGATGCGGGAGAGCGTCTTCTGGTTGGTGAGGATCTGCCCGCCCTTGGCTTCGCTGCACAGGCGCGAGGCGAGATTGGTGACGCTGCCGATGCAGGCGTAGTCCCAGCGTCCCTCGAAGCCGATCGCGCCCAAGGTCGCATAGCCCTGAGCGATGCCGATGCCAAGGTCCAGATCGTAGCCGCGCTTTTTCCACATCGCGCGCAGCGGCACGAAATCGTGCTGCATCGCGAGCGCCATCTGCACCGCGTTGCGCGTCGGGTTTTCGAGCTTGATCGGATCGTTGAAAAAAATCATCATGCCGTCGCCGGCGAAACGCTCGAGCGTGCCCTCGTGGGTGACGATCAGCTGCCCCATCACGCGGTGATAGTCGGCGAGGACCCCCATCACTTCCTCGGGCTCGGAACTGTCGGTGAACGCGGTGAAGCCGCGCATGTCGAGAAACGCCACCACCACTTCGCGCCGGTGGGTTTTCAAAAGATCTTCGCCGCCGCCGTTGATGATGGATTCCGCGAGCTGCGGCGAGAAAAAGCTCTTGAGCCGCCCCAGGCGATCGAGTTGCGCGAGCTGGTCCTGCACACGGGTCTCGAGCGTTTTGTTCCACTCGGCAAGCTGCGCAGCCTGCGCCTGCACCGTGTTCCAGAGTTCCTTGACCCGCAGCAGCGAGCGCACCCGCGCCAGCAGCTCGGGCTGATTGATGGGTTTCGACAGAAAATCGTCGGCGCCGGCCTCGATGCCCTTGACGCGTTCCTGCGCCGGGTCGAGCGCAGTGACCATCACCACGGGCAGCATACCCGTCGCGGGATTGGCGCGGATTTTCTGGCACACCTCGTAGCCGTTCATTCCCGGCATCATGACATCCAGCAGCACCAGGTCGGGGTGCTCGGACTCGATTTTCGCCAGGCTCTCGGCGCCCGAGGCCGCGGTCACCACCTGGTAGCCCTTGAAGGCCAGCAGGTCGGCGAGCATTTTGACGTTGAGCGGCGTGTCGTCAACGACGAGTATCCTGGCGCTTACGCTCACGTTGCGCCGCCGCTCTTTTTCAGGGCTTGCGCCACCGCCTCAAGGAAATCCTTGACGTTGATCGGCTTGGTCTGCAAACCGTCGAATCCCGCGGCCATCATCTTGGCCCGGTCTTCGGTCATCGCCGAGGCGGTAACCGCGATGATCGGGATCGCGCTGGTTTGCGGATCGGCGCGCAGCACCTTGAAGGCCTCGATGCCGTTCATGCCGGGCAGCTGAAAGTCCATCAGCACCAGCGCCGGCATTTTCTCGCGCGCGAGCCGGATGCCTTCCTCGGCGGTTTCCGACTCGATGGTCTGATAGCCCTTGAACTGCAGCACGTCGCGCACCAGCTTGCGGTTCTTCTCGTTGTCTTCGACGATCAGTATCAGTTCATTCGCCATGGCGGTTCCTCAAATGAATTCTCAATGCGCGGCCGCGGCAACCACCGGCGCCGGATTCACGGGCAACGTAAATGCAAAAGTCGAGCCCTTGCCGACCACGCTCGTTACCCAGATCCTGCCGCCGTGCAGCTCGACGAATTTGCGCGTCAGCGCGAGTCCGAGCCCCGTGCCTTCCGCTTTCTTGGTGTAGTCCTTGCCCACCTGGCGAAATTCCTCGAACACCGCCTCCTGGTCTTCCGGAGCGATGCCGATACCAGTATCGGTCACGCTGACTTCGATCATGCTGTCTGCGCTACGTGCCGCTACGGTGATGCGGCCGCCTTCGGGGGTGAATTTTACGGCATTCGACAGCAGGTTCAGCAGGATTTGCTTGAATTTGCGCTCGTCCGCGTTGATTCCGCTCACCGCGGGATCGACGACGCTGCCGAGCTCGATGCCGTGACGCCCGGCGCGCTCCTTGATCAGCGTCAGCGCATTGTCGATCGCGGACGGCAGATCGAACGTCGCCAGGTCCAGCTCCATGCGTCCTGCCTCGACTTTGGACAAGTCGAGGATATCGTTGATGAGCGACAACAGATGCTTGCCTGAGCCGTGGATGTCGTCGATGTACTCGGCCTGCTTCTCGTTCATCTCGCCAAACATGCGCTCCTGCAGCACTTCGGAGAAGCCGATGATCGCGTTCAACGGCGTCCTCAGCTCGTGCGACATATTGGCGAGGAATTCCGATTTATGCTGATTGGCGACTTCCAGCTGCCGGCCTTTTTCCTGGATTTCATTGAACAGGCGCACGTTTTCAATCGCGATCACGGCCTGGTCGGCGAACGTAGTCACTAAGTTGATCTGCTTTTCCGTGAAAGGCCGGACGTCGGTGCGCCACATCGCGATCACGCCAATTGGAACACCTTCCCTGAGCATCGGCACACCGAGCATAGTGCGGTAGCCAGCCAGCTTCTGCGCCTTGTGCCAGGTAAAATCGGGATCGGCCAAAGCGTCGTGAATATGGATCGGCCGGCATTCAAGCGCAGTCCGCCCGACCAGGGCGCCACGATCGAGGGGAATGGTGTTGTGTTTGAAGAATTCAACGATCTCCGGTGGCGGGTTATGAGCAATTGCCAATCGATACGCGTCGCCTTCACGCCGGAAGATAAAGCCTTTTTCGGCATCGCATAATTTGGTCGCGTTCTCGATCAGTGTTTCGAGCACTGGCTCCAAATCGAAGGTGGAGCGGCTGATTACCTTGAGCACTTCTGCGGTCGCCGTCTGTTGCTCGAGCGATTCCGTGAGATCGCGCGTGCGCTCTTCCACCTTGCGTTCGAGTCCCCCATACGACTCTTTCAACTGCGCCGCCATACTGTTGAACTGGTTGGCAAGCGCTTCGAACTCATCCCCCGTGTGCACCTCGATGGCCTGGTCGAGCCTGCCCGCGCCGATCGCTTCCGCGCCTTTGCGCAATGCGTTGATCGGCCTAACCATGCGCCGCGCGAGAAACAGGCTCACGAATAGCGCCAACAGCAAACCGCAGAGCAGCAGCACCCCCGTGCGCTTGAGCGATTCGTAGAGCGGTGCGAACGCCTCTTCGAGCGGCTGCTCGACAAACACGTGCCAGCCAAGCATCTGTATGCTCGCGGATGCCGCGAGCGCCTCGCGTCCCTGCATGTCTTGCGCGATGCTGACGCGCGCGCCGCCGCTCTGCGGTTCCAGCGCCGCCTTTACCTGGGGCAGCGACATGAGATCCGATTTCTGCAACACCTGGCTGATGTCGGGATGAGCGATCAGGCGGCCGCGCGCATCAATCACGTAGGCGAGGCCCTTGTCGCCGACCTTGATGCGCGAAATCACGTCCCAGATGAATTTGAGATTGACCTCTGCGACCGTGATCCCCGCCTCATCGCTGATCCCCGCCATCGAGATGGTCATGTACGGCTCGGTTTCCTTGCGGAAGTAAACCTGGCTGAAATAAGTCTTGCCGGCCTTGGCCACCGTGAACTTCGGGTCGGCGGAGAAGTCCTCGCCACTGGTCGATACATCCATGCCCAGCCGCGACACGCGCAACCGCTCCTTGCCGGTGCGGTCGAGTTGCGCAACGTCGGTGATCGCCGGCACCTGGCGCAGCAGCTTCAGGTAGTCGAAGCGGCGCTGATCGGCACTGCCCGCGCCCGCCTGCGGCAGGCGCATCCAGCCAATCTGGTGCTCAATCTCCTGCACGTAGGCTTCGATGCGGGAAGCCGCGGCCGCCGCTTTTTCGCGCTGCAGGTCGAGCAGTGCCGCCTTGTTTTCCTGGTAGGTGAAATACACACCGATGCCGCCGCTCGTAATCAACGCAAGCGTGACCAGTACCGCGAAATAGACCGCGTATTTGTAGAACAATGACCCGCGCAAGATCATTCAATTACCCTGTCCGCGCGCACCAGGATCGACTCCGGAATCTTGAGGCTGAGCGCTTTCGCGGTTTTTATGTTCAATACCAACTCGAACTTGGTTGCCCGCTCCACCGGCAGAGCGCTGACTTTGACGCCCTTGAGTAACTTGTCCACGAAATATGCCGCGCGGCGAAACATCTGAACCAGGTCCACCCCGTAGGCCAGCAAGCCGCCGGCTTCGGCAAGCTCCGGCAGTCCGATCGAAGGCAG
>ORJL010080408.1_pt1 | contig 11283 bp, 9 predicted proteins | sample 1779941 | NCBI WGS metagenome assembly ORJL01 (sample SAMEA104232317, study PRJEB22302) | groundwater metagenome | biome: forest; feature: aquifer; material: groundwater | place: USA | collected 2011-08-07 | depth 5.8 m | reverse complement strand
CGGTGCAGAACGCCGACGGCGAGTTCATGGCGGCGACGGTCGATTCGGTGACCGCGGCCGCGGCCGCCGCGGCTGCGAACATGCCGGCCGACTTCCGCGTGTCAATCACCAACCCGCCTGGCAAGGGCGTCTATCCCATTTCGTCGTTCACCTGGCTGCTGTTGTATGAGGACCCGAAGGACAAGAACCAGGCGAAGACGATGGCGGACTTCATGAAATGGGCGCTGACGGAGGGTCAGAAGTCGGCCCAGGAGCTCGGCTACGCGCCGCTGCCCCCCGAAGTGATCAAGCTCGAAATGGACGCGCTCGCTCACATCAAGGTGTCTTAGGGCGGGCCTCGGAAAGCGCTGTAAGTAGCGTCCACCTTCAGGCGGACCTGCGGGGCCGGCTGAAGCCGGCCACTATCAGACGACCGGAGGATGCAGAGACAGGATCTCGCGTTCAAGCTGGGGACGGGCGCCTTTGCGGCCGTCCTCGTGCTCATTGTCGCTGCGATCGGTTTCGAGCTGACGCGGCAGTCAATGCTGTCGATCCAGAAGTTCGGTTTGGACTTCTGGCGGACGCAGACGTGGGATCCGGTGGCCGGTGAGTTCGGCGCGCTGCCGTTCATCTGGGGCACGCTCTATTCCTCGATCCTCGCGCTCTTGATCGCGGCGCCGATTGCGCTCGGCATCGCGGTGTTCATTTCGGAGCTTTGTCCCGACCGGCTGAAGCAGCCGCTGGTCTTTCTCACGGAGCTGCTCGCCGCGATTCCCTCGATCGTCTACGGACTCTGGGGCATTTTCGTCATGGTGCCGGCGGTGCGGGCGCTGGAGGTGGCCTTACCCGACTCGCTTCGCGGGCTGCCGATTTTCACCGGTCCGCCCCTGGGCGTCGGCATGCTGGCCGCCGGGCTGATTCTGGCGATCATGGTGATCCCCTTCACCTCATCGGTCGCGCGTGAGGTGCTGAAGGCCGTGCCGGCGGCGCAGCGCGAGGGCGCGTACGCCCTCGGCGCCACCCGGTTCGAGGCCATTCGCGCCGCCCTGTTCTACGCCCGCACCGGCATCGTCGGCTCGGTGATGCTCGGCTTCGGCCGTGCGCTGGGAGAGACGATGGCGGTCACGATGGTCATCGGCAACAACCCGCAGATATCGCTGTCGCTTTTCGCCCCGCAGTACACCATGGCGGCAGTACTGGCGAATGAGTTCACCGAGGCCGCGGACGAGCTCTACCTGCATGCACTCATCGAGATCGGCCTTGTCCTCTTCATCATCACGTTGGTGATCAACAGCCTGTCGCGGCTGTTGATCTGGAGCATGGCGCGGAGCGGCAGCTCGCGCGCGGCCGTCGCAGTGGAACCGGCAAAGGTGGCCGCATGAGCCGTACCTCGACCCGGAAGCTGCTGTCGGCACTTTTTGTCGGCTTCTGCGCGCTGTCGGTGCTGATCGCGCTGGTCCCCCTGTCGCTGATCCTGTTCTTCGTCATCACGGAGGGCGTCCAGTCCCTCAATCTCGCCTTCTTCCTCAACACGCCGAAGCCGGTGGGTGAGGCGGGCGGCGGGATGGCGAACGCCATCGTTGGCACGATGATCCTGACCGGACTCGGCTCGATGATGGCTGTGCCGATCGGGATCGTCAGTGGCATCTACATGTCGGAATATGCCGGCACACGCCTGGCCTCGATCGTGCGCTTCGCGGCCGATACGCTGAACGGCGTGCCGTCGATCGTGATCGGCGTGTTCGCGTACGGCGTGGCGGTGCTGCCATTCCGGCAGTTCAGCGCGCTGGCGGGCGGCTTTGCGCTCGGCATCATGATGATCCCGATCATCGCGAGAACGACAGAGGAGCTGCTGTTGCTCGTCCCGAACACGATGCGGGAGGGCGCGCTGGCGCTGGGCGCGACGCGCGCGCGAGCCGTGTGGACCGTGGTCGTCCCGGCGGCGCTGCCGGGTATCGTGACCGGCGTTGTTCTCGCCCTGGCACGCATTGCCGGGGAGACCGCACCGCTGCTTTTCACCGCCTTCAACAACCGCTTCTTCACGACGGATCTGAACCAGCCGATCGCGTCGCTGACGGTTCAGGTGTATACCTACGCCATCTCGCCTTATGAAGACTGGCACCGCCAAGCCTGGGCCGGCGCCCTCGTGCTGGTGAGTATCATCCTCATGTGTTCATTGCTGGCGCGCTTTGCGACGCGCAGACTCGAGCGGATGCATGCCCGGTAACGTGAGCTCCCCGGTGGGGCCGCTGCCCACTCGCCCGGTCGTCGTCCACAGCGACGCGGCTGCCGAAGCGCGGCCCGTCAAGATCGACGTCGAAGGTCTGTCGTTCTTCTACGGCGCCAAACAGGCGCTCGACAACATCACGATCCAGATCCGTTCGAATCTGGTGACTGCCTTCATCGGGCCCTCGGGCTGCGGCAAGAGCACGTTCATCCGGACGCTCAACCGGATGAACGACGTTATCCCAGGCGCGCGGGTCGAAGGACGTGTGACCATCGGCGGGCAGGATATCTACGGGCCCGGCGTCGATGTCGTCGAATTGCGCCGGCAGGTCGGCATGGTGTTCCAGAAGTCGAACCCATTTCCGAAATCGATCTTCGACAACGTCGCGTACGGCCTTCGCATCAACAACCTTGCGGGCAACCGTTCCGAGCTTCGGGATCGGGTCGAGAAGAGCTTGCGCCGCGCGGCGTTGTGGGACGAGGTGAAGGATCGGCTTCGCGACTCCGCCATGGCGCTGTCGGGTGGACAGCAGCAGCGCCTCTGCATTGCCAGGGCGCTCGCGATTGAACCGAACGTGCTGCTGATGGACGAGCCGGCGTCGGCGCTCGATCCGATCGCCACGCAGCGCATCGAGGAGCTGATCTACCAGTTGAAGCGCGACTATACGATCGTCATCGTCACGCACAACATGCAGCAGGCGGCGCGCGTGTCGGACATGACCGCGTTCTTCTGGCTGGGCCGCCTGGTGGAAACCGGACGCACCGACGTCATCTTTACGGCCCCGCGCGAGAAGCTCACCGAAGATTACATCACCGGTCGATTCGGTTAATAGGAGCAGACCTGATGACCAACGATGGCCGGCATTTTGCCGAAGAGCTCGACGAGCTAAAGCAGCGTCTGCTCCTGATGGGCGGGCTGGCGGAGGAGCGCGTTCGCCTCGCGATGCGGGCGCTGGTGGAACGCGACCGCGATCTGGTGGCCGAAGTCATCGCCGGCGACCAGGCGGTGAACGTCATGCAGCTCGAGATCGACCATCGCTGCTTCAAGCTGCTGGCGCTGTACCAGCCGATGGCGATCGACCTGCGGAGCATTGTCGCGGCTGTGAAGATCAACGCCGACCTCGAGCGCGTGGGCGATCTCGCCGTCAACATCGCCGAGGCCGCCGACCGGTACATCTCGCACCCGCCGGTCAAAGCGCTGATCGATCTGCCGCGAATGGGCGCGCTCGCGCAACTGATGCTGCGCCAGGCGCTCGACGCCTTCGTCTCGCAGGATATCAAGGCGGCTCAGAACGTCCTGACGCAGGACGACGTGCTGGATGCGCTGAAGGATCAGATCTTCCGCGAGCTGCTCACCTATATGCTGGGCGACACACACACCATCGAGCCCGGCATCGATCTCATCCTCATCTCGCGCCACTTGGAACGCATCGGCGATCACGCGACGAATATCGCCGAGGACGTCATCTTCATCGTCGAGGCGCGCGACGTCCGCCATCACGCGGGCGATGGCCATCCCCTGAACGGCTGATCGGCCGCCCGGCCGCCCGGATCGGCCCATTCGGCGGCCGAGTTCAATCGCGAGCTACGTCGAGATCGTTGCGGATGCCTCGCCGAAGTTCTTCGGGCCCCGGAGCACCATCCGCGTGGCGGATCGAATTCCCATCACGACTTTGTGACATTGACATCTCGTCTCTGTTAGATCTGTGTAAATCCGCCCCAATAGATTGAGACTGAGCTTGTAGACCATCAGCTCGTCCCGCCAACCCCGCGCCTTACGCCTCGCGACCCGCCAAGGGACGAATTTACAGATCCGAAACGATCGCGTCACACGCCCGTTCGAACCCGGCGACTAGAGTCAAGGGGTTCAAATGCTCGCCTTCGAATCAAGACTGAGGTGCATATGAGTTTGCGAGGCAGGACCGGAGGAATGCTGCTCGTCTGCGCGATCGCGCTGACCCTGACGCCGCTGGCAGTCCGTGCGCAGGAGGGTGCGCAGGTGGCGCCCCCCAACGCACGGCCGCAGAGGGTCCGGGTCGTGGGCGTCGTCCGCGACGAAACGAACGCGATCGCATTACCGGGCGTGCCGGTCGAGGTTGTCAGCACGAAGCAGATCGTTCACACGGATGTCGACGGCCGCTACGTCCTGCAGCTCCCGCCGGGCAGGTACCAGATCAAAGTCGCGCTCGAGGGCTACCAGGACCGAATGCTCAATCTCGAAGCCACCGGCCGCAGCGTCACCGCTGATGTGGGTCTGACGATGATGCGCTTTGCCGAGACCGTGACGGTCATGGCGCAGACGACGATCGACATGGTGACTTCGTCGGCCCAAGCGCAGCTCATCGAGCGTAAGCAGGCTTCGGTCATCACCGATAACGTCGGGTCCCAGGAGATGAAGCAGAACGGCGATGGCGACGCGGCCGCCGCCATGACGCGCGTGACGGGCCTTTCGCTCGTGGACAACCAGTACGTGTTCGTCCGCGGTCTGGGCGAGCGTTACAGCAACACCACGCTCGCCGGATCGGTGCTGCCCACGACCGAGCCGGACAAGAAGGTGGTTCCCCTGGATCTGTTCCCGACCGGGCTGATCGACAGCATCCAGGTCAACAAGTCGTATTCGCCGGACCGTTCGGCGGAATTTGCGGGCGGCCTGGTGCAGATCGTCCCCATGAAGCTGCCGAACGAGCCTCTACTCGATTTTTCGTACAGCTTCATCCACTTTTCCACAGCGACGGGCAAGGACATCCCTCTAAGTCCCCTGGGCAACCGGGACGTGTGGGGGTATGACAATGGTGCGCGAGCGCTCGCGGCCGGCTTCCCCGCGAACAAGATCGTCCGCCAGGGCATCTACACGCCGGATGTCGGATACACTCCGGCCCAGATTACGGAGTTCGGACGACTGCTCGGCAATACGTGGACGCCAGTTACCAGGAAGGGCAAGCCGGGACAGAACTGGAACGTGACCCTCGGAAACCGCTTCGGCGAGCACGTGGGCGTCGTGGCGAGCATCACGCACTCCTACAAGGAGAATTACGTCGAGGAGGACCGGGGCTTCTTCCGAGTGGCCGGCGCAGGAGAGCTGGAGAACACGAGCCCGTACCATATCCAGACAGGCACTCAGAAAGCACAGCTGGGCGTCGTCGCCAACCTGTCCTACCAGTTCAATCCCAACCAGCGGTTGACGTTCGAGAACTTCTATACCCACTCGGGACGCGATGAGGGCCGGTTCTTCCAAGGGCTCAACTTCGACAACGCGCGGGAGTACAAGGATTACCGGCTGCAATTCATCGAGGAGGGGCTGATCTCCAACGCCATCGGCGGCGAGCACTTCTTCCAGAATCTCGCCAGCAGCCGCCTCGACTGGCGGTTCAACTACGCGCGGGCGACCCGTGACGAACCGGACCTCCGCGAAGCGCTCTACGAGCGCCTCCTGACCCAGGCGGGAACGAGCGAGACGGTCAACCCGTTCACCTACGCGGACGAGTCGCAGAGCGGCTTCCGCATGTTCAACACGCTCGCCGACGACACCAAGGATCTCAGCGTCAATTGGGCGTCGTTCAATACCAGCAGCCGGCGGCCGACCCAATTCAAGTTCGGCGTCAATTATGTCGAGCGCACGCGTGATTTCCGCTCCCGTCGCTTCCACTTCATTCCGATCACCTCGCAGAAGGCGGACGCGGGCAACCTGCTCTTCGACAACAAGCTCGGGCCCGAGGCGCTCTTCACGCAGAGCAACATCGGCACGGCGTTCCGGTTCAACGAAGAAACGCGGCCGACAGACGCGTATGCCGGAGGACAGAAGACCACGTCCGGCTACGGTATGGTCGATATCGCGATGGCGGCGCGCACGCGACTGGTGGCCGGTGCGCGGGTCGAGCGGTTCGATCAGGTCGTGACGACGCAGGATCCGTTCGGTCTCTTCACGCGTGAGGTGCAGGCAACCAATAAGAACACCGATGTGTTCCCGGGGATCAACTTCGTGCAGGGGGTCGGCGCTAACTCGCACGTCCGCCTCAGCTACAGCACCACGGTCAACCGCCCTGAATTCCGCGAGCTTGCGGAATTCGAATTCACCGACGTCATTGGTAATCGTGCCGTCAAGGGCAACGCCAATCTCCAGCGCGCGCTGATCCAGAACGTCGACGCCCGCTGGGAGATGTTCGGCGGCCGGCGAGGCGTGGTGGCTGCCAGTGTCTTCTACAAGTACTTCGACAAGCCGATTGAACGCGTCGTCATCGCCGCGGCAAATCCGATCGCCACCTTCCAGAATTCCGATCACGCTCAGAACTTCGGCGTCGAGCTGGAGGCGAGACACCAGTTCGGCGAGTACTTCTTCGCCAACGTGAACTACACGTTCGTCGATTCGAAGATCACGCTGCTGCCCGAGCAGCTCGGTGTGCAAACCTCGTCCGAGCGTCCCCTTGCCGGTCAGTCGAAGAATCTGTTCAACCTGGTGGGTGAGTTCACGATGAAGGGGTTCTCGACACGGGTCCTGTTCAACTACTTCGGCGACCGCATCTCGGACGTCGGCGCGAACGAAGCCCCCGACATCATCGAGCAGGGTCGCGGATCACTGGATATGGTGTTCGGACAGCGGATCAAGGGATTGAATATCCGGCTCACCCTCGAGAACCTGACCAACACCGACTACCTGTTCACACAGACGCTGACGACGCAGGAGACGCAACGGCTCTTCAAGCTGGGGCGAACCGTCGGGCTGTCGGTCGGCTACAACGTGTTCTGAGGCCACCACCCATGACGAACACAAGGAGCATACGAATCATGCGCGCGTTACGTTTTACCCTTGGGCTCGCCGTCGCGGCGGCCCTGGCCACTGTCCCGGTCGTGAACATGTCGGCAGACCAGGCGCCGCCAGTGAACGTTCCCGGCATCGACAAGCCGGTGATCGTCGTCACCGGGTCGGTCACCGGCACCGAAACATGGACCAGCGCGAACTACTACGTGCTGCGCGGCGCCGTCTTCGTCGAGCAGGGCGCCACGCTGAACATCGGCGCCGGGACTCGCGTCGTGGGAGAGTCGGGTAGCGTCGGCACCCTGATCGTGCTGCGCGGCGGCCGAATCAATGCTATCGGAACCGCCACGGCGCCGGTCGTGTTCACGAGCGACCAGCCAGTCGGACGGCGGAGCCGGGGTGACTGGGGCGGCCTGATCATCAACGGCCGTGCCCGGCTCAATTTCGGCAGCGGCGAGGCTGCCGGTGAAGGCGACACGGGCGTCTACGGCGGCACGGACGACAACGACAACAGCGGCATCCTCAGCTACGTGCGCGTGGAATTCTCCGGGGTCGAGTTCAGCCCCGACAACGAGCTGAACGGCATCGCGTTCCAGGCGGTCGGGCGCGGCACCCAGGTCGATCACGTCCAGGCGCACATGAGCCGCGACGACGCGATGGAGTGGTTCGGCGGCACGGTCGACATCAAGTACGGGGTGTTTTCCAATGCCGCCGACGACAGCATCGATTGGACCTTCGGCTGGACCGGACGCGGGCAGTTCCTCGCGGTCACCCAGCGCGGCGACGACGCGGACAACGGCATCGAGGCGGACAACAACGAGTTCAACAACACCGCCTTGCCACGCTCGCACCCGCAGCTCTACAACCTCACCCTCTGCGGCGATCCGGATCGTAACGAAGGCGGAGAAAGCGCCAGGGCGGCCAACCTCCGCCGCGGCACGGCGTTCACCATTCGGAACTTCCTAATCACAGGGTTCAAGACCAGGGGGCCGGAGATCGAGACGAGCAACACGGCGACGACGGCGCAGGTCAACAACGGCACTTCGCAGATGGGTGCCGGCGTGATCTGGAACATTGGCGTCACAGGCGGCGCTGCCGGCACGGCGCTGCATTCGAGCGTGGCCCAGTTCGTCAACAGCGGCCGTTTCCCCGACGTGCGCGCCAACGTGGATCCTGGCGTGTCGACGGCCGGCTGCTCCGACCACGCGAATCCAGATTTCCGACCGAGCGGCATCGCCACGCTCGCTGGTGGACAACTGGCGCCCATCCAGCCGCCGAACGACGGCTTCTTCGAGACGGTGACGTTCATCGGGGCTGTGCCGCCGGCTCCGGCACCGAACTGGATGGACGGCTGGACGTCGTTTCCCCAAAACTAGACTCGCGCAAGAGCGAGGGACGGGCGGTTGTCGCCCGTCCCTTGTTGCGCACGTTGACGAAATGCATCGCCGACTATTTCTGTTTGCCGTCTGCGCGACCGTCTGCTGGTTTGGGTGCAACCGAAGGTTGCCGCTGGCCAACGCTCACGGTTCGGCAGACGCGCTCGGGTTCGCTGTCCTGGATGCCTTGGCACACAGCGACCGCACAAAGCTCGACGAGTTGGTCCTGACCGAACAAGAGTTCCGAGATCATGTGTGGCCGGACCTGCCCGCGGCCCGGCCCGAACGGAATCTTCCGTTCTCATATGTCTGGAGAGACCTCAAGCAGAAGAGCGCTTACTCGCTTGCCGAAACGCTTTCGACCCACGCCGGGCAGCACTACGAGCTGATCGCGATTCGGTTTCTCGGTGAAACAACCCCGTATCACACCTATCGAGTGCACCGGAAAGCGGAGCTGACGGTGAAAAGCGCCGCCGGCGCCACCCTGCCACTGCGTCTGTTCGGCTCGGTGCTCGAGAAAGATCGCCGGTTCAAGATCTTCAGCTACGTCGTGGACTAGTCAGTCGTGTTATCGCACTCGACGACAGCCTCGTACGGAGGACGCGGCCGCCGGCCGTGTAACGTCCGTGTAAACTAATCTGCTACAATCCCCAGGTTTTGGGCTCCGATGGAAGGGGCCCCTGGGAGCGAGCGGTGGCGTGGCAACTGATCCCGCGAGAAGAAAAGTTCTACGGGGACTTTCTCGCGATGGCCGACGAGTTGAACCAGGGCGCACAGCTCCTCGAAGACATGCTCTCCTCGGAGCGGTCGATCTGGGACAAAGCCGACGAAATCAAGCAGGTCGAGCACAAGTGCGACTTCCTGACGCACGGGATCATCCAGCGCCTGAACCGGACGTTTGTCACCCCCATCGATCGTGAGGATATCCACGCGCTCGCCCGCTCCCTGGACGACGTCATGGATGCAATAGACGCATCGGCGTCGCTCATCCGGCTGTACCGGCTCGAGACGGTCCGCTTCGGCGCCAACGAGCTGGCGCGCATCGTCTCCGCCTCCACGAAGGAAGTCCGCCACGCGCTTGAGGCGCTCGAGAAGAAGAAGGGCGTGAGCCACCACGCAATCGAGATCAACCGCCTCGAAAACGAAGCCGACCGGATCCATTCGCAGGCCGTCAGCCGCCTGTTCGAGGAAGAGAGCGACCCGATCATGGTCATGAAGTGGAAGGAGACGCTCGATTTCCTCGAGGACGCGACCGATCGGTGCGAGGACGTCGCCAACGTGCTCGAGGGCGTCGTCGTCAAGCACGGATAACGGCTGATGCTGCTTTACATCGTGGTCACCCTCATCGGGGTGTCGCTCATCTTCGATTACATCAACGGTTTCCACGACGCAGCCAACTCGATCGCGACCGTCGTGTCCACGCGCGTGCTCTCTCCGGGCAAAGCGGTCATCTGGGCGGCGTTCTTCAACTTCGTCGCGGCATTCACGTTCGGCACCGTCGTCGCCAAGACCGTGGGCTCCGGCATGATCGACGTGCACATCGTCACGTTTGCGGTGATTTTCGGCGCGTTGGTCGGCGCGATTCTCTGGGATCTGATTACCTGGTACTACGGTCTGCCGACCAGCTCGTCCCATGCGCTCATCGGCGGCTATGCGGGCGCCGCGGTCGCCAAGGCAGGGATCGTCGCCATTATTCCGGCCGGCTGGACGAAGACAATCCTCTTCATTTTTCTGTCGCCGATGGTCGGCCTGTTCATCGCGCTGACGTTGATGACGTCGATCCTCTGGATGTTCCGCTGGATGCCGCCGTCGCGCGTGGATCGCTGGTTCCGCAAGCTGCAGCTGGTGTCGGCTGCGGCGTTCAGCCTGAACCACGGCGCCAACGACGCGCAGAAGACAATGGGCATCATCTCCGGCGTGCTGTTTGCCGCAGGGTACATCAATGAGTTCTACATCCCGTTCTGGGTTGTGCTCCTGGCGCACGCGGCGATAGCTCTGGGCACGCTCGCGGGCGGCTGGCGCATCATCCACACGATGGGATCGAAGATTACGAAGCTCCAGCCGGTCGGCGGCTTCGCCGCCGAAACCAGCGCTGCGATCTCGCTCTTCATCGCGACGCAGCTCGGAGTTCCGGTCAGCACGACGCACGCCATCACGGGCGCCATCGTCGGCGTGGGGGCAACGCGCCGGCTGTCGGCGGTGCGGTGGGGCGTCGCGGGCCAGATTGTATGGGCGTGGGTGCTGACCATCCCGGCCGCGTTCGGCATTGGCGCCAGCGCGTATCTCCTCTTGAGGTTCGCCGGGGCCCAATAGTCACGGGCTCAGGGTTCAACGTTCCGGGTTCAGCGTTGAACCCATAACCCTAGATGGTAATCGTGAACGTTGCGCCGCCTCCGGCGCGATTCTCCGCGCGAACCGTGCCGCCGTGGAGCTCTATCAGATGCTTCACGATGGCGAGCCCGAGTCCGGTGCCGCCGGGATCGCGCGCGCGCGATTTGTCGACGCGATAGAATCGCTCGAAGACGCGCGACAGATCGGCTTCGGGAATGCCGGGCCCCTCATCCGACACCGTCAACGCCACCCGCTGGCCAGCGGGCTGCGCCGTAATGGTGATCGTGGTGTTCTCGGGAGCGTACGTGCTCGCGTTCGCGACGAGATTCCGCAGCGCGTCGTGAAGCTTCGCAGGGTCGCCGCGCAGCGTCTGGGCGTCGGGCGCGATGACGGCGTCAACCCGCTGCCGTCGGGCGTCGAGCGCCGCAGACAGGTCGGCGACGACCGCCTGCACGAGCTTGGGCGTATCGCACACGATGATGTCGAGCGTCTCCTGCTTCGCGTCCAGGCGCGCCAGGCGGAGCAAACCGCTGACGAGCCGCTCCATGCGTTGGGTGTGCCGGCCGATGATCTCGATGAACCGCTGGCTGTCCTCGGGGCTCGTGCCGTCGGCCAGGG
>ORJL011753784.1_pt1 | contig 11284 bp, 10 predicted proteins | sample 1779941 | NCBI WGS metagenome assembly ORJL01 (sample SAMEA104232317, study PRJEB22302) | groundwater metagenome | biome: forest; feature: aquifer; material: groundwater | place: USA | collected 2011-08-07 | depth 5.8 m | reverse complement strand
CGGGCGAAACAATTGTTATTGTTTCGCCCGCCCTGACATCCCCTTCCCTCAACACTTTCGCGTATAATCCGCATCGCCCAACGATAACATCTTTCAATTTTGGGTCAATCGCATCCAGCACATAGCAGGGCTTGCGCACTTTTGTCAGTTCCAAAATAACCCCGCCAGAAAAATTTAAAATCATGCCAATGGATAGATTATTAACATTGAGGTTTTTAACCGTCAAATTTTCTCCCGTCGCCCCAGCCGAAACCTTAAATCCTTCAGCAGAAATTTCCTCCAGCTTCTCAACATCCTGCAGGCAAACAGCCTGCAAGGGTGTGCGGTGTTTTTCATGGTTGTGGCCATCGCCGACAATCCCTTCCGCCCTGACCACGCCAACATCAATGGAAGTTTTTGGAATTCCGCCTTTGGAAATATTCACCGCAACAACAAAAGGTTTTCCGCTAAATCCCTCCATCTATCCTCCGATTTGATACATCGGCTGCCGAATTGAATCAATGCGTTCAAAAGGTTTCATCTCCATAACCGCGCAAAGTAATTTCTGATATTCTGACTTTGACACGCCGCGTAAATTAACACCCGCCTCCGACATAAGGCAGGCGCGCAATATCCCCGTCGCCGTCAAACGCAGGCGCGAACAAAAGCCGCAAAATGGCAATGACTCGGAGGCGATAAATCCAATCCTCGCGCTCGATGACGTTATAAAATTAAAGGAAGTCGAATCTCGGTTAACCGATTGGAGAATTAATTGTTCCCTTTTTTCTATGCGCCCAATGATTTCCTTAGCCGAAACAAACATGCGGGAATGTTTTTGGTGGCGTGGGCCGATTTTCATTAACTCTAAAAATCTTACCTCAATTTGATGTGTAGCTGAAAAATCAAGAAAATCAAATACTTCGTCGTCATTAAGCCCGCGCATCAAGACAACGTTGACCTTGACAAAAAATCCCGTCTCTTTCGCCTTGATAATGGCTGTGCGGACAGTTTCAAAATGAGGCGTCTTTGTGATTTCATTAAATTTCTTTTCGTTGAGGCTATCTAAGCTCACGTTGATATGCTGGCAACGCGTATTTTTCAAAAACGTAAGTTTTTTCTCAAGCAAGAAACCATTGGTCGTCACGCCAAGCTTCAAAAGCGGCAACGCGGACAAACCGCTAACGATATCTTCAAAATCCTCCCGCAGCGTTGGCTCTCCGCCGGAAATCCGCATCTCATCAATCCCCGAATCCACAAGATTCGCACAAATATCAACCAACTCTTTAGCGTCCAGCAGCTGTGCCGCTGGGAAGAATTTAACATTCACCGGCATGCAATAAAAACACCGGAAATTACAGGCATCCGTCAACTGAACGCGGAGTTTATGGAGGATGCGTCCGTGGCGGTCAATCAAACGAGGCTTTCTATCAGAAATTATTTTTTTATCGCTTGAGGAAAAATGATTTGACGTTGCTGCAGTAGAATTACCAACCGGCATCTTTTAATTCCTTTCCGTGATTGGGAAGCAATGCCGTTTCCAGCGTTGCCGTTGATTCCGAGCCTTTGCCGGAATTCCGCCCCAAAGCCATAACGTTGCGTTTTAGGCCGCTGGGGTAAGGGAATCAATATCTTTAAGAATCTTTTGTGTCTTTTTTTACATCGTTAACAGCGGACTTTATCTCATCCTTGGAGTCCTCAATACCCTTTTTAAAAGCACCGATACTTTTGCCCAACCCTTTGGCAATTTCCGGAATATTTTTGGCTCCAAACAAAAGCAAAATCACTAAGAAAATAACAATCAACTCCGGGAATCCTAATCCAAACATGGCGCCGTCCTTTCGCTTAAACCGCTCATTATTATTAGAATTGCGAAACCAAAATCATCGACATCAAATTATTGTCGGCTTCCTGCGTATTTGCGCCCAGCTCCTTGTTCCAATCATAGCCAACTTTAAAGATTGTGTTTCCCGTCAGGCGGTAACCGCCGCCCAGAGAAAACCGCTGAAATTCATTGGCCGAAATCCCGCTTAAAGACGCCGTGATATCGTCGTTGAACGCAATAAAACTCGCGCGGCTAGCCACATAAAATTTATTGGACAAATTATAAAGCCCGTCAACATAACCATAAGCGCCCGTTCTTTCGTCTGCCTCGGATACGCTGTCATCAAAATTCCCATACGCCAACCGGAAAATTCCTTTAGAATCCGAAAATGCCGGCGGATTCAGCGTCTTTCCTTTTTGATAATCGTAACGCGCATCCACCTCCCAAGCCTCTCTCGACCAGCGAAGGGCGCTTCCCGGACGCGCGGTCAAACCCCCTAAGCTTAATTCGGAAGCGGAAGATTTCATCGAGCCGGAATCATAATAACTGGCGCTGACATAGATTGGCTCAAAAACATTATACGAAAGTTTTCCGGTAAAAGATTTCTCGGTTGAAGTATCGGAGCCCGTCCCTGTCGTACCATTGGTGATTGAAACGCTATAGCCTAAAGGTTTTTTCTTTCCTAACTTCCCCGAAAGCTGCAGCCCTTCATCGTTGCCGGAAACTTTCCCGACGGAATTGGAAGGAAGCGAAGCCTCCACCGGATTATCCGCCAAGGTTTCCTCTCCAAAATTCAGCTTGAATCTTCCCAGCCGCGAGTTTAAAGCGACGGGAAGCCCAAAAAGTTTTTCCAAATCCGTGTCAATGTAGGAGAAATCGATGCTGTTAAACGTGCCATTATTAAGATTCATGCGTAAGACTACTCTATTGATGTCATCCGGATCAAAAGTAAACTGCAATTTCGCCTCTGGCACCTCAAATGAACCTGACGGAAAAGAACCCGCTTTACCAGAATCATAATAGCCTGCCGCCCAACGGCCTTTGAGCTTTAATTTCGAAGCAATCCTCTCCAAATCAACCCGGCCGGATTTTTCTTCCAAAGCTGTGACGCGCTCTTCTAAGGGTTTCGGGGCTTCTTCCTTGACCATCGCCTCCGTCGAAGATTTTTCTTTCCTTATTTCTGCTTTCATTTCCTCTACTTCTTGGGCCGAAATAATTCCTTTTTTGATAAGGACTTTAAGAATAACCTCACTCTCTTCGTCGGCAAAAACAGCGGCGGGAGAAACACAAAATAAAATCGCTGCCAACACAACTGATCCGCTTCTCTTAAGAAAATTTTTCATATCCTCCGAACTCCTTTTATCCGGTTAAAATTTCCCGTGCACGGTATTGTATAACAATATCCACCTGACCGACAAAATTATTTACCGGACAATGCCTTTCTTTTAGACAGGCGATTTTTGAGGGCTTCTATCCGTCCGGAAAGCGTTTGTTTTTCGCGGACGCGCAGCTCCTGCTCGATGATTTTGTAAACACCCTCTTTTTCCATCTGGATATGATTGCGGATAAAGCCAACGAGATAAATAATTTTGTCCGTTAATTTTTCCACCATTTTGTAATACTCGGCGTCATCCCTTCGGTTTTTAAGCCGCGCGTATAAGGCCTCAAAGGCCTCGAGGGTCGCTTTAAATTCTTTACGTTCGGCCCGTAGAAAGTTCAAAACAGGCTCCAGCCGCGGGATATGCCTTTCAACGAAAGGAAAAACAACATGGTCGTCTATTTTGACATGCTGCGCGTACCTCGCCTTTAGAAAACCCACGATGATTTCTATCTCTTTAATATTTTTCCCAGCAAAGACTTTTCCCTCAAAACGCAAGTTATTAATGACCTCACGCAGGCGGTCTAATTTCCTGACAACGACAAGGCCTTCTCTTTCAAATGCCTGAAGAAATTTTTTCAAAGCGACGTGACTTAATGACATAACAATTCCTTCTTAGGATAAGTAGGTTATCGCAGGAAGATCGTTAACGGTTTTGCAGGCGTCCATGCAGCGGCCGCAGCCGTTGCAAAACGCGGGATAAATCACGGGTTTTAAATCCTGGATAAACAATGCCTTGTCGCGAAGTGGGCAAACCAAATAGCACCATTGGCAATCCGCCCCGCCCCAGGCCAGACAACGGTCAACGTTAAGGACAGCGACGCGGGGGCTATCGGATTGCGCGCCCTTGATGACATGCTGCGGGAAATTTTTTAAAAAATCTCTTCGGCTTATTTCTGCTTCTTTCATATCCTCACCTTTTCTTTAGAAGAATACATTTCAAAACATTGACGGCAAAGCCCCTCTTGGGGGTTCCAAAGAGGGAAATCATTTTTTATTTCTTCAATAATTGCCGCGCTGGCGCTTAAATTGACATCGGACTTGATGTGTGTTGGAAAATGGCACAAAGGACACCTTGTTCCACCCTCCCCCAAATTTTTTAGTATTCGTTCGTCTTTGGCAAACTGAAGAAGCCCTTCCTGCGTCAAAGTGCGGCCGCTTTCTAAATTATCCCAAATGGACTTTTTCATTTCCTCATCCCAGCGAAAAAAGAGCTTGCTAAAATCCTTCTGCATTTTTTCCTTTGTAAAAATAGTTTTGACCGCGCGCTTTTTAAGCCGCGCGTCAATGTAGGCGTCCCATAAAAAACGAAAGCGCTCCCGGACAAGGTTGTCTTCCATCTCATTGTCACCGCCTAACACAACATCCGGCGAATAAGAAAACCCTTCATCCAGCATATCCGACAGGCGTAAAAGTTCACAGCGTAAAAACGCCGCGAGAAATTCTTTATCAAGAACCCGAATCGCCTGCAGGGCAATCACAGCCGTTTTGACGTTTCCGTTTTTATACAAATCACTTGTCTCCTCTTTTTTTTGCCACGCCCGTCGAATAACAAAAGAAAGAGAAGTGTTTTGAAAAATAGAAAACTCCGCGATAACATTTTCAAAAAAAGAGGATAAATCTACTGCGTCAAAGAATCTTTTGTAAAGGGCGCGTATTTTTTCTTCTCGATTCTCTAAAACGGTTTCTTCATTATGGATCTTTTCCAATTCCCGATAGAAGGATTCCCCCAAATCGCGATGATGATTGTGCTCATCATTTTTGAGAGTCAGGAAAACAGCTTCTTCAATAAAGCTTTGTTCAATCTGGATATTCATATTTTTTACGCGCACTTCGCCTGCGTCGATGTGCAACTCACACACCCCGCTTCCACCTTTTCCTGAACAACGCGAACCGGAAGGTCGTTTGGCCCAGGCGCCACGCCATGCGCCTTGCAATCTTCGACGACAAAAAATAAAATAAAATCAGCTATGTGTTTCATCATCCCCTGCCCCGAACGCCGGGCAAGGCGCATGGCAAAGGAAGGTATCCAAAAACCCAAATGCCCGGACAAAAAATGTTTCGCGGCCTCGCGCGAGATTTCCGCCTGCTCCGCCATGTCGTTTTCCAAGGCATACGCTTCTTTGAGAATCAGGAAATTCATAAATTCGCATTCCACAGCCGCGTGGTCACCGCGCTCATGGTTCTTTTGGTGAAGTTTCAGCCCAAAGGCCTGATAAAACGCGGTAATATCCGCCAACTCCTGCGGCTCACGATGGCTGTGGGCCTCTCCATATTCCAACTCATAAATAGGAACACTGCTGTTGACGGTGTAACCAAAATGACTTTCATAAAGGCGAGTGTATTGGGTAAGATTTTTTTCTTTCAATTCACAGGTAATTTCGTGTAGGTTATTTTTAAGACTATCTTTACCCGAAAAATTTAAAACTTCTAACGCCTCTGAAACTGTTTCTTCAAGATCCCCCCATGGGCAATGCCCTTCAACCGTCTTGGGGTGCCTTAAAAGAAAGGACAGAAAACGATAACACGCGCCTCGCGCCAGCAACTTTTCTATTTCTATCTGCATTTCTTCAGATGGAATTTTGATGGACATTGGGCCTCACATAAAAGGGTTCTTCGATTTGAGTTCTGACGATTTCCGCGCCTGTTTGATCATAGCCAATAATCGTGTCGTTATAAAGCGTAAATGGTTTTCCGTGAATCGTTGTTTCAAAAACTTTTTCGCCTTCTTTGAGTTCATAGCGGAAGATAATACGATTCGTCTTTCTAAAAAGTTGTAACACGGCCAAAAGCTCTCTGTCCGGAACCATATAGGCCTCAATCGCGTGGTCAACGCCGGACCCAAACATTTGCTTTAAAAACGCGCGCGGCACCCAGCGCGGCGGAATGTAATAACCGTTTGGCTCTGTTCCAAACTGCGGATATAAAGGAAGCGCAACTTTAGCGACATGGACAAGATAGTAAATAGGATTGTACCTATCTTCCGTCCAATTTCCGTCTTGATTCATTTTCACCAAGCCCTGCAAGCGGATTTGACCGATACAAGAGGCCATGCAGCGCGTCTCCATCGGCTGGCCACCAGACTCCGGGTCTTTTCCCTCAATGCGAGGAAAGCAACCAATACATTTCTCCGTGACACGAGTCGTTGGGCGATACATCGCCTTTTTATAAGGACAGGCCTCAACACATTTTCGATACCCGCGGCAGCGCGATTGATCAACCAAAACAATCCCGTCTTCCGAGCGTTTGTAAATCGCATTACGCGGACAAGCAGCGAGACAGGCCGGATAACTACAATGATTACAAATCCGCGCCAAATAAAAAAACCACGTTTTGTGTTCGGGAAGCTTGACGCCTTCTTTGTGAAATGATCCTTCGACGCCTTTTTCTCCAACCGGGCTGTCTTCATAAATATTAGGAGCGCGCCATTCATCGTCACTGGGCAAATACCCTAAAGCCCTTTGGGAAGTTTCTCCCATATTTTTCTGGGCCGCCTCAAAAATTGTTTTTCCTTCGAAGGTACTGCCATTCCATTTTTGCTCGCCGGGATTGGTGGTTTCCAGCATATTCAGCAATTTAGCATCCCAATTGTGAGGATAGCCGCCGTATGGCTTGGTCTCAACATTGTTCCACCACATATACTCTTGACCTTTGGAAAAGGTCCATGTGGATTTACAGGCCATGGTGCAAGTTTGGCATCCGATACAGCGATTGAGATTAAAAACAAAAGCAAACTGCCTGTCGGGATGGTGTTCCTCGTGAGGATATTCCATCTTGCGGTTTAATTGCCAATTATAAACTTGACTCATAAATGATACCTCCCTTATGATCTTTCTTCGGGCCGCCACATCTTCATCGCTTCATCAATGGCCGATAAAATAAATTCATCGCCTTTTTGCTTCCACGCCAAATGCGGGCCTTGATAAAACGGATGTCGAAACATGCCAAAAATTTTATCCTTGTTCCACCCTTCCCGAATAAACTCTTCGGCAAAGCACAGCGCCATATCACGCAATTCTTTTTCGCTTTGACAAGGAAGCTCGACACCCACCATTTCCAGCGGATCATCGGGTTCAAATTCTTTTTTTGCTATCTCTGCCATCGGGGCCCTAAGACCAAAAGTCCTCTTTGCTGTCTTTAACAAAAGAGCCTTCTATATACTTTTTCATTGTGTCGCTTTCGTTGGAGGGTGTAAAACCGGTTGTGGCCTGCGCCCAAACACCCTTGCCGCCCAAACCACCATCTTCAGCTTTTGTAACGCGTACCAGCGTTTCTTTGGGGACGGTGTTAACAGCATGATTGTCGGCCTCGCCGCCAAAGATAAACGCCATAAAGACTTTGGTTTTATGAAACAGTGTATCGGTTTGATGCATAGGCATGTGCCAGTTGCGCGTTACGCTTTGCTGGGAACCATAGCGGTAATTGGATTGATAGGCGCCGCCTTCGGACAAGGCGCGCCCGTCGGGGCGGGTCTCATGCGCTTTTACGGATTTTTCGGTTGCGATATAGGTCCCATGTTTCATCATGACAATATTGTACGGATAAGCAGAATTATATTTAACACGAAGCATCAGGCGCGCGACTTTGTAAAACGGATCATCGGGCCGCGCTCCAATATAGGGGCGATCGGCAGGGTTAGCGTCAACATAAACATAATCTCCGTCACTTATCCCCAAATCTTTAGCGGCCTGCGGATTAAGATGAATCTGCTGTTCTCCTGTCCCAGGAGCGCGCTTATCCATGCGATACGGATCTCCAAAATTGGAATCCCAAATCTGATGCCAATCAACATTGCTCCACATGGAATGAACGCGATGGCGAGTTTTAGGAGTTAAGCAATAAAATTTAAACCCACGTTCCCAAAGAAAATTTTTCGTCGTCTTGGTTTCCTGCCAGGACATCTTCACATTGCGCACAGTGCGTTCGTCCCAATGCTCCGCGTTTTGTGAAATCCCATAATCAACCGGGCGGACATACGGATTACTTGACACAATCACATTGGGAAGATACGGCGTTGCCTCCGGGCCTTCACGGTGGACGATAAAATTTTCTCCGTATTCAATAGCCTCCGGCACATCCGAGTAAGCATGAAGACGCCCTGTATCCGTATAAAAAGGCTGGCTTTCATGAACTTGTTCCCAAAAGGGAATGCGCGGATAAGTTCGAAATAGCATCAGCGCCCCGCCGGAGGGGCCGTATTTCCCCGCCATAATATCTTCAAGTTTATAACCCGTCGTCGTTGTGGAGGAATCCAAAAGCCGCTGGATATAAATTTCACGTTTTCCCTCGAGCGCAAATTTCCAATAATCGTAAAAGCGCTTGTCACCCGTGAGTTCACCTAACTTCGCGGCAATCTGCGCGAGAATCATGATGTCATCGCGGCTGTCAAAAATCGGGGCAATTCCCCCTTTCCAAATTTGCAAGAATGGATTTGAGCACGATGCCGTTACTTCAAGCCCTTCAAATTCCATCCAGCTGTTGGCGGGAAGCGCGATATCAGCATATTCAATCGAACCCGTCATTTGGATATCAATCGAAACAATCATCTCGACGTTGGGATTGACATTTTTGATCATGTCATAGCAATGCTTGGCGTTATTGATGAGGTTGACATTGGTAAACACCATCGCCTTGGTAGGCGTGGGCATATGCGTTTGGCCGGTGAAAACCTTACGCCCCGCTTTTGGTGTTTCGACAATAAGCGGCCTATCGCCGTGATTCCAATACGCCGGTTCCTCATCTTTAAAATACGCGTGGGCGTGAACATCTTTTCCGTGCGCCGCCGGATCGAGATTTGGTTCAAAAGGATCCTCGGCAACCCATCCTTTAAACCCAGGCCCCGTCCAAGGAGAACCTTGAAAAACAGCCGCTTTGTAATTTCCCGCCCAGCCATAAACGCCCGCGCCACGGTTGCCGATGTTTCCCGTCAACATTAATGGAAGATGCGCCGCGCGATTCATTTCTGTTCCGTGAAACCAATGATTGATTCCCTCGCCCTGATGAATGGCAACGGGTTTGATGGTGGCAATGTCTTGGGCTAACTGGGTAATGAGATCCTTCGGTGTTTGTGTTATTTCCGCGACCGCGTCCAAACCGTAATCTTGAAGATGAATCTTGTAGAGCGAAAAAAGGGTCGCGACTTCAATTTCCTGCCCATCAACCGTCTTAACCTTAAATTGTCCGTCGAGCGAAGGCGTGATTCCTTTTTTGGCAAGTATTTCACCGACATCATCACGAGTAATGGCAACCGGTTGGTTTCTAATTTTATCCCAGACAACAAAATCGCCGATTTTGTCGTATTGTTCTTTTTTGAGCCCTTGATATTTGAAGCTGGGGCCCTCTTGCAAAAGTCCGGATTGATAATCGGGAAATATTTCGTGCGCGCGCAAACGCTTGAGATTGTCAGCTCTGACAAGAAGCGGAAAATCAGTGAAGTTGGCGACAAAATTTTCATCGTACCAACCCTTGTCAATCATCAAGCGCGTGATGCCTAAAAAGAGTGCGGCATCTGTCTGCGGACGGATAGGAAGCCAATAATCGGATTTTGTCGCTGGCGGGCTGTATTCAGGAGATATGGTGACAAGCTTCGCCCCTCGCTCCATACATTCAATGAACCAATGGCTGTCCGCCATTTTATTTTCGACGAGATTTTTTCCGTCCTGAATGATGAGCTTACTGAAACGTAAATCATTAAAATCGCAATCAGCGTTTTGAAGACCATGCACCCACGGCTGGCCCGGCGCCTGATCACCATGCCACGTATAATTCGACCAAATCCTTGAGGCCTTCGCGTCTTTTGCTTCAACGCCGCGCAGATAAACATCTAAAAGGGCCATGGTATTTCCCAGGCGGTACATCCCATATTTTCCAAAGACACCCAAAAGCCCCATACCGCCGCGCATTTTAAGTGTCCGCGTGCCGGCACCTCCCATCGCCTCAACCATTTCCAGAGGGTAACCTTGTTCAAGAAGCTTTTTCTTGCCCTCTTCACCACTGTAGCGCTTAGAAATCTCAATCAAAGCCTTGCCAATATACGTGTAAATGTCATCCCACGAAATTTTTTCAAAAGTATCCGTTCCGCGGGAATCAAATTTGTATTTTGCTTTATTCTCCGCCGTTAATTCAGGAAATCCATCGTCGGCCCATTGTTTCCAGCCGCCACGGACAATAGGATGTTTAAGCCGATACGGCCCATAGGCTAACCGGTGAAAGGTATAACCCTTGGCGCATTGGCGCGGATTCCAGTTGGGTGTGGCTTTATTGCCATAGAGATCGCCATAATTCTGATAATCGTATTGCGCGCCTAAGCGCGTCACAATGCCATTTCGCACAAAGGCCAAAACACGACAGGCATGCGTGTCGTTAGGCGAGCAAACCCAGGAAAATTTACTGTCGTAGCGGTATTGGTCACGGTAAATTTCTTCCCAGTTACGGTTGGGATAGTATTTCAGAGGATTTTCAATCTCCGCAATCGGCTCAAAAGCCCAGAGATTAAAATCGCTCGCGCTAAGCGCCACGCTTAAACCAGCCATGCCAGATATTTTTAAGAATTTCCGTCGGGTCAACTTCATGCGAAATCCTCCGCTTTAATAATTTTAAAAATTAAATTTACCGCAAAATAAGCGTGTTCCAGATGGAAACCATTTTCTGCCCGTTTCTATCCTTGCCATTCCCATCCCATAAAGCAAAGGCAATACTTAACGACTTACCAGATAAAAACGTAAGAGCATCTTTTTCTTGCGCGTTAAGCGAGCGGATAAAGACAACCTGCCATCGGCCGTCTTGCCATACGCCTTTGGCGTCGATTTTTTCCATTTTCGGCATTTGAGTTGTCAAAGAGCTAAAACCTTTCGATATCGCCTCTTCAGCCGCTGAAGAATTTTCAGGATTAGATAAAGGATTCCCCGCGCCCCATCCGGTTACAAACGCTGGGTCGTGAAATTTTGTTTTTGATTGAGAAACTTCAAAAGAATCTCCGTGCCGATAATCTTTTTGGGCCGAATACCAATCAACAGCCGCGTTGGGGTATTGGGTTTCAATATCTTTGCGGCCATCAGCATCTTGCCATGCCGCTTTCCAATGCCATAAATACACAGCCGCCTGAT
>ORJL011508973.1_pt1 | contig 11284 bp, 6 predicted proteins | sample 1779941 | NCBI WGS metagenome assembly ORJL01 (sample SAMEA104232317, study PRJEB22302) | groundwater metagenome | biome: forest; feature: aquifer; material: groundwater | place: USA | collected 2011-08-07 | depth 5.8 m | reverse complement strand
GGCTGGGCGGAGAGCGGCGTTGCTGAGTATCTTGCAACCATCCGGAAGGCCTACCCCACTTGGACGAAGCCCAAGTGGATAATCTTGGCGAAGGCGGCGTGGATTGGGGTGGCGGTGTTTGCTTCCCTGCGCTGGTTGATTTCCCTCTCCGGTTACCAGCATTGGGCGTTTTACGGGATGATACCGGAATATCGGGTTTTTGGACCCTATCTATCGCAAACTTCATTCGCGCAAAACCATGCTTATCTGACGAAGATTTGGTGGTGGCCGCTTATAGACGAAATCCTCATTACTGGTGCGAATGTTCCGATCTACTTATGGGGCTTGCTGAGGAACGCCTGGATATTCGTGATGCGGGCGTCGTTGAACTTCGACAGTATGGCCTTCATTTTCGCTTCGTCGCCGGAACTTAGTTGGGCGTTCTGGGGAGCGTTGTTGGGGGGCTTCGTGGGCTTCATCCTCTCGGTACGTGGGTTACGACGCTCTTATAAGAAGCACATCATTGTGTTGGGGGGAATCACTTTTTCGCTTCTTGCTGTGCTACTCTGGCAGTCACTTTATGCGGTTTACCGAATAGACCCCTCGGCGTGGCAGCAAGCCAAAGTGGATGAGTATATCGCTAAGCAGAATTACGCCAGCGCGGTCGAAATTCTCCAGCACCTGACGGCGGCGCATCCGGCGAGTCCGGAACATCGCTTCAACCTCGGCAAAGCTCTGCGGCAGATGAGGCGTCTGCCGGAAGCGCGGACGGCCCTGGCGAGGGTTCTGGAGCTTGATCCGGCTTATCCGGGCGCGGTGGAAGAGCAACTCCTTTGCAGGGAGAATGTGAAGTTAGCGCACGTATCCCGCGAAGCTAAACTGCTGCGTGAGCCATCTTTGAACTCAGTTAAGATTAAGACTATGCATATCGACGACCCTATCGCGATTTCGACGGATAGTTTCAGCGCGGTCGGCTGGACGCAAATGGCAACGAAAGCTCCCTTGAGGAACACTCGGATTCCATCTCAAACCAGAGTCGAGGTCCTGCACCAGGACTTGTCAAAGGGACTTTATGTCCGTGCTCATGTCAAAGACCAGGATATTGAGTTCTGGATGCCGGAAAGCAACATCACGAACAAACTGGTCTTTGTATTCGCCTCTGGTGGGCAGTCCGGGTGGATTAGCGAGAGGAGTCTCGAGGTAGGCGATCAGCGCAACGAATGACGAATGACCAATGATTAATGGCATCAATCATCAGCCATCAGCCATCAGCCATCAGCCATCAGTCATTAGCCATCAGTCATAATCCAGTCAGGAATCCCATTACAAGAGATATTCCATGAAGGGCAATTTGATACTCACCGTCTCGGTCGCGCTCGGGGCAATGGGACTCCTGATCTCGCTCGGTGGTTGCGGAACAGGCAGCGTCACTGAAGCGCCGTTCAAGATAGACCGGACGCTGGTCGTAGGCTCGGTGGGTCAGGCACATAAACCCGCCCAAGAGGTTCAGATCGCGGTCTATATGGACGCGACAACCTCGATGGCAGGATTTGCTTCGCCAGAGGGGAGCTACTTCGATCATTTCGTCAGCGATATTGATGCGATCACGCAGGTGGGGTGGGTAGTTCCGAAGGTCTCCTACTACCAGTTTGGCACTTCCATCCGAGAGATTGGTCGGCAGAAGTTCCTGACCGCAGCGGAAGCGGGATCGTTCTATTCCGAGCCGGGCATCTTCCAGGACACCAACATTGACCTGGTGCTTGATAGCACCGATAGCCAGAAGGTCAATTTGGTGATAACCGACCTCTTTCAGCGCGAACAGGATCTCAATGTGCTCGTCGCCAAGATTCGCGATAAATGCTTTGGCAAGAAACTGCAGTTGGCGATCCTCGCCATCCCCAGCCAATTTGACGGTTCGGTGCATGATGCCAACGTCCCGCCATACCAATACACTTCTCAGGAGGGCAAGAAGGAGAGCTACCGCCCGTTCTATGTGTTGATGTTTGGCGATCCGGATAATCTCGAGCGCTGTTTTGAGTTCCTTCGCACCAATGAATACGTTGACCAGGAGCTTTTTCTCACCCTGTCTCCCATTCTTCTGAGCGATTTCCAAGTCAGCCTCCAGAAGACTAAAGACTCCAAGGGACTGGGCCGTTATCGTGCCGAAAAAGACCCGCTGATGTTCTACTTCAAGCATAACCGGAAAATTAGCGGCGATGCTCTGGAAGTGGAGGTCAAGTTTCAGCCGAAGGCGCACGCGCCGGACTTCGATCCGGCCGGCCTACAGCTCACAGTGCAAAGAAAGGCCTATGAGAATAAGGTGAAGCGCTGGAGTAGCGGGCAGGAGGAGACTACAGATCTAACGCCGGTCAGTTTCTCTCGGGAGGGGAACATGCTGCGCTGTCGCCTCGACATCCATCTCGAAGATGCGGCGGGACATTATGGATATTTGTGTGAATTGGGCGTCTCTCCGATCAACGGCCTGGTTTGCCCGGATTGGGTGCGCCGCTGGTCGTCGGAGAATCCGACAGCTTCGCACGAGCCTAACAAGACGCTCAATCTCGAAAGATTCGTGACGAATTTGATGCGGGCGAGCGCCACGATTCACCAACCGAAGGTCGGTTGTTTCGCATTGAAAATCAAGCAAATTTAGAGAATGAGAAGGAATAATCACCATGCATGAACGCCCCTTGAATTATATCGCGGCGCTACTGTTCGCCGCCTTGCTCTGGGTGGTTTTGGCGGTGCTGTTGGCAAACCCGTTTGTGGATTCGGTTTCGCTCCAAGAAATGGATTCCGAAACTTTCAGCGCCCACTATCAAATGCTGCTCGGATCGGCCAATCTCCTGAGCTTCCTTTTCGTGGCGCTCTGGTTTTATCAGAGCGGGAAGGCTTCGACGTTGGGAGATCTGCCTGCGGCGAGGCGACATTGGTTTGTCCTGTTCGCGGTCGAGATCGTGCTTGCTGCACTGCTGACATTAGGGATGGTATTCTGGCACACCGGGGAGGGGTTGACGAGCATCAACTATCTCCTCTTCATTCTGCTTGTCTCGCTCTGTTCTTACATCTACTTCTGGATTTGCACCTTCCTCTGGTCGCCCACCGGTGTTCTTTACGTCATTCCATTCAAAAAGTGAGCGGGGAATCTATTTATGCCAAAAAATTATCTCATCGGGGTCGGGGGGACTGGCGCCAGGGTCATCGAGGCGATGACCTATCTCTGTGCCGCCGGCTATGGCCCCAAGGAACTTAATGTCTTCATCGTTGATCCGGATGAAGGCAATGGAAACCTGACCCGAACGACCAGCCTCCTCGCCCGCTATAAGACTTGCCGAGACAGTCTCAGCGGAAGAGGTGGGGCGAGGTTGTTCAAAACGGTGATCAACACGCCCGAGCCGGCCGTTTGGAATGTTGTGCGCAACAAGAACCAGCAGCTCGGCGACTTCATCAACGTCGAGGGGATCGAACAGCCGGAACTCAAAGACCTTATTTCGGTGCTGTTCACCGACAAGGAGCTGACGACCGAACTGAACGAGGGATTTCGCGGCCATCCTTCGATCGGCTCGGTGCTGATGGCCGATCTCGACCCGGTCAAGACAACCAATCCCTGGAAGATGCTGTGGGATGACATCGGCAGCGTCGGCAAGGCTCACGATCTGAGGGTCTTCCTCGTTGGCTCTGTGTTTGGTGGGACAGGAGCGGCAGGCGTCCCGACTTTCGGCGCGCCGAAGACGCTGAAGAATGCTCCCGAGTGCAAGATCGGGGATGCCAGCAAGATTCTGCTTGGCGCGGCGCTGGTGCTGCCATATTTCACGATGGACGAGGACGACGACGGCCAGAAGATGATAAAATCGAAGGAGATGTGCGTCACTCACCGCGATTTCCCGATCGCAACCAAGGCCGCGCTGCAATACTATGGCGGTAAAGACCTCGCCTTCGACCAGTATTACTTCATCGGCGACTCGCTCCCCGAAAAAGTGGGCAAGTTCCGGCACGGCAAGAAGGAACAGGAGAATCGTCCGCATTATATCGAGCTGGTCTCGGCGCTGGCAGCATACGACTTCTTCGAGCAGGAAGAGGTCAAGACGCTGCCGGAGAAGCTCTACCTGATCGCTGGACGAGAGACGAAAAGCCTCTCGTGGGACACCCTGCCGCTGGCTCGTCGCAAGGAGGATATTCAGGACCGAAGCGAAGCATTGAAGCAGCGCGTTCTGATAATGACCGCGTTCGGCTATATGCTCAATACTTATGGCAAGCGAATCCTTGATACTATGAAACATCGTGATGTCCCCGATTCTTGGTATAACACGCTGTTCAAGTATCGGGAGAACAATCCGAAGGACACCGATCTCGATCTTCGGCAGGGGAAGAACGCAATGCGAATCAAGGCAGCGACGGAATTCTCGAATCTCTTCCTCAACTGGGTGGCGGCGCTTGATGATGAGAGCGGGGTTGTTCAGCTCATCTCCCGCGAACGCCTGTTTGGCAAGGAGCAACCGACCCCGGGTCTCGTGAGCGACAAGATTCTTGATGAGGTCGTCAATAAGGCCGCCATTGGTGAGTTGCTCAAGCAGGCGTCAAAGAGCGGGAAGCTCGATTTCGTCCACGCCATCGATATGCTGAACGAGGCTGCTAAGCAGCCGATGGAGAGGAAGAGCAACGGCGACGATTTCGTCGACCTCTTCTATCGTGGAGCAACCGGTTTCTGCGAGAAGAATTATTCATTTAAGACAAGAGAGTAGCGATGCCCAGCACTCATCTATACCTGCCGGAACTCCAAGGCGAGAACTTGACCATCCCCGACCGACCGGGATGGTGGATGAATGGTGGCTCTAAGCTCTTCACCGGGATCAGCAACGGCATCGTCGTCTCGGAGGAGGCGGTTTCCAAGGGTGTAAGCTCGATCCCGGACATCTGGGCGCGGGCGCTCTTATTCCAGTTCCTGCTCGATCCTCACGCGGAGGCCGACGTTGCCCTAGACGCTGGGGCGGCCGATGGGCAGCCGGTGGTGCCTCGCACAAATGCGATGAAGAGGCGGTTTATACAGGAATGGCGCGGCCTGCTCAGCGTGCTCGCGCTGGCGCAGGACAAGGGCTACGAGCTGGAGATTGTCGCCTTCAACCTTGAAGACCCGCAATACAGCGGGACGTTCACCAAGTCAGCCCTGAAGCTCTGCCCGCGCCCGGTGCAACTGGAAAAGGAGATGGCTTACAAGTGGTCGGACGTCACGCTGATCCGATACCGGGGAACGGGTGAGAAGTGGGTGACGATCGGCGCGTTCAGTCCCACCACTTTCGTCTATACTGCCTCCGACTACAACAGGAAACTGAGTGACATCGCTGCGGGGACACTCTTTTCACTGCAGGATAAAGAGGGTTATCTACGGCCGCCCGAGAATCCGCTCGAAGAACGCAGCGAAATGCGGAATGTCGGGTTGTGGTTGACTGAACTGCGGAAGGAACTCGACCGGACGCTCTATCGAACCGAGCAGAACCGCGAGGATCGCCGATTTGCGAACCTGATTTCGAAGCTGATCGACGACTGGGTCGCCGACTTGAAGGCCGGTCTTGGTATGCGGGCTTCTCAGGACTTCCCTTCCGATCGCAAGATTTCGGCTGAGCCTCTGCGCTGTTCCGATCCAACCGCAATCCTCAATCGCTGCCAACTCTTCCAAGCGGCGCTGAAGCCGCTGGAGAAGCTCGCGGGGGGGTCTGAACTGGGGCTTCAGTTTAACCGCTTCGATTCTGAGCTGCTGCCCTTGCCGCTCGAACAGAGTCCGCATACAGTTGTGGTGATCACCGAGAAGCTATTGGCGACGAACGCGGTGATCTGGGGATCGAAGAAGATCTCCGACTTTGGCGACGACGCCCGTGCGAGCCTCGAAGCCCTTTTCCCTGCGCCGTGGGGAACGACCCTCGGCAATCAGGATATCCTGCGGGAAGGCGGGATGTGGATTCGTCCCGAGAAGTTCCTGCTGACTAACACGCTGATCCACGGCAAGGAGCATCGGCGCATCCTTGCCGAGGGGGAGTCGGCCCTCAATCCTTCGGCCAACTACCTGCTCCCATTCACCAAGAATATCCTCTGTTTCTTCAGCCCGCGTGATATCAAGGAGAAACTTCGCCCGGAATTCAAGGAACTCGACGACGGCGTCCGGTTTAGTTTCACGCTGCCGACCCAGCAGGGTGAGAAGACGATCGAGAAGGTCTTTCGTCGGCGACCAAATCTCGCGGTGGAAGGGACGCTGCTCGACGTGGATATACCAATGGTTGAAATGTTCCCCGGCTATCTCGACAAACACTGGCGGAGGTACTATCTCTTCTCAGGGAACGCTGAAACCTGGAATGTTGAGCCGGTCGTCCTGCCGGGAGTCGAGACGAAGAGCAAGACGCGGGAAGAGTCGTCCGAGACTTCAAAACAGAAGTGTCGGATCAGCCAGATGACCGGTGATCGAGCTTATCCTCTTGCCCTTAGCTTCGATACTCCCCAAGGCCAGCCTCAGGGATTGGTTCTTTTAGGACGGCCGACCGAGGAGCGCGATCTGAGCAACTCGTGGGTAGTGGGAGTTGACATTGGGACGTCGAATAGCAATGTCTGGTATTGGCCGGTCGAAGCTGATGAGGCTCATTTCCTCGAGCTTCGCTTCGACAAGTATCTCCACCCGGTGACCCTGGTGGATGAGGCAAAGCGGCGAGAGTTGCTGCAGAAGCAGTTTGTGCCGTGCCATTCAGTCAGGCTCCCCATTCCGACGGCGCTTTCGATCAACAATCCAGCGCAGGTCGATGATCTGTTTCTCGATTTCTCGATTTACTTCCCGCTCGAATCCCAGTATAAGTTCCCGCACTACGTCCATTCGGACATCAAGTGGGAGGAAACCGAGGTCAAGAAGGTCGAGAAGTTCATCCAGTGCCTGCTCTTCCTGGTGATGATCGAGGTGGCTCAGAATCGGATTCGGAGTGTGGAGTTTCTCTACTCCTACCCCAAATCGTTCTCGCTGGCTTTCAGGAATTCTCTTGAAGGGGATTGGGAGCGCTCTTTCAAGTCGCTCATCGGCAAGGAGTCGCCGGGGAGAATACTCGACATCTGCTGGGGGGCAGAGGATCGAGGCCGGAATAAGGTGAACCTTCACGGCCCGACGAGTGAGACGGAAGGGATAGCGGCCGGATATTACTTCTCGCGCAAGGAAACCATCGGTCGATTAACCGATCTCGCTCGCATCGAAAATGCGGCAATCTGCCTCGATATCGGCGGGGGCACCAGCGACATCTGTCTCTGGTTCGACAATAAGATCCACTATGACGCCTCGGTCACGCTTGCCGGACGGCAGCTTGCGGCGCTCTTTCAGAAGAACAACCGGCTGTCGCAGTTGCTTTTCAGTAACGAGGCGGTGCTTGCGCTTGAGGAGCGGAGATCGGAACCCACCGTGTTCACCGCGCGCCTCAACCTGGTGCTCAAGCGGGAGGAAGCAGAGATCCGCGACCGACTGTTGCGCAACGCCACCCATCCAGAGATTCAGTGGCTGCGGCAGATGCTGGCGCTCGAGTTCAGCGCGTTGGCATTTTATACCGGGACGCTGATCGGGGCTTTGGATCAAACGCTGTCCCAACCGGGCGCACTGCGAACACGCGTAGAGGAGGCCGGCATCTCGCTCCATTGGGGCGGGAATGCAGCCAAGTTCATCACCTGGATGGACTTCGGGCGCGTGGATCCTGCCGGGGTCGGCACCAAGATGCTGAGCGGACTGCTCTACACCGCTCTATCCGACATGGGTTCAAAGCCAAAGCGTCTTGGGCAGCTTCAATCTCCGCAGCATAAGAGCGAGGCGGCGGGCGGTCTGGTGGTGATGGTCGCGGACAAGGGCAGTGGGAAAGCCTTCGATCAATGGAGCAGCATCTTGAGCTTCTCCGCGGGAGGCGTCCAATCGCAATTATCTGAAAGCTCATCTTCGATGGAGACCGGCGAGTTCGAGGAGACTCTGACGCAGCAGGATGAAGGGAACAAGCGGAAGATCGTCTGCGGTGAGGATATCGAGACCGACGCCGGTCTGATACCTTACCACCGGTTGATAACCGATGGCGATCTATTCGACAAGGAGAGTTCCCAGACCCGCTTTAAGAGGACTTCACTCGAGCGGCTCAATCGCTTCCTGACGGTCTTCAACCAGTTCGGCGTCAAGTTTGGTCTGTTCGAGGAGAGCCAGTTGATCAAAATGAGCGGCGAGCAACTGCAGACGATCCAGGATGAAGTGAAGAAGAACTTCACGCGGAGTCAAGTGAAGGGCGCTCGAGACCGGAGCCTCGAGCCGATATTCATCTCGGAGGTCAAAATCCTCCAACAACTTCTGATAGACAAGATCAAATGACCGTTCCGCAGATTGGAATAGACCTCGGCACCACCTTCTGTTGCGTCGCCTACGTGAACGAGGATGGGAAGGCGATAGTGATTCCGAACGCAGAGGGGGAGCAAACAACCCCCTCGGTGGTCCGGCTCGATGCGCGGTCAGCGGTGGTTGGAAGCAAGGCCGTCGCCCTGAAGGACTCTGCCACCGAGGACCACGGGATATTCGAGTGGGTCAAACGCTCGATGGGGAAGCCGGTGGAACCGCCCCCCGGCAGTTATTTTGGACAGCAGCTCGATGAGCGGGACTGTGCGCCTTATCAATTTGGCGGATTCAAGTATGGCGCTGCGGGGATGTCGGCGATCATCCTGCACAAGTTGAAGCGCGATTCGATCAAATTCTTCAAGCGCAAGGAGTTGATTCCTGAGAACGTGAACGAGAAGGATGTGGAGCTCGAAGCGATAATTACCGTGCCGGCTTACTTCGGCGACAAGGAGCGGCAGGAGACGCGGCTGGCGGGATATGCAGCGGGCTTGAACGTGACCGGCATCATCAACGAACCAACTGCGGCAGCCCTGACTTATGGTCTTCTGAAAGACTCGGCGAAGCTGATGGTTTTTGACCTCGGTGGAGGCACCTTCGATGTTACGTTACTTCAAGTGAAGAATGGAGATGCCGAAGTAGTAACATCCGACGGCCATAACACGCTTGGCGGGCGTGATTGGGACCAGTTGATCGTTGACTTTATCTTCTCTGAGTTCAAACATAAGACCGGGCGTGAGTTGCCGGCCGAACGGAGCTGGCAGTTTCTTGTTCAGAAGGAGGCGCTCAAGGCGAAATTCGACCTGAGCGACGATACCGAAGCCGCTGTGATGATCCTCGACGAAGAAACCAGCGAGGATGTTGTCATCAAGCTCTACCGGGAGGCTCCAACGGATATGGAGACCGAGTTCGATTTGGATTCCGACCCGGTCTTCTACTTTGAGCAGCGTTCGACCAATCTCCTCACGCTCTGCCGGGAAGTCTGCAAGCGCGTTCTCGATCGGTCGGGGTGGGCTTGGCGCAGCATTGATGAGATTCTGCTTGCCGGCGGCTCGTGCCGTATGCCGATGATACCCAAGATGATCGAAGAGATGAGCGGCAGGAAGGTTCGGAGATCGGTCGAAGGATTCAGTTACGACACGGCAATCGCTCTCGGCGCTGCGCTGTATGGTTGCCATCGGTCACGGGTGAGGGATGTGGTCAACCACAGCGTCGGGGTGAAACTGAAAGATACGACGGCTCAACAGTTTTTCATAGACCATCTGCTCAAGAAGGATACACAGCTTGAAGCGTATGGAGAGCGGATTTATAACGCGACCCCGAATGCCACACTGACACTTTATGAAGGGGAATCGGATCGTCCGGACGAATGTATTCCTCGCGGTCGGATCGAGTTGGGAAATCCAGCCGGGCAGGTGAAAGTGAAGCTCACTGCCAACCAGGATGGTATATTGCGCGCAGTTGCTGAATTCGAACCAGATGGAGAGAAAGTACTTGAGGTGAAGAACGAGGCTTTCACGGCAGGGGAGCGCCATAAGCTGCTGCGCGAACGAGTGCAGGCGATACGTATTTCCGATATGAGGTGATATGAACTTCAAACCGCTTCTTTTCGCAGCGTTGATCTGCATCACCAGCTTCTTCGATGCTCCCGGCCACCAGGAAGACGAGATTCTGGCCAACCCGCGCATTATGACGGGAAGGTGGTGACGTCTGCGGAGAGGTGACTTCCAGCCACAATCTTATGCTGGTGAGATGGTTTATGATCAAGGACGACTCCGGCGAGATCGCGGTGATTACCGAGCGAGCGGTTCCCCTGCGAAGGCGGTCAGCAGGTTCTTTTCGGTTTGGGAGCCTTTGAGGTTCATTGAGGGGTTCCTTTTGTTATTGGGTTTAGGTATCAGTACGACAGACATTCCTGTCTGTCACTTTATTGCAATTCGGGAGGATAGACATTTCTGTCTGTCTTTCTATGAAGGGGCGCAAGGCATTGCGCCCACCCCCGCCAAAGGCGCGTCATTCCCGCGCAGGCGGGAATCCAGTCGTGAGAATTGAACTGTTCAGTTCATTCGAGCTCCAACATGACCCGATCTAAGTTGCTCATTGCCATTTCTTCTGCGCCGTCTGCCTGTGCTCTTAACCGATGAACTTCATTCATACCCGTTCTCCATGCGTCCGCAATTACGGCTTGAGATTCTTCAGTTAACTTAGGAATCATAATTTTGTCTACGAACCCCGTTGTTATGCCACCTTGAGCACCACCGGTAATTACCGAGTCCATTTGTAATTTCCCAAAAGTACTATTGAGAAATGCATGGATATAGACGGGATTAAATTCATTCTTTATAGAGAGATTGAATATATGCTCGCTATAAATCGCCTTTACTTCCTTTCCTTCTCCAACATCCTCAATAAATGGGAATTTTGAATCTATCAAAGCACTCTTACCGGTTGTAGCACCATCCTTAGCGATGAGTATCGAATTCAGCTTCAGCGCGGGTTTAGAAAGACGGAACAAATCATAGAAGTGTTGCGGAACAAAATTTAAATCATCTGTAAAATTGAAATCTCCAGTCGCAGTTATATTTGAAATTGTAACTGAAGGGATTTCACCGACGCTTCGAGTAACTCCACCTGTCGGGGATTTGCCTGCGCTCATATTGTCTAAGTAATATGACAACGGCTTTAATAGATGTCGGCGGTTTTTATGTTTCCAAATAAAGACACTTATCAGATACTTATTGTAGTAATACTGTGCATCTATCCGATAATCCAAGGAAGAAAAACTGAGAGTATTAACCAAGTAGTGGCAACTCATCCATATGTCCGTTGATTCGGTAGTATGCAAACAGGGCAATGCTGAGATTAACCATTTCGAGCGATCTCGATATGATGACTGATCGCCTTCTGAAGCGTCCCAGCCAATGG
>ORJL010860560.1_pt1 | contig 11286 bp, 10 predicted proteins | sample 1779941 | NCBI WGS metagenome assembly ORJL01 (sample SAMEA104232317, study PRJEB22302) | groundwater metagenome | biome: forest; feature: aquifer; material: groundwater | place: USA | collected 2011-08-07 | depth 5.8 m | reverse complement strand
CCCAGCCCGAGCGTGACGGCGCCTTCTCGGGGGAGCGCACCGATCTGGTGACCGAACTGAAGCGGGCGTTCAGCGCGCGCTAAGTCGGCGATCTGTCGATGGTGAAGGGCGCGCGGGCCTCCGGTCGGCGCGCCTTTTGCATTAGGGATATACCCTAAATAATTGATTTTACATGAATTTCGGGTATTCTTACGAGGGATGGCCCCTCTAGAGAACGGCAGCTTCCAGCAATCGGCCTGGGATGGCGAAGCCCGCCGGCCGATCGATTCTCTCATGCGGGCGCTGCTTTATATCACCCAGCAAGTCGGACGGCCCGTCAGCGAAGCCGACGTACGACGGCTGGCGGCAATTCCGGCGTCGGGCCTCGACGAGGACGCCTTCCTCACGGCCGGTCAGCGACTGGGGCTTGAGAGCTATGCCGTCGATCTTGCCGGCCAGCGGCTGGACGAGCTTCCGACGCCCTTCGCCGTGGTCGGCGCAGTCAACCGGCCCACCTATGTCGTCGTGGCCGGTGCGGGCGGCCGATGGACCGTGCTCGACGTCGTCGAAGGGCGCGTCTGGCAGCTGGCGACCGATGAGGTGATGGCGCTGGGTGCGCGGGCGCTGGTGATACGCGAGGCCGACGTCCATGAGCGCCGCCAGGAGTGGTACGCGCCGCTGTGGGTCCGCATTCGACCGGTCGTGCTGAAGCTTGCCGCGATGTCGTTCGTCATCAATATCCTCGGCCTCGCCACGCCGCTCTTCATGATGCTGGTGTTCAACAAGGTGATCGGACGCGACGGGCGGGCCGACGGGTCCGACGGCGCCGCCGCGATCATGATCGTGCTCTGCGTCGGCATGCTGATCGCCTATGCGCTCGACTTCGCGCTTCGCGTGGCGCGCGGCTGGATGTCGGCCCGAACCGGCGCCCGGCTCGACGCCGTCATGAGCGGCGAAGTGCTCCATCACCTGATGCAGCTTCCCTACCGCCACTTCGAGCGTACGCCGTCGGGCGTCATCGCCGAACGCCTGCGCCAGCTCGACGTGCTGCGCGGCTTCTTCACCGGCCAGATGCCGGTGCTCGCCATCGATATCGCCTTCGTCGTGCTTTTCCTCGGCGCGACGTTCACCATCAGTGCCACGCTGGGCATGGTCACCGCACTGGCGATCCCGGTGGTGATCGGCGTGTCGCTGGCCACCCATCGGACCCAGCGCCGCCTCGCCGAGGAAAGCTTCCAGGCCGTTGCGGCCAAGGGTTCGACTCTGGCCGAGACGGTTGCCAATGCCGCCACCATCAAGGCGCTCGGGCTCGAGGCCGAGGCCGAACGGCGCTGGCAGGCGCGCGTCGAACAATCCGCCTGGACCAGCTTTCGCGCCAACAACCTGGCCAACGTCGCGGCCAGCGCCTCGGGCGCCCTGCAACTGCTGGCGTCGCTGGCGATCGTCGCCATCGGTGTGGGCGAGATCGTCGATCATCGCCTGACGGTGGGCGCACTGATCGCCGTCAATATGCTGGCGGTGCGTGCCTTGCAGCCGATGCGCCAGCTGGTGGCGGCCTGGCATCAGCTGCAGGCGGTCGCGGCCGCCTTCCGGCGCATCGACGGGTTGATGCGCGAAGCCGTCGAGACTCCCGCCGGGACGCTGACGCCGATGCCGTCGCTCGTGGGCAATGTGACCTTCGAGCGCGTCACCTATCGTGCCGACGATCACCTGCCGGCGATCCTGCAGGACGCCGACCTCGACATCGCCGCCGGCGAGATCCTGGGAATCGTGGGACCATCCGGGTCGGGCAAGACCACGATCGCAAATCTCGTCCAGGGACTGTTCAGTCCATCGGGCGGGCGGGTGATGGTCGACGGAACCGACATTTCGCACATCTCGCCGGCGCAGCTTCGCAGCCAGATCGGTTGCGTTCCCCAGGAGCTGCAACTCTTCACCGGCTCGGTGCGGGAAAACATCGCCATGGGCGTCGCCAACAAGGATCCCGGCCGCGTCGTGGCGGTGGCCAAGTTCGTGGGCGCCCATGATTTCATCCAGCGCCTGCCGCAGGGCTACAACACCGTGCTGGGCGAACGGGGGCAGGGGCTGTCGATGGGACAGCGGCAGCTGGTCTGTATCGCCCGCGCCCTGATCCGCAATCCGCGCATCCTCATTCTCGACGAGGCGACCAGTGCCCTCGACCCGGCCACGGAAGAGCAGCTGCTGCGTCAACTCAAGGCCAACACGCGTGGCCGCACCGTCATCATGATCACCCATCGGCTGGCGCCGCTCGCCATCGCCGACCGGGTGGCGCTGGTGATGGACGGCCGCATCGAGCGTGTCGGCCCGCCGACCGAAATCATGGCCTATGCCCGCATCCGCATGGCCGAGGCGAGCCGCGGCCGCGGTGCGCCGGGCTCGGCGGCGGCGCACTCCGTGGCCCGCGCGATGATCGCTCAAGGGCCGCCCAAATGGACCATTTCGTGACACACCTCGTTGTGCCACGCGGTGTGCCGCTGCCTGTGTCACGGAACGGCACCAAGCTGTTGAGCACACGGGCGAATCGCCCCCCGATCGGCTGTGCCACTTCGCCCGGTCACTCGGCGTCATGGGATTTCTTCCCGTTGCGCGCCGCCTGGGCGCGACTCTCGGCTTCGTAGGCGGCCACCCGCTTCTCGCCCTCATCGAGCCGGCGCCTGAATTCCGCGTCGCGTTCGCGCTTGGCCTGCAGCTCGGCGGCCCGTGGCCCGTAGGTCTCTGCTTGCAGTGCCTGCAGTAGCTTCCACAGCACACGGTTGTCCGGGACAGACATCTGATCGACGATCCGGCCATCGTGCCACACCGGCCGATCGGCGCCGACCAGGGCGCGCTCCATGACCTTGTCGCGCAGGTGCTCGACACCACGTGCGCGGGCGGCCTCCCAGCGGGCGCGAAAGTCTGCATTGGCGTCGCGCCAGCGATAGACGGTGCGGCGGGAAAGGCCCGCGGCGCGGCAGGCGGCGGAGACGGAACAGGTGCGCGCGAATTCACGCAGGAAGCGGCCTTGCGGCCGCCAGCAGCGTTTGATCGGGGTCATTTCAGGTCCTGTTGGGGCAAAGAAAAACGCCCGCGGACGGATCCGGCGAGCGTTGGTGGGAGTAGGTCGAAAAACGACCACTCTAGCGAAAAATTTAGCCGGAATCGGCTGAACCTGCAAATATCAGAATACCAACTGCCATTGAATGATCAGTAAATGCTAATGCTAATCAATTGCAAAAAGAAGCACCCTGCTGCAAACTAATGCCGCGGTCGCGGGAGCATCAGCGCCGCTGGGATTTTTCAGTCGAACAAGGCGGTGGCTGTCATGTTTTCCGATTTTGCGGCCACGCCGCGCCTCACGGTCATGGGCGAAGAGGAGGACATCGACATCTTCTTTCCGGCGCTGGCCGCCTATCATGGACAGTCGGCGCTGGCGATGCTGGCGATCACCTTCCAAGGCCTGCGGGCAGCGCTTGCCCACCTCTCGCCCACATCGCCGCCGCCACGTGTCGAGATCTCGGTCGTCAGCGGCCACCCCGGGCCTGGCGTACGCGATGCCTTCGAGTTCGTCACGCGCGCGGCGACCCGCGGTGCCTACGTCGTCGACCGTTCGCTGCCGAAGGCGCGCCTCAATCCGCGCGCCGAAGTCTCCTACAGCTTCCGCCTCACGCTGCGTGACCGCACGGTCGAGGCGGCCCTCCGCCCCGGGATCCTGCCGCAGCGCTTCTTCGACCTGTTCGGACTGGTCGCCGCCGACGCGTCGTACACAGCGGAGCTGAGCGCGCTCAAACAGACCATCGCGGTCCGGACGCTGCAGTCACCTCCCGAAAGCCTGTTCGAGCTGGCCTGAAGGCAATTGCATGGCTCGCGAACAGCGAACTGCGGCCGGCGTCCTTGCCCTGACCTGCGGCCATCCCGACGGTAGCCTGGCGCAGCTCGCCACAGTGCCGGGCGACGGCGCGCATGTGCGGCTGGTGGACCAGTATGCGCTAGACGATCTGCCGCTCGAGTCGCACAAGGCCCTGCTGATTTCGATGCATGCCGACCAGCGTTTTATGTCCGCCCGCGCCGATCGGCTGGATCGCTTTGTCGGTCAGGGCGGCACGGTCGTCGTCAGCGGGCATGTCGCTTATCCCTTCCTCACCGGTCTCACACCGTTCCGGCCCATCGAGGGCTATCGATTGCGCGATCTCGTGGTCAATTGCGAAGCGCCGCATCCGGTATGGGCCGGCGTGATTGCCAATGAGCTGATGTTTCGGCGCGGAGTAGCCGGCTTCTACGGTCGCGGCTGGCACCGGCCGCCCGACGGGGCAACGGTTCACCACAGTCTCGGCGCCGACCGCCGGCCGCTCGATTTCACCTACCGCATCGGGCTTGGACGCGTGCTGTTCCACGGCGGCAACGACCTCTGGCAGTACGGCGCCGTTCAGGATTCGACGCGCTACATCGCTCCCCAGCTGTTGCGCTGGCTTCTCGTACCGGAGGTGGACTCGTGACTCTCGCAGTGCTCGACGGCGGCACCTACTATCACCACGAAACGATCTACGCGCCGCGCTACAGGGACACATTCGATCGTGCGATCTACATGCCGGATCTAACGGCCGCCGATCTCGAGGACGTGACGGTATTGATCGTGCCGGACAGATCGCATCCGGAACTCCTGCGCCGTCACCGCGGCCTGTTCGGGGCGTTCCTCGACCGCGGTCGCACGCTGGCCGTCCTCGGCGAGAATGCAGCCGAGACCTGGGCGCCCGGCGTCGTCTGGACGTCTCGGCCGACCAACTTCTGGTGGTGGCTGGAGCCCGGCGCGGAGCCGCCGCAGCATCTGGTGCGGCCCGACCATGAGCTTTTCCGCTTCGTCGCCTTTCGCGACAGCATCTGGCACTTCCACGGCATCCTGCATCCGCCGGCAGGCGCCGAGACGCTGATTGCGGTCGCGGCCGATCCTGAAGGGCGCGATGGTGGCGGTGCGCTGTTGTACGACGACCGCGTGTCGACGCCGGGCCGTCTGGTGGTCGCGACACTTGACCCATTCTATCATCACGGCAGCCACTTCATGCCGGCCACGACCCGCTTCCTCGACGGCTTTCTCCCCTGGGCCCGCGAACTCGCACATCAAGCGGCCGACTGAAGCGGCCGGTCGATGCTCGCTCCATCAGAACCGGTTGCGCAGGGTGACCATGATGTTGCGGCCCGGCTGGATCAGGGGATTCGTCACGCTTTGGGGATAGGACATGCTGGGCACTGTCGAACCTGTCTGGTAAGCGGTGTTGAATACGTTCTCGACACCGATGGTGACCATTGAATTTCCAAACTGCGGCGAGACCAGCTCGGCGAGGTTAAGAGTCGCGTAGAGATTCAGGATCGCATAGCCGCTGGTCGCGTATTCTTGCAACGGGTCGATGTTCGTCTTCGAGAGCGCCCAGTCCATCCGCCCGACCAGCGAGACGCCCGTATCGGCTGGAACGTACTGGACGCCGAGGTTCCCATAGACGGGAACGATGAAGGGAACTGGCTTGTTGGTGGTGGTGTTGGTGGCCGTCAGCGTCGATGCCGCCCCGAAGAAGGTCACCTCCGGGCGGACTTGCCAGCGGCCCTCCAACTCGGCGCCGGTCATGTTCACCCTGCCGACATTCTGGCGCTGGGTGTTGCCGGAGCCGATCGACACCGTCTCGATGAAGTTCGCGAACTCGTTGTGGAAGGCGGTCGCGGTCAGGCTGGCAGTCGCAAAGCGCAACCTGTAACCCATCTCGAAAGTAAGGCCGGTTTCAGGGACCAGGTTTGGATTGGGCAGCATGAAGCCCGAACTGGTGACGGAGAAGTTGTACTTGTCGAACGTCGTCGGCGCGCGGAACGACGTCGCGGCATTGCCGAAGAACTCCAGCTCGTTCACCGGGCGATAGGCTATGCCGACGCTGCCGGTGAGGGCACTGTTGGTGACGTTGCTTCCTGCCTGATAAAGCGGCAGCAGCGCATTCGGAACAGGTGACGTTGCGGCCCGCGTATTGATCACGTCGTATCTCATCCCGCCCGTGAGGGTCCATTCCGGTGCCGGCGTCCACTCCTGCAGGGCGAACAAGCCGAAGCTGGTTTGGGAGGTGTAGGGTCCGGTCTGTGCTGTATTGACGTTGGTCGTGACGAACCGGTTGCCGGCGATGTTGCGGTTGATGGTCTGGCTGGTGCTCAGGCTGCCGGGCCGCTGCTCGTCGTTGAAATCGGCGCCAATCGTCGTCTTGGCCGGCGTTCCGGCCAGATTCCATGGGATCTCGCCGTAGGCCCGGCCGCCGTAGACCAGCGGCCCGATGACGTCGCTTTCGGTGAAGGTGGTCCGCCGGATCACGGAATTGTTGGTGTTGGTTTGCTTGGTATAGAAATTGTTGACGTAGATGCTGGCGTGGACCTGGCGGAACGGGCCCTCGTCGAATGTTCCCGAGTAGCTGAGGTTGGCCATGTCGACACGGTTGTCGGCGTTGCGCGCCCGGATGAAGGGCGCTCCCGGCGCGCCGGCGGATCCGTCGTTGACACGCTCGCTGCGCAGGTCGAGGCCGATGCGATGGCCGGCCGCCGGAGTGTATCCCAAGGTCGCACTGCCGCCCAATGTCTGAAAGTCGGTGTTGGGGATCTCGCCGATCGGGGATTGATAGTTGTTGCCGTCACGGGTGCCGAAAGACGCGCGTGCGTCGAAACCGAAGCCGGTCGCTTCGACGTCAACATGGGTATTGGCCGTTCCGGCGGCGCTGCCGAAGGTGAAGGCTGTTCCCGCACCGACACGGGCCGGGCCGTTCGGGTCGCCCGTTGCCTTCCGGGTCACGACGTTGATCAGGCCACCCAATGCGTCGCTGCCGTACAGCGACGACGCCGGACCGCGGATCACTTCGACCCGCTCCACGTCCTCGGGCTCGAAGAACAGGAACTGGAGCGTGTTGCGGCCGCGGAAGCGGACGCCATTGACGAACAGCGGCACGCGAAAGTCGTTCGTGTTGAGTCCGCGTACGCGGACCTGGCCGCCGATTCCGCCGGCCCGCGAGACGGTGACGCCGGGAAGCTGCTGCAGGATGTCGGTGAGGCTGGACGGGCTCATCAGCTCGATCTGCTTGCGCGTGATCACGCTGGTCGATTGGGTCGGCTGATGCAGGATGCGGGGCTGCGGCAGCGCCGGTCCGTAGGGTTCGCTGTCCTGCTGGCTGGTCACCGAGAGCGGCGGCAGTTGTACGGGCTGCGCGGTGGGAGGGGAATCCTGTGCCCAAGCCGGATCGGCAAACAATGCCGCACCCATCGCCAACACAACGCAAGAATGCCGCATCGAGTTCGTCCCCCATTTGTTTTTAAATGATAATACGAATGATTCGCAAATAGCAAATGAGACTTACTAGCATTATAAGTCCGAGGCGATGACGGACGAGGGTTACGCCGGAGTTGCGTTGGATGGGCGGGAAAATGTTGCGACCAGTTTGGATATGCGCGGCAACGGCAATGATCGTTTGCGCCGCCGCGACAGGCGGGCACGCCGAAGAAGTCGTCGACCAGCGGGCACGGCGATTCGTCTTCACATCTCCCGCCGAGCGAATCGTTTTTCTGCCGATGCCGGCACCCTCCGCCTACATCGCCATCGATGGCACCGAGCGGCGGATCGTCGGGATGAACCTGGGTTCGGCGACCGCCATGCGCGACGGCATCCTGGGCCGACTCTTTCCCGCCATGCGGTCGATCCCGACCGACGTGACCAGCGGTGCGGGCTTCATGCCCAATATCGAGGCCATTCTCGCGCTGCGCCCCGACACGGTCTTCCAGTGGTCGACCGCCGGCAAGGATCCGATCGAAATGCTCGACCGGGCGGGGCTCCGGACGCTGGGCATTCGCTACGGCACGCAAGAGGACATGGCGGGCTACGTCGCGATGATGGGCCTGGTTGCCGGCAAGCCGGAGCGCGCCGCCGAGATCATGCGGCGACAGCGGGAGCGGCTGGATGCGATCGCCGGCGCCATGGCCGGCCTGACCGACCATCAAAAGCCTCGCGTGCTGTCGCTGGGGCGCACGACCGACCGCTTCAGCGCCGCCGGCGCCGGCAGCTACACCGATTTCTACATCCAGCTCGCCGGCGGCCGGAATGTGGCGGCGTCCGAGCGCCTGGCCCCGGGCGGTGTCACGATGGAGCAGATCCTCACCTGGGACCCTGAAGTCGTGCTGCTCGGCAACTTCGACTCCGCGATGCCTGCCGACCTCTACGCCGACCCGCGCTGGCAGGGCGTCGCGGCGGTCCGCGCGCGCCGGGTCTATCGCGTGCCGCTGGGCGGCTATCGCTGGGATCCGCCAAACCTCGAATCGGCACTGACCTGGACGTGGCTGGCTGGCCTGCTGCAACCCGATCGCGCCGCCTTCGACCTTCGCGCCGACATGCGCGCCTGGTATCGCCTTCTCTACGGCCACGAGCTCGGCGATCCCGAGATCGACTCCATCCTATTCGCCGCAGCGAATGCCGGCTCGGTTGGCTACGAGCGTTACGGCAAGAGATGAGCAGCCCGACCCTTCAAGTCGCGGCACGTCCCGCGGCTTCCACGACGATTTGGGCGGCGCAACTCCTTCTCGTCGCTGGCCTGGCCGTGCTGCTGGCGGCAGCGATCCTCGTCTCGCTGGCCGTCGGCCGCTATGCCGTGCCGATCGAACGCGTCGCGATGATCCTGGTGGCGCCACTCACCAGCATGAGGCCGACCTGGACGCCGACCGAGGAGTTGGTGGTCTGGACGGTACGACTTCCGCGGATTCTGATGGCGGGAATCACGGGCGCGGGGCTCGCGCTGTCAGGAGCGGTCCTTCAGGGCATCTTCCGCAATCCGCTGGTCGGGCCGCAAACGATCGGCGTTTCATCAGGCGCGGCTCTGGGCGGCGTGATCGCCATTCTGATCGCGGGCTTTGGCCCGTTGGTCACGGTTGGCGCGTTCATCGGTGCCATTGCAGCCTTGCTCGCCGTGCTCGCCATCCATCGCGGCGACAGCGTATCGCCCGTGCTGTCGCTCGTCCTGGCCGGCGTCGTCGTTGGTGCGTTCTGTGGCGCCCTGGTCGGCTTCGCGACCTTCGTCGCCGATCCCGAGACCAAGCTGCCCGGCATCGTCTTCTGGTTGCTGGGAAGTTTTGGCACCGCCACCTGGCCCCGCCTGGTGCTGGTCAGCACATGCACGGCGCTGGCCGGAAGAGTGTTGCTGGCCATGCGCTGGCGCATCAACGTGCTGTCGTTGGGCGACGAGGAGGCACGAAGCCTCGGCGCCCGTCCCGGACCGGACCGGCTGATTCTCCTGGGCGGCGTCTGCCTGATCGTGGCGGCGCAGGTCGCCGTCAGCGGCTCCATCGGATGGGTCGGCTTGGTGGTGCCCAATCTGGCGCGCATGATCGTCGGCGCCGATCATCGCAAGCTGCTGCCGGTCGCCACGTTGATCGGCGCCATCTTCCTGATCGTCGCCGACACCTGCGCGCGAGGGATCAGCGCGGCGGAAATTCCGGTGGGTCTGGTCACCGCCATCGTCGGGACGCCGGTCTTCGCCTACCTGCTTCGCCGCAACGCCACGGCGCGCACGCCATGATCGAGGTTCGCGACGCCGGTCATTGGTTTCTCCCCGATCAATGGCTATTCCGGACGCTGTCGCTCGCCGTTCCCGCCGGCAGCATCGCGGCGGTCCTCGGCCCCAACGGCCGCGGCAAGACGACGTTATTGCGCGCCGTTTGCGGCACGCTGGCGTTGCGCGAGGGTGCAGTCGACGTTCCCGATCCCGTCGGCTACGTGCCGCAAGCGCACGGCGCCATCGCCTATTCGGCGCTCGACATGGTGCTGCTGGGCCGCAGCCGCCGACTTGGCCGCTTCGGGGCGCCGAGCCGCGCCGACACGGCGGTGGCCATCGCTTGTCTCGACGAAGTCGGCCTCGTCGACGTCGCGGAGCGGCGATACGACCATTTGAGCGGCGGGCAGCGCCAGCTGGTGCTGCTGGCGCGCGCGCTGGCGACCGAGTGCCGCGCCCTGGTGCTCGACGAGCCGGCCTCGGCGCTCGATCTGGCCAACCAGGGCATCGTGTTGCGCCTGATGCGGCGCCTCGCGGTCGACCGCGGGCTCGCCATCCTGTTCACCACGCACGATCCCGACCATGCGTTGGCGGTGGCGGACACCGCCTTGCTGCTGCTCGAGAAAGCCGATCACGTGTTCGGTGCCGTCGACGACACGTTGAGCGAGACCAACCTGTCGCGCCTCTATGGCATCGAGGTCCGACGGCTGGCCTTTTCCGACGGCGCCGGTCGCGGCGAAGCAGTCGTGCCGATGCACGGGCTCGGCCGGCAATGACGCGATTACCAGCCCGTCGGCATCACCAATCAGGAAAGCGTTCATGAGTTTCACCCGTTCGAGCATTTGCCTTCTCTCCGCGCTGTTGCCGACCGTGGCATTTGCACAATCGGAGGCGTCGCCGGTATCGCCCGAGGCATCGTCGCCCGCTGTTGCCGCCTCGCTGCTGCCGCGTGACCTGTCGGTGTGGGGAATGTTCCTCCAGGCCGACTGGGTGGTGCAGGCGGTCATGGTCGGGCTGGCGGCCGCCTCGGTCGTCACCTGGACGGTCTTTCTGGCCAAGAGCGCCGAACTGGGCATCGCCCTGCGCCGCCAGCGTACGATGTTGTCCGCCGTCAATGGCGCGCGTTCGCTCGAAGAAGCGCCGGCCGGCGATCTGACGATTGCGGCGCAGGCCGAGCGGAGCCTGTCGGCCGAGGCACCCGGTGACCGCGAAGGCCTGAAGGAGCGTGTGGCATCACGGCTGGAACGCCTCGAAGCCGCCGCCAGCCGCCGCATGCTGAAAGGGACGGGCGTGCTCGCCACCATCGGCGCCACGGCTCCCTTTGTCGGCCTGTTCGGCACGGTGTGGGGAATCATGAACAGCTTCATCGGCATCTCGCGTGCCCAGACCACCAACCTCGCCGTGGTGGCGCCGGGCATCGCCGAGGCTTTGCTGGCGACGGCGCTCGGTCTGGCGGCGGCCATTCCGGCGGTGGTGATCTACAACCACTTTGCCCGCCGGATCGCCGTCTACAAGGCGCTGGTTGGCGATACCTCGGCCGCGGTGCTGCGGCTGGTGTCGCGCGACCTCGGACGGCGCTGAGCCATGTCGGTCAAACTCGATCACGGCGAGGGCGATCTTGCCGAAACCCACGAGATCAACGTCACACCCTTTATCGACGTCATGCTGGTGCTGTTGATCATCTTCATGGTCGCAGCACCGCTGGCGACCGTCGATGTGCCGGTCGACCTGCCGGTCTCGACGGCGGAGCGCCGGCCCAAGT
>ORJL010641299.1_pt1 | contig 11288 bp, 10 predicted proteins | sample 1779941 | NCBI WGS metagenome assembly ORJL01 (sample SAMEA104232317, study PRJEB22302) | groundwater metagenome | biome: forest; feature: aquifer; material: groundwater | place: USA | collected 2011-08-07 | depth 5.8 m | reverse complement strand
GTGTGACACATGCAACGGCACGGGCTATAAAGGCCGCGTCGCGGTATTTGAAATCATCCTTATCGATGAAAAAATTCAGGAGCTTATTTTAAAATCGCCTTCTGAATATGAAATCAAGCGGTGTGCGCGTGAGCAGGGACAAATGACGATCCGGGAGGACGCAGTTCTTAAAATCGTCGCCGGGATAACCGACTTTGCGGAAGTCGACCGGGTCGTCGGCGCAGAATAAGGTAGGGCTCGCTTACTGCTTTTCTTTTCGTTTTCGCGACCCGACTCGCCCCGTCCAGCGCGGGGCTCGCTAATGGGTCGGAAAAATTTCTCCTCCCATTGTCGCTGAAAACAAAAAGAAAACAGTTTGCTCGCTTGAGTATGGAAACGAAAGATGATTGTTTCAAAAACATATTGGCTCGCCCCGTCACCAAAATTTCGACCGTTTCTTTGCTGCCATAGAGAAGCTGGCGGGGAATACAAGGTAGTATCAATGAGCTTGTGTACGACCCTCGATGGGAACGATAGCAGCAGTCGAAATTTGGTGCGGGGCTCGCTCGGGCAGAAACAATAAAAAAATTACCGCCCGAAGCCGTGGACAATTACTCCGGTATAGGAACACGGAGGTTAGGATCTCTCCCAGGCACTGTCCAGTAATTAGTAACTAGTAACCGGTTACCAGTAACTAGTAACTAGTTACCAGACAGCCCTGGTGTAAAAATCCCCGTTAAGGCTCCTCGGAAGAATCGCCTTAATTGTCCACGACTTCGAACGGCAATGCAAAAAATAAAAAAGGGGTTCCCCCCGTTCCCATACATTGCGTTGTTGCCATTATATCACTAAATTTTAGATATGTCAACCGACCGCACGGAAGCGGATAAACCGGAAAAAGAGGACTATGCGCTTGACCTCGCGCTCCGGCCAAAGGAGTGGTCGGACTACGTCGGACAGGGGCACGTGAAGCGAAATCTCCGCATCCTCATTGACGCCGCGCGCATGCGCGCGGAGCCCATGGAGCACGTCCTTCTCTCGGGTCCCGCGGGGCTCGGGAAGACGTCCCTAGCGCACTTGATTGCGCGCGAGATGAATACGAACATCCGCGTCACGTCCGGCCCCGCGATCGAACGCGTGGGGGATCTTGCCTCAATTCTCACAAATCTCATCCCGGGAGATATTCTTTTTATCGACGAAGTGCACCGGCTGAATAAACTCGTTGAGGAAATTCTCTATCCCGCAATGGAATCGCGAACCCTCGACATTATAATCGGAAAAGGACCGTCTGCGCGGACAATCCAAATAGATCTCCCGCCCTTTACGCTCGTTGCCGCGACAACGCGGGCGGGGATGCTCTCGGGTCCTCTCCGATCCCGATTCGGCGCAAGCTACCGGCTCGATTTTTACGGCGCGGACGATCTCGGAAAAATCGTCATGCGTTCAGCCGCCATTCTCCAGACGCCGATAGAACCGGACGCGGTAGAGCGCATTTCCATCTCCTCCCGATTCACTCCGCGCGTTGCAAACCGCCTTTTGAAGCGCGCGCGCGACTACGCCCAGGTGCATGGAACAGGAACTATAACAGACGACATTGCGCAGAAAACGCTCGATCTCCTAGAAATCGATGCGCTCGGTCTTGAACCCATGGACCGCCGGATCCTCGACGCGATTATCACGACGTTTTCCGGAGGGCCCGTCGGCCTCCAGGCCCTTGCCGCAACAACGTCAGAGGAGGAAGATACGATTGTCGAGGTCTATGAGCCCTACCTGATGCAACTCGGATTTCTTGAGCGCACACCCCGCGGCCGGGTTGCGACCGAACGCGCCTACATTCACCTTGGCCGAGCATACACTGCGCAAAGTACTCTTATCTCCTAGAACAATTCACACAATGGTTTTTCCTGTTTTTCTCGTCATTTTCATCGTGTTCTGGACCGGTTACCTCCTCTTTGGGGTTTCAATGGTATACCACATTAGGGAATATTCGCTTCCCGCGCACCCAGTCCCGAGGATTTTTACAACAGCATTTATTGCGCTCTCGATTGTCTTGTTTCTTTTGTCCGGATTTTTTCTTATGGGAATATATCGCATATAATACATGCTCCCGCTTTTCGAAAACGAAAAAATTCTCCTCGTCGTCAGAAAACACTGGTTCGTCATGGCCCGGACCGCTATTCTCTTTTTTGTGCTCTTGTTCGCTCCGGTCATCGGATCGTTCCTGTTCCCGTACGTGAAGACTGCCGTTCCGGAAGACCTCTTATATGCGGGCGTGAATTTTTTTGTCTCGCTCTATTTTGCCGCTATCTCGGCGTTTCTTTTTTTCGAGTGGATGGACTATTACCTTGATACATGGATCATCACGACGCGCCGCATCATCGACATCGAACAGCAAGGGCTTTTTAGCCGGCACGTTGCAGAAATTCCCCTTTCGCGCGTACAGGATATAACCATAGAGGTAAACGGAATTCTTGAAACCCTCCTCCGGTTCGGCACGATCCGCATTCAGACCGCGGGCGAACGCGACTTTTTCATCCACGACGTTCCCCGTCTCCAGGAACTAAAAAACACCATATTGTCGCAATTAGAAGCGCGCCAGACAGAAGGCCAAAAGGAGGGGCCCGCGGCGCGCGAGTATCCTTCGCCCTGAACAAGTATGTCGGGACACTCCAAGTGGTCGCAAATCAAGCATAAAAAATCCATAACCGACCAGAAAAAGGGCGCTTTGTTTTCAAAAATCGCGCGCGAGCTCACGGCGGCCGCGCGCGCCGGAGGCCCGGACACAGACACAAATGCCCGCCTCCGTGCATCCATTGAACACGCACGGTCCTCTGGATTGCCGAAAGACAACATCGCGCGCGCGATTCTACGCGCGTCAGGCGCCACGGACGCCGACTCCGCGAGCGACTTTCTCTATGAAGCGTTTGGTCCCGAGGGCGTCCTCATTCTTATCGAAGGAATCACGGACAACAAAAATCGGTTGCTTGCGGAAATCCGAAAGATCCTCGGCGATCACGGCGCGAAATTTTCCGACCCCGGAGCGGTTTTGTGGAATTTCGAAAAACGGGGACTCCTCTTCGTTGACCGAAAGGACTCCCCCGGCGCAACAGAGGATCAGATCGAGCTCGCGGTGATTGACGCGGGCGCGCGCGACTACGAAAAAGACGGCGACGCGTGGATTGTCGAAACGCTCGCGGGCGAAACCGAGCGCGTACAAGAACGTCTTACCGCATCCGGCATCCCGACAAAAGAACCGGGCTACGGCTACCGCGCGAAAACCCATATCGCGCTTTCCGCCTCGGGACGCGCGGCGGCGACATCCCTTCTAAACGCGCTTTCCGACCACGACGATGTCGAGGATGTGTATACGAACGCCGAAACCATCACACATATATGATTATTCTCGGCATAGATCCTGGCACGACCGCAATCGGGTTTGCGGTTCTCGACTGCGGGCCAGGAAAACCCGTTTTGCTTGATGCGGGACTCCTTGACACCGCGCTCCGGCCCCCGGAACGATTTTTGCGCACTCACGATGCGATACGGACACTTATCTCCCGATGGAAACCAGCATCGGTTGCCGTTGAAAAACTCTTTTTTGAAAAAAATAAAAAGACTGCAATGGCGGTAGCGGAAGCACGTGGAATAATCCTCTTGACAGCCGCACTCCAAAAAACTACACTCTTTGAGTATACTCCGCTTGAGGTAAAGAAAGCCGTCACCGGACACGGCGCGGCTGACAAAATGCAAGTTGAGAAAATCGTGCGTCTTTCGATCTCGGGGGCGGAGTCGCTCAAGGCCCGCGACGACGTCTTCGACGCAATCGCGATTGCATTTACCGCGCACCTCTTGGAGCGTTTCCGGCCCGGACACAAGCTCTGATTCGCAATTGTTTATAATGTAAAAAGGTCGAACTCGATATCGCTTTGAAACAAGCGAACGAACTAACACGTATGGATCACGACACACTTAACTACAATGAAGAGGAGGATGTAGACTACGAAGACGACTACGACGAAGATGAGGACAAAGACGACGAAGAGGAAGACGATAAAGACGAAACCGAAGGAGAATAAAAATGTACCCGTTCCTCCAAAACCCCCCGACGATACGTCGGGGGGTTTTTGCACTTCGACTGAAAAGCGCGGCGGCTTGCCGCCGCGTCTTTGACTTTTTATACCACCTTAAAAATCCTCTTTTTGCCTATGCGAATGATTAATCCGGGCTGGATCGAAACCGGTTCGTGCGGAGACGAAAGAATCTTCCCTGCTATTCGAACCGCTTTTTGTCCGATGAGCCGTCGCGCCTCGGATTTCGACGATGCCCCCGCTTTCACGACGAGCGTGAGCGCGTCGTATTCTCCCGCGGGAAGGGAAAGCGTCGGAACCGAATCGGGTATTTCTTTTTTTGAAAAGAGCGAAAGGAAATACTCGCGTTCTTTTCGCGCGGCGTTACTTCCGTGGTACCGGCGGACCAATGCCTCAGCAAAAAAGAGTTTTGCCTGCATGGGGTTTTCCCCCTTGAGAATCTTTTCCCTCCACTTTTCGATATCCGCTTGCGAAACGTCGGTATACATCATGAGGTAGCCAATAATGAGATTGTCGGAAAGGGACATCGCTTTTCCGAATTTGTCCCGCGGCGCGTCAGAAAGCCCAATATAGTTCCCGGCGGATTTGGACATTTTTTCCCCCCCGTCAAGGCCGGGAAGGATTTTCAAGGTCACGATTGCTTGTGGGACACCCCCAAATTTTTCCTGAATGAATCGCCCTATGGACTCGTTAAACAGTTGGTCCGAGCCGACAACGGTGCAGTCCGACTCGAGCATGTGAGAGTCATACCCCTGGAGAACCGGGTAGAGAAGCTCGTTCACGTAAATTTCTTCCCCTTTCCTAATCCGCTCTTTGAACATGTCGCGCTCGATCAGCCGCGCGTGCGTAACAAGGGAAACAATTTTTAAAAAGTCACCCGTCGGCATCTTTCCGTACCACTCGGAGTTTCTCCTGATTTCCAGGAGATTTTTTTGCGGATGAAGGATTTTTAAAACCTGGGTCTTGATGCGCCGCGCATTCTTCTCTATTTCTTTCTCTGCTATGACGGGCCGCGCTTTTGACCGGCCTGTTGGGTCGCCTATCCGCGTAGTAAAGTCGCCCAATAAAATTTGGATTTTGTGCCCCGCCTCTTGGAGCGTGCGCAGTTTCCACAGGGTTGCCGCGTGCCCGATGTGGAGGGTAGACGCTGTCATATCAATCCCGAGTTTTATCTTAAGCTTCGTCCCCTTCCGAAGCGCCGCCCCAAGGGCTTCTTTGCCGATGATTTCGTCGACCCCTCGAGTAAAAACTTCTGATTCGAGAGTAAGGGGGTTTTTTCTTTTCCTGGTATTGGTAGACATATGGATATAATAATACCACGGCAATTTGTTTGCGCGAATCCCCGCCTTCCAGAAGGCGGGGACGACTGGAAAAACTCGGCAATTTGTTTTATAATATTTTTTGTGATGTCTCGCCCAAAAAAAAGAAAGTCAAGAGCAAAGCGCTTCGTGGGATACTTCCTGGTATCTTTTTTTCTGCTTCTTATGGCGGCGGGCGTATGGTCCTCGTATGTTATCGTCCAAAACCTTCCGGACCCGAGGCGATTATCCGAGCGCCCGATATCGCAATCAACGAAAATATACGACCGAACCGGAGAGATTGTTTTGTATGAAATACACGGAGACGAGAGAAGAACCGTTGTCCGCCTTTCCGAAATCCCGGCGGGTATGCGAAATGCGACGATCGCCGCCGAGGACGTGAATTTCTACACGCATATCGGCCTTGACTGGCGCGGCATTGTTCGGGCGTTCGTCAAAAATCTCCTCTCGGGCGACATTCGCCAGGGCGGATCAACGATTACCCAACAACTGGTAAAAAAGGCGCTTCTGTCGGACGAGCGGACGTACACCCGAAAATTCAAAGAAGCGCTTCTCGCCCTCTCGATCGAAACCGTCTATTCGAAGGACGAGATTCTCGAATTTTACTTAAACCAGATTCCGTACGGCTCAAATGCGTACGGCGTCTCGGCCGCAGCCCAAATCTATTTCTCAAAACCCGTTCGAGACCTTACGCTCGCGGAGTCGGCGATACTCGCGTCGCTCGTCAAAGCGCCGACATACTATTTTTCCCGCAAAGAAGAGCTTTTGGAACGCAAAAATTCTATTATAGACCGGATGCGGGAACAAGGATTTATCACGAGCGCGGATGCCGCTCAAGCGAAAAAAGAAAATGTTCTGTTCAGCCTTCACCCGCAATCAATCATCGCGCCGCATTTCGTCCTCTACGTCCGGGAGCTTCTAAACGAAAAATACGGCGAGGAGTTTGTTGAAGCCGGGGGGCTTCGGGTTGTAACGTCGCTTGACGCCATCCTCCAAAAAAAAGCAGAGGCGGCGGTCGCGGCCGGAGCAGAAAGAAACGAACCCTTGGGCGTATATAACGCAAGCTTGGTCGCGATACATCCGAAAACCGGAGAAATTCTTGCGATGGTCGGTTCGCGGAGCTACTGGGACGCACCCCTGCCAAAGGGCTGCGTGCCCGGGGTTTCGTGCAAATTCGACCCGCACGTGAATGTTTCGCTCCGGGCTCGCCAGCCGGGCTCGGCGTTTAAACCGTTTGTCTACGCAACCGCGTTTAAAAAAGGGTATACTCCGGAAACCGTTCTCTTGGACGTTCCAACAGAATTTAATCCCCGGTGTAATTCGGATGGGACTCCCGGCCCGGCGGTTCGCGATCCGGAGACGTGCTACCACCCGCAAAACTATGATAAAAAATTTCTCGGTCCGGTCTCGCTTCGCGAAGCGCTCGCCCAGAGCAGAAATGTGCCGTCGGTAAAGCTCCTATACCTTGCAAGAATAAAAGATACTATAGAAACAGCATCGGCCGCGGGAATAACAACGCTCACTGATCCCGATCGATACGGCCTTTCCCTGGTGCTCGGCGGCGCCGAAGTTACCCTTCTTGAAATGACGTCCGCGTTCGGCGTTTTTGCCCAAGACGGCATTTTATACCCGAAGACCGCGATCCTCCGCGTCGAGGACTCACGAGGAAAAATTCTGGAAGAGCAAAAGCCGAGAGGAATCGCGGTCCTTGACACGCAAATAGCGCGGCTCATCACGGATATTCTGTCGGACAACGCTGCGCGCACACCGGTCTTCGGCCCCGCGAGCGCCCTGTTTTTTCCCGACAGAACCGTTGCCGTTAAAACGGGGACAACGCAGGACTATCGGGATGCGTGGGTCGTGGGTTATACGCCGTCCATTGTTGCGGGCGTATGGGTTGGAAATAACGACAACTCAACGATTGATCGCGAGCGCCTGTCGGCGATGGTTGCCGCTCCTATTTGGCATGAATTTTTAAACGGGTTTTTTGAAACATCACCGCCGGAAGATTTCATTCCCCCGGAAAAGGAGAATCCGGAAAAACCCATTCTCCGCGGAGTATACCGGGGCGGCTCCATAGTAAAAATCGACTCGCTTACCGGGCGCCTTGCAACGGATTTTACTCCCCAGGAGCTTGTGCGCGAAAAAGCATACGGTCCCCTCGCGACAATTCTTACGTTCATTAATAAAGAAGATCCTTTGGGAGATCCGCCCACAAATCCATGGAGCGACCCGCAGTACAAAAACTGGCAGGAGGGGATTCGGGTGTGGGCGACTACCCGCCCGACGCAAGAAGAAGTCCCGCCGACAGCCGTTGATACCGTACACACGGCAGAAAACCGGCCAAAAATTTCCTTTCCTTCTCTCCCGCCGGAAAACGTATTCGAATCCTCTCCCAAAAACGTCGAGGTGCAAGTTAGCGCTATTTTTTCTCTCCGCGAAGTTTCTTTTTTTGTAGACGACGTTTTGCGGGGATCGAAAACAGCGCCGCCGCCAGGAAATTCTTCCTTCCCTCTTCCTTCCCCACTTCTCCCGGGGAACCATACAATCCGCGCTGTTGCCTACGATATTTTCGGGAATAAGGGGGCTGGGGAAGTATCGATAACCATTCTTTCTCAATGAAGCTCCATGGGCAAGCCCGTGGTATCCCCCTGTTACGGTCAAGCCCTGCGGGCTTGCCCGTGGAGCGGAATCCCGCACCGAAGACCATTCATCCACGGGTAAGCCCGTGGTCTTCTGGTGCGTGGATAAATTTCTATGTCAGCCGAATCGGCATAATGACATAGGAGAATGACGCGTCGCTTTTATTCCTGAGGAGCGCGGGCGTGTTTGCGTCGTTTGCTCCGAAGAATAGCTCGTCTTCGGTTGCCCCACCCACCCCGTCCAACAAAAACCGATAATTAAAATTCATAGTGAGGGGCTTCCCCGTGAGCTCGCAGGGAAGCGAAATTGTCGTAAGTCCGATCTCGGCATTCTCCGCTTTAATCTCAACTTTTTTTTGTGAGAACGCGAGGTGAACGTCTTGCAGCTTTGACGAGAATATGCTTGAGGATCGTATTGCGCTTGCGAACTCGTTTTTCGGGAGAAAGAGCGATGTGGAGAACGACTTGGGGATTATTGCGGAGTATTCGGGGAATAAGCCGTCGATAAGGCGCGACAGAATCCGGATGTCTCCGGTTGAGATTTCTATTTGATTTTCTCCGAGAGAGAGCGTTACCTCACGCTCTTCGTCGCCGAAAATTCGCACTATCTCTTGTCCTATTTTCCCGGGAAGAATGAATGTTTTTGCTTCGGCTTCTCCGCCGGGTATCTTTATTTTTTTCTCGGCGAGGCGGAAGGTGTCTGTCGCGGCAAGGGTGAGTTCCTGGGGCGCGATTTTAAAAAAAATACCGTTTAGTTCCGGTTTAAATTCAGAGGTTGAAACCGCGGGAAGGATTTTTGCGATCCCGTCAACGAGCGCGAGGGACGAAAATGAGTATGTATGCGTTTTTTTTATTTTCGGAATAAGAGGGAAATCGTCGGACCGCACCCCGATTATTTTCCCCTCGCGGGACGGCGTTTTTACCACTAGTGTTTCATTTTTCCCCTCGAGTTCGATGTTCTCTTCTTGGATAGATTGGATGACTTGAGTGAGAATTTTTGCGGGAACAGTCACTTTCCCGGGTGATTGCACTTTTGCCGGAACTGATATTTGAACCGCGTATTCAAGGTTTGTCGCTGTTACGGTAAGGGTGCGGGTATCGGCCTCAATAAGAATAGTATTTAAAACCGGGAGATTTATATTTTTCCCCGTAAATCTCTCTGCAAGAGAGATGCCGTATTCAAAAACTTCTTTTGCACACACCGCCTTCATAAGTCGTAGAAATAATAATAATTTTATATATCTCTTTTATTGTTATTAGACGCGAATAATATGGGGAACGGGAAGAAAGATACCACGATCATTGGCTCGTCCTGTTTTTTTGGGACAGGAAAACGTGTGAATAAAAATTATTCGCTAAAAATAAGTTCTTTTATTAAGCGGATTTCTTCTTCCAATTCAAAGCTTCTCTTCATCTCTTCCCCAATTTTTTCACAGGAATGAATCGCTGTTGTGTGATCTCTTCCGCCAAACCGGTCACCAATAGAGGGGTATGAGTATTTTAGTTCGTCCCGCATCAAATACATAGCGATCTGCCGGGGTTTGACAAAATCCTTTTTTCGCGAGGCGCTCACCAGGTCACGCTCTTTTATATCGTAAAAGGTGCACACCACCTTTATGATCTTTTTCCCTGAAACGAATTTTTTCGGGGCGAGGGAGTGAGTAACAAGAATCTTTTCAACACTTTCCTTTGTGACGGGAGAATTCGAGAGCTTTGAATTTATGACGATTTTATTCAAAACACCCTCGAGCTCCCGAATGTTTGTTTTTATCCTTTCTGCAACAAGGCGGAGGGCGTCCTCCGGGACCATAACCCCTTTTTCGTCCGCTTTTGTCTTTATAATTAAAAAGCGGGTTTCGACGTCGGGGGTCCCCACGTCCGCAATCATTCCGCCCTCAAAACGCGAACGGAGGCGCTCTTCAAGGGTTGAAATGGCCTGCGGCGGACGATCGGACGATATGATAATCTGTTTATTTTTTTCGTAGAGCGCGTTAAATGTGTGAAAAAATTCTTCCTGCATTTTTTCCGTTCGCGCCATAAATTGGATGTCGTCCATAATCAAAAGGTCGACGGAGCGATACTTTTCTTTTAGTGTATTCATTTCTTGATTCCTGAGAGCATCGACAACCTCGCCCATATACTTTTCCGACGAGACATACCGCACTTTTTTTTGGGCGTTCTGGCGCAATACTTCATTTCCAATCGCTTGTATCAAGTGGGTCTTCCCCAAACCCACGCCGCCGTATATAAAAAGCGGGTTGTAGCTTGTTCCCGGATTTTTAATAACCGACTGCGCCGCGGCGTAGGCAAGCTCATTAAAAGACCCTACGATAAAATTAGAAAACGAATAACGAGGGTTTAAATTTGTTTCCGGGTTGACGGAAAGCTCTCGGATTGAAAGGTCGTCCGGCAGAGGAGCGCCATCAGCTGGCGAGCGGCGCTTCTTTACCGGCTCTTTCACAAGCGGCGCGTGCCCAGAGCGCTCGGGTCTCGCTATGAGGTACGACACGTCTTTTATCTCGGGCGTTATCTCCCGAAGGGCATGGAGGATGAATTTATGGTATTTATTCTGAAGCCACTCCTTCACGAAGCTGTTCGGAACAAAAACAGTGGCGAGGCCGCCCTCTATTCCCGCAATACCAGTTTCCTGAAACCACGTGAGGAAGTTCGGGCGGGAGATAGAGGGTTCAAGTTTTGCAAGCGTGGCTTGCCACAATTCAGTTTTTTCCATAGGAGAGAAAAAGGGCGGATAAGGGAGAGCTCGAAATTCAAGATTTTCGTTACGAAAGAGATTGTTGAGATGGGTTCTAGAAAAAAATCCGGTTTTGTATATAATGGGTATTATACGCAAACGAAAAACATTCGCTACCGACCGATGTGGGGAAATACTGTTGAAGACGTGTTAATTATCATATAGAGTATGGAGGTGCGGTCGCAGAAAGAGATGTAACCATAAAGTGCATACAGCATGTCTGTTACCTATCAGCCGTCAAAAAGGAAAAGGAAGAAAACCCACGGATTTCGCGCGCGCATGAAGTCGCGAGCGGGAAAGCGCGTCCTCGAGCGCCGCCGCAAAAAAGGACGGGTGCGCCTCGGCGTGTAGTATAGACCTCTTGCAAAATAACATTCTGGCTAATTTCCCCAAATTTTGGCTGCAAAAGGTTCATCGGAATTCGTCGTAATAGCCATTACGTCTTCATTCCTCTTCACCTTTTTCGCTCAAAATTTGAAGAAATTATTACAAAAGCTTATTCTGCAAG
>ORJL010482148.1_pt1 | contig 11289 bp, 11 predicted proteins | sample 1779941 | NCBI WGS metagenome assembly ORJL01 (sample SAMEA104232317, study PRJEB22302) | groundwater metagenome | biome: forest; feature: aquifer; material: groundwater | place: USA | collected 2011-08-07 | depth 5.8 m | reverse complement strand
GGCGTCCTCGTTGGTGTCGACGTGGCGGCAGGAGTGAAGGTAGGCGTCGGTGCGGCCGTAGGCGTAGGCGTAAAGGTCGATGTGGCCGTCGGCTGAGGAGTCGCAGTGGGCGTACTGGTAACCGTCGGCGTGTATGTAGGCGACGCGGTGGGTGTAAACGTGGGCGTGGCAGTCGGTGTGAAGTTGGCAGTAGGCGAAGGCGTGAAAGTAGGTGTGAGAATAGGTGCTGCCGTTGGCACTACTGACACAGTAGACGTTGGAGAATGCGAAGGAGTCCTTGTAGGCGAGGGGGTAAGTGTTGCACTCGTTGATCCAAAGCAAGCTGTGCCCGTCAATGCTAACACAGCTGCCGTACTGAAGCCAATCAATGCTTTCTTGAGGTTATTCACAGCTCTTAAAGAAGTGCACCACGTATCTCTGGCATGGTAAAATCAACTCGAAGATGCCATTTAGACTTGGCCAAAGAGGCGTCCAGGGGACAAGTCGAGATGGCACGAAAGCAAAAGGACGGATGGAGTATTGTTTTATACTAGCTTCTCGTAGCAATTCTTGAACTGAAATGATATCGTATTCTTTGATAGTTCTGTTTGATTTGAACCGTTTCAGATTATGAAAGTCCACGATAGCCTGACCACCAACTTTGAGAACCCTAAGGATCTCTTTGAGAAGCGCAACTTCGTGGTTCTTCCCACGAATGAGTGTATCGAAGCATATGGCGCAGTCAAAAGTGTTGGCAGCAAATGGAAGTTTCAGGTAGCAGGCACGTATGCAGAGCATATTCGTCGGTCTCAAATTGTGGGCGACGACGATTGAGGGAACGTGAGCATCGCAGTTTGCAATTGCCTTGACCATTGTCGCCAGAGCCCTTGAATGGTTGCCAGATGCCCCCGAAACGTCTATGGCGGTCGCGTCAGGCGAAGGAGTTAGTATCTCCAAGATCCCCTTGACCTGACTCCGATAGAAGCCTCGTGTACCTGGGCTGGCGTAACGAAGATCTCCCCATGCCATTTCATTGATTCCCGTTGAGAATCTTTGTTGACACATCTTACGATAGGTTTCCTCTGCATCAACAAAGTCTCCTGTGCCTAGATTCCAACGTGGAAATTGCGTTGGCATCAGTTCAATGAGATTCTCTTCATGGATCGGGTAACTTCTTTTGCAACTCTTACATTTCAAAGAGCGCCCTTGCGAAATCAACGTAGAAGCGTCATCAGGACACCGAAGGCGCTCAAACATCTCGTCTTTGTTGTTGACCAATTGGGCTCCTACGAAGTGGGCGACTTACTAGGCCACTCTCTTTGTCGTTCCGAAGCTTAGCTTCAGCTATGACCAGTATAGGGTCATCCTTCAGGATGATGCAAGAATTGCATTGGGCGATTTCACTCTGACAATTTGCCATACATAACCTCAGCACCATCACTAGTTCACGACACGTGGACTCTACATCCGTCAAGGTACTAACAAAAGCTTTGAGAAGACCATTAGTCGCATTTCCAAGCGAGTGGGAGTGCCAACGAAATGTATTCGTATATTGGACGCACTGCAACTGAGGGAATGTAGGCGTTTGCCATGCTCGATGCCAAAGTTCATGTTGCCAAGTGAGAGGTGCCAAGATAGTATCATTCCCTCCCATTGGACATTACGTTTTCACAATTTGCTGTGTCATAGAATAGTCCACCATTCGCATTAGGAGAGATGAATCATGCGTTTGCCGTGATCAAATGATAGCAGGTGAGTAGCTCTAAGGCTTCTGCAAGCAGTCTTGCATGACACACCAGTATCAGCCGTATTTGTTCAGAGGATGAGAACCCTTTTGCGTGTTGGAAATCTCTAATCTTGCTTCTTCACCCCTAAGGGTGAAACTTGTCAAAGCGAAAACAAAGGTGAGGTTTGAACGCACTCCTTGCAGTTCGTTGAGAAGAAGTGCACTCTTTCTACACTAACACCTTTTAGCCTAGTTTTCTTTGGTCATGGTGTCCACCAGGGGATTTTTTGGAGGTTTTGGTGGTGCGATGGTCCCATCGACCTAGCAAAGTGTTTCTCAATGAAAGCAACAAAAGATTGAGGTCAAGCCACGGACTCATCCTCTTTATATAGACAAGATCATAACGGAGTTTGGCTCTTGGAGGAATGTCGTAGCTGCCATTGAGTTGGGATAAACCGGTGAGCCCAGGTCGTATGCTAAGTCGCTGGTCGAAGCTCTTGATTTGTTTAGAAAATCTCTCATTTAACTCAGGTCGTTCTGCACGTGGCCCTACGAAGCTCATGTCACCCTTCAGGATATTGATCGTTTGAGGAAGCTCGTCAAGGGCCGTCTTGCGAAGGAGTCTCCCTATTCTTGTGATTCTGGCATCATTTGCCATTGCCCAAACGGGGCCAGTCGCCTTCTCAGCGTTGGGGATCATTGTCCTAAATTTTATAACTTTGAAGATTCTTCCCCCTAAGCCTACTCGATCCTGCAAATAGAATATTGGCCCACGATCTTCAATCCAAATTGCAAGAGGGATTGAAATCCAAAGCAAAATCCAAAGCGGAAACAACATGGCCAAGGATAGGAATAAGATCGTCAAGTCAAGGGGCCTTTTATAGATTTGTCTCACTTGGATTACGGGGGGATTCGCCTTCGGCAATTCTTCGAGTTCCTTAATACAATCTGTCTCGGATTGTTGAACGGAGCTTCCTTTCTTGAATAAGGTTCATTTCCTATTGCCCAAACAAGCCTCAAGAACTAGGCATTATGTTGACCATTACTAGGGTTCTGTGGCAGAGCCAAGCAATCTAGCGTACTCACGAATAACCTTGTCTTTCCGAAAACACCGTTCATACAAGGCTCTGCCCCTCAATCCACGTTCTGTGAGTTCTGATGGATAACTAGCGATTTGGCATAAGAGTTCTCCCAATCCAGCGCCATTGGCTATGTTCCAGCCAACTTTCTCGTCGGTTACCAATTTTGCAATATCCGCCTCTTCAGCCATATTTGTAATCAAGGCGCGGCCGCCTGACAGGAATGTGTAGGCCTTCGACGGCACAGCGTAACTTTCGAGTCCATGTTCTAGGGTGACGAAACAAGCGTCTGACGCTGCCACTATGTTGGCGAATTGCTGCTCCGGTTGGAAAGGCAACCATGAAACATTTCGGATGTTTTCATCTCTAATGCGTGAAAGCAAATACTGTTTCTTGGCGCCATCACCAACAAAAAGGAAATGAATAGGCTGTTCGTGAACTCTTGTCGCGGCGTCAAGAATAGGCGCAATCGGATGCATAATTCCCATGTTACCTGCGTACAAAAAAAGTATATCACTTTCACCTACCCCTAGTTGCTTTCGAACGGAGTAGTTCTTACTGGCATGTTCAAACTCGGGGCGACCCCAATTGGGAATGACTTTGATATTGAATTCACGAACACCCTTTTCTTCAACTAAAGTGCGTTTCATCTGATATCCAGGAACTATTACTGTATCGGCGTGACTGAATATTTGCTTGTTCATCGCATTCCACAAGTTCAATGCTGGTCTAGGGAGTTTCACCCATGAGGTTTTTGCTAGGATATCTGGATGTATGTCATAGAGAACATAAACAAATCTAATGCCAAACCGTTTGGCTAGTCGTGCACCAATGAGGCCCACAGAAGGAGGGTTGGACAGAGTAAGCACTGTATCTGGTCTTTGATCTTCAACAATCGCGCGAGACAACAACCACGCTCGCCACATGAACTTAGCGTAGCCCACGACGCGACTGCGCAACGATTCACGACCGCGAGTCCTACCCAATGGAACTCTGTATACTCGAACTCCACTGACTATTTCGAATGCTGGAGCCATCACGGTGGACGAAGTGTAGCTTGGTTGTGCTGTGACTACTGTCACCTTGAATCCTTCCAAAACCAAACCGGCACACAGATCACTTAGCAATTGGCCAGAAGAAGCTACGTCTGGAGCATAATACTGATTTATTACCAGTAAGTTTCTTGCCATTTCATCTGTCTCGGGTTAGCCTGAGCCCAATATCAGCCTCCCGGGGAAGCAGCTTCTTTGGGCCGTTTGGCATTTGACACTTGGCTTTCAATCCAACGGTAAGTGACTCTTAGGCCGTCCTTTAGGGGAGTCGAGGGTTCCCAATGCATTATGCTACTCAGACGACTGTTGTCACTATTTCGTCCTCTAACTCCTTGAGGTTGTGACATAACGTGCCGTTTTCTGACAGTTTTACCTGCAATTGAAGTAACTAAATCAACCAAATCATCAATAGTGATCAGGGCGTCAGTTCCCAGGTTAAGAGGCTCACGAGTGTCAGACTGCATTATCCTGACTATGCCATCGACGCAATCGGCGATATACATGAATGATCGAGTTTGTTTGCCATCGCCCCATACTTCGATTGTGTCTCCATTATTTGCGAGAGCAATCTTCCGGCATATTGCTGCAGGCGCCTTTTCTTTTCCTCCCTCATATGTACCCAAAGGTCCGTACACGTTGTGAAAACGCGCTATTCTTGTTTCCAAACCGTGGTCTTTGAAGTAGTATTGAAACAGTTTTTCAGAGAACAATTTCTCCCATCCGTAGCCTTCTTCTGGTGCAGCCGGAAATGCATCTTCCTCTTTGAGCGGTGTCACGTCAGAATCGAGTTGTCTGTATTGTGGGTAAATGCAAGCGGACGACGAGAAGAATATTCTCGAAACATTATTCTTTAAGCTTGCCTCCAACATGTGAGCGTTGATCAGCACATTATTCGTAGCTATATCAGCGTGGTTAGCTGTTATGTAGCCAATGCCTCCCATGTCCGCCGCCAGATTGTAAACTTCGTCGATGCCATTTGTGGCAGTTCGACAATTCTCGACCAACCTCAAGTCCAACGTCAAGAATTCGTCGGCGTGGCTTTCCTCATACTCAGGTAACTTCAGATCCACACCACGTACAAAAAGGCCTTTACTTACAAGATGCTTGGTCAAATGGTGACCAATGAAGCCTCCGGCCCCTGTGACAAGGATTCTCTTACTCACTGTACAAGCCTCCTAACTGAATGCTGTGGTTCATCCACGAAGCCATTTCTTCTTAGCTTTGAGTTACTTGACCTATATTTTGATTATCCGCCTATTATTGAAAGACAATATGTCCTAAATATCCGACCAACTGCAAGAGAAGATTTTGTGATCTTACCGCCAAAAAAGCCTCACGTCACAATAAGTCTTTCTCTACATGCTAACTGATTAGCTCTGAGCGTACAAGAAGGCACTGCCAGCCATCGACTTTGACCAACAAATAGCCATTAGCTCTTAACTTCTTGACCATCTTCCAGGATTCCTTCAATGCTATGGGTTGGTTAAATTCAACTGTGAGAATACCCACTTTAATTGACTCAGAAATCATGTTGTCCAAGACCGCATATTCGGCGCCCTCAATATCTAATTTGAGAATGTCTATTTGGCTGTGGCCCAACATTTCCATTATGGACGATAATTTCATGCACTTGGCCTCAAAGTAGTCTGAGGTCTTTTGAATATTGACTATTGAGTGAGACACATGCTCGGAGTTTTTCGGCGAATAGAATTTCATAATCGCGTCTTCAGACCAGACGCCGATGTTGTAGAAACTGAAATCTAAGAGGTTGGCACAATGATCTTGCACGAAACTTGCTGCTCTGGGTGTAGGATCAAAGGCAAATACCTTGCAGCCAAACCGTTTGATGAGTCCCTCGTCAAAAGATACGTCTTCTCCTACACCAGCAGAGTAACAGACCATTCCTGGGCGGACAAACACCGACGGCATGTGATAGCCACCATATTTAGTTCCTAACATAGTTGTTTTGATTCCTTTGCGTCTCCTCAACGGCATCACAAAGGCCTTTTCCCGTAGAGTATTACCAATTCTTCTTAGCAAATCCCTCACCCAATCTCATGTAATATATAGCTAATCCAGAATGACAAATTCCTTCGAGAATAGTTCCCAGTGCTTACGACTATTTCGAACCAATTCGATATATGTCCACAATTTTTCACACTCTAATATTACTGCGCTTGCCATGCATGTTATCCATGACACTCTCCAGAGTTTGCGATGAATGCTAAATGTCATTGATGCTAACAACGTTGTTATGCAACAACGAAGCACATAGTTCTGTAAGAGACGATGTGTCTTTTTGCATGAGTTCCCACTCCCAAGTCCAATGAATTGCTATTGGAATGACATTATTTGGGGTAGGTTTGCCAGATTTACATTGATACAAGCGCTCCCAAGCAGCGATCGAAGATCTATAGTACAAAATGCGTAATATAGTCTTCAGTTGTTTTGAGGGCGATTCTCCGGGGAATTTGTTCTCAAATAGAAGGGTTTTGATCTCCCTTGAGCGTCCATAAAGCGGAGGGTAAGCGTGCAAAATAGGTATTGGTGATCTCCGAAGCCAAACTCTCGGTAACGTGCCAAAGCAACGTTTGAATCCAAGTTTATCTAGAGCAACGAGCAAATTGAAATCATACGAGTTGCCAGGAGGGATGAAGCTATCCGTTGGCATATCCAGATATTTCAAGCCCTCTGTGAGCAGTGCAATACTATCTTCGACAGAAAGTCCCGTGAATTCGTTCTTGATATTCCGGAAGGCTCCACTAGATTGTTGATGAGTCACCCCATGGAGAGCAACTACCATGCCATGACGGTTTCTCAAGAACTCTCTGTCCTGTTGGTCCAATTTGGCTGGAACAACACCTAGCAAATACGGAATGCCATATCGTTCCAACACATCAAATACTTTTTGTGCGGCCTCAAGATGGTTATTGATCTTGGGTTTAACGCCTGATGGAAAGTCGTCTACCCTTACTATTATCTTACAATTGCGAGTAGTAGGTTTGAAAATAATATCGGGCCTTCTTCTACCTTGTGGCTTGGATCTTGATCAGAACCTAATCATAGGTCTTCTTGGTTTCCAAAGTCAATTCGTTTGTCAAGCACTGACTGTACAAGCGTTTCATTCGTTCGGCCACAAAGGCCCAAGAGTAGTGTTCTGAGACTAATTTGTAGCCCAAGCGTCCCATGACTGCGCCTTCACCGGGGCGATCAAGCAGGTAGTTGATGGCGTCTCGAAGTTCATCCGGCTTGGCTGCGACTGTTAGACCAGCGCCGCTCTTTGCAACCTCTGGAAAGTGGCAACCTTCAGTTATCACAACAGGTAGCCTGGAAGCCATAGCTTCCAGCACAGCCATACTAAAACCCTCTGAGTAGGATGGCATGACGAATATATCTGCTGCACCCAATGCGACTAGTTTTTCATAGCCAGTGAGCATTCCAACAAAGATCGTATTCTCCAATGCTCCGGCTGAACGAAGAGTTTCCTCAAGTTGATCAGCATAGTTGCCGTCTCGTGGCCCTGCGATTATTAGATAAGTATCTCTCCTGTTACGCACTATGTCACCAAAGGCGCTTGCAAGCAACCCCAACCCTTTCGAAGGATGAATACGACCCAAATATAACACGATCCTTTTTTGTCCAAGCCTAGTAAAACGCCTTTCGAATTCAAAACGTGGAGGTAAAGAGTCGAAATTCTCAACATCTACACCGTTGGGGATCACGACAGTACGTGATCTAAGACCCAAATTCACAATCTTCTCCTTTTCAATGTCGTTAAACGCCTGCAAAGCTGCCGCATTTTCCAGGGTCTTTCGCTGGAAAAGCTTCATGTAAAAATGTTTTTGGAGTTTTTTCTGTTTCAATGAGTGCTCATAGAGGGATCCGTGAACGGTTATTATGTAGGGTTTCTTGTGTTTTATGGCTGCGCGATAGGCGGCCAAGTGAGGAAAGTGCCAAAGTTCGTGTATATGAACTAGATCGTACTGAGGCACTATTGATAGAAGTTCGTCGGCTAGGGACGGTGAATGGCCGGTCCATAGATGAGCTAGCCAAGAATTTGGGAAAACCTTAGTTTCAACACCTTTCAAATCTATCTGATCAAAACCTGTTCGTATGCCTTTCGTCGCAAGGACTGTGCATTCGACGTTTATTTTTGACAAACTCTTCGTGAGAGAGGATATTACTGAAACTGGTCCTCCCCATGTGGGCGATAAGCTAGCTGAAACGTGAAGAATCTTCATCAGTTTTCCCAAATCTCGCCTTTTTGCAGGGTTATCTACGGTACTGCAGTATATGCCTCGGCCGAATTCTTAATTCTGTACGTATTTCCCTGGCTCCATATAGCGCAGTATCTTCGTGGAACTTGAACTGTGTAAAAGGCGACAGACAATAACCAGTCGAAAATGAATAGAAATTGCACAATCATTCAACCCGCCTTGACCGAGCATAACTATTCCCGGCATGGATAGCATCTATGAAGCTTTGAGCCGAACGAGCTATTCCGAACGTGTCGCAAGCGTTCTGGCTTATGGACTGCCTCCTGGCACGAATATCTTCCAAATTTGCCTCTAGCTCCCCCACAACCGAAATGATGTTCTGTTCTTCCAATGGGTTGAACAAACGCCCACTCCAACCTTGTTTTATCAGATCGTATCCCGCCGCAGCCTTGTTGGAACATAGCACGTAGAGCCCACTAGCCAACGCCTCGTTTACAACCAATCCCCAAACTTCTCGGATTGAAGGAACAACCAAGGCATCAGCCATCGCGTAATATTTGGGTAAGCCTTCACTTTGCACGTACCCCTCAAAGGAGATGTTTTGTAGCCCATTAACATGACAATAGGTGACAATATCCTCTTTCATGGGGCCATCGCCGACGACTAACAAACTAATACTCATTCCACGGAGTTGCTCAATTGCTTTGATTAAGTTCCAAATACCTTTACCTGCGGTCAATCTGCCTACGTATAGCAAGAGCAACCGGGAGTACTTTGACCTCTCATAAAGAGTTACCTTGCTTTGTATGGAGGTGTTTGTTTGCTGACGGAACCAGTCCATGTCTACAGTATTAATACTTGTATGGATCAAACTGGGATTAGCGCCTAGACTTACCAGGTATTCTGCTGCTTTGGTTCCATAGGCAACATACCTGTTTGCGCTCTTGACGAACCACCGCTTTCCCAATGCAACCGGTCCTCTACGAACATTGGCACTTAGCATTGTCGTTCCGTTCCAAAGAATAACCCTCTTTCGCATTAGTCTGCAGTAAAGCATCGCTTCCCAGTAAGAAATGTTGTCATATCCAGACAGGATCACAACTTTTGGATCGTACTGTCTAATAAGCCTGCTCACTGGTGCATTCAAGTGAAAAGGAAAGTCAGCCTTTTTGATGAACCCGTGCAAACCAGGTAATACAGTATGGAAAAAGGAGAGATTTTGGGTGTCAATTTTCCACGCCCGATTCGATTCAGCATACGCAAGAGTTGCAACCAATAGCTCGAACCTTCCATCTTGGCTAATTAGATTGAACAGAGGTATTCGGTACGGCGTAATAATGTTTGTTATGATTAAGACACGGCTAGGAGTCATGAGAGTAATAAAGCCCGCTTGTCAATATTTGCTTAATTAATACTAAGTTTGTGACGTTTCCGTACAAATTCTATCCTGTCGGCTAAGATTAAGCTAGGCAGTTTCTGTGATGAGCCATATTAGGTGTTCAACGACGTTCGAGTTTGGTGGAAGCAGCAATCCTAATCTTCCGAATTGGCTACGTCAAAATATATCAATGCCTCCCAAGTTTAAATTTGTCACTTCTCAAAGTTCCCCATAGAGCGGCCGTAAAGGCTCCCAGTATCCAAAGTGGCTTGTTTGATTCAGCTGAGAAGAAAAGTAGCATGAAAATTGTGGCAGCCACAGCCGCCAGCAAAGAATGGCTAAAAGACCTTCCGTATTTTGCCATTGATGGCCAAATACTCTTTGCCAAAGCTAGTAATCGCAATATCACAACTACCAAGAATCCTATGAGAATCGTTTCTCCAACCATACCCAGTTCGACCAACACGCTTAGGTACGTATTGTGAACGACTTTCACGACAGCAATTTCTGATGCAATCGCTCCTGGGGCGAAATTGGATGCACCAATCCCAATGATTGGTGATTCCAGGAACTGCTTGAAGGCGATTGGCCATATATAAGTGAATCTCTCGATAGGCACTTTGTCGACTGTAACTAGAAGTACCCTCCCTGTGAGTCGATCCCAGAAGAGAGGTGAAGCAACTGCGGCTGAAATCGTTAATACAACCATAGCCCACCATTTACTTTTGTCTTTGGACAATGCCATGAATATAGAGACCGCAATCACTAGGCTGACCACTCCCGCTCGCGACGATGTAAGTAAAATCGATGCTCCCACAAATCCTAGGGCTAGTAACCATGCCAGCCGCGCACGTGTAGTCTTGGAGTTAATGACAAAAGCAAGGAGGAAGCAGAACCCAATTAGTTGGTACATCGCGAAAAAATTAGGGTCGTTGGTGAATCCTCTTGCTCTTGCTCCTTCGCTATAGAGTTCCGAAGTAGGGCTGAAAAGGCTAAGCATTTGCATAAAAGCTACTGCGGCCGAGACGATTGTGGAATACACCAAGAATCTTGCGGCAATCATAATATCCGATACAGAGCGTAGGACTGATGCGGCAAGTACAATCAAAAAACCATTTAGGAAATAGGATTGTGCTTCCAAATAAACAAAGGAAGGAAACGTGGCCCACAGTGCACTCGCAGCAGACAAAAACGCCATGGCAAATGCAAAAATGGCTTCTAATGGAAATTGTGGAGTGAATTTTCTATGTACACATAAGTAAATGAACCAACAGACCGAAACTTCAAGCGCCACAAGTTTCAGTGCAGTGAATGAGCCCCTCAATCTAACACCCTCGAGCGGCAACAACAAGACAATTATTGGAAAGGCATAAGTTGGTTTCCTAAACACGATGAAAGCTATTGCAGCTAGCGTAAGAAGAAGAGCTGTATAGAGTCCAGCCGATGATTGTTCCGTTGCCCATCGGCCGATGTACCACGATATTGCTGTCAAGGCGAAGGCGGTCAGCAGAGAAGGGCTAATGTTCCTCGATGTTATCAATTGAAGCCGTTTGGCTAGCGATGTGTCGATACTCACTTTAGTATTTATACCAATCAACCTTTGATAACGAAAGGTTGACTTTCTACTATTGCCTTACAAACTTGGTTCATATAACTGCTATTTCCAGCAAATATCCGCTCTAGTTCACTTAGACTAACCTCAGGTTCTGAAGAGGCGCTCTTGAAAGTGACTGCTTCCATGGGTACCGAACATCTGAAGAATAGCAAGTAAGCGTACCTGCGTGCCAATTCTATTCTCGAGGTCTCCAGCATCGGTCCGTCTTCTCGCATTAGCCGTTCCAAAATGTCAAAGTACTCC
>ORJL011289059.1_pt1 | contig 11291 bp, 12 predicted proteins | sample 1779941 | NCBI WGS metagenome assembly ORJL01 (sample SAMEA104232317, study PRJEB22302) | groundwater metagenome | biome: forest; feature: aquifer; material: groundwater | place: USA | collected 2011-08-07 | depth 5.8 m | reverse complement strand
GGATCAGGAAGGCGGCCTCATCGGCGCCGCTCGGTCCGGGCTCGCGCTCGCGCAGCTCGACGCGGAACTCCCCCGCCCCCATGCCGATCCCCTGGAGCTCGGCGCCGACGGCGGCGGCGAAGGGCTCGGCGGCGGTGGCGCGGGCGTCCCGAAGCTCGTCCCCCAGCCGCACGACCTCGGCCTCGGCGGCCGTGAGGGCCTCGGCGGCGGCCTGCACGGGATCGCGGCCGCCCTCCACGGCCTCGACCTCCCGCCTGGCCTCCTCCGCGCGCGCGAGCAGCTCCTCGTAGGTCTGGCAGCGGAAGCGGCGCTTCGCGGCGGCGATCCGGTCGAGCCCGGCCTCCACCTGAGCGAGCCGCTCGGGCTCGGCCTCGAGCGTGTCCAGGAAGCGACGGAGATCGCTCGCCGCCTCGCGCAGCCGCAGCTCGGCGTCGCGCAGCTCCTGCCCCGCCTGGGCGAGCTCCGGCGCGAGCCGCTCGAGGGGTGAGAGCGCCCGCTCCGCGGCGGCGGCGAGGCCGGCGGCGCCCTCGCCGTCGTCCGGCTCGAGCGCCTCGACCGCGGCGCCGGCTCCGAGCGCCAGATCTGTCACGTGCAGGAGCCGCTCGCGCTCGGCGCGCCGCCCGCCCTCGGCGCCCGGCTCGCCCCGGGCGCCCGCCTCGAGCCCCTCGGTGTCCTCGACGAGCGCCCGCAGCTCCGCCAACCGCGCCTCGGCACCCGCGGCGTCGCGGGCGATCTCCTCGTGCCGGCGGCGCGCGGCCTGCAGCTCGCGCCAGGCAAGCCGCGCGGCCCGGCGCCGGCGCAGCTGCTCCTCGCCGCAGAAGGCGTCGAGCACGTCGAGCTGGTACGCCGGGCGCGCGAGCCGCCGCTGCTCGAACTGTCCCGACATCGCGATCAGCCGCTCGCCTGCCGCCGCAAGATCCTCGCGGGCGACGGCGCGGCCCCAGGCGTAGGCGCGCGTCCGGCCGTCGGCGAAGACGCGGCGCGCGAGGACGAGCCCGGGCTCGTCCTCGGGTCGCAGCTCGGCGAGCGCCGCCAGCTCCTCGTCCTCGAAGAAGCCGTCCGGAACGTCGAGCTCGGCCTCGACGTAGGCCTCCGCGCCGGCGGTGCCCACCGCCGCGGCGTCCCCGCGCGTGCCGAGCAGCAGGCCGATCGCCTGCGCGAGGATCGTCTTGCCTGCTCCGGTCTCGCCGGTGATCGCGCTCAGGCCGGGCGCGAAGGCGAGATCCGCCTCGCGGATGAGGACGAGGTTCTCGATGCGCAGCCTACGAAGCAAAGGTCTCGCGGTAGCGGCGGAAGAAGGTCGCCTCGGGGAGCGTCGCGAGCAGCGAGCGCTGCGCGCCGACGCGCGCGACGACGCGGCCGCCGGGCTCCACGTCGTCGCCGCGGTGCCCGTCCACGAGCGAGGCGGCGGACACGTCCGGAGTCCGGTTCCAGATCACGAGGTCGCGCCCCGGTGGGATCACGATCGGGCGCGCGTGCAGCGAGTGCGGCGCGACGAACGTGACCGCCATCGCGTCGATCCCCCAGACGAGCACCGGGCCGCCGTTCGAGAGGTTGTAGGCGGTCGACCCGGAGGGGGTCGAGCAGATGATCCCGTCGCAGGGCACGACGCCGAGCCGCTCGCCGCCGACCGCCCACTCCAGCTCGACCATGCGGCCGAGCGTGCCGCTCGTCACGACGAGGTCGTTGACGGCCACGCGCCGCTCCTCCCCCGCCTCGATCTCGAGCGTCGGCAGCTCGACCACGTCGTACTCGCCGCCGAAGACGCGCGCGAGCCCCTCCTCCAGCTCGGCCTGGTGGATCGAGCAGAGGAAGCCGACGCGGCCGAAGTTGACGCCGACGACGGGCACGCCGGTGCCGAGGAAGCGCGCGAGCGCCCGCAGCATCGTCCCGTCGCCGCCGAGCACGACGGCGAGGTCGGCGCCGTCGGCGACCGCGGGCCGGCCGTGCTTCTCCGCCTCCTCCGGAGAGAAGACGAGCTCGACCCCTGCGGCGCGTGCCGCCTGCTCGAGGCGCGCGAGCGCCGCGCCGGCGGCCTGCGCCCTGCCGTGCGTGACGACGGCGGCGCGGGCGACCGCCCTAGGCGACGGCGTCGGCGATGCGGCGGGCGATGTCATCGGGCAGGACGGCCTTCTCTCGCTGGACGAGGTGGAGGAAGAACTCCCGGTTCCCCTTCGGGCCCGGCACGCCTGAGTCTACGACGCCGGCGGTCTCGGCACCCCAGCCGATTGCGGCTTCACTCACGCGCAAGAGCGCCGCCTTCCACACGTCCGGGTCGCGGACGACGCCCTTGCGGACGTCGGCGCGCCCGGCCTCGAACTGCGGCTTGACGAGCACGAGCGCCTCCCAGCCCGGGGCGGCCAGCGCGAGCGCGGCCGGCAGCGCGGTGCGGACGGAGATGAAGGAGACGTCGCAGGTGATCAGATCGGAGGCGAACGGCAGCTCCGTCAGGTAGCGCACGTTGACGCGCTCGAGCACCGTGACCCGCGGATCTCCGCGCAGCTTCGGGTGGAGCTGCCCGTAGCCGACGTCGAGCGCGATCACCCGCGCCGCGCCGTGCTGGAGCAGGCAGTCGGTGAAGCCGCCGGTCGAGGCGCCTACGTCGAGGCAGTCACGGCCGGTCGGATCGACGCCGAAGGCGGCGAGGGCGTTCTCCAGCTTCTCACCGCCGCGGGAGACGTAGCGCGGCGGCGAGTCCACCACGAGCTCCGCAGCCTCGTCCACCTGCGCACCTGGCTTGTCGTAGCCGGGGACGAGCCCGGCGATGACGAGCGCCTGTGCCCGCGCGCGGCTCTCGGCGAGCCCGCGCTCGACGAGCAGGACGTCGAGCCGCTTCTTCACGGTTGCAGCGTAGTGGTACGCCGGCAGGGTGACCGTGGCACGACGCCCCGCTCATGGACCTGCTCGCCCACGAGCTCTAGGAGGTGCGGGCGGCGAGGTCCCGGACGATCTCCGCCAGGACCGACGTGTCGGCCGGGATCGCGGCCAGCTTCGCCGCAGCCCGCGCGGCCGCCTCGCCGGCCAGATCGCGCGCCGCCGCCTCACCCAGGCGCAGCACGTAGCCGTCGCCGTCGAGGACGTCGTCCACGATCTGGAAGAGGAGGCCCAGCTCCTCGCCGAACGCGCGCCACGGCCCGTGCTCCGGCTCCCGGACTCCCGCTGCCCAGAGACCGCAGCCGACGCATGCAGAGAAGAGCGCTCCCGTCTTCAACCGGTGCAGCGCCGCAAGATCTCCTGCGGCGCCCGTGACGTCGAGGTACTGGCCGCCGATCATGTCGAGCGTCGCCTCCACCAGCTCGCGGGCGACGGCCGGGCCGGGGCACGAGAGCGCCAGCCGGAACGCCTCGGCGAGCAGCGCGTCGCCGGCGAGCAGCGCCGTCGCCTCGCCGAAGCGGACGTGCGCCGTCGGCAGCCCGCGGCGCAGCTCGTCGTCGTCGAGCGCCGGCAGGTCGTCGTGGACGAGCGAGAAGGTGTGGACGAGCTCGAGCGCCGCGGCCGCCGGCAGCGCCGCCTCGACGTCGCCGCCCGCCGCCTCGGCGACGGCGAGGCAAAGCACTGGTCGCACGCGCTTGCCACCCGCGTCGAGCGTGTAGCGCATCGCCTGCTCGAGCCCGCCGAGCTCGGGCCGGAAGGCCAGCCTCCCGAGATACGCCTCGACGAGCTCCCGCAGCTCGTCAGGCGCCCGCATCGGCCCGCGCCCGCGCTTTCTGAAGCTCGGCCTCGACCTCCTTGGCGAGCTCCGCGAGCTCGGTGAGGACATCGATCGCCGCATCCGGCTCCCCGGCGGACGCGAGCTTCTCGAGCTCCTCCCGCGTCGCCTTGAGCCGCTCGAGCAGCTCCTCCGCCCGCGTCAAGGCCTCCTCTGCGCTCACGCCGCCTGCTCCCGCGCCACGCGGCCGAGGATCCCGTTCACGAGCTTCCCCGCCTCGTCGGAGGCGTACTTCTTCGCGAGCACGACTGCCTCGTTGATCGCCACCTCGGGCGGCACCGTCTCCTCCTCGAGCTCGTAGATCCCAATGCGCAGGATATTCCGCTCGAGCGTACCGAGGCGATCGGCGGTCCATCCCTCCGCAGAGGCCGTGATCCGCACATCGAGCGCCTCGGCCCGCTGAGCAACGGCCTCGGCCAGCTCCAGCGCGAACCCCGCGGCCTCGCCCTCGTAGAGCGAGGTCAGCGGCTGCCCCGTGAGATCCCACTGATAGAGCAGAAAGAGCGCTGTCCGCCGCGCCGCCCGGCGCCCGGCCATCAGGGCTCGACCCCCTCGATCGTGACGTCCACGGTCGTCTCGAGTGCGAACATCAGCGCGAGCGCCTCGCTCACGGCCTCCTGCACCGACCGGCCGAGCCCAGGCAGCGGCCCGCCGCGGCGGGCCGCGATCTCGACGCGAACGAGTGCCCGCCCCTCCTCGATCTCCACGCCGATCCCTCGCCGCGGCCGGCGCGCCCTCGCGCCGGGAATCCGGCCGGCCGCACCGAGAACCGTCGCGGCGAGCACGGCGCCCGGCACGGTGATCCGCCCGTGCGGTCCAGCCAGGACGAGGTCGTCCTGCTTCATGACGAGAGCGCGGGCAGCCGGTGGGCCGCGTCCGCGAGGAAGCCCGTCGAATAGCTCCCGCCCGCGAACTCCGGCGAGCGCAGGATCTCGATCGCCAGCTCCCGGGTCGTGGGAACCCCATCCACCTCCAGCTCGCCGAGCGCCCGCAGTGCGCGCGCGATCGCGCCTTCGCGGTCCTCGTCCCAGACCGCGAGCTTCCCGATCAGCGAGTCGTAGTACGGCGAGATCACGGATCCCGCCTCGACGTGCGTGTCGAAGCGCGTTCCGGGCCCGAGCGGGGCGCGGAAGCGCGCGATCGTCCCCGGTGCGGGCATGAAGTCGCGGGTCGGATCCTCGGCGTTGATCCGGACCTCGAGCGCGTGCCCGCGACGCGGCGCCCGCCCCGTCGTCTCAAGCCGCTCGCCGGCCGCGATCCGCACCTGCTCGCGCACGATGTCGATTCCGGTCGTCAGCTCCGTGACCGGGTGCTCGACCTGCAGCCGGCAGTTCAGCTCGATGAAGTAGTGCTCGCCGCCGGGGCCGATCAGGAACTCGAAGGTGCCGGCGTTGACGTAGCCGATGGCGCGGCAGGCGCCCTCGACCTCGCTCTCCATCTCCTCGCGCGCCTCGGGTGTGAGCGCCGGCGAGGGCGACTCCTCGACGAGCTTCTGGTGGCGGCGCTGGATCGAGCACTCGCGCTCGCCGAGCGTGAGCACGCCTCCGTGCGCGTCGGCCAGCACTTGCACTTCCACGTGACGCGCGGGAACGACGGCCTTCTCGACGTACAGCGCCGGGTCGCCGAAGGCCGCCTCCGCCTCGGTGCGCGCCGTCGTGTACGCCGGCTCCAGCTCTCCGGGCGCGGTCACCAGCCGCATCCCCTTGCCTCCGCCGCCCGCCACCGCCTTCAGGAGGACGGGGTAGCCGAGCTCGGCCGCAGTCGCCTGCGCCTCGTGCAGCGAGGCGGCGCCGTCCGTGCCGGGAACGAGCGGCACGCCGGCGCGGCGCAGCTCCTCCTTCGCGCGGGCCTTGTCTCCCATCGCCGCCATCACGTCGGCAGGCGGGCCGATGAACACGATGTCGTTGTCGTCGCAGGCGTGGACGAAGGCCGGGCTCTCGGACAGGAAGCCGTAGCCGGGGTGAACCGCCTCGCACCCGGTTGTCTCCGCCGCCGCGATCACGGACGGGATGCGGAGGTAGCTGTCCGTCGCGGACGGGGGGCCGATGCAGACGGCCTGGTCGGCGAGGCGGACGTGCATCGCGTCGCGGTCCGCGGTCGAGTAGATCGCGACGGCCTCGATCCCGAGCTCGTGCAGCGTGCGGATCACGCGCACGGCGATCTCGCCCCGGTTCGCGACGAGGACGCGGGAGAACACGGCTAGACGGCCGGCGGCGCGGCGATCGGCTCGACGTCGAAGAGGAGCTGGCCGAACTCGACGGGCTGCGCGTTCTCGACGTGGATCGTCCGCACGACGCCGGCCAGCTCAGCCTTCACCTCGTTCATCAGCTTCATCGCCTCGAGGATGCAGAGCGTCTGCCCGGGAACGATCGTGTCGCCGACCTCGACGAACGGCGGCGTCCCCGACTGCGGGGCTCGGTAGAAGGTGCCGACCATCGGGGATTCGATGTGCACGATGCCCGGCAGGAACGAAGCCGGCGCGGCAAGGGCGGGCTCATCGGCATCGAGCGGCGTTCCCACCGGCTGGAGCGCCTCGTCGGTCCGGCGGACAGACACCCGCATCCCCTCGTCCTCGATCTCGATCTCCGCCACACCGCTCTCCTGCACGATCCGGACGAGCTCGCGGATCCGCTCGCCGCGGGTGTGCTCGACGCCCTGCGTGAAGAGCGGCTCATCGCGCGAGTGCCGGGCGCGAATCGTGCGCAGCAGCCGCTCCGCCTCGTCGCCGAACATCGCGAGCAGGACGAGCTCCTCTTCGCTCGCGGCGAGACCCTAGGCCTCCGCGCGGACGTCCTCGGCGGTCGGTGGGTCGTGCTCGAGCGGGAGATCGCCGGAGAGGAGCGAGACCGCCCGGGCGAGGGTCGCGGCGACCGCGGCGGGCGGGGCCCCCCCGGACCGGGCGAGGGGAACCCGCCCCGGGGGGAGCCGTAGCGGCGAGCGGAGAGCACGTTGAGCAGCGCCTGCGAGGCGAGGATCTGACCGATCGGCGCGGCGAGCGGTGGCCAGCCGGCCTCCGCGCGGACGCGGCCGATCTCCACGAGCACCTCGAGCAGGCGGTCCCCCGCCGCGTGCGCGCGCAGATGGACGTCGATCGCCGCGACGAGCCCCGACGGCAGATCGTGCTCGGCCGCGCGCACGGCGATGCGGGGCGCGAGCGGAGTGACCGGCTCGTCGCCGATGTGCTCGTCCACGAGATCGGAGGCCTGCCAGAGCTTCGCGGCGTCCACCCCGGTCTCCTTGCCGTAGCCGTGCAGTGCCTGCACGAGCGACTCGGCGGAGACGCGGTGGAGCGTCAGCGCGAGCGGGTAGACGGCGCAGGCGACGAGCTCGGCGCCCGCCTCGACGGCGGCGAGCGAGTCGGCGAGGGCCGTGCCGCCGGCGCCCTGGCTGTAGTAGCCGACCGGCAGCCCGCTCGCCTCCGCCACCCGGCCGACGAGATCGCCCGCGCTCGCCGGCGAGAGCGCGCCCGTGGGGTCGTTGACGATCACCCACGCCGCGCCGAGATCTCCCAGCTCACGCGCCTGCTCGACGAGCGCGTCGGCCTCGCCCGGCCGGCCGGGGCTGTAGACGAGACCTGCGTGGAACTCGCCGCCGGCCGCCTTCACCGCGTCGGCCGAGCGGCGCAGGCTCGAGACGTCGTTCAGCGGGTCGTGGATGCGGAAGACGGAGATGCCGTTCTCGGCCGCGCAGGAGACGAAGCGGCGGACGATGTCGCGGTGCACCGCGCGCGAGCCGACGAGGAAGCGGCCGCGGAGCGCGATCCCGAGCGGCGTCGCCGTCCGCGCCTTCAGCGCCCGGATGCGCTCCCACGGGCTCTCGACCCCGCGCCGGACGGCCGCGTCGAAGCCGCCGCCGCCCGAGACCTCGAGGTAGGCGAACCCGGCGCCGTCGAGGAGCTCGGCGAGCCGGAGCACCTCCGCGGTCGGCATCCGTCCCGCGAGCGGCTCCTGCGAGAGCAGCCGGATGGTCGTGTCGACGAGCTTGGGCATCGGGGGGAGCCTACCGCGGGACGCGCGATCGGCACCGGGCGCCACGACGTCCCGGGACTCCGTTCGACGCGTCGTGCGCTCGACCGTCATGCCTCGAGGATCGGGATGCACGCTCCCAACCCGGCTCCAACCCCTTTGCGAGCGGGCTTGACGCGAGCCGGCCGGCCCGACAGCATGCCATCGTCAGACATCCGAGGAGGACCGATGGCCACGCACGTCTCCGGGCACACACGCGAGTCCCTTGCCGCCCTGCCGGACAGCTACTTCAAAGCCGTCGACGCGATGGACGTCGACGCCGTGCTCTCGCACTTCGCCGACGACGCGATCATGACCGTCCAGACCGATCACGCGACGTTCGCGGGCGCGCAGGAGATCCGGCGGATGTTCACCGAGTTCTTCGCGAGCTCCGAGTCCATCTTCCACGAGATCCGGAACATCGTCGTCGAGCCCGATGCCGCCAAGGTCGCGACCGAGCAGGGCTACATCGGGACGCTCCACGACGGCACGAAGAACGACATGCACAACTGCAACTTCTTCGACGTCGGCCCCGACGGGAAGTTCACCCGCGTCATCATCTGGATGGCCGGGACGAGCCCGCTCAAGTAGACGCCGGGGCGGGGACGGGCCCGGCGTCGACCGCTCTACCTCGCCGAACGCCCGAAGCCACGTACCACGGCGCCGGCTGACTACGCACGGCCGATGTAGCGGCCTTCGTGCGGGTCGACCTTGATCCGGTCGCCCGGGTTGACGAAGAGCGGCACGGCGACGACCGCGCCCGTCTCGAGCGTCGCCGGCTTCGTCACGTTCGAGACGGTGTCGCCCTTCACGCCGGGCTCGGTGTCGGTCACCGCCAGCTCGAGCGAGGCGGGGAGCTGGATCCCCGAGGGCTTGCCGTTCACCTGGAGCATCTGCACCGTGCTCGACGGGAGCAGGTACGGCAGCGCGGCCGCGACCTCGGCGTTCGGCAGCGCGAACTGCTCGTACGTCGCCTCGTGCATGAAGTGCGCCTCGACGCCGTCCTCGTAGAGGAACTGGACGTTCTTCACCTCGGTGTGCACGCGTGGGAACTTCTCGCCCGCGCGGAACGTCTTCTCGACAACGGAGCCGGAGTCGAGTGCCTTGAGCTTCGTGCGCACGAAGGCGCCGCCCTTGCCCGGCTTCACGTGCTGGAACTCGACGATGCGCCAGACCGAGCCCTCGAGCTCGATGTGCATCCCGTTCTTGAACTGGTTCGTGGCGACAACGTCGGCCATGGCCGCGCGCCAGTCTACTCAGGAGACGGCGATCAGGTCTTTGGTGAACCGCGTCAGGCGCTCGCAGCCGTCCTCGGTGACCGTCACGAGATCCTCGATGCGGACGCCGCCGACGCCGGGGAGGTAGATCCCGGGCTCGACCGTGACGGTGTTTCCGGCGACGAGCGTGTCGGTGGACTCCGGCCGCAGCGCCGGGGCCTCATGGATGTTCAGCCCCACGCCGTGCCCGAGGCCGTGGCCGAACCGCTCGCCGTAGCCCGCCGCCTCGATCACGCGGCGCGAGGCGGCGTCTCCCTCGACCCCGGTGATTCCCGCGCGGACGGCGGCGACGCCGGCCTCTTGCGCCTCGAGGCAGATCTCGTAGATCCGCGCCAGCTCGTCCGGCAGGTCGCCGGTGGCGAAGGTGCGCGTGCAGTCGGAGCGATAGCCGCCGACCGTCGTGCCGGCGTCGATCGTGACGAGCGTGCCCGCCTCGATCGAACGCTCGCCGGGGATCGCGTGCGGGCGCGACCCGTTGTCGCCCGCCGCAACGATCGTCTCGAACGCGGGGCCCTCGCCGCCGAGGTCGTGCAGCAGCTGGTCGAGCCGCCAGGCGAGCTCGCGCTCGGTGCGGCCCGTGAAGCGCTCCTGGGCGAGCGCCTCGAAGGCGCGGTCGGAGATCGCGCACGCGGCGCGGATCGCGTCCAGCTCGCCGGGCTCCTTGACGGCCCGCAACGCCTCGACGACGCCCTGCGTCGGCACCAGCGCGAGCCCGTTTGCGCCGAGCGTCTGCCAGCCCGCATACGTGACGTGGTCGGCCTCGAAGCCGACGGTGCCGTCGAGGAGCTCGGCGAGCGTCGGCAGTACCGCCCGCGGTGTCTCGACGACCTCGACGCCATCGAGCGCGCGCGCGCGCTCGATGTAGCGGAAGTCCGTGTAGAGCCGCGCCCGATCCGGCTCGACGAGCACGGCGGCGTTCGAGCTGGAGAGCCCGGTCAGATAGAGGACGTTGACCGGGCTCGTGACGAGCAGCGGCCCCTCGAGCTCCGCCCGCAAACGTTCCAGCCGGCGGTTCACGACCCCTTCACCAGGAACTCGAGCGCCTCACGGTATCCCTCGGGCCCCTTGCCCATGATCCTCCTCGCGGCGAGGTCGCTGAGCACGGAGAAGCGCCGCCACTCCTCACGTGCCTCGATGTCGGACAGGTGCACCTCGACGACCGGGACGGTGAAGAGCTCGGCGGCATCGCGGATCGCCCACGAGTAGTGCGTCCACGCGCCGGGGTTGAGGATCACCCCTCCGGCCCAGTCGAGCGCGTCGTGGCACCAGTCCACGAACATCCCCTCGTGGTTCGTCTGCCGGCAGCGGGCGCTGCACCCGAGCTCGTTGGCCCACTCGTAGATTCGCGTCTCCAGCTCCGGCAGCGTCAGTCCGCCGTAGTGCGCCGAGTTGCGGCGCCCGAGAACGTCGAGGTTGACCCCGTTGAGGACGGCGACCCGCACGGGCGCGAGTCTAACCGGCGATCAGGGCGTCGAGCGCGGACCGCACGGCCTCGTCCGGGAGCTCGACACCAAGCCGCGGTGCGCCGAGCGCCTCGAGCAGGACGAGCTGCGGCCGGCCGCCGACGACCTTCTTGTCCCGGTGGAGGGCCTCCCACGCCCGCTCGCGGCTCACGCTCACCGGCGCGGGCCGCAACACGCGCTCGACCTCGCCCGGGACCGCCGGATCGAGGCCGAGGTGCTCGACGGAGAGCCGCGTCGCAGCGAGCAGGCCGAGCGCGACCGCCTCGCCGTGCGAGGGCCCCGCGTAGCCCCCCGCCGCCTCGAGCGCGTGGGCGAAGGTGTGGCCCAGGTTGAGCGCGTTGCGCGGGCCGCGGTCATCGGGGTCGCGCAGGCAGAGCGCGGCCTTGAACGCCGCGCAGCGGCGGACGCTCTCCGCGCGCGGCAGCTCCCAGAGCGGCGCACCCGCGAGCAGCCCCGTCTTGACGACCTCGGCCAGGCCCGCGGCGACCTCCTCCTCCGGCAGCGTCGAGAGCACGTCGGGGTCGCAGACGACGCGCGCGGGCCAGTGGAACGCGCCGACGAGGTTCTTGCCGCCCGGGAGGTCGATCGCGGTCTTGCCGCCGAGCGCGGCGTCCACCTGGCCGACGAGCGTCGTCGGAACGGCGACCCAGGCAATCCCGCGCAGGTAGGTGGCGGCGACGAAGCCGGCGACGTCGGTGGTGCAGCCGCCGCCGGCGGCGACGAGCGTGCCGCCCCGCTCGAGCCGGAGTGCCTGCCAGAGCTGTCCGCAGATCTCCGCGCTCTTCGCGGCCTCGCCGGGCGGCAGCTCGTGCACGCTGGTCAGCCGCGCGCCGAGCGC
>ORJL011876844.1_pt1 | contig 11293 bp, 8 predicted proteins | sample 1779941 | NCBI WGS metagenome assembly ORJL01 (sample SAMEA104232317, study PRJEB22302) | groundwater metagenome | biome: forest; feature: aquifer; material: groundwater | place: USA | collected 2011-08-07 | depth 5.8 m | reverse complement strand
ATGTTCATCTGCACCCGGAGCATGTGGAGCAGCTTCGGGATGTCGAAGGTCAGCCCGGACACCTGCTCGTTCCACGCGGCAAGGTCGAGGAAGACGTTCCACTTCGTCCGGGCGATCCCCATCGCGTCCTCCCACCAGGCGCTGCTGGCGTAGCTCTGGATGCCGGAGTGCGCGATGATGATCTTCAGGTCCGGGAAGTCGATGGCCACCTGCTCGATGTACTTGGGGTGATCCGTCATGCTGTACAGGGGGCGGGAGAAGGTGTAGCCGGTGTGGATGATGACCGGCACGCCGAGCTCCACGCACTTCCAGTAGAGCGGGTAACAGAGCCGGTGGTCCGACCTGTAACCGTTGGGCGGGTACAGCTTCAGCCCGATGGCGCCGTACTCGGTGACCGCCTTCTCGAAGATCTTCACCGCATTGTAGCGGCGGGGATCGACGCCGGCGAAGGAGTAGACCCGGCCCGGGTACTTCTTGGCCATGTCGCAGGAGAACTTGTTGATCTGGTCCTGCGTGTAGGCGGAGTCCTCCCTCCACTGGGGGAATGTCTGGTCGTAATGCGGGATCATCCCCCAGTCCAGGGGAAGGATCACCGATACGTCCGTCCCGCAATATTCCTGGTCCTTAATGATCCGGGTCCCCTCCGGGTCCAGGGGGAGGAAGTTCTCGGAACCGATCGCGCCGCTCTTCAGAACCGTCCAGGGATCCTGCGGGGGGTGCTGGAGGAAGTTCGCCCCCACGTCCGCGATCGCCCACTGGAATCCCGGCGGAAAGAAGTTCATGTCCTTCCACCAGTGGGTGTGCATGTCGATCACTTTCATTCTCGCCATCTTTTCTTCCTCGCTTTCTGGATGCGGTCCCGTTTCAACTCCATCGATCGTTACCAGTTTCTACGCCGTGCAATGCCTGCTTGCCCTGCCCCGCGACCTCCAGGACACCGAGGGTCACCTTGTCCGGGGTCACTCCCGGGGTGTTGATCTTGAAACTGGGAAAGATAAGGAAACCGCCTCGGCTGGCGCCCCCGCCTACTCGACGGACTCCCCTCCCGCAACGCCCCCGGCAGGCTCCGCCGCCGAAACGACCGCCGCGTACAGGATCGGCCCGGACGCCACCGCTACGCACAACCCGAGCCACAACCGTAATCGGTGTCTCTCCCGCTTTTCACGCTACGCCCCCCTTTTCTGCTGTCTCGTGTTTTGGGCCGCCCTTCAGCACCCGAGTTCCCGGGCGATGACCATGCGGCAGACCTCGCTGGTTCCCTCCCCGATCTCCATCATCTTGACGTTCCGGTACAGCCGGGAGATCGGGTATTCCTTCATGAACCCATACCCCCCGTGGATCTGGAAGCCCAGAAGCACGTTCTGCACCGCCGTCTCCGACCCGACGAGCTTCGCGATCGTGGCCTCGGTGTGGTGGGGCTTCCCCTGGTCCTTGAGCCAGGCGGCCCGGTACGTGAGCAGCCGGGCAACCTCCACGTTCACGGCCATCTCGGCCAGCTTCGACTGGATTGCCTGGAACTTGCAGATCGGTTTCCCGAACTGGACCCGGTCCTGGGAATGCTTCAGGGCATACTCCAGCGCGGCCTGGGCGATCCCGGTCCCGATCGCCCCGAAGGCGATGCGGCCCAGGTTCAGCCCGCCCAGGGCCTGGGCGATCCCCTTCCCCCGCGTGCCGAACACGTTCTCCTCGGGGATGCGGCAGTCCTCGAAGATCAGTTCCCGGGTGTCCATCACGTTCCAGCCGATCTTCCGGAACTTGTTCCCGATGATGAAGCCCGGGGTCCCCTTCCGGACGATGAAGCTGCTTATCTCCTTCTTCCCCTTCTCCCGCGTCCCCGATACGGCCATCAGGATGACGCCGAGGCTGTTCTCGAGCCCCGCGTTGCTGATGAAGATCTTCGTGCCGTTGATGACCCACTCCCCGTTCTTCAGCACGGCCCGCGTCTGGATCGCGCTGGCGTCGGAGCCTGCGTTCGGCTCCGTGAGAGCAAAAGCCCCCATCTTCTCCCCGCTCGCCAGGATTGGGAGGTATTCCCTGCGGTGCTCCTCCGTGCCGTACAGGAGGAACATGTCGCAGATCAGCTGGTGCACCTGGTAGGAGGTGGTGAAGGCGTCGTCCGCTCGAGCGAACTCCTCGAGAACGAGGACGTAGTCGAGGAAGCCCATCCCGGAGCCCCCGTACTTCTCCGGGACGATGATCCCGGTGTACCCCAGCTTCCGCATCTTTTCCCAGACGTCGTAGGGCCACTTCCCCGCCTCTTCCCATTCGTCCGCCCGAGGGGCAATCTCTTCCTCGGCGAACTTCCGGGCGTTCTCCTTGATCAGTTTCTGTTCCGGAGTTAATTCATAACGCATAATCTGTCTCCAATTGATTTCTCGCTCTTGGCCGCCGATTACCACTCACTTGGCGCACAAATATCCCCACTCCGCATCCATCAATCCAAAGCAACGGCGTTTCTATGTGGTCCCGAATATTTATCTAGTCCCTTCTCTCCTCTAAGCAACAAATACTCACTCCTTTTGATCCGCTTAAAACCAAGCCGTCACGGAGAATAGCCTTTCCTCCATCAAAGCTATGTTTTTTTCATCCCGATCCGCGTATAGTACTCCTCAGGAATAGCTTCTTTGCTCTTGTAGAAATACCATCGGCACGGCTTGTTAGGATCGTCCTGGTAATGGGTAATCTTGATGGGAACGCCCGTTTTCTCGATCGCCATGATTTCGTGCCATATCGAGCAGTGAAGACAGTAATAGGGGACTCCCTTTTTCCCCCAAGACCAAGGGTAACCCTTTTTCGTACACCCGAGGTTGAACGGCGGTCCCGTGCGGGGAGGGATGTTGTCCAACTCTCCCGTCCTGCGCATCCTTCCACCGCTTCCGCAGGGGTCGAACTCCATGACGTAGCGATCCACTTCCTCCCAGATCTTGAAGTTCCCTGTCTCCCCGGGACCGCACCGGTGGGCGCGCATCGCTTCCGCAAACCATTTGACCAAATCCAGCGTCGTGATCTGCCCGTACCCCTTGTAAAAACTCTGGTCCAATTTCTGCTTGGCGTATCGAAGGAACTTTTCCAGTTCTTCTTCCCCGTAATTTTCTGCGATGTAATTCAGATCGATGTAAGCCCAGTCCGAATACGCATCGTGCAGCGATTTGAATTCGTGCTGGACGTATTCCAGGAGCTTCTGGGCCTCCTCGGTCTTCCCCTCCTGAATCAATTTCCGCAGGATCTCGAAACTGCTGATCCCCAGTTCCTCGATAGGTTCGTCGGCCCGCAGGGTGCGTCCTCCCAGTGCCTCGTTCTTTTCGATCTTAAGCATCTTCTACCTCCTGACTTTCTTTTTTCCTTCGGTTCCCTCGGGTTGCACAGGGGTCGGATACCCTCTCGGCCTCCGTCCGATAACGACGACTCTTTCCCTCACCCCCCTCTCCCGCCGTCCCTTGGCTCCAAGGGTACCCCTTCTGCCCAGACCAGGCCCGGGTTCTCCACCAGTTCTTTCATCCTTTGACAAAATGTACCTGCCGTTGCCCCGTCGATAACTCGGTGGTCCACCGTAAGGCTGGCCGGCATCATCTCCCGGATCTCGATCCGATCCTCCCGTACGATGGGCTTCTTGCCGATGCGGCCAAGCCCCAGGATGGCTACCTCGGGAGGATTTAAAATGACGCTCCCCCACTCTCCCCCGGAACTGCCAAAATTGGTCAGGGTAAACGTGCCATTCGCCATGTCGTCAGGAAGCAGACGCTTCTGACGGGCCCGGCTGATGAGGTCGTTCATACACCTGTGAATCTCGGCAACCGACTTCCGGACGACGCCGTAAACCACCGGGGCAACCAGTCCATCCGGCAAGGCCACGGCGATGCCGATATTCACATCCATCCAATACTTTATGGTGTCCCCTTCCACTGAGGCGTTGAACACGGGCATCTCTGTAAGCACCCGGGCCACCAGAGCCACCATCAGCCCTGGAATGGTTGCCCGGTACCCGTTCTTCACCTCAGCACGGTTCATAAGGGCTCGCAATTTGAGCAGTTCCGTAACGTCCCACTCCGTAAAAATGGTCATCTGGGCCGACATTTGGAGACTCTTCATCATCCGGTGAGCAATGGCGGCCCTCATACTGCTCATCGACTCCTCCTTAAGAAGCCGCTTACCCGTAACTTCCCCTATCGCAGGCCCCCCGGCAGGACGCCCTGCTTCCGCTGCCGGGGCGGCAGATATTGAAGAAGAACCGCCCTCAACGGCCGCTAAGACGTCCTCTCGGGTTATACGGCCCTGCGGACCTGTCCCGCAGATCTTGGCCAGGTCGATCCTTTTCTGTTTGGCCAGTTCCCGGGCGGCGGGCGTCGCCCGAATCGGTCCACCCCGGACCGGAGGTGCGGCCGGAGCTGCCTGCACCTTTGCCTTCTCAGAGGACAAATCGGGACTGAAGGCCGACATTAGGGAGCTCGACGGTAACAGTGTCCTTTCCCTTATCGCGGCGTATTCCTCCTCAGATACCGCCAGTACTCCCACTAAAGTCCCAACAGGGATTCCCTCCCCCGGTTCCACATAGATGGCAAGAAATCCGGAGGAGGGCGACTCCACTTCGTAGGTGACCTTGTCCGATTCAATGACCAGAAGAACCTCGCCCTTTTGAACAGGGTCCCTCTCCTTCTTCGTCCACTCCACTATCTTCCCTTCTTCCATGGTCATGCCCAGCTTGGGGATCTTTATCTCTATAGCCACGCCATGCCCCCTTTGAAGAAACGGTCCTTGATGAAGTGGTAAGGCCTCTCCTTAAAAAAACCCCGCTCGCAAAGCATAACCCCTTAATGTTCCCCTTGATGCCTCCGCTTCCCTAACATCCCAGCGCCCGGGCGATCACCATGCGGCAGATCTCACTCGTCCCTTCCCCGATCGTCATGATCTTGGCATTCCGGTAGTACCGATTGATCTCGAATTCCCGCATGAATCCATAGCCTCCGTGGATCTGAAAACCGTCTAAAACCGTTTGCACGCAGGCCTCCGAGGCGTACAACTTGGCAATTGTCGCCTCGGTGACATGTGGGAGTCCTTGGGACCGCAACCAGGCCGCCTTGTGGGTCAGAGCCCGTGCACCCTCGATACGAACAGCCATATCCGCCAACTTAAACTGGATCTCCTGGAACTTGCATATAGGTTGGCCAAACTGGACACGGTCCTTGGCATACTGCAATGAGACGTTCAGGCAGGCCTGAGCCAAACCCGTACATATTGCTCCAAAGGCTATCCGGCCAAGATTCAATGCTTCAAGTGCTTGGGCGATTCCCTTTCCCCGGACGCCGAAAAGGTTTTCCTCGGGAATACGGCAGTCGTCGAAGATAAGTTCCCGGTTGTCCATATGTCCCCAGCCCAGCGTGTCGTTCCGCTTGCCGATAATAAAGCCGGGCGTGCCGGCCGGCACAAAGAAGGAACTGATCTCGTTCCGGCCGTCTTCCCGTTTCCCGGAGATCGCCATCACAATCGGACCGAAGCTGATCTCCGTGCCAGGGTTCGAGGTAAACATCTTCGTACCGTTAAGAACCCACTCCCCGTTTCTAAGCACCGCACGGGTCTGGATGGCGCTTGCATCGGAACCCGCATTCGGCTCTGTTAAAGCAAACGATCCCAGCTTCTCTCCCCTGACCAGAATAGGCAGGTACTTGTCTTTATGTGCTTTGCTGGCATCCTTCTTAAACATCTCGATCACCAGGTTATGGACCTGAAAAATGCCGGAAATGGTGTCGTCGGCAATTGCCAACTCCTCGAGGACGATGGCATAAGAAAGGTAGTCTAGGTTCTGCCCCCCATACTCCTCGGGCGCAATGATCCCCGGGAAGGAGAGTTCTTTGAGCTTGTCCCACAAGCCATATGGGAACTCCCGGGTTCTGTCGAGTTCCCTGACCACGGGAGCGATTTCGTTCTTGGCAAAGTTCCTGGTCATCTCCTGCAACAGAAGCTGTTCCCTGGTAAGCTCGAATTCCATGGCCTTCTCCTAAAATTGGTATACTTTGAGGAACTTTCCCCATTAGCTCCGCATTACTTGACGCACTGCTTCGACCACCCGCGAAACGCTTGGGACGGTAAAGTCCTCCATCCCCGGGCTGTAGGGCATCGGGTTGAAAGTGGCCGTCACCCGTTTCAGGGGGGCCTGCAAGAAGTCGAAGCACTCCTCGAACACCATGGCCCCGATCTCCGCCCCCATCCCGCATGGCCTCCAGGCCTCGTGGACGGTGGCGAGGCGCCCTGTCTTCTTCACGGAGTCCACAATGGTTCCCTTGTCCAAGGGACTCAGCGTGATCGGATCGATCACCTCCACACTGATCCCTTCCTCTGCAAGCCGGTCCGCAGCCTGCAGTGAAACGGTGACCATGTATGAAATGGCTACCAGTGTCACATCCGTCCCTTCCCGCTTGACGACAGCCTTGCCCAAAGGGAAAAGGTATTCCTCTTCCGGAACCTCACCCTTCGTCCCGAGCATGGCCTTGTGCATTACGACCATGACGGGATCCTCTCCCCGGATCGCGCTCTTGAGGATGCCTTTCAGATCGTAGGGGCTCGCCGGCGCAACCACCTTCAATCCCGGAACATGCACAAACCAGGACTCCAGACACTGAGAGTGTTGCGCCCCTGCGCGGCGTCCCGCTCCCGCCATTGTGTGGATTACCATGGGAAGCCGCTCGAACTGACCTCCGCTCATATACCTAAGCTTCGCTGCCACGTTGACGATCTGCTCCATTGCCACCATCGTAAAATCCATGAACGAGATATCCACCACAGGGCGATAACCCGTTGCGGCAAGCCCTACAGCCACTCCCACATAAGCCCCCTCGCTGTCGGGCGTCTCAAAGACACGATTACCTCCAAACTCCTCGTACAACCCTTTGGAGAGTGCAAAAGGACCACCTACTTTCTCACCGGCATCCTCGCCCAGATATAGAACCTTTGGATCCCGGCGCATCTCCTCGGCCAGCGTCTCTTGAAATGCCTTCCAATACTTGATCTCCCTCACAACTCTCCCCCTTCTTCTTCAAATTCAGCCCATTGCATGACGATCGACATACACAAGCTCCAAGGCTTCTTCAGGTCGGGGGTAGGGACTTGATTCCGCAAATTCGACAGCGGACACCACGGACCGATCGACCCTCTCGAGGATCTCCTTCTTGTCCTCCTCGGAAAGCAACTTCTCTGAAAACAACTTCTGTTCAAGGCGGAGAATGGGATCCTTCTTCCGCCAATCCTCTATTTCCCCTGGCAGGCGATACGCCTGAGGATCCCCCTCATAATGGCCGTGCCAGCGGCAAGTGATCGCATCGATCAGGGTGGGCCCTTCCCCTCCACGGGCTCTCTTCACCGCCTCCGTAGTGACCTGGTAAACCTCAAGAACGTCGTTTCCGTCCACGGTTACTCCTGGCATGCCGTAACCATCGGCCCGCCGGGCAAGCGTGTCGATCTTCAGGTGGGAACTCCTCGGCGAAAGCTCCGCGTACTGGTTGCTCTCGCAAAGAAAGATCACCGGCAACATCCATAGGGCGGCCAGGTTCATCGCCTCGTGAACAATCCCTTCGTTGCTTGCCCCTTCGCCGAAGAAAACAAGTGCCACACGGTCGGTGCCACTGAGCTTGGCCGACATGGCGACCCCCGCCGTCAACGGAAGGCCGGTGCCAAGACCTGTATCGCATAAGATCCCCTTTTCCAAGTCGCACAGGTGCATGGATCCGCCCCGTCCCAGGTTGCTCCCCGACTTCTTCCCGTATAGTTCCGCCATCATCTTCAAAGGGGACATTCCCTTGGCCAGGCACTGCCCGTGCCCGCGATGACAAGGGCAAAGGAAGTCGTCCTCTCGCAAGGCGAAACAGGCTCCTGTCGCCGTAGCTTCTTGGCCGATACAGATATGAACCCATCCGGGAAACCGGCCTGCCTTGAACAGCTCCGCGGTCCGTTCCTCGAACCTTCGAATCAGGTACATCGTTTCATACATTCCGAACATCAATGTGGGCGTAATCTCCATTGCTCCGATCCCCTTCTTTGGAGTTAAATTTTGCTCACCACTCAATAATTAAGAATTTTACTGGTCAGCACTATTCCCCTCTGAATACGGGTTTCCTCTTTTCCAAAAACGCCCGCATGCCCTCTTTCTGGTCTCGAGTGGAGAACAGAAGCAAGAATTCGTATAGGGCATAATCGATGCCCCTGTCTCTGTCCATCTCGGCTCCGACAAGAACTGCCGCTTTGGCTGCAGCCAAGGCCAAAGGAGGATGTTCTGCTAATTTCTCGGCCATCTCGACGGTGGCCTTTTCCAGTTCCCCTTTTGAAACCACCTTGTTGATCAAGCCGATCCGATGAGCCTCCTGCGCATCGATAAAATCTCCGGTCATCAGCATTTCCATGGCCTTTGCCTTGCCCACCCATCGCGGGAGGCGGATCGTCGCCCCGGCCCCTGGGATTACCCCGATCTTGATCTCCGCCAAGGCGAACCGGGCATCCTCGCTGGCGATCACAAGGTCGCAGCAAAGACTGAGTTCGGTGCCTCCTCCAGGTGCATAGCCGTGGACGGAGGCAATCATGGGCTTGCGGATATTCTCGATCATGTGAAAGAACTTGATCCAAAGGCGAACACTGACCAGTTGCTTGAGGGGATCATTTCCCTCCATCTCCGTGATATCCGCCCCCGCGCTGAATGCCTTATCTCCGGCACCCCGGAAAACAATGACCCGGATCTCCTTCTCTTCCCGGCATTTCTCCAAGGCGAGTATCAATTCATTTACCATTTGCAGGTTGAACGCATTGAGCACATGGGGACGGTTGAAGGTAATGTAAGCGACACGGTTCCTCACATCGAAAAGTAGCGTATCGAATTCCATAATTCCTTCATGGTCAGTAAAATGAACCTTATTGTGAGCAGCCATTGACCCTTGCATGTTCCAGAAACCGTTGTGATGTGTGCATCAACCAACCTACCAGTAGGTATCCAATAATAAACAGTACGTTTCCTTCAGGCCAAGAAAATCAAACTTCTTACTTTGTACGGAGTCCCAGGCAGCCCGGATTCATGAGTTCCTTTGGATCGAGCACTCCCTTGATCCCTTCCAGGAGCCTCCACGTATTCTCGTTCTTCATCGCTTCTTTGAAGGGGTACCACTTCGCGATTTGGAGATGGCATGCCCCCAGTTCAAAATACAGCTGGCGGAGCTTCTCCCGCATATTGAGAACCGCTTCTCTGCTCGAAAGATCTTCGGGAATCAAAAGCCATTTTCTCTCGAATTTTTCTCCAGCAACGAGTTCCCGCACCGATTGGGGAATCTTGTCGAACCAGTAGAAACTCGGCTCTATAAGGAACTCCGTCCCTGAGAAACACGTCAGGTAGGAACACTTGATGTTATGCCTCTTCATGATCGCCGCGTGGTCCCGGAAGAACTTCTCCGTCGCCACGGCGGCAGCATGCGTCTTCGACAGGGGGAAGAAACCGTGGATGGGGACCCAGCACTCCCCGTCGGAGCCAAAAACAAAGTTATGAAACTCAACAAACGGCTGGGCGCGGAAGGCGATCGGCAGGGTGTTCGGGATCTCCACGCCGTTCCGGGAGCAGATCTCCTTCACCGCCTTCAGGGAGCTGTTCGCCGCCGCCTCGTCCAGGCCGTCCATCACGCTGTGGAGGGAGTAGTTGATGTTCTTCAGGACCTTCTTCCCCACCACGGCCGTCTTCGCCGCGTTCTTCAACCCCGAGGCGACCGTCTTCCCCGACTTCGCGATGCTCGTCAGGAGCTGGAGGCTCTCCCGCAGGGTGAACCCCTTCTTCTCGAACACCGCGTTGTAATACGGGTCGAACCCGTAGCACTCGGAGGCGATTCGGAGGCGTGCGATTTCGATCTGCGCATCGAGCATCTCCTTGAGCGTCTCAAACCCGTACGAACAGCAAACCGTCGCGCCTGGGAGATTGATCAGACGGAAGGTCGCTCGCGCCTTGATCCCGAAGGCACCCGTGTCCGCCGTGAAGATCCCGGTCAGGTCCGGACCGAAGTGGCGGTAAAAAGCGTTGCTCGTCTTGTGCGCGCCGGAGCCGGTCTGCACGACGGAGCCGTCCGCGAGCACGACCTCGAGCCCCAGGACGCTCTCCGCCACCGTGTTGTACACCCCGGAGCCCAAGAAGAGGCTATTCTGGGAAAGGGCCCCGCCGACCGTCGAGTACAACCCCGAGAGGGGCCCGAAGTAGGGTGTGCGCAAACCCTTCTCCTTGAGGGCCTCCCATAGGATCTTCCAGGTGCAGCCGCACTCCACCGTGACGTACATGTCCTCGGCGTTGATCTCCACGATGCGGTTGATCCGGCGCATGTCCACGATGACCGACTTGGCGCTCTCGGGCGTGAAGCCCTTGGTGTACGATGTCCCGCCCCCCCGGCCGATTACCGCATACCCGGCGGAGGTGGCCGCCTTCACGGCTCGGGACAGCTCTTCCACCGTCCCCGGCTGGATAACAGCCGTGGCCGTCTCGTGGGGAAGGTGGCTCAGATCGGTGGAGTAGTAATCGCGCTTTTCCTGGTCCGTGATGACATATTGATCTCCCAGAATGCCCTTCAATGTCTCAACGAACAATTTTCCTGCCTCCTTCCCTCTCCCTCGAATCAGCCCGAATGAACGCCCTTTAAACCCCCTTAGATCCTGTAGCCGATAAAAAACCCTTCTGCGACGGCATCCTTGATCTTCCCGGGCTGTTTCGCATCCCCGATCACGTAGCAACTTTCGAAGTGCTCCCTGACCTTCTCCTCCAAGGGGTTGTACGGCACGACCCCAAACGCCAAGACCACGTAATCGGCCGGGATGGTCACCTCCGTGTCCTCCCAGTCCACGGCCACCACACTGTCCGGGGTGATCCTCCTGATCGTATAACCGGTCATGATCTTGACGTTCTTCCCCTGGAGCCTTTCCAGCAACATCAGCCGCGTGATGAGCTCCTCATCTGCGGCGCAGTCGCTCAGCATCTCCACGACCGTTACGTCAACCCCCTTCTCCGAGAGCATATCCGCCGCCCCCGCCCCCGCGCAGCCGCCGCCAGCAATGACCGCCTTCCCGCGGACCGGGGTCTTCCCTCCCATGACCTCATGGAGGGTAACCACATTCCTGTTCTTTGCCCCTTCGATCTGAGGAATCAGGGGATAGGCTCCCGTCGCCAAGACCACCACGTCGGGCCCTTCCTTCTTGATGTCCTCTACGGTGGCCTCCTTGTTGAGCATGACTTTCACGTTCTTGAGCCGGGCGAACTGGCTCTTGTAATAGCTGGCAATGTTTAAATACTCGT
>ORJL010022564.1_pt1 | contig 11293 bp, 5 predicted proteins | sample 1779941 | NCBI WGS metagenome assembly ORJL01 (sample SAMEA104232317, study PRJEB22302) | groundwater metagenome | biome: forest; feature: aquifer; material: groundwater | place: USA | collected 2011-08-07 | depth 5.8 m | reverse complement strand
TCTCGCTCTCGCAGCTCGTGCTGGTGGGGACGCACTACGAGACGACCGTCCCCATGACGCTCTCGCCTTCGATCGCGCCCGGCACGTACACGCTCGAGGCGGCGATGACGACGACGGCGGGGGCGACCTTCACGGCCTCACAGCCGATCGCGATCACAGCGGCCGTGTCGGTCAGGTTCGTGCAGGCGGCCTCGACGATCGACGAGGGCACGGAGCAGTCGTTCCAGGCACTCCTGCGTCCGCGCGTCGAGGTGGGCTTTGCGAAGTGGCTCTTCACGAACGGCGTCGGCGTGGCCGCCCCGGGGTTCCCGAGCGGCACGGTCGCTGCGGCGAACCTCGTTGCGGTGACCGACGGGGACGGGACGCCTGCCTGGCTGATCGGGGTGACGTTCACGGTCCCGAGCGGGACGGTCACTGTGCAGACACTCGTGCACTTCGAGCTCTCCGTCTTCGACCCCGCGGGGCGGCCGTTGGCCACGGCGGCCACGACTGTCCTCATCGTCCCCCAGACCGTCGTTCGCCTCACCTCAGTCGATCCGGAGGAGGCCTTCCCCGGGATGCGAGTCACGCTCGCGGGATTCGGGTTTTCTCCATCGGCAGCGCAAGACCGGGTCGTGATCGAGCTTCCCATGGGGAGTTCATCTCTGACCCCAGACTCGGCGGCCGGGGACGGCAGCTCCGTGAGCTTCGTGCTGCCGTTTGACTCTCCTGTCGGAACCGGCACGATCCAGGTAGAGGAGAGGGGCGCTGCCACGAGAACGCTCCCCTTCACGGTCCTTGGGAGCTCGGAGGTCGCGACCCTCCTCGAGGCGAAGCTGGAGGTGCGGACGGCGTACAAGGACTTGACCGAGGAAGGCCGCCGGCGGATCCATCGCGCATGGCGGTTCTACCACGACGAGGTTCTCGTCCGTCTGGTCGCCGGCGACGTCCGCGGGAACTTCCGAGAGGTGACGGCGTCTCTGGACAACGTTCTTCGCAGACTGGCCGACGCCGATGCCGCCGGCGTTCCGACTACGGACCTTGTCGCACTCGTCACCGCCTGGAGAGCCACCCTCGCTCGTCTCCCCGAGGTGCGTCGCGTCGAGTTTACGCCCTCCACCCGCGAGATCCTGAGGACCGGGGACTCGCGGACGTTCCAGGCCCTCCTCTTCGGCGAGAGACGCTCCCCGATCTCGCTCTTTCCCCGCTCCGAGTTGAAGCTTACCGTGAAGTGCCGCGCGCCGTTCGTGACTCGTGTCACAGGCAACGTGACATTCGCCTCCGCGGACTCTGCGGTTGGACCATCCCCGAGCGTCGAGGCGAGATTCTCGGGGACGCCGGCGGCGACCATTCCGTTCACGATCGAGCAACGCCAGAGACCGCCGATCCCCCGACCGCACCCCATCTCGGCGACGTGCTACACCTTCATCGAGAGCGTCGAAGACCCCGACAAGTGGCTTCCGGAGGGGAATCAGGACCAGGCGAAGCACGGAAACACGCACCGGTTCCACTTCGCCGGTTGGGCGAAACTGCACGCACAGGCTGGACGCTGCCAGGCATCCCCCCCGCGCAGGATTCCGCGGGACACCGATTTCGACGACCTGCCGGATGCCATCGAGGTCATGTGGGAGGCCCTCGGTTTCAACAAATTGAGTGCGAAGGACTTCGTCCGCGACAATGCGGTTCCCGAGGCACACACGGATGTCGACGACAAGCCGAAGTCGGAGGGAGAGGAACCGGGCATCCTCGGCGACGGGGTCACTGCGTGGGAGGAGTATCGCGGGTTCTTTGTGGGTGCGCAGCAGCAGCGGACGTCACCCCTTACGAAAGACCTTTACGTCCGAAGTGAGATCAAAGTGGCCGGCGGCGGAGGCCCGGCGGGCGTAGGCTGGCTGGTCAATTTCCCTGACCTTCAGGTGCAGCCGATCGATCAGGGCGAGATGGACCAAGACCGCCAGATCAACTTCAACAACCTTGGGCACTTTGGAGCCACGCCACAACACGCGCTGCACCTCGCTGTTCGATCACCAGAGAGACCTTGTAACAGGCGGCGTGGTGACCACGGGCGAAGATGGAGTCCGCCAGGTACCGACGACATACGCCCCCGACAGCGAGGTGATCGGAGCCGGCGAGGGAGGCCGCGCCGAGTCTGCATCGAGGGCGGACCGAACGGCGAGCCCGAATCCACCCAGGGCGGCGATGACGAGCCGCTGTTCCCCGGTGGCAAGAACGTGGGCGGGGTTCTGGGAACGCCCAACGAGGTCTACCTGATCGAGATCTTCCGCGGGCCTATCAATGCGCCAGGCTCCATCGAGGAAGTCATGAAACGCCTTGCTGATGGAAAGGGTCTGCAAGCTCGCACCAACTCGATGATTAAAGCAGTGATCGCCCACGAGTGCGGCCACGGGATCCGGATCAAGCACTATGTCCAGAGGCAACGACAGAGCTACACGGTCATGACCGACACATTTTTCGTGACCGTCAACGCCCCGACGCAGTGGGACGAGGCGGATACGGTCCAGAACCGACTTCACCTCAAGTCACGCTGATCAGGCCACTTCCGATGCGCCCGTCTCTCTTCGCAGTCGCGCTGGCGCTGTTGATCGCAGCACTTAGCAGCTCGGCCCTGGCTGAGCAGGCTGGATCAATGGATCCGCGCTTCTCCGACAAGCTCGTTCGCGACCCCGACGTAGGTGGCGACGCCGCGACGGGGCTGACAGTGGAGGCCTTCTCCTATGGCATCGAAGCCGGTCCATCGAGGTCCGAAGCGAATCACTATCGCCGCGTGTACACCTCGCAATTCCCGCAGCAGGTAGTGGTACTGCTCGAACTCCCATTCCGCTGGCATCCGATCGGCGAGAACCACTTCCAGGCCGAGCAGGCGATTGTCCCGAGGGCACTCGTGAATGATCGCGCGTTGCGGGCGGCCGATTTCATCAAGCTGACGGTCCACGGGAACACCGACGATGGCCAAGCCCTTGATTCGAATGGCTATGTTGTCCAGCGAAGTGAAGTCCCTGCCCCAGGCCTGGTCTCCCCAGACGCCGAGTACCTTGAAGCTGGGGATAGGATGGGGATCTCGTTCGACATCGCTGCCCCGAACGGCGGTGGATTGCCCCCTGGCGTGTACCAATTCCATGCAGTGTACGACACGACCGGGGCGCCGGCAGGGAGCATGCTGATCCGGTGCCGCATCCAAAACCACTCGAAGGCTGGCATCCAGGTCGTTGACCCGAAGACTCCGGAGGACCGCGCAAAGGAAGAGTTGCTAGAGATTACCCTCTACGAACGGCGCGACGCGCTGAAGCTCTGGGATGCCATCGAGCGCGCCTCGAAGGCGTATCCCGAGAGCACGACTCTGGCTCGAATTCGATACGGCTTCCTGAGAGAGATTGGCGACATCGATCACCTCCTGGCGGAGTATGCCCGACTGTCCCCGCTCGTGCAGCAGCAAGACAAGGTGCGTCTACCGGTCTCTCTCTACTCCGAACTCGATCACTACTGGAAAGAGACGAGGCAGGATCTGGAGATCCTCGCCGACATCGTGCACGGGCGAGCGAATGGGGAGCGTCTCAAAGAGCTCTCGCATGGGGTCTGGTCCGAGTCCGGCGAGGTCCTGCTCTACCGACATCGGCACGAGCTGAGCCGCGACGCCATTGCGGTCCTCGAGGAGTTCATCCGGGCGCGTGAGTTCGAAGAAGACGCCCCGAGGCTCGGGGCCGGGCAGAAGCCGTACGACAACACCGTGAGGACGCTCTGGCTGCACCGCATGATCGATCAGGTCGTCGCTGCAGGGGGACTGCCCCGCTCTTCTGATCAGCCGCCCCCGGACCCGCATGACACGACGGGACCCGGCCATGCGTCGCCAGACTCGACACCAAGCGTCGCACATCCGCCCCAGGTGCCCCGTCCATCCCACGCCCCAAGTACGGGAGAGTCGCTGCCCCGGCCTGTCCTGGCCCTCGCTGCGGCGGCGTTGCTCGTCGTGGTGTGCGTGGTCGTCTGTGCCGCCCGAGCGAGACGAGGGAGGCCCTGAGGCGTCCATCTCCCACTTCCGCAGGATCGCCCCCACGCCTCCAGGCGGCACCCGGTGCAATCCCCAAACCCTTCGCGCCCCTCCGATGTTCACTACCATCCTAGCCCGCATTAAGGATACTACCTAACGTGGGGCTGGACGCGCACAAGGACTCGATCTCGGTAGCGAAGCTCCCTCCGGGGGAGGGCCGCCTGGTCGAGTGGAAGGTGGCGCACGAGGAGTCGGCGGTTCGGAGGATGGTGAAGAAGATCCGGGCCGAGGCCCCGGGGCGCGTCGCGTGCTGCTAGGAGGCCGGGCCGTGCGGGTACGCGCTCCAGCGCCAGTTGAAGTCCCTGGGGGTGGAATGCCAGGTCATCGCGCCGTCGCTGGTCCCGGTGAAGCCCAGCGATCGGATCAAGACCGATCGTCGGGACGCGCGGAAGCTGGCAGAGCTGCTCCGCCGAGCTGCTCACAGAGGTCCATCCGCCGAGCGCCGCGAAGGCGGTCAAGCTCCCGGTCGCGACGCCGTGGGACACCTTCGCGCTGGCGATCGGCGCCTCCACGCTCATCGGCCTCGTCTTCGGCGTGGTCCCGGCGTGGCGCGCGGCCCGCATGGACGTGGTGGAGGCGTTGCGCTGCGAGTAGTCGGGGCGCGAAGCTCCCCTACTTGCCCTTCTCGGGACCCTTCCAATCGTGGCAGAGGAGGAACGTCCTGAGCGTCGCGTCGAGCTTCGCACGGACGAGCTTCACCCCTTGACCCGGGGCCGGGCCGATGACGATGTCCGTCGTCGGCTCGGACTTCGCCCCCAGGCACGGGAGCAGGAACGTGGCGCGCGCGCCGGGGGCGACCGCCATCCCCTCGAACGCCTTCGGCCAGATCTCGAAGACCTTCGCGGCGCCCTCCCACTTCTCCCGGTCCGCCGGCTCCGGCTTCGCGACGGGGAGGGCGACGTCCCCGTAGAGCGACAGGGCCCCGAGGTTCTCGGTCCAGTCGACTGGCGCCTTGCCCGAGCGATCGTCCACCATGAGGACCCACCACTCGATCCGCGAGGACCCGGACTTGTCCGCACCGACGTACCGGCGGAGCCCGGCGTCCGCCGGGGAGCAGAGCTCGGCCAAGTTGCAGAGGAACAGGCGCGCCCCCTCCGGCGTCTGCGTCCACCACACGCTCCCTGCGCGGCACCTCGGACACTCGTCGAGCTTCCCCTTCCCGTCGCAGAAGACGCAGGCCGGCCCGCCCGGGTCCTTTCCCGCGCAGGCCGCACACGGGGCGCACCCGCCGCCCTTGCACGCCTCGCACTCCCGCAGCACGCGGGTCCCCTTGCACTCGGGACACGACTTGCAGGACGCAATCGTACCGCCACCCGTCCAGTTATTGCCTGGAGAAGGGTCCCCGGCAACCAGACCGGAGCTGACCTTGCCGCGCCCCATGCACCTCGAGCAGACCGCCTTCCCCTGCCCCGCGCAGCTCGTGCACGGGACCACACGCCGGTTGGAGCAGACCTGGCAGGGCGCGTCCGTCGACTTTCCGGTCCCCTGGCAGTGCGGGCAGGCCACGGGAGTCTTCCCGCCGCACAGCGGGCAAGCGTGATCGGACGACGGGACGCGGAGGCTGCCCTGGGGTCCGGAGAGGGGGCAGATCCAGGCGAGCTTCCCGGCCCCCTTGCATCGGGGGCACGTCACGAGCTTCCGGCCTCCGCACTTGAGGCACACGATCTCCAGCTTCCCGTTGCAGACCTCACAGTGCGACATCCACTCCTTCCCGACCACGCCGGCGTTCGCCAGCCCGCCGCCATCCGTGGTCGTGTGGAGCGGAGCCGGACAGGTGATCTTCCCCGCCCCTGCACAGCCCATGCAATTGACCTTCCCGGTCCCCCCGCACCCGGGGCACTCGAACTTGTTCGAGCTTGTGCAGAGGGGACAATCGACCGTCGCTCCCGTGAATGCCGGGTACTTGCCGTTCGAGAGCGAGGCCAGCACCTCTTCCAAGGTCGCAGAGGGGCCCGGCAGTCCCGCCCCCGCAGGCGGGCTGGCTGGGCCCGGAGGCGGGCTGGCTGGGCCCGCAGGCGGGCTGGCTGGGCCCGGGGCGGGCGCAGGGCCCGGTGCAGGCGCCGGGCCCGGTGCGGGCGAGGGGGCCTTCTTGGCCAGCGCAGCGAGCTCGGCCACGAGACGTGCGACGTCCGCCTGCACCTCGGGGAGGCCGAACTTCTCCCCCTCCTCGGCGATCTTCTGCGCCTCCTCGACCCTGCCTGCGCGGGCCAGGATCCGGGCGTTGTCGGCGAGGACTCCCCAATGCGCGATCCCGTTCTCCTTCATGTCCTTCCGCAGCTTCGCCAGATCGGGGTTCCAGGTGTGCAGCGGGTCCTTTGCCGCGGGCAGGTCGGTGAGCGCGGCGATCGCGTCGCCGTAGCGGTGCTTCCCCGCGAACCCCTCCGCCTGGTCCACCTCCGACTGGTAGGCCTTCTCGCCCAGGGCGAGGAGCGGCTTCTCCTGCCGCGTCAACTCGGCCTGCAGGGGCGCCTCCTGCGGCGTCCCGCCGTATTTCTCCAGCATCTCCTTCAGGCGTTCGATGCTGGCCATGGGGTCGGCCTTGTGCGCATCCAGGAAGGCCGAGAGCGCGTCGAACTCTTTCCGCCGGGCGTCCTCCGCGGAGACGCGAGGGGACCCGTTCGTCGTGGCGGAGGCCGTGGGATGGATCGTCTCCACATCATCCGTGGCCGCGACCGGCGCGGCGTGACTCGGCTCGGCGGGGAGCGAGCCCAGCCGCACGACGAAGAACATGAGGAGGAGCAGCAGGCCGACTCCGCCGACGATCGTCCAGCGTGCGCGACGCGGCTTCACCTGCTGCCGGTCCTGGTAGTCGCGATACTCCACCTTGGGCGCCTTCGCGGCGCGCGGGGAGGGCGCGGTGCGGCGCGGAGCGGGGGACTCCGGCTTCTGCCAGATCACCGGGGGCTCCGAGGTCGTGTTCCGGGATGCGGCCACGGAGGCCGGGGTCGAGCAGGGGAACGCGTCGACCATCGTCTCGGCCGCGTCCATCGAATCCAACGGGGGAAGGACGGCGAGCGGCGCAACCGGAGATCCCTGCGGGACGATCGGTTCCCCGTAGAACGATCCGTCCGCCTGGACGCCCTGCGCGCCCGGCTGGACCGGGCTCGACACCTCCGCCAGCGTTCCCTTGCAGGCCCTGCAGGTGAGCGCGACCCCCGGCGGCGCGCCGGCGACGTTGTACTGCGCCCCGCACTTCTCGCAGCGGAGGAGGCGCTTCCCCTGCTTCCCCAGGAGCTGCTGCCCCTGCTCGGGCGTCAGGTGCCGCCGCTCGACGAGGAGCTCGCCCAGGCGCTTCGCCTTCCCCGCCCGCTGCGCGGCGGCCTGGGCGCGCAGGCAGTCGTTGAGCTGCTCCTGCGTGAGGAGACCCGCCTCGACGGCATGGCGCCCGAGGAGGTCCTGGCGGTACGGCTTGTCGCCCGAGTAGGGCGACGGGGCCCCGAGGTTCTTCTGCTGGAGCGCGATCAGCCCGTCTAGCTGGGACTGGGAGAGGAGCCCGAGATGCACGAGCAACTGCCCCAGCGGGGTCTGCGCCCCCTGCTCGGCCTGGGCCTGCAGGCTCATGTCCAGCTCCCCCTGGGAGATGAACCCCTGCTGGACGGCCAGCCTCCCCAGGAGGACCTCTCGCGTGTCACCCACCGCCTTCCCCTCCACTCGCTCCCCTGATCCGCCGCTGCGGCGCCTATGGCGGGCGCCGCAAGGCGCGATCCTACCCCCCTAGGGATCTGAAGGCAACAGCGGAATCCCGCGACCCGAATTCGGGCGTGGTTCAACCGCTGGCGTTTCTCGGTGACACCGATTCACGGGCCTCGCAATCGTAGTCGTAATCGTCTTGGCCTGAACGATTACGATTACGATTGCGACTACGATTACGAGCGGGGCAGCAAACACCTGTCAGGCCTACAACTGTTGTCGCATTCGGGAGTTCGCCTCCTGACAGGGGTTCACCCACGCACGTACGATTCCCACCCCGCGCCCGTTCTCCCTGCCGTCCGATTCGATTCCTCTCGAGACGAGGCGCCCATGAAGCCCCTTCCAAGTTCCCTCCTCGTCCTGCTCCTCCTCTCCCCCGCCCTCGCCCAGCAAGCTGCCCTCGAGCGATCCGTCGCCAAGGACGCAGGCTCCCCCGACGCCCCCATCCTCTTCTGTATAGGCGTCCATATCGAGCCGCTCGGCCTCCCCGCCACTGCCAAGGCCCCTCGTGGCAACGGCGACCGACCCGCCCCCGACTACGCGAATGTCGTCTTCTTCGACCACAGCGTCCACGACCTCCGCACCCTCGCCGACATCGTCGAGGCCCACCACGGCAAGCTCACCGTCCAGGCGCAGTCCCCCTTCACCCGCACCGCCGTCGATCAGCACGAGCGGATCCTCGCCGACCTCGAGGCGGAGGGGAACGAGATCGCCCTCCACTTCCATGAGGATGCCCACCTCGGCCGCGAATGCGAAGACCTCCCGACCGAGCGGTGGATCGAGGTCATGAAGGACGAGGTCGACCTCGTCCGCCAGGCGGGCGCCTCGCGCGTCCGCTACTGGAGCGGAGGGAACCTCTACCCGCACCTCCTCGAGGCCGCCTCCGCCACGGGACTCGACACGATGGGCGACTACAAGAACCCCCGCCTCCAGAAGTCCGACGCGAGCGTCCTCGGCCTCTCCCCCTGGCGCCCCGCGGGCGGGCCCGCCGAAGGGGACCTCGCGGCGTTCGCGCGGCACGACGCCGAGGCCAAGGTCGTCTACCTCCCCAGCGGCCTCTTTGCGCGCGAGGACTACGGGGCCAGTCGACGCTCGGAGTCGATGGGCGGCGACTGGGGGTACTTCGACTTCCTCACGGAGTCGCTCGAGGCCTCCCTCCGCGCCGCGCGCCGCGACCGCGTGAACGTCTTCCACGTCACCGTCCACCCCGGCGAGTTCCGCGGATCGCCCCGCGACCCGTTCGGCGTGATCGAGGCGTGGCTGACGAAGGTGATCGACCCGCTCGTCGCCAAAGGCAAGGTCCGCTGGGAGACCTTCTCGGGGATGTCCGACGCCTTCCGCGCCTGGGAGAAGACGCACTCTGGCGAAGACCCTCGCACCGCCGCCGCGACGTCAACGCGGGCGCGCGTGACGTTCGCCGTGAACGTCCACGACTGGCGGAACGTCGACGAGAGCGCCGACACGGTCGTGCGCCTCGCGGGGATCTTCGAGAAGAACGGCGTGAAGGGGGACTTCTACCTCACCGCACCGATGGTGGAGGCGTACCTCGCCCATCGCCCCGAGGTGATCGAGCGGCTGCGGGGGACGACCATCAGCTACCACGTGAGGCCACCTCATCCGCTCTACGAGGGGTTCGGCGCGCGGCTCGAGGGGCTCTCCGACGAGGATCTGAAGTCCACGCTGCGGGACTACGAGACGTATCGCCTCGACCTCGCGACGGGCGAGCTCGATCGGACGAAGCCCGGCGGGTACGCGCTGGTGAAGGAGGCGTTCGGCCGCGCGCCGGTCGTCGTCGGCGCGCCGAGCCGCGACCCGCGGGTGCAGGATGCGACCCTCGCGGTTTATCGCGAGATGGGCGCGCGGATGACGATCGTCTACCACGAATCGGGGACGAAGATCGATCGACCGCTCGAGACGCGAGGGGGCCTCGTCATCCGCCCGAGCGACTTCAGCATCACGCGGTGGAAGGGGAAGGGCGAGGAGGAGGACTCCTTCTGGTGGAACCGCGAGGGGTGGGACCCGGCGGCGCGGATGAAGGCGGAGGTCGCCTCCTGGGACCACGACCGCGCGCCGTACGTCACCGCGCTGATCCACGAGAACAACTTCTACCGCTTCGGGCCGGAGTCGTGGACGGGGTGCTACTACGCGGACAGGAAGAAGAAGGAGCCGCTGGAACCGCCGTTCGACCTCGAGGCGCGCGACGGGTCCCGCGCGAGGTCGGAGGAAGAGCAGGAGGGGATCTGGAAGCGGTACGAGGCGATGGTCGCCTGGACGGCGGCGCACGCGGAGGTGGTGACCTCGGAGGAGATCGTGAAGCTGTCGGAGGGGAAGTGATGCTGCGCGCGCTGGTGCTGCTGGCGGTCGTCGCGCCCGCGTGGGCGCAGAGGGAGATGCCGCCGTTCCGCCCGCCCGAGGGGGTGGCGTGGGTGAAGGACGTCGAGTACGGGACGGGCGGGGGGCGGGCGCTCACGTTGGACATCTTGCGCCCCGCGGAGCGGCCGAAGGGGAAGATGCCCGCGCTCGTGTACATCCACGGCGGCGGGTTCAGCAAGGGGGACAAGTCGCAGGGGCTGCGGATGAACGCGGGGGCGGCGGCGCGCGGGTACTTCACGGCGACGATCGAGTATCGCCTGTGCGGCGAGGCGATCTTCCCGGCGGCGATCGAGGACTGCAAGTGCGCGGTGAGGTGGCTGCGCGCGCACGCGGAGGAGTACGGGGTCGACCCGGAGCGGATCGGCGTGTGGGGGCACTCGGCGGGAGGGAGCCTGGCGGCGCTGGTGGGGACCTCGGGCGGGGTGGAGGCGCTGGAGGGGAAGGACGGGTGGGAGGGAGAGAGCAGCCGGGTGGCGTGCGTGGTGGACGGGTACGGGCCGACGGATTTCCTGACGATCACGGAGATGCGGGGGGGCGGGCGCGACTCGGAGATGGGGTACATCGGGGGGCCGTTCCACGAGCACGAGGAGCGGTCGCGGCAGGCGAGCGCGACCACGCACGTGACGAAGGACGACCCGCCGTTCCTGATCCTGCACGGGACGGGGGACCCGGTCGTGCCGTTCGAGCAGTCGAAGACGTTCGCCGAGGCGCTCTCGAAGGCGGGCGTGGACGTGACGTTCGTCCCCGTGACGGACGGGGGGCACGGGTGGGGACCGAACCGGGAGGTGGACGCGCGGGTGGACGACTTCTTCGACAAGCACCTGATGGGGAAGGAAGTCGAGGTCTCCTCCGACCCGATCCAGGGTTCCCCTCCCAAGGGGCAGCCTCGCCGCGGCGGCGGCAAGTAGGGGATGGGCGAGTAGGTGGGGACCTGGCGTCGAGAGCTGCAGGTGGGCGCTCTTCCGCCCGCTTCGCGGGCTCGGTTCCGACATCGTCGGCTAGGCACCTGCGGCTGACGCCGCAGGCTAATTCCTGCCGCCCGCTTCGCGGGCTGGTGGTCAGCACGCGGGCTGACGCTCGTGGACGCTCTGCCGCCCGCTTCGCGGGCTGGTGGTCAGCACGCGGGCTGACGCTCGTGGACGCTCTGCCGCCCGCCTCGCGGGCTGGTGGTCAGCGCGCGCCCCG
>ORJL010554210.1_pt1 | contig 11294 bp, 9 predicted proteins | sample 1779941 | NCBI WGS metagenome assembly ORJL01 (sample SAMEA104232317, study PRJEB22302) | groundwater metagenome | biome: forest; feature: aquifer; material: groundwater | place: USA | collected 2011-08-07 | depth 5.8 m | reverse complement strand
GAGATGGTGGATGCCGCCCGCCACGGCGGCGTCCGCCTGGTTGGGCCAAACACCATAGGCACCGTCGGCGCAGCCAACCGGCTGGTGACTACCCCTTATTTCTGCGGTTACAAGAAGATCCAGCCCGGGAGCATTGCCTATACTGCTCAGACCGGCATCGTCGGCGCCCAGGCGTTGCCCCTGGAGGACTGGGCCTACCCCATCAGCAAGATGTGCGACCTGGGCAACAAGTGCGATGTCAGCGAAGTCGACCTGCTGGAGTACCTGGCAGCCGACGCCGAGTCCAGCGTCATCTCCATGCACGTGGAAGACATCCGGGACGGACGGCGCTTCATGGAGGCCGCCCGAAAAGCGGCGGCCCAAAAGCCGGTACTGGTCCTCAAACCCGGACGCAACGAGACCAGCGCCAGGGCCATGGCCTCCCACACCGGCTCGCTGGCCGGGAACGACCGGATGTACAGCACCGCCTTCGAGCAGGCCGGGGTTTACCGCCTCGACATCTGGCAGGAATTCCTGGAAGTCCCCAGGGTCTTCGCCTCTCAGCCGCTGCCGAAGGGAAACCGGTTGGCCATTGTCACCGTGACTGGCGGCGCCGGCATCATGGCCGTTGACGCCGCGATCCGGAACGGTTTGAGCATGGCCCGGCTGTCTGACGCCACCGCGGCCAAACTGGCCGGGATGTCCCCCCGGATCGCCAGGAATCCCGTGGACGTGGGGCAGATGTGGACGCTGATGGACAACTACGCGGCCTATTTTGAGTCCGTGGTCGCCGCCCTGCTGGATGACGACAACGTGGACTGCATCCTGGTGATCGGCCTGGCCACCAGGGCGCTGCCCACCGAGGCCACCATTGAGGCCTTTTCCAAATTGAAGCAGCGCGCCACGAAGCCCGTGGCCATGTGGACCTATGGCACCAGCCTGCCAGCCCTGCAGGAGCTATCGCGCGGGTTGGAGCCGGTTGGGATGCCCAACTTCACCAACCTGGAGACGGCCGTCAAGGCACTGGGTATCGCCGTGAAGTATGCGGGAACCAAGGCCCGCATGGCGTCAATCCCCTTTGGCAAGACCGGTATCTAGTTCCCTATACCCCCGACCTTGAATACTTTAGCTTTCACCTGGTCCTGCAATCTCCTACATGCCTAGCTTGGCCAAGTACCAGAGGAGGGTTCGCACTTTGCCATCGAGCATACTAAGACCATACGCGGTTTGGTGGCTGGCAGCACTTCTGCCTCTGCTGGGCTCTGGATGCAGCGAGAACTTACCTACCCAGGCACCGGGCACTGCCGTCTATCCGTCCCCGACCAATTCTCCCTCGCCGGCAGCGACTGTTACTCCCGGACCAGTGTCACCGACCCTTCCGGTCACCACGCCCGGCACTTCTCCCGCGCCAGCGGCAACCGCATCTCCACGCACCGCGACTTTGACCCCGGTAATCCCAACTCCAACAGTTACCCCGGCGCCAGAGACACCACAGAGTTCACGGACGCCCATTCCAAGAACCCCTCTTGCACTTCCTCCGATGTTGCCTGCCAATATCAGTTCCAACTTGTGGTTTCTAATGGGCATACGGGGCACTTACCAGGAGGAATTGGCAGGTGCAAAACGAATATTCGACGTGATGGACCAGAGAGGCGGAGCCGTAGTAGATATAAACTTTGACAGCGTTCTGTCCGACCAGGAAGCTCAGGCACTTCATAGCCAATTTGGCATTATGTTTCAAAAAAGGTTATCTGGAATCGGTCCACACACATTATATCCGGCCATCATCCCCTGTGACCAAATAGTGCCCCTGGCAAGCTTATCCAGGGTGAAGCTAATAGATACCGAGGCTTGGCCACCGGTTTTGCCCGCATAATGTGCTCGAAACCTAACGTCCCCTGAGACTATCCCGGCTACTCTGCAATCCTATCAGTTTATCAACGAAATTGATTTCCGGCGGGGCAGCATGGTACCATATTTCCAACCGGTTCAAAGGTAGAATCCCGCATCGCGAGAAGATGTGTTGAATAGACGCTTGAACGGAGGCGCTGGACAGGATGACGGCAAGACCCGGACTGAAACAAGATAGATAAATCTTAGCAGTAGTAAACAGCAACCAGATTCAAGAGGAGGTTATTCTTATGCTGACGAGCCCGGCTTTTAAGAACGGCGGGAGATTACCGGAGAAGTACACCATTGATGGCGAAAAAGTTTCCCCACCCCTGAAATGGGACAACCCGCCGCAGGGGACCAGGAGCTTCGCCCTGCTCATGGACGACCATGATGTGCCAAAAGAGTTTGGCGGGTTATTCGTACACTGGATGGTGTATGACATCCCTGCCCAGATCAGAGAACTGCCCGATGGGGCCAGTCCATCGGGGAAGCTGCCCGCCGGGGCCAAGGAGGTCCCTAACTTCTATGCTAACGTGGGAATGGCGAACACCCCGTTTGCCAAATACGGCCCACCCTGGCCCCCAACACCCGACCACAAGTACAAGTTCACCCTGTTCAACCTCAAAGTCGACAAGTTGAAGCTGGCGCCCGGCGCCGGATATGAGCAGTTCCTGAGCGCTGTGCAGAAAGAAGCGATCTCTACTTTTGAGCTGATAGGCGTTTACGGCCCGGCCAAGACACCGATGCCGAAGCAGTAGCCACGGGTGATCCCGCATATCCGATTTGGCCGGTTTGGCCATTTCGGTCATATCGTAGGCATTTATGGCCGAATCGGCGGCCATTTCAGCCAATACTGTTGACAACGATAAAGACACAATGCTAGAGTGCCTCCGTTGATGTCGGGCTGAATATGTTTAACCGGCTTTTGAATAACTGAAAGGAGTTCAAGATGAGCCTAGCAGAACTGAGGGACATGAGGTCATTCGTCTCTCTCGTTGAGAAAGAGGGCGACCTTCTACGAATAAAGAAAGAAGTGAACCCGATCGTCGAGATGAGTGCCATATCGAAGAAGATGGACGGGGGACCGGCAGTCCTGTTTGAAAATGTCAAAGGATATCCACACGCGGTGACAATCCAGAACCATGCCGAGAAGAGAAAAGTCGCCAAAGCCATGGGTGTGAGTATCAAAGACATAAAATTCAAGTGTTTTGAGGCTTATAAGAGACCCATACCGGCGAAGACTGTGGAGTGGGGCGCCTGTCAGGAAGTGACCATCACCAAGGATGTAGATGTAACTGCCACCTTGCCGCTGGCCCAACAGACCGAGTTGGAAAGCATGCCCGCGCTGGGAAGCGGCATCACGCTGTTGTCCGGCAAGTATTTTGACGGGGGCAGCCACATGGGTTACCACCGGATGCACTTCCGCGGCAAGAACTGGGGATCCATTCAGTTCGCGCCTGGAAGTCATATGGACCAGGTTATCAGCATGGTCATCAAGGACAAGGTAAAGATCCCGATCACCGTCAACATCTGTCCTTCCATGGCCTGCCAACTGGTAGCCGGGGCCGGATTCCTCTACACCATGATGCCCAAGGGGCACGATGAGCTGGGAGTGGCCGGAGGACTCGAAGGAGCGCCAATAGAATTGGTTAAGGCCAGGACCCTCGATGCCCTCGCCATCGCCAATTCCGAATGGGTAATTGAAGGGTATGTATGCACCGGCGACAGGGTGTGGGAGACCGAGGCAGCGGAAAAAGCCGGGAGGCAGGGCGAAGCCTTCATCCATCCGGAATGGACAGGCTACCAGGGCCGGGCTTACCGGGCCTTCAAGTTCGAAGTCACCGCCATCACCCATCGAAAAGACAAGCCCATTTTCCACGCCCCCATCGTTTCCGGGACGGCGGACACGGACCTGTGCCGCCATTTCAGGGAGGCGGGTTTCCTCCATGTAGCCGAAGCCGTGCGGCCCGGCCTGGTCGTTGACGTCAACATCTTGCGCGGCATCCCGGTCTGGGGAGGGATAGTATTTCAGGTAAAGAAGACCTGGCGAAGGGAAGAAGGGTTCCAGCGGAACGTTCTGGCGGCGGCCCTCGGCCTTTCGCAGGGCCTCAAGCTGGCCATCGCGGTTGACGACGACGTAGACATCTACAACGCCGACGACGTCCTCTGGGCGATAAGTTCACGGGCCAACCCGGTAACGGGCATATGGGTGGGGGCCGGCGGCAAGGGACAGACCCTCCAGCCCGGCGAGAGAGGGAATGTGTCCGCCGGGCAGGTGGAAACAGGAGCCGAAACGGCCTTCCTGGGCGGCTTGGCCATCGATGCCACCGTCCCCTTCGAACAGAAACGATTGTTCAAGAGGGCGCAGTATGCTGTCGACAAAGTCGACCTGAAGGACTGGCTGTCCGCCGCCGACATAACGAAGGCTGAATCTCTGATGTCGTCCTACGAAAGACAGGTAACGGGGAAAAGGGGCATCTAGGGACCATTCCCCTTCTTTTCGCTCGCGTTGTGCCCCCCTTCTCAGGCTGGAGCCTGAGAAGGGGGGCTTCGTTTTGATAGTACCTTATGGCAAGCACTAATCGGGCCGCCATTCTCGTCTTTGATGCACTCTGAAGAAACAATGAAGACGTTACCTTTAGCCGGCTTAAGGGTCCTGGACCTTGCGAGTGATCGAGGCTTCCTTTGCGGCAAGATTCTCGGCGAGATCGGAGCCGATGTCATCAAGATAGAACTCCCTGGCGGCGAGCCCTCGCGCCGTCTGGGACCCTTCTATCACGATGCCCTCCGTCCCGAAAGTAGTTTGTCCTGGTTTGCCCTCAATACCAACAAGAGAGGAATCACCCTGAACCTGGAAAGCGCGGATGGGCGCGAAATCTTCAGGAGAATGGCCGCCAAAGCACACTTTGTCGTCGAATCTTTCGATCCCGGTTATCTGGACGCCATGGGACTGGGCTACAAGGATATGGCCGCGCTCAACCCCGGGATCATCGTGACTTCGATTACCCCCTACGGGCAAACCGGGCCTTACAGCCACTTCAAGGGCTCCGACCTCTCGACGACTGCCCTGAGCGGGTTTCTGTATCTCGTTGGTGATGCGGACAGGCCACCGGTCCGAATAAGCTTTCCCCAGGCCTATTTGCACGCCGGCCTGGAGGCCGCCGCCGGGACCATGGTAGCCAATTGCTGGAGAGAAATGAGCGGAGAAGGGCAGCACGTGGACGTATCCATCCAGCGTTGCCTCTGCCTGCTCCTTACCAGTTCCATGCGCTATTATGAGGCCAGCGGGAGGCTGGTAAAACGCGTTGGCATCTCAGCCGGGGCCAGGACCGCGGGAGGCAATTCCCCCCGGTCCATCTACCCGACGAAAGACGGCTATTTCGACTTCTGTCTCTACGGGGGCGCGGTGGGCGCTCATTCCAACCGGGAAATGGTCAAATGGATGGCCGACGAGGGAATGGCCCCACCAACGATTGTCGCGAAGGATTGGGACAGCTTTGACATGGCCACCGCTTCCCAGGAGGAACTCGATGAGATCGCCGCGGCGGTCGGCCAGTTCTTCCTGAAACACGATACAGCAGAGTTGTACGAAGGCGCTTTGAAGAGGGGAATCATGGCCTATCCCGTCAACACCGTCAAAGACATCGCCGCGGACCCTCAGCTCAAGGAGAGGGACTTCTGGGTTGATATTGAACACGAAGACCTGGGTGCTACCATCACCTATCCCGGCTCACCGCTGAGGATGTTTGGTGCCGAGACGCCAATGCGCCGCGCCCCGTTAATCGGCGAACATAATGAGGACATCTATGCCGGAGAACTGGGCTTCACTGAAAAAGAAATGTTGCTCTTGAAGCAGAGCGGAACTATTTGAGTTGTCATTGCGAGCGAAGCGAAGCAATCGCCCTGAAACCGGGGGATTGCCGCGTCGCTACGCTCCTCGCAAAGACAGCCAGCGACATTTCATTGCAATGAACCGGGGTGACTTTGGATAAGAGCGTCTTCAAAGACCTCAAGATAGTAGATTTTTCCTGGTATGCCGCCGGCCCCTACGTGGCGCAGTACCTGGCCGACTATGGGGCCACGGTCATCAGGGTGGAATCATCCCGGCGCGTTGACGGCATGCGCAGCACCGGACCCTTCAAAGATGAGATACCGGGGGTGAATAGAGGGTACTGCTATCCGTTGTACAACAGCAACAAGTATGGAATTACCCTCAACCTCAAACATGGTCAGAAGATGAAGGTCGTCAGAAAACTAGCGGAGTGGGCGGACGTGGTCGTGGAGAATTTTACGCCCGGTACCGTGGACAAGATGGGCCTCGGGTACGAAGTGCTGAGGAAGATCAAGCCCGGCATTATCATGCTCAGCACCAGCAACCAGGGGCAGACCGGGCCGAACCGCTCGGCCCCGGGATTCGGGTCGCACCTGATAGCTCTGGCTGGGTTTGTCAACCTCACCGGCTGGCCTGATAGAAGCCCGGTTATGACCTGGGGAGCCTATACGGACTTCATCGCCGCCAGGTACGCCACGGTAGCCCTTATGGCAGCCCTGAGCTACCACCGCAAAACGGGTGAGGGGACCTACGTAGACATATCGCAGTATGAATGCAGCGTGCCCTTCCTGGGCCCGCTGCTGCTCGACTATTCGTGTAACGGCAGGCTGGCAGTAAGAAACAGCAACCGCTGTGACTATGCCGCACCCCACGGAGTCTATCCCTGCCACAATGAAGATACCTGGTGCAGCATAGCGGTATTCAGCGATGAGGACTGGGTTAGGTTGTGCCGGGTCATGGGTGATGAATCCCTGGCCCAAAACCCGAAGTTCGCCACCCTGCTGCAAAGGAAGTCCAACGAGGACGAACTCGATAACCTTGTTAGCGCATGGACAAAAGTTCACACGCCTGACGAGGTAATGGCAAGACTGCAAAGCGCCGGGATCGACTCCGGCGCCCTGCGTACTCCCGTGGATATTACGGCCGATGCCCAGCTAAAACATCAGGGCCACTTCGTTGAGCTGGAACATCCTGAAATCGGACGGCACCTCTATGACACCCCGGCCAGCGCTTTGTCTGCAACGCCTGCCGTCGTCAATATGCCGGCGCCCTGCCTCGGCCAGCACAACTACCATGTTTATACTCAGTTGCTGGGGATGAGCGATGAGGAATTCCTGTCCCTGGGCGAAGAAGGCTTGCTGGATTGATGATCTGGAGAACTCCACTGCGCCTGTCTTTTTGATTTTCCCTTTGACCTGTTGTACACTTTCGTTGGATTCGAAGTCTGAAGGAGATGCACCGCATGAAGCGAATATCAATCATATCTGTTGTTCTGTTGCTGGCCGTGGCTCTGTCATCGGCATGCTCGTCGGCGGCGACGCCCACCGCGGCCCCGCCAGCAACTAAAGCAGCTACGCAACCACCCGCGGCTACGCAACCACCCAGTGCCACTACTCAGCCGCCTAAACCAGCCACCCCCCAGCCCACTGCCGCCCCTACAACGTCAGCCTGGGACAAACTGGTAGCCGACGCCAAAGCTGAAGGCACCGTGACCATGTACACAACCTCTTGGACTCCGCAGATGTCGGCAGCGGTGGGCCAGGGTTTCAAAAACAAATACGGCATTAACGTGGAGTTTTCGCCTTTCAGCCGCGGCGCGGAGATTATGGCCAAAGTCCAGGCCGAACAACGGGCGGGCTTGAACGTCGCGGACATCTTCGGCGCCGGAGGCGGGACTCTGATTTCAACAATGAAACCCGAGAAACTACTCGGTAGTATCGAACCCCTCCTGGTCCTTCCGGAAGTCACCGACCCCAAGAAGTGGAGCGGGGGCGTAATGCCATATATGGACAAAGACAAGACTGCCATCGCCATGATCGCCTCCGTCCAGAATGGCGTGTTATACAATACCGGCATGGTCAAGAAGGGCGAGATAGTCAGCTATCAGGACCTCCTGAAGCCCCAGTACAAAGGGAAGTTGACCCTCAACGACCCCACCGTTACAGGAGTCGGAAATGCCTGGGTAACCACTCTGGCCCTGTCCATCTGGGATCCCGCCCGGACCAGGGACTACTTGCAGCAACTGGTGAAGCAAGAAGTGGCCATTGAGAGAGACAACCGGATACACGTGGAATCGGTAGCGCGCGGCAAATACCCCATTGGCATCGCGCCGATCCCCGAAGTGGTGGGCGACATGGTCAAGGCCGGGGCGCCCCTCGACGAGGTGAGCATGAAAGAAGGCACCTTCGTTTCGCCGGCCGCCGGGGCCTTCGCGGTACCGGTGAAACTGGCCCATCCCAACGCGGCCAAGCTCTTCGCTAATTGGCTCCTCAGCAAAGAGGGACAGACCGCCTTTTCAGGCGGCGCCGGCAACCCCAGCCTGCGCAACGATGTTTCTACCGCTGGGTTCAACCCGCTGTTCCTGACCCAGCCTGGGGAGAAATACTGGTATGATTCCGAGGAAGCGCTGGCGGCCCGCGCCAAGATGATAGCGCTCGCCCAGGAAGCACTGGGGATAACAAAGTAGCTGATCGCGGTATTGCGGTTCGATCCTTGAATTGCATGGCCAGGTGGACTGTCCAGGCAGTCCACCTGGCCTCTTTTTTACGGCACCGGAACGTTACTTATCCGCGCCGCGTTGAAGTCCCCGCAGGTATGACATTTCACCAACGTGCTGCTGTTCGTGGGCGATTATCAGGGAAACCATGAAGGCCACCGTGACCTCACCGAAGCGAGGCGTCTGTATCTTCTTGTCGAACGACTCGGGACTGAGGCCTTTCAAGTAATCCTGCGTCGCTGCCCGGACCACTTCAAGAAATGCCAGGATGTCTTTCAACTCCGGTACCTTAAAAGCGTTGACCTGGTCGGCGGTGTAATGCGCCCCGGCCTCTGTCTCCACCATATTCAGCTTCTGATACCATTTGTCAGTTACCCAGATTTCCGGCTTCCCCTGGAGCCGCGCCTGCACAAACGTGTCCTCGAACCTAACCATGTGGAAAAGTATAAGTCCGATGGAATTGCAGCCGCAGGCCGGCCTCCACGATAGTTCCTGCTGATTCAGACCGTCCAATACCCTGGTGAGTCCCCGTTTGACAGCGGCAAGTTCTAGTGCTACATATTCTTTGACGTCCATGCTGGCATCTCCTCCTGCTTAATCGGTACTTCAGGTTTCGAGTATATTAACTGGCTTGTCCGGCGTTTTCAAGCCAGCATCAAGAGCCCGGGGCCGTCCCGTCAAAGAGGTCAGATTCACGGCGGTTTTCATTCGCCGGCGGGTAGTCGCGCATAAAATAGTCCCGCGGCCCAAGGAGCCTCTCTACAAATCTGATGACCCTGAAAGCACCCGGGCGCGGCCCGGCGCCGCCCTGGCTGGCGTGGCATTTCGCGGCCTCGTCCCGAACCTTAACGGATTGCTTCTTAAGACGTATGACGGCATGGATAGGATATTCCACGCTGACCACCCTGGTAAGGTCCATGTCCCTGTTTCGCCCGTAACGACGCGGGTCCTGGCCGAACAGCGGCATTAGCCTGATGGCCATCTTCATGGACCCGAAATGACGCACGGCGAAGTACAGTTTGGAAGGCTGAAAGACCGGACCGGCCCCTGGGTAGTGTGTCGGATCATTGGCAGCGTAGAAGGCTTTAGCAGTAGCATTGTGAACTGCGACATGGTCGGGGTGTCCGTATCCTCCACCGGCGTCATGGGTAATAACGACATCAGGTTTAAGTTCGCGAATGATCTCGACCATCCGCCCGGCAACCTGGTCCGGTGGCGCCACTGCCAGGGAATCCGGGTGACTGTTGTCCTTTGAACCCGCCATGCCTGAATCCCGGTAGCCCAGACAGATGACATCAGCCAGGCCCAGCACTTTTGCGGCGCATTTCAATTCCGCCCAGCGCTTGTCGCCCACGCTGGCATATCCCTTCATGTGTTCAGGGTCGATGGTCCCCACCTCACCGCGGGTAGCGCAGACGTAGTAGACTTTAACTCCGGATGAAGCATATTGCGCCAAGGTGGAGCCCATGCCGAATGTCTCATCATCGGGGTGCGCCCCGAAGAATATCAACGTTTTCTGTTTGCTCATGTTTCGCTCGTCTCTCAGACTCTCACAGAACCGGTAGTTGGCGGCCCTATTATAGCCGTTCTCTTCACGGGACCGCCAGAACGGCCCAGCGCGCGAACTGCGCTACTGCACATATAACCTCAGACGCGCCATCCGGTTGCCGCGGATATCTACGGTTGCTATAATAGCCCAACTATAGCAGATAGGCTCGGAGTTTGGGCAATTCTTCAATGTTTCAACTGGAGGGTCTCCATGCAACGCTGGCAAGAAATCTTTACGGGACAGGACCGCGAGGTCATCGCCAGGCTCTGGAAAAACAACGGCCGCCCATTTCCCCAGGAGAAGCTGGCCTTTGTAGTTATCGATACTAACTGGCGCACCCTGGGTCCTCGCGATACCTCGATTCTCAAGGCCATGGACAAGAATCCGCTGGCCTGCGGCACGGAGGGATGGAAAGCAGTAAGGCACATTCAGACTTTGATTTCCGCCTGTCGCCACAACGGAGTCCCTGTTATCTTCGTTACCGGCGACGCCGTGACCCGTCACCAACAGGGCCGGAGTTCCACCAAGAACAAAGAAAGGAGTCCGTTGAACCTGGCTGCCGAGGAAATGCCCGAGGAAATTGCCCCGTTACCCGGCGAGTTAGTTATCCGCAAGACCCGCGCCAGCGCCTTTTTCCAGACGCCCATGGACAACTGCCTAAAGGCGCTGCGGGCCGAGAACCTGCTGGTGGCCGGCAACAGCACTTCCGGGTGCGTCCGCGCCAGCGTCGTCGATGCCTGCTCCCACGGCTATAACGTGTTTGTCGTAGAGGAGTGCTGCTACGACCGACTGGAATTGTCTCATCTGGTCAGCCTCTTCGACATGAACGCTAAATATGCTGACGTCATCACCATGGAGCAGGCCCAGGCCGGCCTGGCCGCTTTGTCATTGGAAGAAAAATGAGATCCAGCATGTCTGTTTTCTCATACCCGGCGCCCTGCGCCCCTGACTACAAGAAGCCCAGGAGCGTCGAAGATTGCCTGCCCCAGGCGCGACGGCTCGTTAAGAAGGTCGGCCCCAACGAACGTATCGGCATTAGCGTCGCTCCCCTGCTGTTCGTCAGAGAAGGCGACAAGCTACTAATCGTTACGCTGCCGGACCAGGACAAATACGTGGCGGAAGCTGTCAGACAGGCGCTGATGGAGGCAGGGGCGGCTAGAGTTGATTTCGTTTATCCAAAGCAACTGGTTGGCCGGGACCCGGATATAGTCAGTGTGGCCGATGGCTGGAAGGAAGTGGAACTGTTCGCTGAAGGCAAGGCGTCCGGCACTCTGATAGACCTCCTGACGGGGCTGGGACTGGTGGAGGCTGCCGGTAGATATCTC
>ORJL010013085.1_pt1 | contig 11297 bp, 15 predicted proteins | sample 1779941 | NCBI WGS metagenome assembly ORJL01 (sample SAMEA104232317, study PRJEB22302) | groundwater metagenome | biome: forest; feature: aquifer; material: groundwater | place: USA | collected 2011-08-07 | depth 5.8 m | reverse complement strand
TGCCCGAATACCCCGGTGGGAGTGAAGGTGGATGCCGCTGGGTGTCCGCTGGACAGTGATGGGGATGGTGTAACGGACGACAAAGATCAGTGTTTGGGCACTTCTCCTGGCGTAAAAGTGAATCAGCTCGGCTGCCCGGAGCGAGAACCCATCGTCTTGAAAGGTGTTAACTTTGCTTTCGATTCGGCCAAGCTGACCCAGCAATCTCTTGCGATTCTGGATGGTACTGCGGAAATCCTCACCAAGCACCCGGACCTAAAGGTCGCAATTGTTGGCCATACGGACAGTATTGGTACGGCGGATTACAACAAGAAGCTGTCGCATCGACGTGCCGGGTCGGTGATGAACCACCTGATCTCACGTGGCGTGAATTCAGCCAATCTCACTGCTGTAGGATTTGGGGAAGAACAGCCGATCGCGTCGAACGATGAGGTTGAAGGTCGCACGAAGAATCGGCGAGTTGAACTGCAACCGCAAGAGTAAACTGGGACCTGATGAGGGCTTAGGTCCTCATCAGGTCAGTGGCTCACCGGCGTATGGGTGTGAACAGTGTGGCTGGTCCGCATCGCGGCCCAGCCACACTGTCATCCGGGTCCGGCACTTATCTCGCGGGGGACTGGCTTTTTCGCTTGTTGAATCTGCTGTCAAGCAGCCATACGCCCCTTGATGTAAGATAGTGCTGAACTTCGACGTCTCTCCCGATTGAGACACGGCGGTAATGGCTCCCTCTGGTTTTGGATTCCACTTCCCCCTTGGCAAACGCCGCCAGGCATGCTAGAGTACCTTGAACCTGCAAGCGTAAGATCGATCGAGGCCCGGACGTGGCCCGATCGAGTGTCGAGCTGGGACGTATCAGCATCTGCACGGCGACTTCTCCGGTGACCCCGCCGTTAGCCCCACTCATCAATCCGACCGGACCAACAGCGCGGACGTGGTGTGCCCCTCACAGGACAGGTGCGCCCAACCACCGCAGTAGGAGGCGTATGCCGTTTACCTCATTCAAACTGAACGCGAACCTCATGAAAGCCATTCACACCATGGGCTTTACGCAGCCCACGCCGATCCAGCGGCTCGCGATCCCACCCCTCCTGGAGGGCCGGGACGTCATGGCCACCGCGGTGACCGGCAGCGGCAAGACCGCCGCGTTCCTCCTGCCTATCCTCCATCGTCTGATGGAGCAGCCCAGGGGAACCACGCGGGCGCTCATCCTGGCGCCCACCCGGGAACTGGCGGCGCAGATTGCGGAGCACTTCCACGCGCTCGCCGTACACACGTCTCTGAAGGGCGCCGCGGTCTACGGGGGCGTATCCATGGGACCCCAGGAAGGGGCATTCCGCCGAGGCGTGGACGTCCTGGTCGCGACCCCAGGCCGGCTCCTCGATCACTGCCAGTACCCGTATGCGCGCCTCACCGGCATCGAGTACCTCGTGCTCGATGAAGCAGACCGCATGCTCGATATGGGCTTTCTGCCCGACATCCGACGTATCCTGAAGCACGTCCCCAAGATACGGCAGACGCTGCTGTTTTCCGCGACCTTGCCGGCGCCTATCGTGGCCCTCGCCAAGGATATGCTGCAGAACCCCGTCTCCCTGAACATTGAGCGCAAATCCGCCCCGGCGGCGGGGATCACCCATGTGGCCTACCCCGTCCCGCATGAGTTGAAGTCGACCCTCTTCCTGGAACTGGTGAGAATCAGCGCGTCCAAGCACGTGCTGGTCTTCACCCGAACCAAGCACCGGGCCAACCGGCTTGCCGACTTCCTTGAGAAGCACGGCGTCACCTGCGAAAGGATCCACGGCAACCGCAGCCAGGCGCAGAGGACCGACGCCCTGACCAGCTTCAAGCGGGGCCGCTGTCGCGTCCTCGTCGCGACCGACGTCGCCGCTCGCGGCATCGACGTGGAGGGGTTAGGCCTCGTCGTGAATTTCGATGTCCCGCAGCTCTCCGAGGATTACATCCACCGGGTGGGGCGGACGGGACGGATGGACGCCATGGGCGAGGCCTACACCCTCGTCTCACCGAACGAAGAGGACACTCTGCGCGCCATCGAGCGCGCCATCGGGACACGCCTGCCACGCCAGAAGGTCCCGGGGTTCAATTACGCGACGACCCCGACAGAACGCTTTGAGGTGCCCCTTGCCGACCGCCTTGCGGCCATCCGCGCCCGAAAAGCGGACGAGCGGGTCCGGGCGACGGCGAATGCAGCGCGTCGTGCTACGTCAGGGATTACGGCGAGTCCCGCCGCAAGCGTGACCGCGGGGCAGCACCCCGGGAGCCCTCGCACAGTTCGCCCACACCGCGTGGCTGCAAAGCCGTTCACAGGCAAGTCCTTCAGTCGACCAGTGAGTGGACGCGTGCACGGGGGGAGGGCTGTGACTTGGCAAGGCCAGAGTTCCACCACAGCGCCACGGAGCGCGCAGGGGACGTAGCACTCATCTCTGCGGGCCGGAATAGGCTTCGTGGTTGCTTTACAGCGAAGCTGTGGCCTTGGGCCGGGCCATGCCTGCACGGCATGGCCCACAGACCGGCCTGAAGGATTCTTCATTTTGAGGGGGACGCCGCCGACTCTTTCCGGCCTCACGGTGCCTTCCGTCCCACCCGCATCCGCATCGGCCGCTTAACAGCAGCCATCAGCCGATTCATCGCCCCACCCACCCCGACTGTCTCAGGTCGGGCACTTTAGCCACTTCGTTTCTCGCTTGCGCCCTTGGTGAGCCAGCCCTCCCAAGATGCTCAGTCCCCACGAGAGGGTTGGGTTCTGCCCCCATTCATCTCATCGTTTCCGGGTCCCCGGAGACTCGTTTGACAGGGTGAGCCGATTTCATATACTCTTTTAGCACCTCATGGTCAGGAATGGACACTCTTCTGAAGCGCGAGGCAGGATCGGACATGACTCCTGAAGAAGGCTGGGTCGGTATCGAGGAGGTGGCCACCAACTGGCGGGCGCTAATTGACCAGCGGCTTGCTGCGGACGAAGGCACGCTATTCGACCGGAGGTAGGGGAAAGGAATGGCAAATTTACAGGCAAGCTATCCGTGGAAGGTGACGCCCGAAAAAGTCGAGGCGGCGGTGGGCAAAATCATTGAAGTCGCGCGGCCTCGAAGGATCATCCTCTTCGGCTCCTATGTGAGAAACGCTCAAGGCCGCAACAGCGATGTCGATTTTCTCGTCGTTGTTGACGATGACGTAGAAAATCCACGAAGAGAAAGTGTGCGGATCCGTGAGGCCTTGGGGGAAATACTCATGCCGATGGACATTTTGGTGATACCGGACAGCAAATGGCGAAAGATGAAGGAGATCCCGGGCTTGATTTATAGGGAAGCCCTGAAAACCGGGGAGATTGTGTATGAGTCCTGACAATGAGAAGGGTACGCCCGGCTCTCCGGCGCAGTGGATCACTCATGCGGAAAGCGATCTGAGACTGGCCCGTCTTGGGGCCGATGATCTTTCCATTCTGCGCGAACAAGTATGTTTCCACGCACAGCAGGCCGCGGAAAAAGCGTTGAAGGCTGTTCTCCTTTCACAGGGGATCGAATTCCCCTACACGCACGATATCAAAGGGCTATTGAAAATCGCCGAAGCCAGCGCGCTTGTGATCCCCCGGGCCGTTCAGGAGGCCGCGCGGTTAACGCCTTACGCTGTGGAGAGCCGTTATCCGGGCTGCGAGTTCCAGATTTCCGAGACGGATGTTGTAGAAGCCCTGCAGACGGCTGAGAAGACGCTCTCCTGGGCCAGGGAACTGATTTCGAGAAAACAAGGAGAGAACCCTTAAACGCGCGAGCCCTTCGTCCCTGGACCGACCTCGTGAAGCGACACCCCGATGTCGAGGCGAGCGCGTTCAGAGGACGTAGAACACCTCTATGCGGGCCGGAATAGGCTTCATGGTCGCTTTACAGCGAAGGCGTGGCTGGGCCCCGGGCCACCTGTCTGCCGTGCCGGACGCGGTAGAGGCATGCCGCCCCGCTGTCGTGACCTTCGCTCCACTCACGCACTTCCCCTGCATTTTGCAGGTAGGATGGAAAAACTGGACACCAAAGTCGTGTAAAATACAATGACGGAGGTGTCAGAATGAAGGGGATTCCACAGGGAAGGTACACGAAGGAGTTTCGAGAGGAAGCGGTAAAACTGGTCACGGAAGGGAACATGACGATACCGGCAGTAGCCCGGAGGGTATCATTACCGCCGTCAACGTTGGGGAACTGGCTGCGAGCGAGTCAATCGGGAAAGCGAGCTGAGATAGGCAAGAGCCAGAAGCCGCTGACGGAGATCGAGATGGAGTTGGCCAGGACGAAGCGGGAACTGGTTGAAGTCAAGATGGAGCGGGACATCGTAAAAAAAGCCGCCGCGTACTTTGCGAAAGAGTCGCTGCCCGGTACGCGGTGATGCAAGCGATGCGACGACAATATCCTGTACCGCTGATGAGCCGGGTGTTGGAGGTATCGGCAAGTGGATATTACGCGTGGCGTGAGCGGCCCCCCTCTGATCGGGCGCAGGAGAATGCGCGTCTAGAGGTGGAGATCAAGGCAGCGCATACGCGTACACGCCAGACATGCGGCCCTGAACGCTTACAGCACGATTTGGCGGAACACGGCGTCCATGCCGGCGTGTGCCGAATCAAACGCCTCCGCACAAAGCTTGGGATACGCTGTCAACACACGAAGCAATGCACCGTGACGACCGATTCACGGCATACCCTCCCGGTAGCCGAGAATGTGCTGGATCAGCAATTTGAGTCAGCAACACCCAATAGCGTGTGGGTGAGCGATAGTACCTATATCCCGACTGATGAAGGATGGCGCTCTCTTGCGGGTCACAAGGATCTTTTCACCGGTGAAATCGTGGGCTATGCGATGGGAGCGCGTATGACGAAGAACCTGGTCAGCCAGTCGTTGTGCCGAGCCGTAACCTCAAAGCGACCGGTCAAGGGGTTGATTCACCACTCTGATCGGGGAAGCCAGTATTGTTCGTATGAGTACCAGGCGTTGCTCGGACAGTGTGAAATGCAAGCGTCGATGAGCAGAAAAGGCAACTGTTACGATAACGCACCGATGGAGAGGTTCTGGGGAACACTCAAGCAGGAGCTTGTCCGTCATCGTCGCCACAGAACCAGGCAGGAAGCGATTCAGGATATCACGGAATACATCGAGATTTTCTACAACCGGCAGCGCCGACAGGCAAGACTCGGGTTTCTCTCCCCTACGGTTTATGCACAACAATACTACGCCGAACAGCTTGCAGCGTGAATGATTTGGTGTCCACTATTGACATCCGACCTCAGATCACCGTCGTGAGTTTTTTCTTTCCGCAGATTTGCCCTACAATTCGTGGGGATTTTCGACGCTTCAAGTCAATCTATGTTTCACAAATCCCCATCCCCGCAGTCAGTTCATCTCAGCAGGCTTCAATCACCAAACGCATTGACCAAATCCTCGCCGCCGATGTCTCCGTCCTCGAAGCCGAGATCGACGCCATCGTTTACGACCTCTACGGCCTCACCAAGGACGAAATCGCGCTGATCGAAGAGGACCGGTGAAGACGCTCGAAGACATCCGCCGGCAATTATCTGTCGGGCAATTTGAGTTCACCAGCCATGCCTTCAAACGAGCGGTCGAACGAAATATCAGCGACCAGGAAATCAGGACTGCGGGTGCACGAGCAAGGACCATTGAGGATTACCCCCCACGATAAGTACGCACCCAGTTGTCTCCTCCTAGGGTTTACCGATGAAGGTCGCCCCCTGCACCTGCAAGTGTCCTACTTGAACTCGGAATTCGTGAAGATCATTACGCTCTATGAGCCTGATCCTGCGGAGTGGTATGATTATGTCAAGCGGAGGTAGCTATGTTTCGCTGTCATGTGTGCGGAGCGACCGAATCATCGAATAAGCTCGTCCGAGAAGTGTTCGACATCGACGGGCGGCCCGTTTTGGTGGAAGACATTCCTGCCACTATCTGTGCGCATTGTGGTGAGCCTGTGTTTAGCCGGGAGACTACCGAACGAGTCAGGCTCCTGGTCCGTGGGGAAGCTCAACCGTTCAGGTCCATCACGATGGACGTATTTGCCTTCCGATAGGCGTGATGAACACTCTTTCCGCTCCTGGCCCAAGGTCTTGCCCGCCGACACTTCTCCCCGTTGGAGGTAATCGTTTATGAAGACCAAGACCTTTGATTGCGTTGAGATGAAACACCGGGGAGCGGAACAACTCAAGAAAAAGGTCGATCGTTTAACGGTGCAACAGGAATTGGCGTTCTGGGCGGAGCGATCAAGCGAGCTGAAGCAGCGACAGGCCACCGCCAAGACCCATACGGTGCACCGTCAAATCCGACCCTAGACCCTTCGGTCTCTGAAGAAGAGGCCATTGTGGCTAAGCGACAGGGCCGGATATGCCGTTCCGCGGGCCCAGGTGTCTGATTGGACAAGGCTGCACGGGGACTACGGACCTTGCTTGCTACGTCTTGGATTCATCCGGACGATTCTGCCTACCCTCCCATTCTTCCCAGCCTGCTTGTTGAAAATACACAAGCGAGTCAAGTCTTGTAATCACACATCTTGTCGAGACCACGGTACTGGGACCGGGATCATGGTTCCTATCATGCGAGTAGATTGTATTTACCAAATAGGTAAATACAATTATTGACATGGAAACAGAATGGAGATAAACTTCACCTCAAGGAAATTACAGAAAGTCTGCAACTCAGAAAAAGAGATGCGGGCCAAGTTCGGTAAGCCACTGGCCGAAAAGCTCCAGCAGCGGTTGGCCGAACTCAAGGCAGCGGACACGCTTGAAGATATCCGTCGTTTGCCTTCAGCCCGCTGCCACGAATTATCACAGGATCGAAAAGGGCAGCTTGCCGTCGATTTGGTGCACCCCAAACGACTCATCTTTAAGCCAGACCATAATCCGGTACCTCGTAAGCCGGATGGTGGTCTTGATTGGTCTCATGTCACGAGAATCCGAGTAATCGAAATCATTGACTATCACTGAGGAACCCATGACCCGAGAATCTACAGCAAAGCGATACGTCTTTGAGCCCGAGTATGCCGTACCTCCGGGCCGAACGTTACAGGAGACAATTGATGTTCTAGGGATGGGGCAACTGGATCTGGCCACACGGGCTGGACTCTCGCCCAAACACATCAATCAGATCATCCAAGGGATCGCCCCCATTTCTCATGAAACGGCGATTCGGCTGGAGCAGGTGACCGGTGTGCCGGCGCGAATGTGGAATAACCTAGAGGTCAACTACCGAGAACAATTAGCCAAGTTAGAAGAAAAAAAGCGTCTTGAAAATGACTTGGCGTGGTTGAAGAAGATTCCCACTGCCGAATTGATCAAGCGCGGGAAGATTGAAAAACAGACGGACCAGGTGCTTACACTGAAAGCCGTATTAGGTTTTTTCGGTGTCGCCGATGTAGAGGCCTGGGAAAAGATTTGGTTGAGTCCTGCCGTGGCATACCGTAAGTCATCGGTATTTCTGGGACAACCCGAGGCCATGGCAATATGGTTGCGACTAGGAGAACTGGAGGCAAGAGCGGTCCCGTGTGCCCCGTTCGGCAAGTCAAGATTCCGCGCCGTTCTCAACGAGTTGCGAGCCATCACGATAGAAAAGCCGGAGGTTTCTGTGCCCAAAATGAAGGCGGCCTGCGCAGACGCCGGAGTTGCCGTGGTGTTGGTCCCGGAGATCAAGAACGTCCCCGTAAGCGGGGCGACACGATGGCTGACTCCTGAAAAGGCCATGCTCCAACTTAGCCTTCGCTATAAGACCAATGACCAATTCTGGTTTACCTTCTTTCATGAGACAGGGCACATACTTTTTGGTGGGAAAAAGGAGGTCTTCGTTGACCTTAATCATGCGACAGGCAAAGGAGAAATGGCGGCCGATAACTTTGTCGCCAATCATCTGATCCCACCTCATAGAGCAAGCGAATTGAACGGGTTGAAGAGTGTGCAGGCTATTGAGGCCTTCGCCGAGTCCATTGGTATTGCACCGGGAATCGTAGTAGGGCGACTCCAACACGACAGGATTATTGGTTACAACCAGTTCAATGGGCTGAAGATGCGGTATCAGTGGGCGAAGTAACAGGTGTCGTATTGGACAAGACCACACGGGGACCATGGACCTTGCAGGCTCCTTCTTGGATTCATCGTGGCGATCCTGCCTACCCCCCCGTTCTTTCCAGCCTTCTTGGCAACGATGCGCCACCTCGCATCGCCGTGCTGGGTGATCTCACAATTCTGGATCAGCAATCGCTGGCGCTGTTCTGCTCGGTGAAATGCCCCGGTAACCTCATCCTGCAAACCTACGACCTTGCACAGCGCTTGCGGCAATCCGGCGTCACCGTGATCGGCGGTTTTCACTCGCCGATGGAGCAGGAATGCCTGACGATCCTGCTGCGCGGCACGCAGCCGGTCATTGTGTGTCCGGCCCGAAGCCTTTCCGGCATGCGAATCCCGGCAGCGTACAAGCAGCCGCTCGAACAAGGCAGGATGCTGCTCCTATCGCCGTTTGCCGATAAAGAACGCCGCGCCACTGTGGAAACAGCCATTCTCCGGAACCGCCTTGTCGCCGCAGTCGCTGGCGCGATCTTTGTGGCCCATGCGGAACCCCAGAGCAAAACCGAGCGGTTCTGCTGCGAGGTGCTTGCATGGCAGAAGCCGCTCTATACATTGGCCGGACACGCGAACGGACACTTGCTTACGATGGGCGCTACACCGTTGCGCCCGGACAATGTGTCCCTATTAGTCAGATAAAATGTACCGGGAGTCTTTTCAGGCTGCTCCAAAGGCGCCGTCGGCGTGATCGGCCTGCGACGGCTCAATCGTTCGACAGGCTTACGATTTCCACCTGCCTGCCCGCGCCGACATAGGGCTGTGAAGCGGGCGGGGCAGAATCCCAGGAGCCTTCGCTCAGCCCGCCAGAGCCGCGTGGCCGGAAAGCCGGTCACAGGGAAGTCCTTCAGCCGACCAGTGAGTGGACGCTTGAACGGGAAGGCCGACTGGCAAGGCAAGAGCTCCACTACAGAGCCACGGAGCGCTCAGAGGACGTAGAACAGGTACCCACTCCTTGCCTTCGATCGGAAACCCGCGACCCGGCAATCACCAGAGACGTTCGAGATGCTCTATCCGGGCGGCAACAGAGCGCAAGACGAATCTTCCGAGCCGCTCAATAATGGGGACTACGTTGCGTTAGCTGTGTTCACTGCGTGTGGCGGGTATGCGCACCTCGACGGAGTGTTCCTGACGGTCATCAACAAGGGGAATCGCCTGGTCTTGTCGCTCGACGCCATCCACGGTTACACTCGTCTCGCCATTCCCGCCTAGCGTCTGCAGGACGGCGATGTGGTAGACCGTCTCCCGGTACCGGTAGTGCACGGTGAACCCCTTCCAATCCGCAGGGAGGCACGGAGCAATACGCAGTGTCTCCACTTCCAGCCTCAGCCCGAGGAGGGATTCCACGATCAGCCGGTACATCCAGCCAGCCGAGCCCGTGTACCACGTCCAGCCACCGCGGCCGGTGTGCGGCGGAAGCGCATAGACGTCGGCAGCGACCACATACGGTTCTACCCTGTAGGTCGCAATTCCTTCCGGAGATCCGGCATGGTTTACGGGGTTGATCATGGACAACAGTTCCCACGCGCGACGGCTGTCGCCCAATGCAGCGAACGCCATCACCGCCCAGATCGCCCCATGCGTGTACTGCCCACCATTCTCTCTCACGCCTGGGACGTACCCCTTTATATAGCCAGGATTCAACGTCGACGTGTCGAATGGCGGATCCAAGAGTTGGATCAGCGCATGGTCCCGGCGAACGAGGCGCTTATCCACCGCGTCCATCGCCATGCGCGAGCGCTCGACATCGCCCGCCCCGGAGAGCACAGACCAGCTTTGCGCAACCGAATCAATCTGGCATTCGGGGTTACTCGCCGACCCAAGCGGCGAGCCATCGTCGAAGTAGGCGCGGCGATACCACTCGCCGTCCCAGCCATTCTGCTCGATATTCTGGCGCAATTGAGCCGCCTCCCTTTGGCAACGTTCGACGAAAGAGACGTCACCATGCCTGCGGGCAACCTCAATGAACCGCATAAGCACGTCATACAGGAAAAATCCCAGCCAGACACTTTCACCTTTGCCGTGTTCGCCCACAGCGTTCATGCCGTCGTTCCAGTCGCCTGAGCCCATGAGCGGCAGGCCGTGCTCACCATATCTGAGACCCCTCAGGATGGCTCGCACACAGTGCTCGTATAAACTGGCCGCTTCTTCGGACCGGCTGGGTAGATCGTAATACGAGTCCTCCTCCGCGTTTACCGGGCGGCCCTCGACGAAGTGGATGGGTTCGTCCAACACCCCGGTGTCCCCTGTGTTCAGAACGTAGCGGCACGTCGCCAACGGCAGCCAGAGGTAATCATCCGAACAGTGCGTACGCACGCCCCGGCCCGAGGGGGGATGCCACCAATGCTGGACATCTCCCTCCCGGAACTGACGGGCCGCGCAGCGGAGTAAGTGCTCGCGCACGAGGTGCGGCTGGGCGTGGATGAGCGCCATCACGTCCTGTAACTGGTCGCGGAAACCGAACGCACCCCCCGGCTGGTAGTATCCGCTCCGTGCCCAAAGACGGCATGCGAGCGTCTGGTACACGAGCCATCCGTTGGTCAGCACGTTGAGGGACTGGTCCGGTGTGTCCACCTGCACCGCGTCGAGCGTGTGCTTCCAGTACTGCCACACCGCGTCGAGCGTGTCCCGCGCCGCAGCGGATCCCCGGAAGCGACGCGCCAGGTTACTGGCGTCATCAGCGTCTCGCCCCACGCCGAGCCTGAAGATGAACTCACGCTCTTGCCCGTCGGCTAGCTCGAATGCAGCTTGGATCGCGGCGCAGGGATCCAAAGCGGCCCCCACTTTTCCGGAAAGCCGCGACCGAGCCATCGCAGCCGGATTCCGAAGCGTGCCGTTCCGCCCAAGGAACTCAGTCCGGTCGCCGCTTACGGTCCGAGTCGCACCGTCCACGTCGAAGAAGGCAACCCGGTTGGCGAACTCCGTGTTGTATGGGTTCCGCGCGAAGAGCGCTCCGCTGTTGGGGTCAACTTCGGTGACCACGTGCATTGTCGATTTCGGCCGCAGATCTCCCAGCACCCATTCCACGTATCCCGTGACAGAGAGCCGGCGGGATCGGCCACACTCGTTTCGCACTTTCAACACCGTAAACTTGATCGGCGCGTCCAGGGCCACGTACACCCACAGCTCTGAGCGGATGCCGCGCTCCGTGTGCTCGAAGACGCTATAGCCGAAGCCGTGCCGGCTG
>ORJL010629433.1_pt1 | contig 11301 bp, 11 predicted proteins | sample 1779941 | NCBI WGS metagenome assembly ORJL01 (sample SAMEA104232317, study PRJEB22302) | groundwater metagenome | biome: forest; feature: aquifer; material: groundwater | place: USA | collected 2011-08-07 | depth 5.8 m | reverse complement strand
GGTGAAGAACGGGTTGCCGGTCCCGGCGGCGAAAATCACCACCCGGCCCTTCTCCATGTGCCGCGCGGCCCGACGACGAATATAAGGCTCGCACACTGTCGTCATCGGGATCGCCGACTGAACCCTGGTCTGCAGGTCCTGGCGCTCGAGGGCACTCTGCATGGCGAGTGAATTGATGACCGTCGCCAGCATGCCCATGTAGTCGCCACTGGCGCGATCCATACCCGACGCCGCCGCGGAGATGGGGGTCGATGCCCTGCTGAAGGGCACGCAGGTCGATGGCGTGTATTCCGCGGATCCTCGCAAGGACAAGAAAGCCGAGCGTTATGATACTTTGACGTATATGGATGTCCTGTCGCGAGATCTGCAGGTGATGGATGCATCGGCAATCTCGCTGGCGCGCGAAAACCGCATTCCGATCATCGTGTTCGATATCCATAAGCCCGGTGCATTCGCCGCGACGATGCGCGGGGAGGGAACCTTCACCATCATCAAGAGCGAGGGCTGAAGATGAGCGCCGACGTCAAGGAACTCGAGAAGCGCATGCACGGGGCGATGGATGCCCTCAAGAAGGAGTTCGCCGGTCTCCGGACCGGTCGCGCGTCGGTCAATCTGCTCGATCCGGTGATGGTCGAGGCCTATGGCCAGCGGATGTCGCTGAACCAGGTCGGCACGGTGAGTGCGCCCGAGCCGCGCTTGCTTACGGTCAGCGTCTGGGACAAGGGCTTGGTCGTATCGACGGCGAAGGCCATCCGAGAGGCCGGCCTCGGCCTCAATCCGGCGCCCGATGGGCAGATGATCCGTATTCCCATTCCCGAGCTGACCAGCGAGCGGCGAGCCGAACTTGCCAAGCTCGCCCACAAGTACGCCGAGCATGGTCGCGTCGCCGTGCGCAATGTACGACGTGACGGTATGGAGGCCCTCAAGAAGGCCGAGAAGGATCACAAGATCTCGCAGGACGAACACCGACAGAAGTCCGACGAGGTCCAGAAGCTGACCGACCGATATGTGAAGCTGGTCGACGAAGCTCTCGCCCACAAAGAAAAAGAGATCACGACGGTTTGATGTCGACCGCCCCGCTGCCCGCCAATCCCGACCCGTCGCAGGGTCCCAACCACGTGGCCATCATCATGGATGGCAACGGGCGGTGGGCAAAGGCGCGTGGACTGCCGCGTGTGGCAGGGCATCGGCGGGGCGCGGACGCAGTGCGTCGCGTCGTGCGCGGCGCCGGGGAACTCGGTATTCCGGTTCTCACGTTGTTTGCCTTCTCGACCGAGAACTGGACCCGACCGGCCGACGAGGTCAGTGACCTGATGGGCCTGCTGCGTCACTACCTGCGCAACGAGCTCGAGGAACTGCGCAGGAATGGCGTTCGGCTGCGTGTCATCGGCAACCGCGACGGGCTGGCGCCGGATATCGTCGGCGATATCGCCGATGCGGAGAGCATGACGCGCGGCAATAGCCGGATCGACGTCAATATCTGCATCAACTACGGCTCGCGCGACGAAATCCTGCGCGCAACCCGAAGCCTGGCGCGGCAGGTTGCGGCGGGCGAACTCGCTGCCGACTGCATAGATGCCAATCTCTTCGAGCGGGAACTGCTCACTGCAGGGCTACCAGACCCGGACCTTCTCATTCGGACGAGCGGAGAACAGCGCATAAGCAATTTTCTGCTGTGGCAATGCGCCTACTCGGAACTGGTGTTCGTCGACACGCTGTGGCCTGATTTCGGCAAAGAAGATCTGGAACGGGCCATCGCCGAATTCCGTCGGCGCGAGCGGCGCTATGGTGGCGTCAGCGGCTGACGCCCCGGCGCCGGGGCGCAATAGTCGGTTTCGGGGTCTGCCGCTGCGGATCCTGTCTGCCGTGGTTCTGGGCCCGCTGCTGTTGGCGGCGATCTGGTTCGGCTTTCCCTGGATTGATCTTGTGGCGGCGGTTGCCGCGCCTCTCATGATTCGGGAATGGACGCAACTCACCCGGGGCCGGCCAATGATCAGACTGTTGGCTTATGTCTATGCCCTGGCCGCCCTGATCGCGCTGTTGTGGTTGCGCCATCAGCCGGTTCTGGGCCGCGAGACCGTCATCTGGATTATCGTCTGCATCTGGGCGACCGATATCGGAGCTTACTTCGTCGGCGCCTCGGCGGGGGGGGCAAAGCTCGCCCCCCGTATCAGTCCGAGCAAGACGTGGTCGGGCCTGATTGGCGGCATGGCCTGGGCGGCAACGGCCAGCGCGGCCATGGGCTTCGTGTTCGGGTTGGGGACGACGCTTTCCCTGGCCGTGATCGGCGCTTGCATGGCGGTGGTTGGCCAACTCGGCGACCTCGCCGAGTCGGCCGCCAAGCGTGGGGCGGGCGTGAAGGATAGCGGCAATCTGATACCTGGGCATGGTGGGTTGCTTGATCGCGTCGATGGACTGGTCGCCGTTCTCGTCGCGGTGGCACTCGTGCGTCTGACGGTCGATGGAGCATGGCCTTGGACCTGAGTCGCTGGTCCGCGCCATCGTGCGACCGGCCGCGGGGCGTGACCATTCTTGGGTCGACCGGTTCGGTCGGTCAGAGCACCGTCGACCTCATTGCCCGCGATCCGGCGAGCTATCAGGTCGAGGCTCTGGTTGCCGGCTCCTCGGTGGAATTGCTTGCCGAACAGGCCCGGCGTTTGCGGGCACGGCTTGCCGTGGTGGCCAATCCGGAGCGCTACCGCGCGCTGAAGGAGGCCTTGTCGGGCACATCGATCGTGGCCGCGGCAGGGCCCGAGGCCGTGATCGAAGCGGCATCACGGCCGGCGGAGTGGGTGATGGCGGCGGTCGTGGGTTTTGCCGGCCTTGCACCGACGCTCACGGCGGCCCGGCGCGGCGCCATCGTGGCGTTGGCCAACAAGGAGGCCCTGGTTTGCGCTGGCCGCTTGCTGATCGAGGCCGTCGAGGAGTCGGGCGGAGTTCTGTTGCCGGTCGATTCCGAACACAATGCGATTTTCCAGGTCTTTGAGCCGCAGCAACGGCAAGCCATCGACCGCCTGATCCTGACGGCGTCGGGTGGCCCCTTCCGAAACTGGTCGCTGGCCGACATGGCCGAGGCCACTCCGAAGCAGGCGCTTGCGCATCCCAACTGGGACATGGGCGACAAGATATCGATCGATTCGGCCACGCTGATGAACAAGGGCCTCGAGCTCATCGAGGCGCACCTGCTGTTCCGCCTTCCGGCGGAGAAGATCGAGATCATCGTTCACCCGCAGTCGGTCATCCATTCGATGGTGGGCTACCGCGACGGCTCGGTGCTGGCCCAGCTCGGAACACAGGACATGCGGGTGCCGATCTCCTATGCCCTCGGCTGGCCGTCACGCATCGACGGGCCCGCCGCCCGGCTCGATTTCGCGAATCTGTCGGCCCTGACATTCGAGCCGCCCGATTCCGGCCGCTTTCCGTCCCTACGCTTGGCGCGTGAGGCGTTGGCCACGGGAGGACTTGCATCGATCGTGCTGAATGCTGCCAACGAGGCGGCCGTTGCGGCATTTCTGGCACAGCGGATCGGTTTTCTCGACATTGCCCGCATCGTCGAAGATGTGTTGGTCGGGTGGGAAGGAGCCGTGACCATGGTGGAGTCGCTTCAGCATGCCCAGGCGACCGATCTCGAGGCCCGAAAGCGCGCCGAAGAAGGTTGCCGAGTACGTTCTCTAAGTAATTGAAGAAATGCGATTTTAGTGATGTGGTGAGCCATGCAAAGCGTCATTAGCTTGTTCACGACTTACCTGCCCTACTTCATCCTGGTGCTCACACTCCTCGTGTTCATCCACGAGTTTGGTCATTACTGGGTGGCGCGCCGGTTTGGCATTCATGCCGAGGTCTTCTCGATCGGCTTCGGCCCCGAGTTGTTCGGCTGGACTGACGGCCGCGGCACACGCTGGAAGGTGTCGGCTATCCCGCTCGGGGGCTATGTAAAGTTTCTCGGCGACAGCGACGCGACCAGCGCAACGCCATCCGATGTGCCACTCTCGGATGAACAGAAGAGCGGCGCCTTTTTCTCTAAGCCCCTGTATGCTCGCGCCGCGGTCGTGCTGGGAGGGCCTGCGGCAAATTTGCTGTTCGCAATCGTCGTGCTGACGATCGTGTTCTTTGTCTCAGGGGAGCCGTATTCGCCGGCAACCGTTGCGGTCCAGGTCGATGGCCCGGCTGCCAAGGCCGGTCTGCGGACCGGCGATGAAATCGTTCGTCTGGCTGACCGGAAAGTCGGTCGGTATGAGGACATCCAAGGTTCGCAGTTCCTGTACTGGGCGAAGCCGATGGCGGTCGAATATCGCCGCGATGGCCAGCTGCTGCATGGCGAGATCATTCCGCAATTCTGTGAGCGCACCGACCGCTACAACAACACGCTGCGCTATGGCGAACTGGGCCTGGACCAGCTTGTCCGCCCCGTCGTCGGAGGCCTTTTGCCCAATAGTCCCGCCGAAGCGGCCGGCCTGAAGATAGGGGACCTGCTGCTCGAGATCGACGGCAAGCCCGTCGGTTATTTTTCACGTATCCCGGAGCTGATCGGCGCGCGCGCTGGCCAGCCGTTGATCGTGAAATATGAGCGCGGCGGGCAAATCGCGGAGACGACCATCGTGCCCATAGCCGACAAGGTCGCCGATTGCGCGGGCAAGGAGCGTGTCGTTGGCCGGCTCCGGGTTCGGCCGGTGGCCACTACGCAATTCCGCAGCTATGGTGTGATGGGCGCCATGGGCGCAGGGGTGAATGCCGTCTGGGACATGACGACCATGTTCTACACGTCGATGGCGCAGATTCTGACGGCGACCCGCCCTGTCGACGAGTTGGGCGGACCGATCCGCATTGCCAAGGCGGCCGGCGAGGCGTCGCATGCGGGTTGGAGCGGAATTCTCAATCTCATGATCGCACTTTCGGTGGTCCTGGGCGTATTCAATTTGCTGCCGGTACCCATGCTCGATGGCGGCCACCTAGCCATGTATCTTTACGAGGCGATAAGGGGCAAACCCCTCAGTCTCAAGGTGCAGGAGCTCGGCATGCGGGTTGGTTTTGCCCTGGTGATTGGTATGGCGCTAATTGCGACGTTCAACGACATTACGCTCTTGCTGCGATGATCAAGTGCGCGTTGGTAGGGATTGAATCGGGGGACAAAAGGAGTGGCTAAGTCTTTGATCCCGGTCTATGAAACGGCGTTCCTGAATGTGGCCATCGGCAGGTCTTGGAAGGTGCCGGGGGTGAGTTTGATCGTTCGTTGGGCCATATTGGCCATTGCAGCAGTTCTCGCATTCGCCACGACGGCGCACGCCCAGCGTGGCGGTGCCGCGGGAGGCGTGATTGCTGCTGTTCAAATTCAAGGTAATGTCCGTGCCGAACCGGAGACCATCCGGTCCTATCTGCAGCTCAAGGCGGGCCAGCCCTACGATCCGGCGGCCGCCGACCGCTCGTTGAAGGCTCTGTTCGGGACGGGCCTGTTTTCGGATGTCGTGATCGACATGCAGGGCTCGACCCTGGTGGTCAAGGTCACGGAAAACCCGATCATCAATCGTGTCGCCTTCGAGGGTAACAGCAAGATCGACGACGACAAGCTGCGCGATGAGGTGCAATCCCGTGCCCGACAGGTGTTCACGCGCGCGCGCGTCCAGGCCGACGTCGAACGCATCCTGACGATCTACCGGCGTGGTGGCCGCTACAACGCGTCGGTCGAGCCCAAGATCATCAAATTGGATCAGGGCCGCGTCGATCTCGTCTTCGAGATCAATGAAGGCGATGTCACGGGCATCAAGCGCATCACTTTCGTCGGCAACGAGGCCTTCGGCGACGGAACGCTGCGCGGTAAGATCCGGACCACGGAGAGCGCCTGGTGGCGTTTCCTGTCGTCGGACGATCGCTTCGATCCAGACCGCCTGAACCTCGACCGCGAGCTCTTGCGCAAATTCTATCTTTCGGAGGGCTATGCCGATTTCCGCGTGGTGTCGGCCGTTGCCGAGCTGTCACCCAACCGCGACGGGTTCTTCATCACCTTCACGATCAACGAAGGGGAGCGATACAAATTCGGTGACGTCGATATCCTGACGAGGTTTCAGGGCTTGGATCCCGATGTTCTGAAGGGCTATCTCCTGATGAGCGAGGGCGACTGGTACGACGCCGGTGATGTCGAAAAGACGATCGCGTCCCTGACCGATGTGGTCGGCTCTCTGGGCTACGCGTTCGTCGAAGTTCGCCCCAACATCCGACGCAACAAGGACCTGAAGACGGTCGATGTGACCTTCGAAATCCAGGAAGGTCCGCGTGTCTATGTCGAACGCATCAACATTTCCGGCAATGTACGCACTCTGGACAAGGTCATTCGGCGCGAGTTCCGACTTGCCGAAGGCGACGCCTTCAGCTCCGCCAAGGTGAAGCGCAGTCAGGAGCGACTGCGTGCCCTCGGCTTCTTCGAAAAGGCCGATGTTTCGGCGGCACCTGGTTCGGCACCCGACAAGACCAATCTCGAAGTCCAGGTCGTCGAGCAGAGTACCGGTGATATTTCGTTTGGCGCCGGCTATTCGACCACCGCGGGCATCGTGGGCGATATTTCGCTGAGGGAGCGCAATCTCCTGGGCAAGGGTCAGGAAATACGCCTTGGTTTCTCAATTGGTACCCTGAGCACCAATATCGATCTCAGTTTCACGGAGCCGTACTTTCTCGACCGAAATATGGTGGCGGGCTTCGACATCTTCAGGACATCGAACAACCGGCAGGCGGTTGCCAACTACAGCGACGCCAGCATCGGCTTCGCGCTACGCACCGGCTGGGCCTACAGCGAGCACACCCGGCAGATCGTCCGATATACCTTGCGGCAGACGAACATCTACAACGTCATGCCATGGGCATCGTACGTCGTGCAGGCGCAAGCGGGTTACTCGACGGTTTCCGAGCTCTCCGAGACGATCTCCTGGGATACGCGAGATTCGAGGATCCTCACGACGAAGGGCTGGCTTCTTCGCAATACGATTGCTGTCGCCGGCGGCATCGGCACCGAGCAATACGTTCGAACGTCCGCCGATGCGGCGTACTTCCACAGCATCGTAGATGATGTCGTCCTGACGGTTGGCGGTTCGGCGGGGGTCGGGCTGCCGTACAACAACACCTACATCCGCCTGAACAACCTCTTCTTCCTCGGTGGCGACAATCTGCGCGGCTTCGCCGTCGGCGGTGTCGGCCCCCGCGATGCCGGTACGACCGACGCGCTGGGCGGCCAGTATTACTATACGACCACGACCGAACTCAGCTTCCCGATCTTCGGCGTCCCCAAGGAGCTTGGCATTCTCGGCAAGGCGTTCGTCGATACCGGCTCGCTATGGGGTAACCAGGCGTCCAGCTTTGGCGCGTCAATTCTCGACAATTCGCTGATGCGGGTCGGCACAGGTTTCGGCATTCAGTGGATATCGCCGTTCGGCCCGATCCGCATAGATTATACCTTCCCGGTGGTTTACGAGCCTTGGGACAAGACCCAGAACTTCCGGTTCAGCTTTGGATCGCGATTCTGAACGGCGATGGCGGTGACATGAATATTCAGACCGACCAGGCGAGCCTCTCCGCAGCCAGCTCCGTGGATATCAAGCGCATCCTGCAGATGATCCCGCATCGCTACCCGATGCTGATGGTCGACCGTGTGGTCGACATGCAACTCGACCGCAGTGCCGTCGGGATCAAGAACGTCAGCGTCAACGAGCCGTTCTTCCAGGGCCATTTCCCGTCTGAACCGGTGATGCCGGGCGTTCTGATCGTCGAGGCGATGGCGCAGACGGCCGCCGTTCTGGTGGTGTCGACGTTCGGTGCGGGATCCGAAGGCAAGCTGGTCTACTTCATGTCGATCGATGGCGTGCGGTTTCGCCGGCCGGTGATCCCCGGTGACCGCCTCGAGCTCCACGTCGAGAAGATCCAGAGCCGCGCCAACGTCTGGAAATTCTCCGGCAGGGCGATGGTCGAGGGCAAGCTCGCGGCCGAGGCGACGTTCGCCGCCATGATTCGCGACAGGTAAGGGAGACCGAGATGGCCGACACCGCAAGCAACTACCGCATGCTGCACACGATGATCCGCGTCCTGGATCTCGACAAGTCGCTCGCCTTCTATACCGGCCCGATGGGCATGCAGCTGCTGCGCAAGCGCGAGGTTCCGGAAGGCAAGTATACGCTCGCGTTCGTCGGATACGGCGACGAGAAGGAGCACTGCGCGGTCGAGCTGACCTACAATTGGGATCAGGCGAAGCCCTACGAGCTCGGCAGCGGATTCGGTCACCTCGCCGTCGGCGTTCCCGACGTCTATGGCGTCTGCGAGCAAGTGACCAAGACGGGGGGCAAGGTCACGCGTGCGCCCGGCCCGGTAAAGTTCGGCACGACGGTAATCGCCTTCGTCGAGGACCCCGACGGCTACAAGATAGAGCTGATCGAGCGCAAGCGGACAGACGCGTAAAAGCGCGCAAATACGCGGATTTAGCCTCAGTCGAGGCTTGCACACACAGTGAATTAACGCATCTAAGCGCACTGTCGCTGTACGCCGGGTGTACCTATGCTTCGCAACTGTACGCGAACGACAGGGGCTCAACTGTACACATGGCAACTTTTCAGACGACGACCAACGGGCGCACACGCGTCCTGATCCGACGACCTACTCTTCAGGCCAGCAAGACCTTCGACCGGCTGGCCGACGCCAGACTGTGGGCCAGGGCCAAGGAGCGCGAGGCCGATCTCGCTGACGTCACGCCTGCGAAGGCCGACGGCACGCTGCACGATCTGATGGTGCGCTATGAGCGGGAGATTTGGCCGATCAAAAAGTGGGGCGCAAGCAAGGCCCACGAGCTGAAACATCTCGACGCCGATCTCGGCAGCACGCCTCTCGCGCGGCTCAACCAGCAGAAGATCGTCGACTACGCCCGCGAGCTGGCAACGAAGATGGGCCGGGCCGGCGTGGCGACCCGGATCAGCTATCTGCGCACAGTCCTGCGGACCGCTAACGATCTCTGGCACCTACCGGTGCCGGTGGCCGCCGTCGACGAGGCGCTGACCGTGACCGCCCATCACAAGATCACCGGGCGCGGCATCGAGCGTACCCGCCGGCAGACGCCCAAGGAGATCGAGCAAATCATCGCCCACGCCGCGCAAGCCAAGAAGTCTACCGTCGACCTCGGCGAGATCGTGCGCATCCTCGACGTGCTGCCGCTGCGCATTGGCGAGCTGCTGAACATCGAATGGGAAGACTTGCGGCCGGAAAATCGCGCCGTGCTTATCAGAAGCCGCAAGCACCCCGACGTCGAGGAGAAGGAGGCGAACAACTCTGTAGTGCCGCTGATCAAGGTCGGCGACGTCGACACCTACGAGTTGATCGCCAATCGCCCGCGCTACTTTGAACGACCGTTCCCCTACAGGCGTGGCACCGTCAGCTCGGCATTCTGGCTGGCCGCGCTGTCGTGCGGCATCGACGATCTTCACCTGCACGATCTGCGGGCCGGTGCAATCTCGACGCTCTTCGAGCTGGGGATCGGCATCCCGCTGGTGGCGCTAATCTCGGGCCACAAAAACTGGAAGGTGCTGCAGCGTCACTACAGTCGCGTGCAGGCCAAGGCTGTGCACGCCGCCATGGCCCTAGTAGGCAAATGACGGACCAGTGCACTACCCCGCACAAAAGTTTGTAGGGCAATTGGCAACGCTACAAAGTCTGTAGCGTCGCAAAAGCTCGCTGGCGGGCATCACAGAACGATTATATTCGCGGCAATTTATGAGCGGGCGTCGTCGCCTCCCGGCGCCTCTTGTTGCCAAGCCCTCGATGGCGGCCCTATTGGCTTGTTCCGCACGAAAGCATGAAAAACGCGGAGCACGCCATGACCCAGCCGGAAAAACGCGCCAAAGGCCCGCTAATCGACCGAGAGCGGTTGTTCGCCGAGTTCGACATACTGACCGAGGAGAGCGTGGCCGCCCTGCTCGGGATCAAAGTGAAGACGCTGCGCGACCGGCCGCTGGCTCAGAAGCCCGCCTCCACGAAGATCGGCCAAGATCGCGTGTATCATCGGCAGTCGGTGAAGGAATTTCTCGACGCGGCGAAGATCGAGCAAGGCGGCGGCATGCCGATGTTCCGGCGCCGGCCAAGTCCCAAGGCCAAGAAACCCACCAAGGCCAAGCCGAAGCCGCCGGCCCGTCGAGCGCGCGCTGATCGAGCTGCTGCAGCCACCTGACCCTCGCCGCCCCGGCAAAAATAGAGCCGGGCCGCCTGCAAGCGGACCCGGCTGAGGGATGTTCGATGTCTCACCAGATTATCCCGCTCCGCACATCCGTCAACCGTGCCACGCTCGGCCAGGGCGACGCGTCGTGACGATGGCGGCCGAGCTGATGGACCGGCTCGTCGCCGACGTCACGGTGATCCGGCGCAACGCGACACCGAGGCCGATGCGCCGCGTCGCCGTCAATGTCCCGCCGCCGCCGCTAATCCCTGCCGGGCTGAAGCTGCGCGACAGGCGAATGCCGCTCGATGCCGACGAATTTTCGCGACTGATGGACGGCGCAACCACGGCGGCCAAGTGGGCGGCCTTCCAGTTGATGCGCCGCTGCTGGCGTGAGGTTCCGACCGGTACGCTGCCCGCACATGAGGGCCAACTGCGCGAGGCGGCCGGCCTGTCGGGTGATTACAAGAGTTGGAAACTCATCCGCACCGACGCCTTGCGGCCCTTCACGGTGTGCAGCGACGGTCGCTATCACTGCCACCTGTTAGTCGAGGCGTTGGCCGCCATCTGCCGGCATCGTGGCGGCAAGCGGCCCGGGCCGTTTCGGGAATATGCGCGGGAATTTTCCCGGAATATTCCCGAGCATATTCCCGATGGGTTTCCCGACAACTCAACGACTTACGACGCCGCACGGGGGTTAAAAACCACTCCAAATGTCCCGACCCGACTTATATCTCCTTCTCCTATTAGACAGTCGGTACTGAAGCCGCGCGCGCGCGAGGTCGACCCGACGCCGACCCGACTGAAAGATGCTCAGCAGGACCATGAGCATGAGGGGCAGGCCGAGACGACGTTGCCCGACAACTGGCAGCCGTCGCCGGCCGACATCGCGGCGGTGAAACTCGCTAGACCTGATCTGGACGACAGGGCCATTGAGCGCCAGCGCAAGCGGTTCATCGAGAAGGCGCGCGGCACTCTGACGTCGCACGAATGGGCGCGGCAGTTCGTGGCGTTCGCCAAGAGCGGGCACGGCAAGCCGTGGAGCGCAGCGCCGTCGTCATCATCGAGCAGCTCGTCGACGGACGACCGGCCCGCCAACAGCCACGCGCGCACAAGCGAGACCGACG
>ORJL011605950.1_pt1 | contig 11305 bp, 10 predicted proteins | sample 1779941 | NCBI WGS metagenome assembly ORJL01 (sample SAMEA104232317, study PRJEB22302) | groundwater metagenome | biome: forest; feature: aquifer; material: groundwater | place: USA | collected 2011-08-07 | depth 5.8 m | reverse complement strand
TCGTGGTTGTCTACGAAGAGGACGAATTCCGCTTTCCGCTCGCCGACGTGCTCCTGTTGCCGATCGTGCACAGCTCGGCGGAGGAGCTCGCCCGCTACCTGGCGGCGGAGATCAAGAGCGAGCTGCTCGCCGAGGTGCCGGCGCTGTTCGCCTCGATCGAAGTCGGTGTCGCCGAGACGCCGGGCCAAGCAGCGTACTACCGCGAAGAGACGAAAGGAGAGGCGTGAGACGTGGGGCGGGGAGCGCTACTTGCCATCGTTGCGCTGGCCGCGGGCTGCAACGCAAAGCTTCCGGATCCCGATTCCGCCGGGGCGCGGATCTACAGTGAGCGCTGCAGCGTATGCCATCGGCTCTACGCACCCACGCTTCTCAAGGCGGAGATGTGGAAGTATCAGCTTACCCGCAAACAGGGAGAAATGGTCCGGCGCGGTCTCCCGCCGCTCACCGCGCAAGAGCAATCGACCCTGCTCGCCTACCTTCAAGAGCACGCCGCGAAGTGATCGGTCATGCAAGTAAAGATCGAGACACGCAAGCTAAAGGACTGTAGGGCGGATGCGCTTCTGGTCGCCGCCGGCAAGGACTGGGCCGCGACCGTATCGCCGCTGCTGCGGGCATCGACAGCAGCGGCTCTGCGCCGCGAGATGGCTTTCCAGAGCTTCAACGGCAAGGACGGAGAGACGGCGATCTACCAGAGCCACGGGGCGGCACCGTGGCGCTACATCGTGCTGCTGGGGGTTGGGGACGGCAAGGACGTCCGGACCTGGTACAACCTCGCGCATCGGGGCTTCACCAAGGGCCGCGATCTGAAGCTCGAGCGCGCCGCGCTGTGGATCCCGCCGGCGCTGCTGACGGCGCGCGTCGCCGCCATCATCAGCGAAGCCACCCTGCTCAGCGCCTACCGCTTCGACACCTACAAGAGCAAGGCGCACGTACCCAAACAGACGACCCTGGCGCTGCTCTGCCCGAGCGCCGCAACCGACGTGAAGCGTGCCTGCGCACGCGGGCGGACGATCGCCGCAGCGACGCTGCTGGCACGCGACCTGATCCACACCCCCGCCGCCGTGGCCACACCCCAGTTCCTCGCCAATGCGGCACGTAAGATTGCGCGTTCCCAGCATCTGCAACTGCGCATTCTCGACGCCGCCGAGATCAAGCGGGCGCGCATGGGCGCCTTGCTCGGCGTCGCTCAAGGCAGCGTCTTGCCGCCGCGTTTCATCGAGCTGATCTACCGCCCGCCGCAGTCGCCGCCAAAGCGTGTCGCTCTGGTCGGCAAGGGCATTACCTTCGACAGCGGCGGGCTGTCGCTGAAGACGGCCGAGTCGATGCAAACGCAAAAACGCGACATGGCCGGCGCCGCCGCGGTTCTCGGGGTCATGAGCGTGGTGCGCGAGCTTCGCATCCGCGCCGAGGTGCGCGCCTACATTCCGTGCGCCGAGAACATGCCCAGCGGGCGGGCGCTGCGGCCGGGCGACGTCGTCCGCGCCGTCAACGGCAAGACCATCGAGGTGCTCAACACCGATGCCGAAGGCCGGCTCGTTCTCGCCGACGCGTTGGCCTACGCGGCCAAACGCGAGCCCGACGTGATCATCGATATGGCGACCCTGACCGCAGCCGTGCGCACCGCCCTCGGTGCACGCTACGCCGGTATCTTGGGGAACAACGCCGAGGCGGTGCAGGCGTTGATCGCCGCCGGCAAGGAGTGCGCCGAGAATCTTTGGGAGCTACCGCTGGTCAACGACTACCGCGCCGATCTCGACAGCAGCATCGCCGATTTGAAGAATATCGGCGAAACCGGCACCGGCGCCGGCACGATCATCGGCGCTCTGTTCCTGCGCGAGTTCGTCGGCAACACCCCCTGGTGCCATATCGATTTCTCCAGCACGGTCATGGCCGACAAGCCGTTCCCCTGCCACCCGCGCGGCGCCACCGGCTTTGGCGTGCGCACCCTGCTGCGTTACCTGCAGGATCTCGGCGGCGGGTCGTAGGAGACATCAGACGACAGACACTCATACGACAGACCTTGGCATTCCTGCTGAAGGCTTTGGTCCAGCAAGCACGCTGGAATTCCATGCGGCTTCGAACACTGGAAAGTGTGGGTCGGTTGTCCGCTTGTCTGCTGTCTGTCGTCATAATTTGGACTTGCCCCTTGCATCGTAAGGGCTGAGCCGCCAAATACCTGCCCCCACTATGACGGAACTCGATATCGAATCAGTGGAGCTACATTCGCGACTGCACGGAAAACTCGAGATTCGCAGCAAGGTCGGACTCACCAGCCGCAAGGATCTGAGCCTCGCCTACACCCCTGGGGTCGCACAGGTGTGTCTGGAAATTGCCAAGGCCCCGGCACGCGTCTTTGATCTCACCATCAAGCGCAACACCGTCGCGGTGGTGTCGGACGGATCGGCCATCCTCGGAATCGGCAATCTCGGCGCCGCGGCGGCAATCCCGGTAATGGAAGGGAAGGCCATCCTGTTCAAGGAGTTCGCCGGCGTCGACGCCTTCCCGATCTGCTTGGACACCCAGAGCTCCGACGAGATCGTCGCCACGGTCAAAGCGATCGCCCCCGTCTTCGGGGGCATCAACCTCGAAGATATCTCCGCACCCCGCTGTTTCGAGATCGAAGCCCGCCTGCAGGATATCGGCATCCCCGTGTTTCACGACGACCAGCACGGAACCGCCATCGTCGTGCTCGCGGCGCTGCTCAATGCGTTGAAGGTCACCGGCAAGGACCTCGGCAACTGCCGCATCGTCTTTTCCGGAAGCGGTGCGGCGGCGATGGCCTGCGCGCGGCTGATCCACGGCTGCGGGCGCAGCGGCCTGCTGCCGGTGGCGCACGACATCATCCTGTGTGATTCCAAAGGCATCGTGAATAAAGACCGCACCGATTTGAACGCCCACAAACGCGAGCTCGCGCAGCTGACCAATCGCGACGGACGCAGCGGCGGCTTGGCCGCGGCGCTGCGTGGCGCCGACGTCTTCATCGGCTTGTCGCAGCCCAATATCCTCACCCCGGAAATGGTGCAGTCGATGAACCGGCATCCAATCGTCTTCGCGATGGCGAACCCGATTCCCGAGATCATGCCCGAGCTGGCGCGCGCCGCCGGTGCCGTTGTGGTGGGCACCGGACGCAGCGACTTCCCAAACCAGATCAACAACGTGCTCGCCTTTCCCGGTGTCTTTCGCGGCGCCCTCGATGTCGAGGCCACGGTGATCAACACCGAGATGAAGGTCGCGGCGGCGCTGGCCCTCGCCGCCGCTGTCATCGAGCCGACCCCGGAGCGCGTCATCCCCGACCCGTTGGACAAGAGCATTGCGCCCAGAGTCGCACGGGCGGTCATGAAGGCCGCGATTGAAACCGGCGTGGTGCGCCGCAAGAAGGCCTGAAGGACAATGCCGGTCGGTTAAGGAGGAGGATTGCGAGCGAGTTGGAGTACCGGCTCTAGCCGGTCCGAAGAAAATGCTGATATTCCGGATGCGCCGCCTAAAGGCGGTACTCCAACATCGTTCCAAATCGCGAGACGTGCTGCGCACTTCGCGGTTCATCCTCTTTTCTTAACGGTTTCCCTCCTGCTCCTCGCCCTCCCCGCCGGCGCGCAGGTCACCAGCCGCCCGGTTCGCGAGGGCAGCCTTCCGGTGAGTGCTGGCAGTGGACCGGTCTCGGAGATGAGCACGAATGTCGGCCGTGGCAGCCGCCCGGTCTCGGGCCACGGCAGCGTTCGCGATAGCGCCGCCGGCCGTCTGGGCGGCAATCCGGTGCGCGGCTCGGTTACGGGCGACGTCCGCAGTGGCCCGGTTTCCGACTCCTCGGTCGGATCGGTCCGCACACAGCTGCCCCCCGCCATCGCTGTGGTGCCGCCGCCGGAGTACTTCCCCGAGGGCTCCGACGAGATCCCTCGCGATGATACCGGCGCGCCGGCGAACGACTTGCCGGCACTCGCCGATCGGCTGCGTCAGATAGAACCCCTGCCGCTCAACCCCGAATCTTCCGAGCCAACGCCGGAGACGGAAGGTGAACCGGAGGAAGCCGCCGCCCCCATCGAAGATGAAGAACCACCACCAGCCGAGGACGACGCCGAGGATGCCGCCGAGCCTAGCGACGACGGTGGCAGCGACGAGAGCGCCGCCGAGCCCGAGCCACCCGTCGCCGAAGCGGAAACAGAAGCAGCAGCGACGCCGGAGCCGCAGTAGGACACGATGAATCTGGCCAAGGCTCCCGAGAGGATCACCGACAGCGGGCGACAGTCGTTGTTTGGAAACCGGACCAGGTGGTTGATGAACCTGGCTCGCAAGCTTGTGTTCGCGACATTGGTTCTCGCTGCGGCTGCACCACCCGTGACGACGCCGACGCCACAGACAGATGCGCCGCCGAGCCTGACGCCACACCGCAAGGGGCAACCCCATGCACCGCGCAAGGGCACATGTCGCGATCCCGGCCCGACACCGCTTCGGCGTAACAGGTCCACCGGCCCCCCAGCAGCGCCGAGACGGTAGCTAGCCTGAAACTCACACGGGCAGGGGCTCGGGACTGGGGGACTTGGGGCTTGCTCTCCCCAGTCCCAAGCCCCCAGTCCCCAGCCCCCAACGCCGCTGCGTTGTTGGCCTAGTCGGGAATGCGAATCGCGCTGACGCGTAGACCGTGCGCGGTGTGACTGACATCGTACCCGATCTCCATCCCGGCGCGCAGGTCGCTGAAGGCGCGATGGGGTCCGAGCATCGTCACGAACATGAAGGAGAACGGAATCCTGCGACCGCTGGAGCTGCGGACAACCCCACGCTGCGATCCTTCGTGTAACTTGACGATCGTGCCGCGGTAGTAGCGCTCCTTGGTCAGGTCGGCTCCGAAGCCGGAGTCGACGCCACCGAGCCCGTCCTCTGCGGTCGGTCGATCAGTCTCATACCCGGTCATCAATGCGCCCCCGGTGCCGCGCTGCGCACCACCGTATTGATGCAATCGACACCGACGCGATCGACGAAGTCGGGGAAGCGCTCACCGACTTGCCTTTGACTGCGGTAGTGCTCGGCGAGCGCGGCGACGACCTTGGGAACTTCATCCTCGGGGATGCGGCCGCCGACGCGACGGCCAACGTTGCCCTCTTCGCCGATGCGGCCGCCGACGAGCATCGAGTAGTGCGGGTGATCCTGACCGTCGGCGCCCTTCAGGGAGAGCCCGGTGAGACCGATGTCGCCGACGTAGTGCTGGCCGCACGAGTTCGGGCAGCCACTGATCTTGATGCGGAAGACGCCGATCTCTTCGACCTTTCCGTTACTGCGCACAAGATGCTCGTGAATCGCTTCCGCAACACCCATCGAGCGACTGACTGCCAGGCTGCAGTAGTCGGCGCCCGGGCATGACGTGACGTCGGTGATGTGCAGCGCGTTCGCTTCCGCAAGCTTGATCGCACGCAAGCCCTCGTAGAGCTCCGGCAGGCGCGCCCCTGGGATCCATGGCATCATGAGGTTCTGATCATTCATGGCGCGCACGACACCGGCGCCGAGCCGCGCCGCGAGCTTGGCCACGGCGCGGAGCTGGTCGCTGCTGATGTCGCCGAGCGGCAGCTGCACGACGCAGCCGTAGTACCCTTCCTGCTTCTGCGCGTAGGTATTGGTCCGCAGCCAGTGGCGATAGTCATCGTCGCCGCCGGCGGCCAGCGCGGAGGGAGGATTGAGCGCGCGCTCGGTTTGGTAGGAATCGACGAGGTCCTTGAGCTCGGCGCGCAAGGCCGCGCCCTGCTCGCTGTCCACCTGCGCCGCCAAGCGATCGATCTCGGCGATGAACTGGGGCAGCCCGAGGCGTTGCACGACGTACTTCATGCGCGCCCGTTTGCGATTCTTGCGCTCGCCGAGACGGTGCTGCAGGCGCATGATCGCTTCCGCGATGATGAGCACGTCCTCGGCGGCGATGAAGTCACGCACCGGACGCGCCAGAAATGGCTGCGATCCGAGCCCGCCGCCGGCGTGCACGGAAAAGCCGATCTTGCCATCGCGGAGCTTCGGGAAGAAGGCGATGTCGTTGACCGGCGCCTGCACGCAATCCTGCTCGCACGACGCAAAGGCGATCTTGAACTTGCGCGGCAACGTCAGGTTGAGCGGGTGGAACATGAAGTACTCGTTCATCGCAAACACGTACGGCGTGACGTCGAAGAGCTCGCCCGGCAAGGTGCCGGCATGAACGCAGCCGGTGATGTTGCGCACGCTGTCGGCGCAAGCGCCGCGCGTCGAGATGCCGACGGCGTGCAAGCGCTCGTACATCGGGACGACTCGATCAAGCCCGATCCAGTGCATCTGTACGTCTTCGCGCGTGGTCACGTGCACGACGCTGCGCGCGTAGTCGTCGGCGATGCTCGCCAGCTCGTTGATCTGAGCCACCGTCATCAGCCCGCCCGGCAGCTTGATGCGCTGCATATGGCTGGTGTGATCCAGCTGGTAATAAAGCCCGTAGCCGAGACGCACCGGACGGAACTCGTCCTCCGTCATCTTGCCCTGGCGATAGCGCTCCACGCGGCCGGCGTGCCCGTGCAGCGCCGCGCGATAATCCAACTCAGTAGGTCGCATGGTGGTGCTCCAATATCTCGAACACGTAGAGCTTGGGCGGTTAAGATTCAATGCGGCGCGGCCCGACCGAGGGTGCAAGGGGTCAAGGGTTCGGGGGTTCGGGGGTTCGGGGGTTCGGGGGTTCAAGGGTTCAAGGGTTCGGACCCTTGGACCGTTGGACCCTTGGACCCAGCCTGAGCCCGGTTGCCTTGCCGGTAGGTGCTGGTTAAGACAGCGCGGCTTGCGAACCTATTGATGGCATTGGCGGGAACAGACTTCTTCGGCTTGTGGCTGCACGTGTTGGGCCTGGTCGTATACGGCGGAGCCACCGCGGCGGTGTGGCTAATGGTCTTGCCGGCGGCAGAGGCGATCGACGACGCGGCGACGCGACGCAAGGCGCTGAGCCGCGCCCTGCGCGTCTACGATCCCTTGGCGATCGCGACCTTGGGGATCGTGGTCATGAGCGGCGCCACCAACCTCACGGCTTACAAGGATGCGTTGCGCGCCGAGTTCTTCGCGAAGATGGGGTGGCTGCTGCTGTGGAAGCTGTCGTTGGCCTTCGCCGTCATCATGGTTGGAACCTACGTCACCTTCGGCCTCGCCCACCGCATCGTACGCAGCGAGCTCCTCGAAGATCCGGTCGATCCTGCCTGGCTAGCCAGCATTACCCGACGGCTGCGCGGAGCTTGCATCCTGCTGCTGACCCTGCTCGCCATCACGGCCTGGTTCGGCCTGCAGCTGGGACATCCTCGTTAGGCTGACGGTATCTGGTATCTGGTTCCTGGTATCTGGTCTGAACGCAAACCAGATACTAGATACTAGATACTGGATACTGGATATGCGTTGCCGCGTCGCGAGCCCGCTGCTAGACACGCCGCCTCCAAACTCGCCGACTCGAGGAGCACCAAGACGATGTTGATCCCTGCCACGCAGCTGCGCGCCGGTATGATTATTCGCCACAACAACGACCTGTACCGCATCACCAATGTCGTGCACATCACCCCGGGCAACTGGCGCGGCATGGTGCAGACGAAGATGCGCAGCATTCGCTCCGGCACCGCGACGGAAAATCGCTTCCGCTCGGAGGACAAGGTCGACCGGGTCACTTTCGAGCAGCATGCGATGCAGTTCCTCTATGAAGCCGACGGCCATTACCACTTCATGAACACCGAGAACTATGAGCAGATCGACCTCGACAGCGAAGCCCTGGGCGACGCCGCGAAGTTCCTGACTCCAAACCTGGCCGTGGAGGTGGAGTTTTTCGAAGATAAGCCCATGGGCATCGAGCTGCCGCGAACCGTTGACTTGAAGGTCGTCCAGACCGAGCCCGGGCTCAGGGGCGCCACGGTGACCAACGTCCTGAAACCGGCGACGGTCGAGTCCGGCGCCGTCATCCAAGTCCCACCCTTCGTCACCGAAGGCGACGTCATTCGCGTCGATACGGAGTCGGGCGAATACGTGTCGCGGGCGAAGTAGGGGATCCCAGCTTACTCGAATCTCGTATCTCGTATCTCGTCTCGGAGGCTGAATAGGCCCAGCCGCGAGATACGAGATACCAGATACGAGATTCGTGCCGGCTGAAATGAACTGCTTGACGGATCTGGGGATAGCAGTTTACAACGTTCGAGATGCTTGACGGCGTGCGGTGCGATGCGGGTCGGGAGTGCATGCCGGTTTAGGCCCCTAGAACGAGGAGAGAAAGCGCATGAGACAACGCAGGCTGCTGGTCTTATCCCTGGTCGCCGTAGTGGCGCTGCAGGGCTGCGCGGCGAGCCGCAGTTACTTCCGCAAGCCGATCGATAAGTACACGTATATTCCGGCAGCCATCTGCGCCGTTGTCGGTGCCGGCGCCGGCGTCGGCATCCAGGAAGCGCGACGCGGTGAATCGGTGGCGCTGGCCAGGGATCCTAACACCGGTCAAGTCCGCGAAGTCAGCTCGAAGGACGATGCGGATTATTGGCAGGGAGCTCTGATCGGCGCCGGCATCGGCGCCCTCGCGTGCGGGCTCGCGGGCCATATCTGGGATCCGCCGATCGAGGAACCGCCGCCGCCGGTGGAAGAAATGCCGGTCACCAGCAAGATGATCGTCCTGCGCGGTCTGAGCTTCTTCGATTTCGACAAGAGCGATATTCGCCCCGATTCGCGCCCGGTGTTGGATGAGGCCGGCGTGCTGCTGCGCGAGAACAAGGACGTCACCATCTCCGTCGAGGGCCACACCGATGCTCTCGGCAGTGACGAGTACAACCAAGGCCTGTCGATCCGGCGCTCTGAGGCGGTCTTTCGTTACCTCGTGAACCGCGGCGTCGCACCTGAGCGTATGGAAGTCTTCGGCTACGGTGAATCACGGCCGCTGGCCGACAACGATACCGAGAGCGGCCGCGCCCAGAACCGTCGTGTCGAGCTCCACGTCGTGAATCAGCCACCTCCGGAACAGGCGGCGCCGCCTCCCGCGGTGTTGGAAGACTCCGCGCCTGAACCGGCGCTGGACGAGCCGGCTGCCGAGGAACCTGCGGACGACGAGGGATCGACGGACGAGCCCTAGCTCGTCGCGACCTGGCCTGCGGTAGGAGCACGGCATGCCGTGCTCCTCCCCTTGCTGGGTCCCCGACGCTCATCGGGGTTGCCGCGCATCTACGCAGCCATTCACCCGCTGACCGCTTGCTTACGCGCGCGACTCTGCCCTGACGAAGACCTGCGGATCTCAACCTGAGCCGCGACCGTCAGGGAGCGGTGATTCGTGAGATCGCCCACGCTCTGAAGCCAATCCCAGCCAGCCCCGCCACCTTGACCTCCCGGCGGGTGCCAGATAAGCGTGGCGCCGCTAGGAGGTCTCATGAAACTTCCGTCCGTTGCCGCACTCCTCGCCGTTCTCGCCCTCAGCCTGGCCCTGAGCGCCGCAGCCGTACGAGCCGACGTTCAGCCGGGAGACGAGATCACCAAGGCCAACCTCGATAAGGCCAAGGATCTGATCTCCCCAGGCGTGCAGTGGTGCGTCAACCGCGGCGTGAAGCTGAAGATCGTTCCCTACAAGAAGATCGAGTGGAATCGGGCCTACCGTGAAGCTACCGAGAAGTACGCGGCGCAGGTCAAGCTCGCGGCCGACGGACGCAGCCTGGAAGGCCACGTTGCCGGCCTCCCCTTTCCGAAGCTCGATCCCAATGAGCCGCAGTTCGCCCTGAAGATCATGTGGAACTACGACTACAAGCCGTACGTGACCGACGACGGCGATCTGCGCAACTTCGACGCCGACACCGGCCAGCTCTCCGAGACCGGTCCGATGCAGATCGAACGTCACTACCTGCTCGATCACCTGCGCACCCTCTTCTACACGGCGCGCATCTACGTCGATCCGAAGCCCGAGCTCCCCAATCCAAGCGGCGACAAGGACAGGGTCAGGAACAAGACTTCCTTGCACCCCATCCTCGAGCCGTTCGATCTCAAGGGTGTCGGACTCACCAGCGTGCGCTACGTGAGCCCGGATCGCCAGGACGACACTTGGCTCTATCTGCCCAACCTGCGCCGCGTCCGCCGTCTCTCCAGCTCGCAGCGCTCCGACGCCCTCTTTGGCCAGGACACCGACGTCGACAGCTACGGCGGTTACGCCGGTCAGATTCCGTGGTTCGACTGGAAGTTCCTCGGTGACAAGGAAATCCTCGGCTCGTTCCACTCCGAGCATTTCCCGGTCAAGTACTGCGAGGGCTCGGGCGATTTCGCCTTCTGTGACACCTGGGAGAAGCGCCAGGCTTACGTCATCGAAGGCAACTCGAAGCTGCCGCAATACGGCTATGGGAAACGCATTCTCTACATCGACAAGGAAACCTACCAGATCGCCTACAGCGATATTTACGACAAGTCCGGACAACTCTGGAAGGTGTGGATCAACCAGTTTGCGTTCCGCAAACGCGCCACGGACTCCTACGGAACCACCTACGAAGACGAGATGCCGTTCGGCCCCAGCGTCACCATGGTCGACATGCAGCTCAACCACGCTACGCGCGCGGCGCTGCCGAGCCCGAAATATCCAGGCGAAGAAGGCTGGTACTTCAACCAGGGCGACAAGACAGGTCTGGCGGAAGACTTCTTCACCATCGCCCACCTCATCGAATCCGGACACTGATCCCGGCGAGCGCAACGCCGCGCCAGTCTGGTACGCACCGGGAAGATTCAACAGGAGGAAACGGAGAGAACAGAGAGCTTCCTGTCCGCTTCCTCAAGTCTTTCTCTGCTTCCTCCGTTGGCTCCTGTTCAATCTCTTTCTTTGCCTCCCACCAAAGGCCGGGCCGGGTTGATTCGTGCAATCCGTGGTCCCAACTGAGCTTGTTTCAGGCTTTACTCCCCCGGCTCCACCGGTTCGGCCGCCTGCAGCAGCGCTTCCCGCGCTGCGTTCTGCTCGGCGTTACGCTTGCTGCTGCCTTCGCCGCGAGCCAGGACACGTTCGCCGGCCAGCACCTCGACACAGAACTGGCGGGCATGATCGGGGCCGCTGGATTCCACCAGACGATAGGTCGGTGTGATGCGATGCGTACGCTGATAGATCTCCTGGAGCTCCGTCTTCGGGTCGGCACCTTCGATGGCGCTTACGGCGTCGATGCTGTCGCCAAACTCGCGCGCCAGGACTTCGCGCACGGCAAGGTAGCCGCCGTCGACGAAGATCGCCCCCATGAGCGACTCGTAGGCATCCGCCAAGATCGAGCTCTTGTCGCGCCCGCCGCTCTTCTCCTCGCCCTTGCCGAGGCGCAGGTAGCGGCTGAGCTCGAGCTCGCGCGCCTTGGCC
>ORJL011546634.1_pt1 | contig 11307 bp, 11 predicted proteins | sample 1779941 | NCBI WGS metagenome assembly ORJL01 (sample SAMEA104232317, study PRJEB22302) | groundwater metagenome | biome: forest; feature: aquifer; material: groundwater | place: USA | collected 2011-08-07 | depth 5.8 m | reverse complement strand
TTCAATACTGGTCTGATGAAAACTATTCAATACTGCGCGCTAACTGCGTTAAATTCTATCCTTTAAAAGAAATTTCAATAGATGGCAAAGATGAAGTTTGTGATGCAATAATGTCTGTTTGCAAAGATAGTTCAAGGTTTCATATCCACATAGACGAATCAATAATTAACAGCACAGGTTTAACTACAAGAGAATTAATATATTTCATTCAAAGAATTAGACTTCTTAAAGCAGTTAAAAGCATTAGTTTGAACATAAAAGATGTAAATCTTAGCTTAAAGCTAATTAGCGAACTATTTTAGATATGTATTCTGCAGAGCACTAAATTGCCAAAGGCACAAGTTTTCAATAAACAAAATTTACTAAATGAAATCTGTTGTGTCAAATACTTTAAAAACAACCAAATAACAGATTTAATAATTGCTTAAAAAAAGACTTTGTGAAATTGTCTCTGCAATCTTTCTCGCAGGCAGTTCTGTGTTGTATAGTGGTTGTTCTTTACCTCAAAAAACTGCTTTTAAACAATACCAAGTACAAAAACAATCAAATGTCGACTGTGCAATTCTTGTAGCTTCACCACAAGAATTTTATGAGTATTTGCGTATTCCTTTTGAGTTTATTTATGAGCTGGTTGTAGCATCTGCGTTAAAAGAACATCTTGAAATCAGCAATTATACAGTAACTTTTAATGCGAAGTGGGAAGATTTGCAAAAAGTTTTACTTGACAAAAATATCAAAGCAATTGTTGTTGCAGGCCATGGCAAGTGGTATAATTGGGATGCAAGTGATACAACAGTAAATAATTTTAAAATCTCTAAGTTCATGAAGGAAAACAAGCTTTCAAAAAGAAATTTATTTTTTATTAGGCACACTTGTGGCAATGGGCATTATGGCGCTGAAGTCCCCCATTTATATGACAATTATGACTACGCAATTATCGTGAATTCTTTGGCAAGATGCGGTGCAAGAAACATAATTGTTGATGATTCATGGACTGAAGAAGACTCAAATTTTGGCAAAAAAAGAAATCGAATTTCGTATGTTCTTGTTCCTAGCAGTGATAAAGAAAAATTAGATAGTTTGGTCTTTTTTTGGAATGCAGAAATTACTGCTCGAGGAATTGATTGTAAAAGACCTGCTTTAGGAGATGTGATAGTCAACCATAACTCAAAAACAAGAGGGTATGAAGGAACAGTATCACCTTTAGAATATTTGCTAAACCCCATTCCAAAAGAAAAGTAATATTTATAAACAAACCACAATTCAACATTACTATGGGAAGAATTAAAACACAAATGATTAAGCGCCTTGCATTTAAGTTATTTGCAAAGCACAATGCTGAACTTAAAGATAATTTTAACGATAACAAGCCAATTGTTCAGGCTTTTATGAGTCCTGCTAGCAAGAAAGTTAGAAATTCAGTTGCAGGCTATATTACGCGATTAATGAAGAATAAAGAAGCTTTGTAATCTTAAAAGAGGTGGTGTTAATGTCAGAGGATAATTCTATTTTTATAGGTACAAAGCCATTTATGAATTATGTTACTGGTGTTGTTATGCAGTTTACTGCAAAAAATGCAAGTGAGGTTATTGTTAAAGCAAGGGGTAAATTTATTTCCAGGGCAGTTGATGTTGCAGAAGTTGCATCAAAGCGTTTTCTTGAGGGTGCAATTGATGTTAAAAATATTTCAATTAGTTCTGAAAAATTTGAAAATAGGGAAGGCAGGCAGGTAAGAGTCAGCACAATAGAAATCGCATTGCAGAAACTTAATAAATAATATTGATTTGACAGTTTAATGGAGTTTGTAAATAAAAATTACTTGCAAGATTATTTTGCTTTAGTTGAAAAATTGCCAACCCTTTCAAAGGTTGAGTGTTTAAATATTGGGAATCAAAAAGATGAGTATAGAAAAAAGATTTGCGAAGTGCTATATTCTGATGATGTTGCACAATTAATTGCTGCAAAAATGCTGTCTTGTTGCATTAAAAATAGTCATTTTAATCGTTGGTATAATGATGGGTCTGATTTGGAGATGTATAAAGCAGCATTACTTGATGTTTACAAAGAAAATGTGACTAGTTTTAGAAGTGTGAGCAAATATCATGATTTGGGCAAGGAATGCAAAAAACAAAAAATTATTTTTCAAATCAGCCAAACAAGAAATGCTATTGCGCAAGTGCTTTCAAATTTGCCTGTTTGCACTAACTTTTGGCAGGTTGTTTTAGGACAAACAAAAGCAATCTATGAAACAAAAGAAGTTTCACACTTTTTATCACAACCTAAAGATAGTGCAAAGATGCAATTAGGTTTTATTGAAGAACAATTTAAAAAATATAACGCGTGCGTTAATAAATTAGTCGAACATAACTTGTATTTGGTGATTCCTTTTTTAAGACATTTTATTAGGAGTAAAGTCCCAGTTGATGATTTAATTCAGGAAGCAAATATTGGGCTAATTGAAGCTGCAAACAGTTATGATGCAAGTTTTAAAACTAACTTTACAACTCACGCAGTTTGGCATTTATTAAAACACATGAGGCAATCAGTAAGAACAGAATTGCTCGTGAGAAAACCAATACATTTGTATGAAGTATTAAGCAAGGTTAAAAAAATAGAGCAAGAGCTTTGGTCAAATTTATGCAGAAACCCAACACTCGATGAAATAGTTGAAAAAACAGGAATTCAAAGTTTAACAGTCCTTGATGCGCTTTCTCTTCGAAAACAAGATGTTTACTTGCGCCAAAATTTAGATGACGAGCCAGATTTAGGGTCAATTGATGTTTCAAGTATTCCAAGCAAGTCACAAATAGACATTTCAAAATTAAACCGAGATTCTGCAGAGTATATTTTGTCTATGGTTAGTGTTCGTGAAAGAGCAATTTTAAAAATGCGAATTGGCTGGAATCGCGAAGCAAAGACTCTTGAAAAATGCAGCAAAATTTTTAAATTAACAAAAGAGCGAATAAGACAAATAGAATTGGGCGCAATTAAAAAAATTTTAGCAGGTTTAAAATCTGGCAGAATTGATGCAAATAAAATTTATGACTTTGATGGGCGAGTTGATGGAATTCTGCCGTTTTCTCTTGATTATTTCAGATCCAAAACAACAGCATTCCAAACGCAAAACCGCCCCGCACAGAATATGGCTAAAATAATTGGTGATTTTGATATTGGGAAATTTTGTTCAGAGGAAGTTTTATAAACATTAAGATTAATTCTTTTGTAAAAGAAGAGGAAATTATGGGCCAAAGTATTTTTGATTATGAGACAAAGACATTTTTGTCTATTCTTGCAATATCTTTAATAGGTGTGGCAATTGTTATTTCCCAGCAGCAAATTACGAGTAATACGTTCTTTTCAGGCATGCTTAAAAAAACTCCAACAAATACATTTATTATTAAAAATATTGAGTTGGGATCTTTTATTGGTAAAGATATTCCTGTGCTTTCAAAAAATGAATTAAAAGCATTAGAAGATGGCACAATTACTACTAATTCTGGAAAAACCACTTATTCTCAGTATATACTTTTGCAAAAGCAGGGTGATAATGGGTTTGATGGCGCTAACATACTTTTTGGAAAAGACAATGAGGGCAAGACAGGTAATTTTTTGTTTTTTGAAAAAAATAGCCCTTTATTTGAATATGCAATTGTATTTGCATCAGGGTTAACAAGTAGAATTGAAAATAGCAAACTAGTAGATATTGATAATAAGTATCTCAATGTGATGGGCAAATCTTTTGTCATAGTGCAGACTTTTGTTGATGTGCAGCAAAAAGTGGTTAAGCTTAGGCTTATGGGTTCTGAGGGCATTATTGATTTTGAAGATAAAAATTACGGTGATGGTGCATACGAAAAAGGAGTTAAAGTTAATGGCAAGCAAGTTGAGGGTTTGATTAAAATTGTTGGTTTTTCATCAAATAATCGTTTTGTGATTTCAGAAATTAGATATCGGCCTTTAGCAGCAACAAGAACGTCAGGTGATATTTATGTATCTGCAAGGCAAGGTGTTCGTGGCAGATTAAAAAATCCAAGCGCAATTTTTGTTCAATCTTTTGAAATGATTTATAGTGGTATAAGTGGTGGCAGTTCAATGCAGGGCATTGGTGGCGGAGAGTTTGTGCTTTTTAGCCCAAAAGGCACAACAAAGTATGATTTATCTTTTCATAATGATTTAGGCGTAGGATATGATATTCCTTTACTAACATCCTCTGGCAGTAATTTTAAGTATGGTTCTGCCACTAAAGATTTAGTTTTTTACGAGGGCAACAGTAACGCAGACTACAATATTGATAGGGGAGATTATTTTGTTGTCAATAACAAGAATGATATTAATGGAGTTACCAACGTAATAGAATACAATGGGGTTGATTATGCAAGTTCAACAATTCATTTTATGGATGTTGGAATAAAAGACATGAAAGCTGTTCCTTTTGATTCTGCAACCGGTTTGGGGTATTTGACTGCTTCAGGTAATACTTATTTGTTTTACGTAAGTTCTGCTGCAAATCACCCAATTGTTGTTGATCAAAATGGGGATGGCGCAATTGATGGTGGTGAGGCAAAAATTGTTCTAAGGGGTGGCGGCAGGCTTGATTTGGGCAGTGCAAATGTTCCTGGGGGAAGTTCTGCAACAATTACTCTAACAACTCCAAGAAGATTATTTGCAGAGCCTTCAAGTGATGAAGTTGTGAGTTTTAATGTTGTTCGAAGCAGTGGCAATTTAGATATTGTTGTTCCAAGCCAAGAGCAAATAACAATGCAGCATGACAAAGCAGGTCTTGATAAAGGCTTAACTAGATTTGGTGTTTATTTCTTGCGTGATGGGCGAAGCAAAACATCTGCTCAGCTAGTAATAGAATATCCTAAGGCAGTTGCTTTTGCAATGTCAACAACCGCGCAAGGTCAAGGTGCAGTTGCAGTCTCTCTTGAAAGAGAAAAATACTTAAGAAAACAGGAATGATTAAACAAAAGTGAGTAATTAAAGTAATCTTTCTAAATCGTGTAAATCATTAATTTTGTGTAATACGAATGTTTTAGCATCGACATTTTCTTGAAGAACACAATTTCCCAAATCTACTATTTTTGCGCTTTTTTCATCTGGGGAAATTACTATGTTTCTTGCAGAAAGATCTAAACTTGCTATTCCTAGTTTGTGCAGTGCATTCACCACGTCATTAAGTTGTTTTTTAAGTGGTGCTAAAGAATGTGCTTCTTTTTTGTATTCTGGTGAACGAGCAAGATCTTCGCCCGCAGCATACTCTTTTAAGAGTGCAATGCGGGAGTTTATTATTCCATAAAAATGAACTAGTCTTGTTATTCCAGGTAAATCTTTTGCGCGTTCTAGAACAATTCGTTCTGTGTTTAAATGATTACTATCCCAAGGATCATCTACAAGAAAAGCCTTTAGAACGTAAAAACTGCCTTGTTTTTTAACTTGATACACTGGTCTTTCTTGTGCGTACATTAATGGTCTTACAAACTTTAATTCTGGATCAATGTATGTAACAAGTTCTTGTTCTTTCATTATTGTGAATTATGTTTTTTAAATTTAAATCTTGTGTAAATAATTTTAGAAAATGGGGCTACCCGGATTTGAACCGGGACGACGTGGTCCCAAACCACGCATCATGGCCAAGTTAGATCATAACCCCAAGCCGTGTGCGGGGTTACTACTATTTACCAAAATTATTTGGTTTTTTATAATAACCCCTAAGTATTGACGTTTTAAAAATCAAGACGCTTATAAATGTTTCTTGAAAAATAAGGTTATGCGAAACAAATAAATATCTATGGTTTATAACTATAGTTAATTATTTTTTAACTAACGGAGGATAATAAAATGAAAACAGAAAAATGTTGTGATTTAGGGCCTGCAGTTTTGCGTTTAGTGCTTGGGCCATTATTTGTAGTTCCAGGTGTGAGTAAACTACTAGATCCTGGGGTAATTATTGGCATGCTTGGAAATTTAGGTTTTCCATTGCCTGCATTTTTCGGGTGGCTTTTATTGCTGTCTGAAATAATTTTTGGTGCTGCAGTTTTTGTAGGTTATCGTGTAAAGTACACTGTTTGGCCACTTATCGTGGTAATGGTAGTTGCAGTTTTAACAGTTCATTTACCAACAGGCGCAACAAGCGTTATGGGGTGGGTTGATACTTTATTCCGTCTTCTTGCAGCAGCAGCACTTGTAAACTTGTATTTATCTGGTGCAGGTAAATGGGCATTTGGTGAGTAATTTTTTTTAATTTTTTTAATTTTATTTTTCTTAATTTTCTGGCACCTGTTAAAATCAAGAGGTATTTTTGTAAATGTCTAGTATTATTGTGACTACTATTGAGTGATTAAAAACCAAAAGGTTTAAATACTCAAAAGATATTATTCCGTCATAAAAGATGGCGCTAAGAAAATATGCATTTAACAAATCAAAGGAAATAGCGAAATTCACAGATGATTTCTCAAACAGAGTAGATGAAGCTATAGCAGGCAAAAAATCACAAACAGATTACTCCAAAGTAGATGACCACATAGTAACTGCCGCAGTATCAAAAGAAGATTATTCTAAAGCAATCACTCTAAAGGTTGGCAAATTTATTGCAAAGCCATTCACAAGAAACGTAGTTTACTCAAATATTGCGCAAAAGCAAGAACCAATAATTAAAACCGGATTAGACGCGCAAGGACTAGCAGACAGGGTTGAAAAAAACCTTTCACGTTATGAACGTAATGGGTCAAAAATTGAGTTTTATGACCCAAACGAAGTATCTGCAGTAGTTATTGAACCAACACCAAAAGAAGAGGTAAAAGTAGAACCTGGCAAGGCAGAACCCAAAAAAGAAGAAACTTTAGAATATATTACATTCGAACAAATTCTAAAACTCAGAGGAATTGCATCACATTCAACTTTAACAAATCAGATAATCCCAAAAATAAGAAAAGAGCATCCAGAATATTATGTTGACGAATATGTTAGTGGTAGCTTGGTTCAAAATGTTAAATATGTCGCAGTGCAAGAATTATTTAATTTATTATACGAAGACGCAACCAATGCAAAAGAAGTTTTCAAAGATTGGAAATCTATAGTTAAAAATACGCAAGAGTCTGCATTAAACAGCCTTATTTCAAGAATTAAATCAAAAGATGAAATAGCATTAACTATTGAAGAAATAACAAAACTTCCAGGTGTTAAAAAATATTGGGATATTAGAAAAAATATTCTTCCAAAATACTCTGAAAAAAATCCAGATGCAAAAGTCAAAGTAGATAATAATCCTGCTTCAGGCTTTAAATACAAATTAACAGCAGACCTTGCAGAAGAAATTTTTGATGACAAAACAGTATGTGCCAAAATAGTTGATGCTTTAGGCAAAGAAACAGGAAAAGTAGAAGAAAGCATAGATGATAAATTTGAACCAAGTGGAGAATTATGGGTTACAAAACTTGAAATGCAGTCTTTTGATGGTGCAAGAAAAGGCTCACTTGAGAAAGTATTTGCTCAGGCACATCAAAAAGGTGAAATTGAGGCAAGGCAAAGAATAAGCGACAGAAGCAGTAATGGCGGTAGTGTTCAAATAGAGTACAAATTCACAAAAGAATTAGTTAGTCTTGCTTTTAAAGACGAAGAAAAAGGCAAAGAATTATATGACCGGTTCAAACGCGGTGAAAAAATAATTAACCCCACTCAAAAAAAAGACATAACAGAATTATTAAAATTCATTGCAGAAGGCAAAATGCTCACTCGTGACGAAATTAGTTCATACGAAGGGTTATTGCGCATTTCAACAATTGAAAAAAAATTGCGTGAAGCAGCATCTGTTGGGAAAGTAGAAGAAGATAGAACACTCTCTGATGCAAAACAAGGCCCCACTAAATTCAAAATAAATTATGATTTTTTGAATGGTTTAGTTGATGATTTGAGAGTTACTACAAAAATTCAAGAGTATTTTAGTAAAAATGAGGCCCCTCCAATTAATTTAGATTTAATAACAGACCAACAATTAGCAGACGCTAAACCAGAAGAAATGAAAACAACTGCAATGAGGTATCCAAATGTTCTAATACTCACTCTCGAAGATGAACGCAAGTTATTGTTTAAGCCAACAATTAAACAAGAAGTTTATCAGGTGGTTAGTGGCGGAAGATTAACTGGTGATACAATACCCCCAGAACATCAAACATTAAATGAAGTTGTCGTATCATTAATCGATGAAGCATTTGGATTTGGGTTAGTTGAAAAAACAGTAATTAGAAAAGTTAAGGGTGAAATCGGCGCATTACGCGCGTATATTCCTGATTTTAAAATGGCAGAAGATATTGATTTTGACAAAGAAGTAGGTCCAGATTTTGACAAACAAAATAATTGCAGAAAAGCACTAAAATTCATAGCAAATGATTGTGAAGGGCATTTAAAAAATTGGGGCATTCGTAAAATTTCAAAAAAAGTAGCAGTAATGGACCAAGCATTAACAATGGATGAAGAAACAAAATGTGCAGTTGGCGAGGTTAAAAAAGATAAAGATTTGTTAGATAAACTAGAAGCCACTGACACTAAACTCCTAGCATCAAAGCTCGAGGCAGTAAATGTTAATGGTATTTCTCTTTCAGAAGAGCAAATTTTTGCAGCTTTAGATAGAATTGATATACTCAAAAGACACTTAACAAATTTGCTTTCAGCATAATATTTTAAATTAATTTATTATTTTTTAAAGAAATCATCAGTTAATTTTGGCATTTCTCGATACATTAATTCAACAGGCAGGCCATATGTTTTTTTGGTTCTTTTAGGTGTTTCTTTTTTTGTATGCCTAAGAACGATTAATGACATATTGTCTGTTGCTATTTTTAGTTCTTTGTTCAAGTTTTGAACATCAGTTACAATTTCTTGCCCAATATATTCTGGTGGATTTGCAGATAGCATTGCACGTCGTACAACAGATTCGGACGCATATTTATGAATTCCATCTGTGCACATGAGCAGTGTATCTCTATCCTTTAAACAAATTTTGCTCAAATCAATATGTAGTCCATCTGCTCCTAAAAAGTTTTGCATAACGCCTAAAGAGTCTGTATGATCAACAGTTAATTGTTTTAATTGCCCATTTGATGCATGATACACTCTCGAGTCACCAATATGGCCTAAAAATGCAGAATTATCCTGTATTAGTAAAATGTCTAATGTTGTTCCTATTTCTTGCAATTCCATACTAGTGTGTAATCTTCTTTGAGCTTCAAAAAATGCTTGTTTAAATGTTTTTAATGATATTTTTTTAGTCAAATCTTTTGCGCTTTTTAAAAAATCATATGCTGCACTTACTGCAATCCCACTTGATTTTTTACCATTTCCTCTTGATGACATTCCGTCTGCTTGTATGAAGATTCCCATATCAGGATCTGTTAAAATGGCATCTTCATTATATGACTTTGAAGGACCAATATCTGTGAATTCGTATACGTTCATTGCGTGATTATTTAACGAATTCTATTTATAAACCTGCGTTATTTTATTTGCTCTGTTTTATTCAATTTTTGTCAATAAATTTAAAAGCTATTTTAATTAAGGCTATCCTTATGTTTTTAAACAAATTAAAAAATGCTGCAATTTACGCCGCAGGCCATATTGGTTGGCATGTTCCTTTTGGAATTAAGTCTAAATTTGAAGATATCAACATTTCAAATATTTATCATGATATTCAAGATACTAGAAAAGATTACAGGTCAACACCTAAACTTGAAGACACTATTCGCAGGTTAGACCAAAATAAAAAAGATAATGCAATTTTTTTTGAAATTTCTCGTTTCGTGTCAACTGTCATGACTGTGGGAGTATATACTTTTTATCAAAGATTATTAAGTTTTACGTCACAGCAAAACCAAAATGAAAATTTAGAAGATTATTGTTTTGCACTTTTGTGCGGTTATTCTTTTGGAACAATTGGTGCAATTATGGGAAAACATTTTTGGCAAAAAAAAATCAAGTCTGATATCGAAGAGAGTCTTGATAATATTGACGCGGATAATTATGATGGTTATTTGCCTCTTGAAAGTCAGTATAATCCTGTGACTAATTTTCCAATTAAAACTAAAAAGTCTACTCCTGCAGTAAATAGAATTAAAAAAATGTTTAATGAAGAAATGCCCAAAACAATTAATTGGGATAAGTTTGATGATGGTTTTAATCGGTATAAGCTTAATTAGTTTGTTTTGGGTAGGTTCCTGGCATCATAAATACTTTTGATGGTGTTGCAACAACTCCTTTGGTTTCTTTTAGGATTTGTTGTGCTGTTTTTTTTGCATTTGCAAGTGCAACTAATTCGTTTTTTAAGCTCATTATTGCAACTTCTGTTTCTATTTCTATATCCAAATCTAGTTTTGAAACACCAGGTGCGTTTAAATTTGCGCCATGGCATATTGTGTCTACTGCAGAATCAAGTATCCATATTTTAGGCAGGTGCGCTACTGCGTTTTCAATTGGCTGTATTATTTTTTTAAGAAATTTGTCATTTTTTTGTTCTTTAAAATACCATATTGCGTCTTCTAAATCTTGCAGTGTTGTTGTTGTGTCAAATGAAAATGGGCCTGCTTTTGTTCGAATTAATTCTGCCATGTGTGCTCCAACTTTTAATTTATAGCCAATGTCGTGGCATAATTTTCGAATATATGTTCCTGCTTGGCAGCCAACTCTAAACAAAATGTCTTGTTCTTTTATTTCAATGATGTCAAGATAATATATTGCTCTTTCGCGAAATTGTCTAACAACTGCACATCTAACCGGCGGAAGCTGTATTATTTTGCCAACAAATGTATTAATTGTTTTTCGAACTTCTTCTTCTGGAACTTGCTTATGAATATGCATCACGCAAACATATTCTTTTCCTGCATTTAGCAGTGCTTGAACAACTCTTGTTGCGCGCTCAAGTGCAACAGGAAGAACACCCGTTACTCCAGGGTCTAGTGTTCCTGAATGTCCTGCTTTGTCTATTTTTAGAATTTTTTGCACGTATTCAGAAACCATGTGTGATGTTGGCCCTTTTGGCTTGTTTATGTTAACAACGCCGTATTTTATTATTGTTTGCGCATCTCTTTTATCTGGTGAGCAACCGTATTTTTCATCTGTTATAGATTCTTTTTTTACAAGAACTTGCAAATTTTTGTTTTCAAATGGGAGAGTGTCCATTTCAATGCAATAATTGGCTCTCAATTTAAATGTTCGCAGGGTTTTTAAGCAGCATGCATTAATTAATTAGTTGTGGCAGTAATTAAAATTAATGAATCTGGGTTTGCTTCTTTGATTAAGCAGTATTTCAATACTCAT
>ORJL011310169.1_pt1 | contig 11307 bp, 10 predicted proteins | sample 1779941 | NCBI WGS metagenome assembly ORJL01 (sample SAMEA104232317, study PRJEB22302) | groundwater metagenome | biome: forest; feature: aquifer; material: groundwater | place: USA | collected 2011-08-07 | depth 5.8 m | reverse complement strand
GCCGCCGGCGAGCCCGGGCGGGCCGAGATAACCGAGCGTGAGGCAGGCATCGCTCAGCGTGGGCTCGGTGCCGCCGAGGCCGTAACAGGCAGGCCCGGGCTGCGCGCCGGCGCTGTCGAGCCAGACGATGCTGCCGCCGCCTGCGCCGATTTCGGAAATATCGAGGGTTGGCGCGCGCAATACGTAGCCGCCGCCTTTCGAGAGACGCCCCGAGCGCGAGAATTCGCCGCCCAGTTCGTACTCGCTCGAATAGGCGACCTGCCCCGCTTCGATAAGACTCGCTTTCGCGGTGGTGCCGCCGATGTCGAGCGCGACCACGTTGGTCTCACCGATGCGGTGTGCAAGCCGCTGAGCGGCGATGGCGCCCGCGGCCGGCCCGGATTCGATGATATGTATCGGCTTGTCGCACGCCACCTCGGCGCTCATCGCTCCGCCGTTCGATTGCATGATCATGAGCGGCGAACGATAATCCCGCGATGCCAATCCGTTCATGAGCGATGCCACATAGCGCCTTACGACCGGCATGATGTAGGCATTAATGACGGTCGTGCTGGTGCGTTCGTACTCGCGCATTTCACGCAGCAGATCCGACGATAGGCTGACATCGATGTCGGGAGCTTCGCGCCGGATGATCTCCCGCACCTCCTCTTCGTGCACGGAGTTCGCGTAGGAGTTGATGAGACAGACGGCGATGGAGGTCACCTGGCGTAAGCGCAGCTTCGCGAGCGCCTGCTTTACCGAATCCGCATCCAATGGCGTGTGAATATGGCCGTCATGCGTCATGCGCTCGGTGGCTTCCTCACGCAAATAACGCGCGACCAGCGGCTCCGGTTTCTGCCACGTCAGATCGTACAGACGCGGTATACGTATGCGGCGCAACTCGAGCACATCGCGAAATCCTTGCGTCGTGATGAGTCCGGTCACAGCGCCCTTGCGCTCGATGATGGCGTTGGTCGCGATGGTCGTGCCGTGGACGAACGCCTGACAGTGCCCGGGCCTGAGCCCAAGCTCTTCCAGCATGGGGTCCAGGATCTCGAATATACCGCGCTCAAACGCTTCGGGCGTCGAGATGCCTTTCCCGATGTGAACCGTGCCATCCGATTCGATGATCACGGCGTCGGTAAAGGTGCCGCCGATATCTACGCCCAGGGCAAAACGGCGGTTTGGCGTGCGTGTCATGGTCGGCCGCGGTCTGGAAGGAAAACGCCCGGCCGCTCGAGCGGTCCTGCGATGCCGCCTTCCGGGGACAAGAAAGAATGGTTGATATATGATACATCACCTGTCGCCGTCGCCGGTACCAACCGTCTCATGCAAACGCCAGCCACTGCACGCGATGCTCGCTCAGAAAACGTGCGCCTTGATCCGGTCACGAGCTCGGTCGTAGAGCACGGCCTCGGCAGCGTCACCGACGAGATGGCAAACGTCGTCGTCTCGACCGCCTATTCGCCACTGGTTCGCGATCTATTCGACTTCACCGTTGCGCTGTGCAATCCGCGTGGCGAGATGGTGGTGCAGGGTGTGGGCATGGCGATCCATCTGGGTGCCCTGCCCTCAGCAGTCGACACCATACTGCAGCGCTTTGGCAACGCCATGCGCCCCGGCGATTGCGTGATCATGAATGATGCATACGAAGGCGGCATGCATCTTCCAAACGTCATCCTGCTCACCCCCAATTTCGCCGACGGGGAGCTGCTCGGCTATGCCGTGACGATGGCGCACCACACCGACATGGGTGGTCACGTGCCGGGAAGCGTGCCGGTCAACAGCCGCGACATTTTCGCGGAAGGCCTGCGCATACCACCGATGTTTTTCGAGCGGGACGGCGTACGCAACGAGACGCTGCTCGCTCTCATCGAGCGCAACGTTCGCGTGCCCCGCGATTTCTTCGGCGACCTCGATTCGCAGGTGAGCGCGTGCCGCGTGGCCGAGAAACGTCTGCAGACGCTCGCGCACCGCTACGGCGCTCGGGTGGTCCTGGCCGCGATGGAGGGGCTGCTCGAACGAAGTGAAAAAATGGCGAGAGCGGAAATCGCCGCGTTGCCTGACGGCGAATATACGTTCGAGGATTTTCTCGATAACGACGGCATGGATGGTCCGCCTCAGCGATTGTTCGTGAAAGTTCGCATCGAAGGCGACGAGCTGACGGCGGATTTCACCGGCACGGCGCCGCAGGTTCCCACTGCGATCAATTCGCCCCTTGCTTACTCACGCTCGGCTTTTTACCTGAGCGTGCGCTCGATCATGTCCCCGGAAATTCCCAATACCGCAGGGTTCTTCAGACCGCTCCACATGATTGCGCCCGAGGGTACGATCATCAACCCGCGTTTTCCCGGTGCGGTCGGCGCGATGGGGGTCAGCGGCTACCGTCTTGCGGATTGCATTTTCGGCGCGCTGGCGAAAGCGGCGCCGCACGCGGTGCGCGCGGCAGGCGAAGGCGGGACGACGCGTTATACGTTCGGCGCCACCGTCAACGGCAAACCCAGCATATTGAGCGAAGCACTGGTGGGCGCCTGGGGCGGCCATGCGGTCCTCGACGGGATCGACGGCGTGGCCAACATCGCGGCAAACATGGCGAATTCGCCGGTGGAGATGGTGGAGAGCACTTATCCAGTCATGGTCGAAGAGTACGGCTATGAGCCCGATTCAGAGGGCGCCGGCGCGCGCCGCGGAGGCCTCGGCGTGCGACGCCGGGTTCGCATACTCGCACCGGAAGGCGGCATCCTGCAGATCCGCTCCGGGCGGGCCAAACAGGCGCCGTGGGGAACGGCCGGCGGCCGGCCTGGCACGACGTGCCAGAACGTTCTCAATCCGGGCACGCCGAACGAGCGCCGCTTGCAAGGTGTCGAGACGATGCACGTGCCAGCCGACACCGTCTATCTGCACGTCACGCCCGGTGCGGGAGGCCATGGCGCGCCCGCAGCGCGCGATCCCGCTCTGGTCGCGCGCGATGTCCGGGACGGCAAGATCTCCGTGACGCGTGCGCGTGCCGTCTATTGCGTCGCCGTGTCGGCCGATGGTGTCGTCGATGAAGCAGAGACAGCGCGGTTACGGGCCGGCCGCTAACGCCAGAATTTGATTTTTTCTCACGGGAGGACACTTACTATGGCACGTATGACGACCCGACTGCGCGCAATGGTCAAGCGCGGGCAGTTTCTCGAGTTGCCGGCTGCGTACGATCCGATTACGGCGCGCATCGCGGAAAGCGCCGGCTTCAAGACGATTTACAACGGCGGTTTCGTGACCGGAGGCAAGACATGCATCAGTGAGCCGTTGCTTACGATGAGCGATCAAATCGCCACCGCGGGCGAGATCGCGAAATCGGTAGACGTGCCGCTCGTCATGGACGCGGGCGCGGGCTGGGGTGAGCCGCTGCACACCATGCGCACGGTGCGCGAATGCATCTGGGCCGGCATCGCGGGCGTACATATCGAGGATCAGTTTTTTCCGAAGCGCGCGCACTACCACACCTACGTCGTGCACAACATCCCGCGCGACGAATTCGTGGACAAGATCAAGCTCGCGTGTCGGCAGCGCGATGAGCTCGACCGCGACTTCGTGATCATCGCGCGCTCCGACGCGGCTCGCGTACAAGGCCTGAAGGAAGCCATCGACCGCGTCAATGCCGCAGCAGACGTCGGCGCTGACATGGGTCTCGTTTTTCCGCGCACGCACGCAGAAGCCGTTGAGACACCCAAACGCGCGAAGCTGCCGATGGTCTATGTGCAAAGCCGCGGCACTCGCGACGGGAGACCGCTCTACAGCTTTGGACAGCTCAAGGATATGGGATACGCCGGATCCATAGACGCGACCATATCGATCTGTGTCACGCAGCACTTCATGAGCCAGGCGATGATGGAGCTCAAGAAGACCGGCGACTACACCGGGATCCAAGAGCCGCAATTCGTCACTGCCCGCAAGGCCGTCGAAGACCTCATCGGGCTCGAAGGTTTTTACCGCATCGAACAGGAAACGGTTGAAAAGGCGAAGCCGGCTCGCAGCGCGAAGCGCGCGCGCAAGTCCTGACGGCTGCACGGCAGCGGCATAGCCGCTGCCGAACGGGTGTTCCCGTGAGCTGATCTACCGGTCACGCGAGTACAGTCCGGGCGACGGCCGCGCCGAAGGCGCGGCGCACGTCAAGCGGTCATTCGTGGCAAGAAATGCCATCTTTCTGTGCTGCAAAATGCAGGACCTCCAGCGCACAGGCAGCTGGTTCGAAGCTCGCTATCGCGTGGTAGCGAGTGGGAATGCTGACGATCCTCAGATTCGGGATACGGTCCCGCAGCAACTGGAGCTGCTCGTCATCCGTGACCGGCCCCTCGGACGGATACAGTCCTAGCACCGGGGCCTTGATCTTTGGCAGCAGCGGTACTGCGGTGAAGTCCGCCATCCAACGAGTCATCGTCACCAGCACCTCGACGTTCCCTTTACCCATCTCGTCATCGAACCAGCGGACCATTCCCGGGTCCGCGTCAGGTGGAAACCGTCTGCCCGCGCTCGATGCCTCCACCCAGGCTTTCGTCCCCATTTTCTGCAGCGCTTCGATTCTCGACGAATACCCGTACGTCGTGCTTTTCTTGTCGTGCTCGCTGATGTAAGGCGGAGCTCCGACGAGGCTCAAAGTCCGTATGCGCTTCGGATATCGAGCGGCAAATGCCATTCCGAATAAACCGCCGAGGGACTCACCGCAGTAGTGCACCGAGTCGACTCCGACCTCATCGATGATTGCATTGAGGTCGTCCATGAAACACTCCGGTGCCAGATCCCGCTCGAGGTTGGCTGGAATCGCTGAATCGCCCATTCCGCGCAGGTCCGGCCGCACGACCCGATAGAACCGGCTCAGGTACGGGACCCAGGAAAACCAGAACCGCGAGGAGCGGCTGAAGCCGTGCTGCAGGAGAATGACCGGCGCCTTTTTCCACGGGTCGGTAAAGTCGTCGAGCTCGTAATGGATTTTTGGCTGCTGCGCGCGTATCAGATGCGGCACGGGTTTTCCTCAGTCGACGTTCACGCCGATCTTCTTTGCGAGACTGGTGTACTTGCGGATCTCCTGCCGGATCGTGTCACTGAACTGCGCGGGAGTCGTTCCAACCGGTTCCATACTCTGGGCAAGCAACGGCTGTCTTACTTCGTTCGCCTGCAGCGCGCGCATGATACTGCCGTGCAACTGCAGGACGATGTCGTTCGGTGTTGCCCGAGGCGCGAGGACACCGAACCAGTTGTTGTATTCATAGCCCGGCACCGATTCGCCGATCGTAGGAACGTCCGGCAGCGCCGCAGTGCGATTTCTCCCGGTCATCGCTATCAGGCGTAGTTTCCCGCTCGTCACGTGCGGCATCGTCGCCGTGAATCCGGTAATGGTGAGTTGCACCTGCCCGCCGATCACGTCATTCACCCCTGCAACGGTCCCCTTGTAGGGAACATGTGTCATGTCGGCGCCAGTCAGGCTTTTCAGGAGTTCGGCGGCAAGATGAGTCGCTCCACCACTGCCGGTCGAAGCGTAGTTGACCTGTCCGGGCCGCTCCTTCGTCAATGCGACCAATTCCTTCACCGAACGCACCGGCAACGAGGGATTGACGACCAGGGCCCACGGCGAGAACGTGACCAGCGTGACGGGGGCAAAATCCCGCACCGAGTCGTAAGGCAGTTTGCTGTGAACGCTGGCGGTGACCGTGAACGTGCTTGCCACCATCGCGATCGTATGGCCGTCAGGCGTCGCTTTGGCAGCGACATCGGTTCCGATGATGCCACCCGCGCCGGCCCGGTTATCGACGATAACTCCGTGGCCCCACGACTCGGTAAGCTTCTGCGCAAGGAGCCTCGCGACGAGGTCAAGGGTTCCGCCGGGGGTGGTCGGCACCACGATGCGCACGGCCCGCGTCGGGTATGCTTGATGAGCATCGGCGGCGTGCCCGCGCGAGCCGAGCATTCCTGTCGCGACCAGCAGCGCGATCAACCCGGCCGCGACTACATGGCGTCGCATCGTTTTTTCGACCATGACTTCAGGATCGCTAACGCGTCTTTTGTTGATCGCCGCGCAAGCCAGCGGCGCGCCCCACCCGCTCCCATTTCACGATTTCCATCTTCAGATATTCACGGAAGTGCTCCGGCGTTTCCCCGACCGCGTCCATGCCGTCGCTTGCGAGCCGTGCCTGCATGTCTGGCGCGCGCAACAGCCGCACGGCCGTATCGTGCAACTTGTCGACGATGCGTTGTGGTGTCCTCGCCGGAGCAAGCAAGCCATACCAGTTGATGACCTCGAAGTTCGATACGCCCGATTCAGCGAGCGTCGGCACCGACGGCGCAGCAGCGCTGCGCTTGGCGCTCGATATCGCGAGCATCTTCAGCTTGCCCGCGTGCGCCTGCGGCAGCGTCGTAGGCAAACTGCTGAACAGCAACGCGACTTCACCCGAAACGACTGCTAGGAGGGCAGGTCCTCCGCCCTTGTAGGGCACGTGCACCAGGTCGATACCGCTCAAGCTCTTCAGCAACTCGCCGGCCAAGTGCGGCGCTGTGCCGTTGCCGCCCGAGCCGTAGTTGAGCTGCCCCGGGCGCGACTTCGCGAGCGCGATGAAGTCCCTGACGCTGCTCGCCGGAACTGACGGATGGACGACCATGAGGTACGGCTGCGCTGTGAGCAAAGTGACAGGCGCGAAGTCTTTCATTGCGTCGTACGGGGTTTTGCCGTAGACCGCTGGAAAGATGGTGAACGCGCTCGACGTCAGCAGAAGCGTGTAGCCATCGGCAGCCGCTCCGGCCGCGAGCTCGGTTCCGATGATGCCCCCGGCGCCGCTCCGGTTGTCGACTACCACGGACTGTCCGAAGACTTCGCTCATCTTCTTGCCCAGTATGCGCGCGAGATTGTCGGTACCGCCACCGGGTGCGTATGGAACGATCATCCGAATCGGCTTGCTGGGATACGGCTGTCCGAAAGCGATAGCCACGTTTGCGGTTGCGACGATCGCAACCAGAAATGCCGAAGCCAGTCTAATCATGGGTCCTCCCGCGATCTCGCTCACACCTGGTAAAACCGCCGCAGCGCGCGGACGTCTCGAACTTTCTCGATCGTCCAGACGGCTGCGATTAGCGCTTTTGCACGCCGTAGCCCCAGCACCGGCGCCATGAGGTCGAGCGCCTTCGCGCTTTCCTCATCGCGGGTCATGGGATTGTAAGAGCTGCCCCGCGCGGCATGGGTGTAATGCTTGAGCCGCCGGCCGTCTTTCATGTGAATTTCCACCTCGGCGTGCCAGCGTCGCTTGACGTCGGTCATGGCAGCCGTGCCGATGAGCTCGATGCGGGTTTTCATTTTCAACACGCGGGGATCGCGCATGCGCTTGAAATCATGCGACGACTTGAAAGTGATGCTTCCGTCGAGGAGCATCAACGCGACCAGATGCTGCATATTGATGTCCGGCATGGCGCGGTCGTTCACCACCGGCGCTTCCTTCTCTCCGACCCTGACAATCAGACGTTCGACGTCCGCGGCCGTGAATACATTGTCCTGCCGCAGCGTCTCGATTGCGTCGAGTGCCGCAAGTATGGGCGCGCCGACCGGCCATTTCTTTATGGACGCATTCATGATTTCAAACGTCTTGCCCAGCTCGCGCGTGAGCTCGGCGGGACTGGCCACGGGTGAGAACGCAAAGAAGAAATTGCGCTCGCCTGAAAAGACATCCGCAACGCCCGTGAAGCCATGTGCCGCAAGCAACGCCGCTTGCACGCCGTTATGCGCAGGCATGCCGCTCATGTCGAACGCCTTTTCGATGTGCTCCGGATCGGTGAACAGGCATGAAAGACCGGCCGCTTGTTGAGCGGTGTAGGACAGCATGTAGCGAACGCGTTGGGCGTCGAGTCGCGCAAGCGCACCCGCTGCCGCTGCGGCGCCAAACAGGTCGCCGAAACACGGCGGGTGATGTCCTCGTAGAAAAAGGTCCATCGGATTGAGCGACAACGTAAGACGTGCGCAGACGTCATAACCGAGCACGACCGAGCGCAGCAATGCCGTTCCATCGTGCCGGTCGCGTTCGGCCATTGCCAGTGCAGCGGGCACTATCGCAGAACCGGGATGCGTCATCGAAGCGGGGTGCGAATCGTCGGTCTCGTCGGCGTGTCCGAATATGCCGTTCGCCAAGGCGGCGTTTACCGCCGTCGTGATGATGCGGGTGCCGACCACACAAGCCTCTTGAGTGCCTCCGAGCGTCTTCACATAACCAATCGCGCGCTGCCCGGGCACCAAGGTCGAGCCCGATATCATTGCGCCCAACGCATCGAGCAAATGCAGCTTCGCGCGCTCCTCGACATCTTTAGGCAATCGTTTTCGCAATGAGCCGGATATGTAGCGACTTAATGCGAGTGTGACTTCGGACACCGTCGGAGCACGATGCGCAGCGGCGCTGCTTTTCGATCGTTTTCCGGGTGCTGCTCGCACCCGCTGGACCACCAGGCGTAGTCGCTCTTTGGTGGATGCGCGATCAGACCGCCGTTCCCGCTCTTTGACTCCTGCCGCACTCTTTCCCATGTACGCTGATCCTTTTAGTGAACGATCGGAACGGACCGCTAGAGGCGAGCGCCCGCTCGCAGTACTCGCTCGCGCATCAAGCCACGGCAATTTCTCGCGTCACCGATCGCGTGTCGCCGAAGCTCGGCACATACACCGAATGCGTGCCGGGGCCGCCCGCGACGATGAGGCCTATGTGCTCCGGCGCTGGCGCAATCGGCAGCAGTGTGTCGGGCCCGATCTCGCCAAGCTCAGCGCGCCGCGCAATCTGCGTGCGCGCGAGATCCTTCGCGGCCATGCGACCAGCCCGCATCTTCGATTTTTCCCAGAGCGCTCGCTTCACTTGAGCTTTGCTCAAACCGGCCTGCCGGAGGATGTGAGCGTGCTCGGGCGATAGCACGAGCCACGGCTCGCCGCTGATCCAATAATCGTTGCTGGTCGGATGCGCCATCGTATCGGCGATCACGCGGAGCACGTCGTCGGCGTCTTTGGCGTGTGTATTCATGTTCGTCGTACCGGCCGTGCCCACGACAGTCACCGTGCTCGCCTCACGCGCAAAACCCCGCTCGACGTGCAGCGGTTCCCACGGCGATTCCTGTTCGTTTTCCGCGCAACAGAAGCTGTATTTGGCCGGCTGCCCCTGCGTCGCCCGGTCCATCTCGCCCGGCAGTGCGCCGCCGACGTTCTGCAGTATGAGCCGCAGCGCGCGCCCGAGTGTGGCGTTCGCCCAGGTGCCTTGCCCGAGACAATTGTGGCCGCTTGCGATACCGAGCCGGCCCGCTATGGGCCCGTTGAGGATCATCCATACGGCGGCAGGATTGGTCGTCGCCTGTATGCCCTGAAGATTGAACTCCGGCGCCGAGATCGCCTCCACTGCTGCGATGAGAACGGGCAGATATTCGGGCCTGCAGCCGGCGAGCACCGCGTTGATTGCAATATGCTCCACCGTGGCGGCGCCGAAACCCGGAGCGATGGCCGCAACGAGATCCTCGGCACCGCGGTCGACGCCGCTCAACATTTTCTTCACGCGCTCCGGCGTCGGCGGGACGATCGGCAATCCGTCTCCCCAACGCCGCTCGTCGAAAAAGCGGTTCAACTCGTCCAGGTCGTCCGGAGCTTCGACGAGTGACGCGGCATTAGCCGCGGGCGTACGAGTCTGCGGCGATGATCGGGCGGTCATGTGGCGCCTCCGGCCAGCTTCGCGATGTCATCGACGCACTTTTCCGCGATCTGCCGCACTTCGTCCCTGCTGCGCAGACCAAAGGGATGAGGGATGACAGCGATCGGCAGCTCGGGATAACCCAACGATTTTGCCTGCGCTTTGCCGAGCGTGACAAACGCGGTCGAACACACCGTCAGACTCGCCTGACCGCGCTTCGCGAACTGCACACTGTCGTGGATACTCCACGACGTGCAAGCGCCTCAATCGCCGGACCCGGTGATCACGAGCTCGCACTGCTCCGAGAGCTCATCGACAATAGCTTCGGGCGCAGGCATCGCAGCGCCGCGCTTCGCGCGCTTGATCACGCTAGCGGCGGCGTAGCGGTCCAAGAGCAACTCCGCCAGGTCGTCCACCAGAAAATTGAAGTTGGGCTTCGCGTTGTCGATAAATCCCACCGTCTTGCCGGCGAGTGTCGCCAGCGTGAGCCGTTGCGGCTTGGGTTCGTGGTAACAAGTTGCCGTGGGGTTGTATACGAGGGACATCAGCACATCTCCATGTCGAACAGAAAAAACGGGTGAATTTCGCGGCGCTATTTGGCGAGGCCGAGCTCGGCGAGGAGCTTGGAAAGCTCGGCATACTGGGTATCCATGAGCTTCTTCGTGTCCCTCGCGTTGAGATAGGTGTTCTCGATCAGTCTTTTCTCGAAGTCTTGTTTCCATTCTGGCAACTGCACGAGTTTCGCGAAGACTTCATCCCAGTACGCGATCTGGCCTTCGGTCATGCCCCTGGGTCCGACCATGCTGCGCCAGTTGGAAGAAACCGACGCAATGCCCAGCTCCTTCCACGTCGGAACGGCAGCCAGCGCGCCGCTCAGCCGCTGTTCCGCGGAGACGGCGAGAATTCGCACCTTGCCTGCGTTCAAATGCTGCAGCACCGGGGACGCAGAAATCGTGACGACGTCGACGTGTCCGCCCAGCAGAGCTGTAACCGCCTCTCCCGACCCGTTGAACACGACCACCTTCATCTGCTTCACGTTCGCGCCCGCGCCCTTGGCCACTTGAGCTGCAGCGATATGGTTCTGGTTGCCCAGCGCATTGGCGAAAGCGACGGTGACGCCCGATGGATTGGCTTTGAACGCCTCGGCCAGCTCCTTGCCGGAATTGAAACGCGAATCGGCACGCACGACGGTCGCCACCGATTCGGTGCCGATTTGCGCGAGCGGCGTCAGGTCAGTATAGGTGACTTTGCTCGCGCCCGTGATGTGACTGGTGAGCAGCGAGATCGTTGTCAGCACGAGATAATGGCCGTTGCCCGGATGCTGGTTGACGTAAGCCGTGGCAATCGTCGTCGCGCCCCCCGGCTTGTTCACCACCGATGTCGAGACGTCGAGCAGCTTCTTTTCGCGGACGAGCTGCTGTATCCAGCGCCCGGTCGCGTCGCTCCCTGTTCCTGGCGACGTGGGGATGACGATTTCGACATTCTGCTCGGGCTTCCAGTGCCCGGCGGCGGCGGCGCACGGGTCGGGCGTTGCGAATGCGCTTAGCAACAAAGCCGTGCAGGCCAAGCGACAGAATACTGCACACGTGCTGTCCGGTCTCATATCTCCTCCAAGCTGGCGCGGCTCGCGTTCGACTACCGCGGCAAATCAGTG
>ORJL010378160.1_pt1 | contig 11307 bp, 12 predicted proteins | sample 1779941 | NCBI WGS metagenome assembly ORJL01 (sample SAMEA104232317, study PRJEB22302) | groundwater metagenome | biome: forest; feature: aquifer; material: groundwater | place: USA | collected 2011-08-07 | depth 5.8 m | reverse complement strand
CTCCTCCTTCTGGCCGAGTCGGCGCGGCTCCCCGCTGATGCGCAGCTGCGCGTTGATCGCAGCCCGAGCGCCGAGGTCGGCGACCAGCCAGTCAATCGCGTGCACCAGGCCGAGATCGTCGAGCAGCGACGGCCGCAGATCGCCGGATCGTCCCGATCACGCCCGCGATGGTCGCTGCCCTTCGCCGACACAATCTCGCGCAGGGGCCCGACGCGGCCGAGGATGGCGGGCTGGTATTCCGCAGCACCACATCAGGCCCGATCGACGGCGACAATCTGACGAGGGCGTGGACGCGCTCGCTTCGCAAGGCGGGGGTGCGCCATGTCCCACTCCACTCGCTCCGCCACCCGGCCGTCAGTCGCATGATCTCCACCGGGGCCAGCCCAAAGGCCATCCAGGCGGTCGTCGGCCACGCATCGATTCAGCTCACCTTCGACACATACGGGCACCTCCTCCCGGATTCGCTCGACACGCTCGCCCGGGATCTCGGGGCGCTGGAGGCGTCCGGTGGGGACACAGCTGGGGACACGGGCCACGCTGAGGGCTTCGGGAACTAACCCCGGAAACAGGAAAGGACCCGCTAATCTGGGCATTTCGTGTGATGCGCCAGACAGGATTCGAACCTGTGACCTCCGGTTTCGTAGACCGGCGCTCTATCCGACTGAGCTACTGGCGCTCTGTACTGCGGCGTCCACGCTACCAGAGCGTCAACCGCGGGCAATCCGGGACGGGGCCGGTGTGGCCTACGCGTCCAACTCGGCGCCTTCGTCAGGTTCGGGGTCAGCCCGTACCCGCACGATACGGGAGCCGTCCATCTCCAGCACGGTGAATGCCATGCCGTCAACGTTCGCGGTGTCCCCCACCTCGGGCACCCGGCCGATGGCATCGAGCACGGCGCCGCCCACGGTGTTGAAGTCCTCCGTGTCGAAGCGCGTGCCGAAGCGATCGTTGAAGTCCTCGAGAGCGAACGATGCGTTCACGAACAGGTGACCGCCCGCCGCCTCGATGACGTCGTCCGACGGCACGTCGAACTCGTCGTCGATCTCCCCCATCACCTCCTCGACGAGGTCCTCGAGGGTGACGACACCCGCCAGTGAGCCGTATTCGTCCACGACGACCGCAAGGTGGCTCTGGGTGCGGCGAAAGTCCCGCAGGAGGTCGTCCAGGTGCTTGGTCTCGGGAACCTTCTGCACGGGCCGAACGAGATCCCGGATCCATGCGCCGCTCGCCCCGGCGCGGGTGGCCTCGAACAGCTGCCGGATATGTACGACTCCGCGCACATCGTCCAGGTCATCGCCGAACACCGGGTACCGCGTGTACGGGTGGGTCTCGACGATTCCCGCGGCCTCGGCGATCGTGGCGGTCAGCGGCAGGCCCACCACGTCGGGGCGAGGCACCATCACCTGCTGTGCCTCGGTGTCCGCGAAGTCGAAGACGCGCGACAACATTGCGGACTCCTCGGCCTCGAGCACACCCTCCTCGAAGGATGCCGCGAGGATGAGCTTGAGCTCCTCCTCGGTGTGGCCACGGCCCAGGCGGATATCGCTCCGCAGGCCGAACAGGCGCAGGGTCATGCCGGACAGCCGCTCGAGCATCCACACGAAGGGGTGCGTGACTGTGCTGAAGGTGGTCACGGGGCCCACCACCGCCATCGCGATCGTTTCCGTGCGCGCAAGGGCAAGGGCCTTCGGCACGATCTCGCCAAGCACGACCGTGATCGAGATGATCACCAGGAAGCCGAGCACGATGCTGAGCACCGTGACAAGACCAACGCTGATCACCGAGCCGAGCGGCGCGAGGGCATCCCCCACCAGCCTGCGGATCGCCGGCTCGCCCACCGCACCCGCGGCCAGGCTGCTGAAGGTGATGGCCACCTGCATCGACGAGATAAAGCGAGTGGGGTTTTCCTGAATGGCGATGACCCGCGCCGCGCCGCGTTTGCCCTGGTCCGCGAGTTCGCGCATGCGGGTGGGCCGCGACGCTACGAATGCGTACTCGGCGGCGACGAAGAAGGCGTTCCACGCGATGATGAGCGCGAGGAGTGTGAGCTGGAGCCCGGTACTCACCGGGCACGCCTATGCGGGGGTTGGGCCTCGTCGTCACCGGTCGCGCACACGGAGCACAACGGGGTGTCCGGGCGGCGGTTGGTATGTGTGGCGGTGCGGAGGCTCACGTATATCGGGTGGGAGGGCCAGCACAAGGTGCCACCCCCCAATAGTGCGCATGGTAGTGCATGCCCTCGGCGCACCGTGTGAACGGGTGTGCCGCCCCACCTCGGAGGCGGCACGCATCCCTGACGGGCCTCGCGGGATTGACGTTGAACCCAAACCCGCCTGGTTCGAGGGTTCGAATCTCTCCCTCTCCGCTCGTTGTGCCAAGCACAGCGTTCTCCCTGCGTATGCCGTGTCTCTTCTGGTCCGGTCGCCAACCGGCCCTGACGCCGACGTTCGAACCCGCGTTGCCTCCCAGGGAGCGTCACGGCCCCCTGTTTGGCGTTCGCGTCTCGTTACGGTCGGAGTAGCGCCTTGACCGCCCGTCGTTCGTCCATCGCCCGGTAGCCCTCGGCCGCCTGATTGAGAGGCAGCTCGAGGTCGTACACCTTGCCCGGATCGATCGTCCGGTTCCAGATCAGGTGGATCATCTCCGGGAGGGAGCGGCGCACCCGTGCCGGGCCACCGTGCAGCGACTTGGGCTCGACAATGACCCGCGACTTCGGGATCCCATGCCCGCTCCAACTAACGGCCGTTCGGGCGTCCCTACTTCGTGCCGACGATGCAGCGGGCCACGCCCGGAATCCTTACCTTGCCGTCTACCTCGTAGGTTCTGACCTTGGCGATGACGGCTTTCGCGATCCGCTCCCGCGCCGGTTCGCCGACCTGCTGAAGCGCCGCAACTGCGAGCGAGACGTGTTCGCTGATCATCTCCCAATACTGCGCTGGCGATCGCGTCACGAGTTCGACGTCGACGTTCCACCCGGCGACGTCGCGCAGCCCCGCAGCCTCGTACAGGGCACTGACATATCCCGGGGCAGCGCACCGGAACATATTCGGCCCGTCCGGGTCGGGTGGCGCCAACACCGCCTCCGTCGCGATTGCCTGCATGGCGATCGTCGTCCACGCGTTTTCCTCGGGCTTGACCCATACCGACGAGCAGAGACGTCCGCCCGGCTTGAGCACGCGCGTGAACTCGGCGGTCGCTTTGGCGACGTCGGGAAAGAACATGTATCCGAACCGTACCGAGATACTGTCGAATGTCGCGTCACCGAATGGCAGGTCGTCGGCGCTGCACACCTTGGTCTCAAAATTGGTGATCCCTTGCGCGTTCGCTCGTCGCGTCGCGATATCGAGCATCTCAGCCGCAAGGTCGGTCAGAACGACGTGCCCCCTCGGCGCGAGCTTGGCTACGGTCAGCCCCGGCTCACCAGTGCCCGCGGCGATGTCGAGATGCTGCTGATCATCGGCGATGTCGAGACGCTCGACAATCGCTGTGCAGACCGGGCCCAGCTGATCCATTATGACCGAGTCCCACTTCTCCCAGCCCGCAGAAAGCCCGGCCCACGTCGCTCGCTGGACGCCTCGGATCTCATCGCCGCTCGGCATCGGCCCTCCCGCTATCGAATGCACCACCGAACATGAAGGCACTCCTTGGCGGGAGTGCATACCGCCCGATAGGGAGCGGTTATGCACGTCAGTTCATACGACCGGGAGGCAGAGGCTGCACCAGCGAGTGTCGCCGACAACGGGGGCGGTCGAGCCTAACTCCAAGTAAACGCTAGACGACACGCGCGCAGGCTAGCGAAAGAGACCACATCCCGACAGCCAAACGGCTGGAGGCTCGCACGGGCTGGGTAGGACCGGTCAGGTCATCGCCCAGAACGCCCGGGTAGCCCCGCGGCTGGGGTGCTGTTGGACTTGGACGAGCAGCTCCCGGCACGGAGGCACGGAGAGGGTTCAGGTTCAACTTCAATCCCGCGAGGCCCGCTTCCGTCGGGCACGATGTCGCGACAATTGACGTTGATGGCCTCCCGGCAATCGTCGGACGCATCAACGCCCTGGTGCCCGGTGCGCACGTGCTGAACGTCGCCGGTGCGCCCGCCCGCCACCTCGGCCGCCTCACCGGCCCGCGGACGACTCGGCCGCATCTTCCGTTCTCTCGAACACCATGCGCTGGTGATCCATGATCTCCCTCTCGAAGCACGTGCGGTTGCATGCGCGGGCCAGGCTCTCCACCTGATACCGGAAGTCCCGGCTCACCGCGTAGCGAGTCGACAGCCGGAGCAGCAGCGCCGGGTTGCGCAGGGCCCTCCGGCGCATGTTGCGGCGCCCCCACTCGTTCATCGTCACGATGTAGTCCTGGCGGCCGCTGTTTGCGGAGACCGGCTGGAATCCCTCGGCGTCCCGGACGATCTGGTCCGCCCCGTCGGGCAGCCAGGACCCCGGATAGAGCTTCTCCAGCAGCGCGAGGAGGTACTCGTCGGAGTCCTTGGGCGCCTTCAGCGAGATGGCCTCATACGGGACCGCATTCCTGCCCCACACCATGGTCTGGAGGTAGAGGCGCCCTCTCGCGGGCAGCAGGCTCCGACAGAGCCCGAAGAAGTGACGGTAGATCGCGTCCTGCTCCCCGCGCATGAGCTCTCCGGGCGAGCAGAAGTGCTCGAACGCTCCGATCGACACGACCGCGTCGAACGCGCCCAGCTCGCCGGGGGACAGCGTCTTCCAGTCCTTCACGTAGGCCTCGATCCCCTGCCGTCGGCACGCAGCGGCCTGCCTGGGGGAGAGGGTGATCCCGACCGAGTGGATGCCGGCGTCGCGAGCGGCGCGGAGCATCGGGCCCCACCCGCTCCCGATGTCGAGCATCCGCATGCCCGGCCTCAGGTTGAGAGCCTTCAGGACGTAGGCGTGCTTGGCCCGTTGCGCCTGCTCGAGAGTCAGGGAGGAGTCACCGTCATACAGAGCGCAGGTGATGTCGGGGCACTCGCCCAGACTGAGGCGGATGACCCGGTCCATGAAGTCGTAGGTCCGCTGGATCTCCCGCTGAGACGCCATGAGTGATCTCCTCCGCGCCCTGGCGGCACGCCAGGAGTGGACCATAGCCGTCCCGCAGGCCACTCGGATGCGCCCCCGCGCGCGCCCATCTCACGGATCGGCCACGGCCTTCGACGCGATCGCGACGGCGCACTCGGAGGGTGGGAGGACTGGGGCAGCAAGCGCGCCTCGACCATATGGGGCGACGGGCCGACCCCGGGGAACAAAACGGAGAGGGAGGGATTCGAACCCTCGAACCAGGTTACCCCGGTTACCCGCTTAGCAGGCGGATGCCTTCAGCCACTCGGCCACCTCTCCGGGCGCGGGGTATCGTAGTCATCCGTTCCCTCGTCGGCTCGCCGCGGGGAGCGCGGGCGGTCTCGGAGGGGTGGCAGAGCGGTCGAATGCGGCGGTCTTGAAAACCGTTGTCCGGCTCACACCGGACCGTGGGTTCAAATCCCACCCCCTCCGCTCTCCCCCCTGCACGAGTCGACGTCCTCTCCCTGCCGACGTCGGGTCAGGCAACCAGCCGTGCTCCGCGGACCACGGCTGGTTACAGGCGAAGTCGGTACGATCACCGCATGAGAGTCGTCCTTGCAGGTGGCGGAATGGTGGGCCTCACCCTCGCGAAGCTTCTTCGCGCACGCGGTGTCGAGCCCATCGTCATTGAGCGGATGCCGGAGGGCGCCTTCGTGCCCCGGGGCTACATGCTCGGCTTCCAGGGGTACGAGCCCCTGAAGGAGGTCGGCGTACTCGACGAGGTGTGGCCGGAGGGCCGGGAGATCGCCCCTCGCGAGGGCGGATCGGCCGTTGCCGTCTGCGTGTCCGTGGGCAAGGTGCTGGGTGCCCTGGCCCGCGATCTGCCCGTGGAATACGAGCACTCGGTCACCGATCTGGTTCGTGGCGACGACGGCCGCATCACGGGCGTGGTCGTCGAGGGGCCCGAGGGAACGCGCACCATCGAGTGCGATCTGGTCGTCGCCTGCGACGGCAAGGCCTCGCGGGTTCGTGAGATGGCAGGCATGCAGGCGGACTTCGTCCCCCTGCCCGAGGGTTCGCTCACCTGGATGAGCAGCACGCCGTGCGAGTCGTCGTTCGCCATGGCCTACATGTCGGACGGTGGCCACATCGGCATGTTGTCGTGGCCCGAGGGCTCGGCCGGTTGGCGCAGTTGCGCCCGCGTCGGTGAGGAGGCCGCCCTGGCCCCGGGCCTCGATGCGGTCAAGGAGATGTGGACACGCCTGCTTCCCGAGTCGCGCCTCGGGGTCGCGGCTGTGGAATCCCTGGACCAGGTGCGCTACTCGGAGCCCGAGTTGCTCACCACGCCCGAGTGGTGGGTGCCGGGCCTCGTTCTAATCGGGGACTCCGCGCATTTCTTCGGCCCCGAGACCGGTATCTCGTCGGGCATCGGCCTGGGCGATGCCCATGCCCTGTCGGAGGCCATCGCGCAGAACCCGAACGACCCGGATGCGGCCTGCCGGTCGTACGTGATCTGGCGCGCGCCGGTCGTGCGCCCCTATGAGGCCATGGATCCCGGTCGCGAGCGCATTCTCGTCGCGGGCGGCGTCGAGCCGCAGCCCGGAGAGGCCTGGCCGCCGCCGCAGTAGGTCAGTGCGGCGATCCCCCCGGGTCCATCGTGGCCTGGGCTTCATCACCACGGGCCAGTAGTCGGCCCAGGTCCCTGACCCTCACCAACTCGATGAGCGCGGGGACGGTGGGGAGCCAGAAGTTGAAGGCCCGCCACACGACCACGCCGCTGAAGGCGCTGGCGAGCGGGATGTCGAGCAGCGTGAGCGTGAACGTGGCTGCCGCATCGAGCGCACCGAAGCCACCGGTGGGCAGCGGAACGAGCATCGCGATGTAGGCCGTTGCGTAGGCCAGGGCCACGCCGTGGATGGGCACGTTCGCACCGACGGCCTGAAGTGCGGCCCACAGGCACAGGACATCCCCAACCCAGTAGATGATCGCCCCCATCAGGGCATTCCCATGAGCCCGCGGCTGCAGAACGATGTGCCGCACCACAAGCAGGCCGGACACGGCAGCCGCCAACGCTCGCCGTGGCCATCCATGGGCTGGAGGCACTGCCAGGCGTTCGCCTCTCGCCGGGGCGCTCACCCATGCGGCGGCCATCATGCACGCCGGAACCATGATGATCCACGGCAGCGTCATCCCCAAGGGCGCGGAATCCCCGAAGCCGACCAACAGGATGATCGCGGCGATGGTGGCCCACGCACCGAAGATGCCGAATATGAGGATGTTGAGGCCAACCACGCGCGCTGCCGCATCGCGTGTCCGAAGGCCTGTGCGCTTGAGTGCCCAGTAGGTGAGCGCAAGCCCACCCGCACCCGCGGGCGACACGATGCGCGTGGCCCCGAGGCTGGCCATGACGAGCCTGGTGGCGGGCCACGCGCGGATTGTCGGGCCACTGTCGATGCTCGCAACGGCTCGCAGCGTCACCACATATCCGCCGTACGAGACGACCTCCAGCAGAAGGCAGACGGGCAGCCACGCGGCCTTGGCGTTGCCGAGGTCATCGAGCACCTCCTGGAAACCCGCCGTCTTGGCGATCAGCACGCCGATGCCCACGGCCAGGACGAGCACGAACACCAACCCGAGCACGATCTGACGCGGGCCCGCGATCGATGGCGGGCCCGGGCCCATCTCCTCACCCATCTGGAGCCGTGTCCCGCTGATGGTTTCCCTCACGCTCTGTCGCGAATCTGCAACGAGACGCTACTTCTGGTGAGTGTGGGCGGCCCGACATGGGTAGCCTCGGCCAGTGGGCCGCAACGGACCTGAGATCACGGTTGAGAAGCGCAAGTGGGATGGGACGATCTCGTCCATCTGGACGGGTGCCCGCCTTGTGCGGAATGGACCGGCCGGTGTTGTGTGGCTGCTCCCGGTTGGCGCCGTGCGCGAGCGCCCGTCGCGTGGTCATCGAGAAGAGGTCCGTACCCCAGAGGCATGGGTTGGCGGGGTTGGCTGGTGGGTTGTCCGGGCGATCGGCGCACCCGATGGTGGCGTGGCCCGAATCCTGATCGACGCCGCTGTTCCCGCCACGGTCGACGCAGCCGGGATCGTGTTCATCGACCTCGATATCGACCTCGAGATGACCGCCTCCGGCAACCTGCTCAAGGACGTCGACCAGTTCCGCGAGCGTGCCGAGCGCATGGGATACCCCGACCACGTCCGCCGATCCGCCTGGCGCGGCCTGGAAGACGCCGCCGAGCGAGCCGTCCAGGGCCTGTGGCCGTTCGACGGCACACTCGAGGCCCTGCTCACCCGATGAGGCCGATCGGTCCCAGGCCCCCACGCCAGGTGGCGCAGGCTGCTCCGGCGCGCGCGCCCATGGCCACGGCAGCCTCGATGGGGAGTCCCTGGCCCAGGCCCACGGTGAGCCCTGCGGCGAAGGAGTCACCGCAGCCGTAGGTGTCGATCACCGAGCCGGGGGCAGCCGCCGGTGGGTAGCGGAGGGGCTCTGCGCCTTGGCGCAGGATCACACCGCCCCGGGCCCCGTCCGTAAGGATCACGGCGTGTGGGCGCAGCGGCACGGGGAGAACGCCAAGGTCCTCGTCGGGGTCGTGTGCGCTGGCCACGATCACGTCCGCACGCACGCCGGCCGCGAGCAGGTCACCCACTCGTCGTCCTGTGACCACCAGTACCGGGGCCGCGCGGCCCGCGGCGAGCGTGCCGGGGTCCTCTCCTGTGTAGTACACGGCCTCCACGTGGGCGAGGTCGGCCCAGCCCAGGTCGTCCGCGCGCGCGGGCTGCAGGCGCGGCCCCACGACGGTGATGGTTCTCTCGCCATCCGGTTCGGTGATGGTGAGCACCGGCGTCTGTGCACCAGTCCTGTGCGCGCCTCTCACATCCACCCCATGCGCCATGAGCGTTGCTCGGGCGCTGACGGCGGCGTGGTCGTCCCCGAATGCCGTGATGAGGGTGCAGCGGGCGCCCAGTCGCGCCGCCGCCGCCGCCGCGACCCCGCCTCCCCCCGCTGCCTCGACCAGGGGATCCGTCACGTCGGCGATCAACCCTCGCCCCGGCGGCATGCCGCGGGTGTGGGTAACCCACTCCACGTGGCCGATGACCGCGACCCGGATGGGCTGCGGCACCATGTTCAGCGGGGTGTCAGCGCCTCGGGTGCGCCGAAGGCACGCAGCGACGCCGGGATGGCCACACTGCCATCCGGGCGCTGGTGGTTCTCGAGCAGGGCGATGAGCGTGCGCCCCACCGCGACGGCCGTGCCGTTGAGGGTGTGCACAGGAAGGGTCTCCTTGCCCCTCTTCGTGCGACACCTCAGGCGACGGGCCTGATAATCGGTGCAGTTGGAACAGGAGGTCACCTCGCGGTAGCGCTCCTGCGCGGGCATCCACGCCTCGCAGTCGAACTTGCGCGCTGCCGAGGGTCCGAGGTCGCCCACGGCCACATCCACCACGCGATAAGGGATCTCGAGCTCGCGGAGGATGCGCTCCTCGATACCCAGGATCCGCTGGTGCTCGGCCGCGGACTGCTCGGGTGTGGTGAACGTGAACATCTCGACCTTGTCGAACTGATGTACGCGGAAGATTCCCTGCGTATCGCGCCCCGCTGCCCCGGCCTCGCGTCGAAAGCACGATGAGATGCCGGCGTAGCGCACCGGAAGATCCTCCTCGGCGAGGATCTCATCCTGATGCAGGGCGGCCAGCGGCACCTCCGATGTGCCGACCAGAAACAGATCATCTTCGGCAGTGCGGTAGATCGCCGACCTGTCCGTGGGAAAGAAGCCGGTGCCGAGCAGAGCTTCCTCGCGAACGAGCACCGGTGGAATCACCGGGGTGAAGCCCTCCTCCTCCAGCAAGTCAACGGCCCAGGAGACGAGCGACATCTGCAGGCGCACAAGCGGGCCCAGCAGATATGCGAAGCGGGATCCGGAGGTTCGGGCAGCGCGCTCCAGGTCGAGCCCCCCGAGGCCCACGGCGATCTGCACGTGGTCGCGAGCACCATTCGGGAACTGCGGAGGCTCGCCGACGCGGCGAATCTCCACGGCATCGTCCTCTCCCCCGTCCGGCGCGTCGGCCTCGGCGATGTTCGGGAGGGCCAGGAGCAACTCGTCGCGCTGTGCCTCGGCATCGCGCAGTTGTTCCTCATCTGCACCCGTGGCCACCCGCAACCGGCGTGCTTCGACTTCCTGCTCGGGGTCGGGATCGGTGCCCGCGCGCTTGGCCTCACCGATGGCCTTTGCGATGCGGGACGACTCCGCGCGCATCTCCTCGACCCTGGTGCGCAGGGCACGGCACGACTCATCCACGGAGAGCACGGCATCGAGCCGCGATGCCTCCCCGCGTCGCTCGAGCGCCGAGCGCACGACGTCGGGGTCGCGTCGGATGAGTCGCAGGTCAAGCATGGGTCAGGTGGAGTTCGTGGAATCGAGAGCGCGGATCGCGCTGTCGACGTCGTCGCCGAAGATGAAGGCCTCGCGTAGGCCCGTGACCTCGAACACCCGCCGTAGGTGGCGTTGTGGGCACACGAGCGCGAGGTCACCCTCGCCCCCATGCGATCGGTTGAGCATGCTCACCAGCGCACCGAGCCCCGACGAGTCGAGCAGGGTCACGTCGGAGAGATCGACGACGATTCGAGTGGAGACCGGATCGACTGTCCCCATGTCCCGTCGAAATCCAGGGACGGTGTAGATATCCAACTCACCGGAGAGCGAGACGACCACCAGGCCGTCCCGCTCCTCCATGGCCACTGCAAGACCCATCTGCCGCGGGATTACTTCAGGCTCGACACGTAGGCCACGACGTTCGTGAGGTCGGTGCCGCTTACAAGCCCGCCGGGCATGGCGCCGCCGCCGTTCTTGACCTGCGTCTCGATGGCAGTGGGAGTAAGCCCGGCTCCCTGAAGCTTGGGTCCGACACCGGCCTGCGTACCGCCTGCCGTGTGACATCCCTGACACGTCGCCTGAAAGACCGTCTTTCCCGCGGCCACGTCACCCGCGGGAGTGCCTCCGGCCGCACCGCCGCCCGCAGTCGAGGCGGGCGCCTGCGTGGTGGCGTTGGCCGGGGCCGTGGTCTCAGCTCCGGGCGCCGGCACCGTCTTGCCGTTCGAGTCGGTCTGCGGGGCGTTGTTGGCCACCGTTGTGGCGTCGGAGGGCGTCTCGGCGTTGGACGCGCTCGAGCCCCCACAGCCGGCTCCGATACCAATGAGGGCCGCGGATGAGATAACGGCGCATGCCACGGTGAAACGTCGACGCATTGATTGCTCCTTGGCGGATCGTGACCCGTTGCCAGTACGGCAACCCTAG